>Ga0209647_1000071_pt1 | contig 80088 bp, 71 predicted proteins | sample GraSoi_2013_60cm_FD_185827 | JGI IMG/M metagenome (GOLD analysis project Ga0209647, IMG submission 185827) | Grasslands soil microbial communities from the Angelo Coastal Reserve, California, USA - Sample 9_17_2013_60cm (SPAdes) (version 2) | ecosystem: Environmental > Terrestrial > Soil >...
AGCATCTCCGTACGCTCCCAGGTTTTTGCCCGGATAGAAACTAAAGCATGTGAGCCGTCCTGAGGCTCCAATCTTGGCGCCGTTGTATGCGCTTCCGTGAGCTTGGGCAGCATCTTCGATAATCCGCAGACGGTAGGCGGCCGCCAATTCGGCGACTTGCTCGAGATCCATCGCTCGACCATAAAGGTGCACCGGAATAATCGCCCTCGTGCGAGAGGTGATCATCCTTTCCGCGGATTTAACTTCGAGGTGGAACGTGTCTGAATCAACATCCGTAAAGACTGGCTTGGCGCCCACGTTACTAACTGCTTCCGCCGTAGCGAAGAAAGTGTTTGCGGGCACAAGAACTTCGTCTCCTGGACCGATATCGGAGACCCTCAATGCCAGTTCCAGGGCCGATGTTCCTGACGAAACCCCGACCGCGTACCTCGCCCCAATATACGAGGCAAAGTCCTGTTCGAAGTTCTCGACGAACGGTCCGCCGACGAATTGCGCGGATTCCAATACGTCTGCAACTGCACGATTAATTTCGGGCGCGAGGGCGCGATACTGCGCCTTCAAGTCAAGGAAGGGGACTTCGAGTGCCAATGCCGTATTCACGATTTCGCAGCCTCTAATTGATGTTGTGCTTCTGTTTGGCTCAAGCGTATCCGGCCGCTGAGGTCTTGAAACCAGCGGCTCACCAGTAACGGCCAGGGCAGGTTCTCTTCGATAAATTTGCGGCCATTCTGCCCCAGGGTCGCCGCCAGCTCTGGGTCAGTCGCCAGCTGACAAATAGCTTCTGCAATAGCATTCGGGTCTCCCCGTTCAAGAACGAATCCTGCATTGCCGTTCTTCACTAACCGGCCTCCTTCTCCGGGTCCTATGTACACGACTGGCTTGCCACAGCTCATTGCGGTCAAACTCTTTACTGGACGGGTGTGTTGGGAAATCGAACTCTCATTCAGGCTGACAATGCCGCACAAGGCTATCGAGAAGAGTCTCCTGACCTCGTCAGGGGGCACCGGATCAAGAAAACTCACATTGTGAATCCCGAGCTCATTGGCGTGACGGATCATCGCCCGTTTGGCGGAACCATCGCCAACAAAGACGAAATGGCATTGTGGACGCTGCTGCTGCAGTACTTTCGCCGCCCGCAGGATTCGCTCCATGCCATGCGCGTAGCCATGTGTGCCGGCGTAAAGAACGATGTCCTTGTTTTGCAAACCCAATTCGTGTCTGAGAACGTCATCGGGGGCCATTGGAGCGAACTGGTTGAGATCCACTCCATTGGGCAAGAAGAGCAGCTTGCCTTGCGGCACGTTCCGACGCTTTAGTTCAGAGAGGATTCCTTCGGTCACAGCGCAAACATAGTCGGCCTTGCGGTATGACCAGCGTTCCAGCGCGCGAACAAATCTCAAGGCAGATCCCCCCCCGTTGAGCCCAAGGTTGTCGCGTACTGCATCCGGCCAAAGGTCTGCGACATAGAAAACGAACGGAACGTTTCGTAATCTTGAATAAAAGAACGCAGGCACCGACAACGAGAGTGGAGGGGATTCGACAAACAGGCAATCCGCCTTGCCAGCGTTGAAAATGCCGAGGAGCGACATCAATGTAAACGTAAAGTAGTTGAGATACCGCCGCCATCCTTTGCCGACCGCAGCGTAGAGCCACACGCGGTGTACCCGCACGCCTTCCCAAATCTCGCAGGTATAGAATTTTCCTCGATACGCATTGAAGATGCGTCCAACGGGATAGTTGGGCATTGCGGTCACAACCTCGACGTCATGACCGAGACGCCGCAATTGTCGAATAATCGCCGCCAGTCGTATGGGAGCGGCGCCGGTCTCAGGCGCGAAGTACTGGGTCAGAAACAAAACTTTCAATGTTGACCTCTGTGGCGCCAGAAAACCGACAGGGCTGTTTGGAGCAGAACGACGCAGTCGGTCGAAAAAGTCGCACGCTCTGCATAGTCCAGATCCATTCGAACCTTTTGCGGCAGCAGATTGTTGATATAGAACTGGTCCAATTCTTCAGCCGGTATTTTGGCTAGCTGTTGTTCCTCGTTAAGAAATGTCAAGCTGGCAAGACTCGTGATTCCCGGGCGAAAGTACAGAATGTCGCGATCCCGTCCAGTAAGGCTTTTCATGTAATCGCGCATATCCGGCCGAGGGCCCACCAGGCTCATCTCGCCCCGAAGAACGTTGAGGAATTGGGGAAGTTCATCGAGCTTCCATTTTCGCAACCATCTGCCCGCTGAGGTGACGCGGGAATCTCCGGAGCGTGTGACGAGGGGTCCGGGGCTGCTTCCGTTGTAGGAATACATGGTTCGAAATTTCAAAACCGCAAAATCCTTGCCATTCCTTCCGACCCGATTCTGGCGGAACAAAAAGGGGCCTCTGGAACTGGCTTTTACCACTAGTGCGAGGATGACCATAAGGGGTGCGGCCGCTGTTACAAGCAGAATCGCAGCGGCAACATCAAACAATCGTTTGCTTCCAGAGAGCGACCATGGGGCTGCCTTCGGAAGTACTAAAGCTGTTGGGTTTGCATCTTCCATGTGATGAGTCTTCCGTGAGCAACATCTCTCAGATGCGTCAAGAGTAAAGTGAGTAATCCCCGAGAGGCGGACGGACGAGTCCGAAAGTGTTAGTTGGAGACGCGTGCCACTCCGCTGTTTTGCTCCCATGTAACTGTCGATGCGCGATTCCCGAAAGGGCGAAGGCCATGCCGCACCACAGCCATAATGGCCGATTGACGTTGATGTCGCCGCTGGTCATGGTGGCGAGCAGAGAGAAGGCAAAAACTGGAACGATGAAGCTCAAGTCAGGAGCACTTCGCCAGATGCGTCGCATGGCGAGAAAAACTGCGAACAAAAGACTTGCGAGCGCGGCCAGGCCCATCACGCCTTCTTCGGCGGCTATCTCGAGCACGAGGTTGTGGGGATAAGCGGGGACGTCGCGATCAAAAACATAATAGCTCCAGCCACCCAGTCCCCATCCAGTCAACGGCTTTTCCGCAAACATCTTGAGCGCCCAGCGGTAAAGGGTCAACCTTCGTCCTGCCGTGTATGTTGGAGTTGAGGAACCGCGAAGTACTTCCTCGATTTCAGCTCTTTTCGTTACGACTTTTCCCCGTGCCGCCTCCTGCTGCTGCAGCCAGTAGAGGGATGCAGAAAATGCCAGCAGGCCGCCCAATAGGACGGGCAACCAGACATTAGTCGCAGTCACCGCGGCCCGCATACGGCGCAAAAACAGGAAAGCTAAAAGCACCGCCACAAAAAAAAGTATTGGGCCCCGTGCCACCGAAGCAATCAGCGCGGCACATAGCAGAGGGATCGATACCATCAACGAGAGCTGGCGGAAGCTGTAGTGAGGGCAGAACAGCAGCCAAAGCAAACCGAAGCCCACCGCTTGACCTGCCCCGATCTGCGTAACGTCGCGACTCTCGGATGTAAGAGGATGACCAGTGGGGTCGAATAAGGATGCGTCGTTGACCCCGATGAGCAGCTTAATGCTCAACAGAATTGCGCATATCAGCATTGCCAGGGTGAAGTGACGTAAGTCGTCCGTTGTCCTGATAAGGACTAGAGGCGCGAAAAACAAGATACCCGAAATTACAAGGAATCGAGTCAGTTTGTCCCACCCATACGATGGGGCTGGGGAGTAAAGGTAGCTAACGGCTGTCATCACAGCCAGTGCGCCGAACGAGGCAACACCTTTCCATTGGGTAAAGAATCCGCGCTGCCAATGCTGGTCCTTCCTTGTAATCGAGAGGAGTAAGTCGAACAGGATCGACCCACAAAGCAGCAGCAAAGCGATGACAGTTGGATCGATCAGGCTGAAACCTTTCGATTCCCCGGTTTTAAGGTAACCCACGAATATAAGTGGGGGGATGAAGGCCGCGCGGAATTTGCGCATCGCAACCAGGAGTAATGGCGTTAATGCCAGTGCCGCCAATGCCCAAAGCGGTCCACCAGACTGCCAGGCGTTCGGCAGGTCGATACTGGCGCTTATGCCGCTGACCGCTAACGTTGTAACAGCGATGGCCATAGCTGGAAGACTAGCTTGAATAATTGTAGTAACTGTACTCAGGCGCGTTCAGGTCCGCACCATTCAGTACGACGCCGAGCACGGGAGCTTGCACATCCGCCAGAATCTCCACGCTTCGAGTCAATGCCTCGCCGGTGGTTGTGCCACAACGGCCTACAAGAATAACGCTATCGACCAACTTCGAGAGGACGCGGCCCTCAGGATAGGAAATGATCGGTGGGCAGTCCACCACAACAAATCGAAACTTTTGGCGAAGCGCTGCAATCGTTTTTTCCATCTCGGGCGAGTTTGCGATCTCCACCACCTTGTCGCCCGCCGCGCGCGGCGGCAAGAGGCTAAGCCCTGGCACATCCGGGACCTTGATCAGAGCCTGTTCCAGAGGAACAACCTGCGCCAGAACATCTTTCAGTCCGATCTCGGGCAACACCCCCAAAGTGGTTGCCGCCCGGGGTCTTCGAATGTCGGCATCAAGCAGGCACGTTTCCGCTTGCTCAGCCAAAACTGAAGCCAAGTTGACGGACAACATGGTCTTGCCTTCACCGGCAGTGGATGAGACAACGAGGATGACTAAACTCGATTGTTTCGTTTTTGCCATCAGGATGGAGGATTTTAGGCTGCGCACCGCCTCGGCCTGCGGCGACCAGGGATTGACTAAAGTGAAGACCATGTCGCGGTTCTGCGCGGGGAGCGCCTTAACCGGCAACAAAGGAAGAGTCTTGTGCCATCCGAACCGCCTGGGCTCGACGGAGTGAAGCAAAGGAACGATCGACATCGGAGACTGGCCGGTGAACCTCTTGACCTCTTCAGGCGTGCGGATCGTTCGGTCCAGCCCTTCGCTGACAAACGCCAGCACCGCACCGCCAAAAAGTGCCGCAAACATTCCAATTGCCAGGTTCAACAATGTATTTGGGCTGGTGGGATTTTCGAGAACTCTCGCCTTGCTCACAATTTGTATATTGCTTGATTTTGATGCGGCGGCAATGGACGCTTCCTTCACGCTCGTATACAGCTTGTTGTAGACATCACTGTTCGTCGCCGCTTCTTTCTTGAGTACGCTGGATTCCGCTAACTTATTCAAATCCTTCCGCATCGCGCCGAGCCGCTGGCCTACCTCCAGTTGGCGGCTTTGGGCGGCGATAGCATTGGTTTTTAGTGCCCCTACAACCCTTTGCGTTTCGGCTAACAAAGAAGCGTGCAGATCATCGACTTGGCTTTGTAGTTGTTTGGCCTTGATGTGGTTGGGTCCGTAAACGGCCAAGCCCTGCGAAAGGTCGGCCTGGGCCTGAGCCAGCTTCTGTTTGAGGGCAAGGATGACTTGGTTGTCTTCGACTTGCGGCAGTGAATCTTCTTCGCCAAATCCTGCTTTACTCAGAAAACTCTGATACTGCACCCGATCCATCTCTGCCTGCGTCAACTGGCGATTGAGTTCCGCCACACGCTGCGTAAATGTGTTTTGCTGCTCATCGATGTCCGTAATTCCGCTGGATCGCTGGAAGCGAACCAGGGCTTGATTCGATTCCTCCATCTTCTGCCGGATATCGTCCAGTTGATGCTCAATCCACTGATAGGACTGCATAATGGAGTCGTGGCGGGTGCGATAATACTGATTTACAAAGTTCAGGGCTAACGTGTTCGTGATCTGGGCTGCCAGGTGCGGATCCCGGCTGGCAAAGCTCACTCCGACAATGCGACTGTTGCCGAGCCGTCTTACCTCTAATTGTCGCTTGAAAAACTCCAGAGCGCGGGATTCTTGCGGAGTCAACTGCAGTTCATCAGGATTCTGACTGGCAGTTTCATGGCGGCGACGAGGCGTCAGCCATCCCAAGAGCGACACGTGTCGCGGAGCAATAAATTCCGGGTTCTGGTCCAGGTGTAACTCGCGGATCGTGGCTATGGCCAGCGACTCACTGAGCAGGTTCAGCACCTGTGTCTCGACATAATCGTTATCGCTAGCGGCCAGATCGTCATGGATAATCGAAAAGGCCTCGGAACCAGGAGGACCGATCTCAATCCTGACGTCCGGCGCGTAGAGCGGTGTCGTGAACAGAGTTACCAGAGCGGTGACCGCCATGATGATGGCGGCGAATCGGGCCGCGGTACGCCAGCGTCTGCGAAATACGCGAACCACCGCCAGCAGATCTGATTCGTCCTCCTTACCCTCTGCAGCAAGCAAGCGGGCCAGACGGGTTGCATCGTGGGACGAATGCGTCAATCGATTGGAAGGCAAGCGACTGGAAGGCAAGCTTTCATGGGAGTCGTTGCCTTCCCCAAGCAAGCGCGAAGGGTCGAAATGTCGATGTCGACTCATATTTCTACCAAATTTCTCAGCATGAAACTAGCTTGTGATAATTGAAAGTACGCAAAGGCGAGCTGACGAGGACAATGGAACAAACCCTCACGCCGCCACAGACTCGGCAAGCGCCTGTCGCATTGCGAATCCCACGCGCTCGATGTCGCTATCGGTCATGCGTGGAAAGAGCGGCAGGGAGACAATCTGGTTGAAAACGCTTTCGGCCACCGGGAAGTCCCCCCCCTGATAACCGAAGCGACGCTGGTAATACGACATGAGGTGGAGTGGGATAAAGTGAACGCTGGTCCCGATATTCGCTGCGCGCAGGCTGGCGATAAGTTGCTCCCGACTAATCCGCGGAGACTGCACCTGCACAGGATACAAATGCCAGGCAGATCCAACGTGAGGTAACACCGTTGGCCGCTTCAATGGTAGATGGGCGAGTAAACTTTGATACTGCTCCGCTATCTCCCCACGCCGCTTCAAAAAACGTGGCAGCTTCTCCAACTGATGTATGCCAAGCGCGGCTGCAAGGTCGGTCATGTTGTATTTGAAGCCGGCGTCGAGAATGTCGTACCGCCACGAACCATCCGGCCCATAGCGCTTCCAGGCGTCCCGGCTGATGCCGTGAAGGCTCAGCACGCGTACACGCTGCGCCAACTCCGGATCCTGCGTGGTGAACATGCCGCCTTCCCCTGTACTGATGTTTTTCGTGGGATAGAAGCTGAAACAAGCCATGTCGGCAAGAGTACCCACGTTGCGGCCAAAGTAGGTGGCTCCAAGAGCATGCGCGGCATCTTCGATTACCGTCAGGCGAAACTCGCGGGCGCAGGCGTTAATCTTGTTCATGTCGCATGGATGACCTGCGTAATGTACGGCGATGATGGCCCGAACCCGCTTGTTGGTCTTCTTTAAGTACAGACACCGATTGCGGGAATCCCACCTGCACTGTGTTAGGACGAATGTGACGAGTTTGTCAGCATCGACGTTATAGGTGTCCGGATCGATGTCGATGAAGATCGGCTGAGCACCTTGATGGACGATCACATTCGCAGTAGCAGCAAAGGTCATCGGACTGGTAATAACTGCGTCTCTCGGGCCCACACCGATCGCGGCCAATGCCAAGTGCAGGGCAGCCGTACACGAACTGACCGCCACCGCCTCGCCCGAACCGATATACTCGGCAAACTTTGCTTCAAACGCCTTGGTGCGCGGACCGGTTGTGATCCAGTCTGAATCGAGTGTTTGCAGTACCTCGTTCTTTTCTTCGTCTCCGAACCACGGGGCAGAGAACGGCAGGAAGTCTTCTTGGTGTGCCTCCGGGGCCAATGGGGTAACAATTTCCGTTGCCATCTTCAATTTCCTGTTGGTTAAGACAAGCGGCTTTCCCGTGAACGACGACACTTTCAGGCGCATTCTGCCAGGCTTTGCAGCATACGCAGAGTGGACTGCTGCGCGGCCGGACTCTGCGCGAACTCGCGGATCATCGCCTGATTATTGAACTGCGGCGCCGCCGATAGGTCAGTGGTTTGGTTGGGCTTGATCCACTCGTACAACTCGCGGATTCCTTCCTCCAGCGTGATCTCGGTCCGGAACCCCAGGCGAGAATGGATCTTGTCGAAGGAGACGCGGTAGTTCCGCTGGTCGCCATTGTCAACGTGCGCGACTTCAACATGAGGCACAATGCTGGCTACCAGCTCAGAAACTTCTGTCAAGCGATGATTTAGGTTATAGTCGCCGACGTTGAACACCTCGCCGGCTACGACCGCGGGTTCAGCTTCCATGCACAGCATAAATGCGCGCGCGGCATCTCTGACGTGCAGGAAAGGCCTCCACTGCTGGCCGTTAAAGACCGTGATCTTCCCAGTAGCAGCCGCTCGAGCGGTCAACAGGTTCACCACCAGGTCAAATCGTGGGCGGGGAGAGAGCCCGAACAACGTCCCCAGCCGGAGAATAGTGGGGTGAAAGTCGCGTGAAGCCACATCGAGGAGCAATTTTTCCGAGTCCACCTTGGTCTGCGCGTAGGTAGAGATCGGGGAAGCCGCGGAGAACTCGTCCATCAGAAACTGGGACGCACCGTATACGCTGCAACTTGAGGCAAACAGGAAACGCTTTACGCCATAACCACGAGCGATGTCGATCAGCATGCGGGTGGCGGCACGGTTGATCTCCACGGCAAGGCGCCGATTTTCGTCGCAGGCCGGATCGCCTACGATTGCGGCCAGGTCAATAACCGCCTCACAGTCCCGCATGGCATCAACCACGGAATGAATCTCCCGGACGTCCCCTTTGAGTACTTCGAAATCTGGGTGGCTTCTGATGCCCGTTATGGAAGCGTCTCCGTATACGAACGAATCCAACAGCCGTACCTTATAGCCCTTGTCCAGCAACTTCGGCATAAGGGCCGATCCTAAGTATCCGGCGCCGCCCAGCACCAGGACGCGTTTCACCTTGGATGACGGCGCAACTCGCGGTTCGATCCTGTACATCGAAACAATCAGGTCCTTGCCCAGGCGGATACCGCCAACACTCAAAAGCATCAGCAGCCAACCCAGCACAGCCACGGCGCGCGAGAAGTCGCCTACCAGGAAAAAGTGATCGATCACGATGAACACGGCTATAACCAGGCTGACGGCTCGACCAATCACCAATGCCTTGTAGCGATTCGCATAACCGCGAGTCCGGGTGTAGAAACCGTGGAGGTGGAAAATCGCTATGGAAAGGACAGACCACAACAGCACATAGGTAAAGAGTGAGGTCTTTCCACTAGTGATGAGTCGGACAGCACCAGGGTTCTCGGAAAACAACGCGGGCTTGAAAATGGCCCAAATTACCGCTGCGCCGAGCATGGAGCCATTGGTTAGAACAAGATCAACGGCCACACGCGAGATCGCCTCTTTCCACGGCAGTGGAAGCACTTCCCGTTTAGTGCCTCGACGATTCCGCTGGAAACGGTTCTTAAGGGAACAAAATGGTTCATTCAACTGCTCCATAGCGACTCCAATTAGTTGAGGGAAATGCAAGGGGACTTCCAGCTGTTTGTGGTGTTTTGCTTCCGCAGGGCATGCGCCTATGGCGGAGACGATTTGTTACGAGAATTCTGTCGCCATCGATAAGAACAAGATGAGAACACGATGCTTATTCTGACCGCGATCTCGGGTCGGAAGCTGGCGACAGGCTTTCGTCGTGCGTCACGGGCGAAGAGCCGCCTAATTAACGGTTGATTCCAGATCAGCAGCATCCAGGTCGAAAATGATCGATCGCTGAATGGCTTCGACGCTCACCACCAGGCGCATCTTGCCCTTTCGCCGAAGGATGGTTCCCTCAACTCCAACCAGTGGGCCCGATTTGACGCGCACGCGTTTGCCCGGGATGAGATACGGGAAAGGCTCGGCTTTACCTGACTCCAGCGCGGCGCGCAACCGCTCGATCTCGTTATCAGCCAAGGGTGCGGGTCTTCCACCAAACGTAACTAAACGAAGCACGCTTGGATGTTCCAGGACCCGAATACGCTCGCGGCCCGATATCCGAACGAAGACGTAGCCTGGGAAGAGAGGGAGCTGCACCAGGGCGCGACGCCCGGCCCATCGCCGCGAGCTAAGGTAAACCGGCAAATAGGTCTCCACCTGCCTGAACGCGAGGTGTTCCGCGACCGCTTTCTCGTGGCGAGGAAGAGTGTACACGGCATACCAAGGCGGCGAGTCAGTGCCTGGAATGAAATCTAGATTCGAAATCGAGCAAGGCTTCGCCTGAGTCAACGACACCGCAGTTTCCTTGTAAGCCACTGTAAAATAACAAGTTACTTCAAACTTTCTAGTTCGACGACTCAACTCTCGTCGATTCGATCAGAGAGACCCATCAAGTCGGATACGGAATCCTCAGAAAACAGCTGCATGTCGCCAAACACCGCAAACCCGCTCCGTTTACTGCGCTGGCTATCCTCGACCCGTACAACCCGGCCCGAAGCTTTGATCTGTAAAGAGCCGGCGCTCCGTGAGCGAGGTGCCTTGACCTCGCAAATAAGCTGTGCGTTGCAGGGAGGGAAATTCTCACTGAAAACAAACATTCCCTCAGCACTGATGTCGCGGGTTGAACCAGTTCCGAAATTGTCTTGGCCGTCATTGGTCCACTGAAACGTCACCCCGAGTTCCAAGGGGTAGCGAGACGTCTTTCTCAGCTCCATGGAACACCTGCCGCCACGCGAATTCTACAAATGGAGCTCGCGGATTTTTTCTACCGCAGGCACTCCCTAAGATGTCAAAGGAATAAGAATCGAACAATGTCGGAAAGTGCGAAGGCGGCACAGACCTTAGTTTGGCGCGCCAGCGGAGGCGACGCTTACAAGACCCACCCAATTTGCGACTCTCCCGGACGGAGAAATTCAACTCTATTGGCGGAGAAAGAGGTCTCTTGTTGCAGCCGTTCCCTAGGGTATCAAGGATGAACGAAATACATACAAATCCTGATTCCGCTCGCCAGGTATAGACGCTAATAGATAGAGGTAGTACGGCCCCTCAGGGGATTACCCGTTCGGACGACCCGCGCCACGTGGCCGACGATACCTCAATTCGGGTTCTGGTTGGCGATGCCTCTCGCATGGCTTCGCAACTGATCGCTGGGCAGCTGAAGAGTAGCCGCAGCCCACGGTTTGAGACCATCCTGCCCAGTGGCTTCGCTTCCAAAACAATAGCGGACGAAATCATCAGGACCCGACCAGACGTCGCCCTTGTAAGCGGCGTGCTGCAAGATAGCTCCTTTGCCGGCTATTCCGTGCTGCGCACTATCCAGCCGCTGAACCTGGCCACGCGTCCCGTTCTGTTGCTGGAAGACTGCGAATACGATCTCGTGATTGATGCTTTCCGCTCTGGAGCCCGCGGAGTATTCTCGCGAGCCGAATCCAGTGAACGGCTATCCAGGTGTATCCATACCGTTCATAAAGGTCAGATTTGGGCCAGCACTCGGGAGATGGAATACATTCTCGGAGAGCTGGTGGCAACGCGGCCGCGTCGGATCATCGATGCTCAGGGATGCAGTCTGCTGTCGAAGCGCGAAGAAGAAGTTGTCGCCTTGGTAGCCGACGGCTTGACCAACCGCCAGATTTCCGAGCAGTTGAAGCTTAGCGAGCATACCGTCAAGAATTATCTGTTCAAGGTTTTCGAGAAACTGGGGATCTCCACCCGGGTCGAACTCGTGCTCTACGCCTTGTCCCAAAATCACCGGAGCGACTCCGCGATTGCCCCCCTGCGCCTGCCGCAACCGACAAGACGGCAATCCGCGACGTTACCGGTGGTTCCCGGACGGATCTAAGCCCTGAGCCCCAACCGAAATCAACACGGTTCCACTAAGATTCATCTCTTTTTCCTGCCCTTTCCCAGTTTCATAAGGAGCCGCAGCAGGATGAGCCGCTCCTCTTTTGACAGAACTTCGGCTGCCTCTTCCATTGCGATGGCGTGCTGCCGAAAAGTCTTGGTGCTGAGCGCGCGACCTTTCGCCGTGAGCTCGACCAGGCGCACGCGCCGGTCGTCCGTATTCTTGCGTTTCACAAGCGCTTTTTTCTCCAGCCGATCAACCGCGACACTGATCGATCCCGGCGTGAGCCATACTTTGGGACCAATCGTATTGACCGGCAACGGTCCCTTGTGGAGCAGCACCTCGAGGACGCGGAAATCTGACTCGCCGAGTCCGGCCCGGCTCAAGCTTAAGCTCTGCTCCGCTTGAGCCCTCAGGGCCTGAAAAGCCTTAATGAGCACCAACCAGACATGAACCCCAGACGTGTCTTGCATTTCTCTGCGTCCTTTCCCCATCCTTCTACATCATATCTATTGATATCGATTATATCGTCATCAATACACTTCCAAAAACGATTCGGACAAGAATCTGATGAGAACGACAAACCAACTGCCAGCCGTCCCCGGAAAGATCCCCGTCATCTCTCTCTGGGGTCTTTCCGGTCGATTTAAGAAAACTCTAAACAACAACCAGCAAAGGACAACGACATGACCATTATCTCTGTAATCGTCGGCAGCACGCGCCAGGGCCGGTTTTCTGAGAAGCCGGCAAAGTGGATTCTTCAAAACCTCCAGAAACGCGACGGAATCGAAGCGCGGCTGCTCGACCTTCGCGATTTTCCGATGCCCTTCTTTGATCAGCCCCTGACGCCTGCGATGCCCGGCCGCGCGCCTTACGAGAATGAGGTCGTCAAACGCTGGACCGCTGCAATAGCCGCATCGGACGGGTTTATTTTCGTCCCCCCGGAATATAACTACGGCCCCCCGGCAGTGCTGAAAAATGCGATCGACTGGGTTTATCCCGAGTGGAACCGCAAGGCAGCTGCTTTCGTAAGCTGGGGCAGCGCCATGGGCGCGCGCGGTGTCCAGCAGCTCCGGGAAACCATGCTAGAGGTCCAGATCGCCCCGGTTCGCTCGTCCGTCCACATTCCCGTTGCGACCCTTTGGGCACACTTCCAGGGCGGCGACGTCGACAAAGGACTTACCGAGCTTGGAACGCAAGCCCAGACGATGATCGATGATTTGCTGTGGTGGACCACGGCTCTGAAGACAGCCCGCAAAGCCAAACAACTGAACTGAGACAACTGAATTGAGAAAGGACAACCCATGTCTAACCTGGAATCCGAATCCGATGACAAAACCGCTACTCGTCCTCTGACCGCAACCGTCACGACGCAAAATCCTGTTTCCCCCATCGCCAGGCGCACCCGCGGACAGAGTCACGGGCCGATCACGCGCCTGATGTCTCCATCCGACTTTGGCCATCTTTTGAAGCCCTTCGTATTCCTTGACCTCTTCGATACTCAGGGAAAACCAAATCCTTTTGCCGCTTTCGGGCTCCATCCACATTCCGGCATCGCCACCCTTACCTATGTTGCGGAGGGCAGCGTCCGCTATGAAGACACGAACGGAGCCACGGGCTTGTTGCCCGCCGGCGGCGTCGAATGGATGCGGGCCGGCGGTGGCGTCTGGCATGGTGGCGGATCCGGCGAACCGGGGCGGACGCGGGGCTTCCAGCTTTGGATCGCCTTGCCGCCGGAACTCGAACTGGGACCATCGGAGAGTGTCTATCTGTCACCGGACGTTATTTCCCACGATGGGCCGGCGCGTGTCCTCCTCGGCAGCTACGGCACCGCGACAAGCACGATCAAAGCCCCGTCGCCGATGAACTATCTCGCCGTGCACCTGAAGGCTGGAGAACGCTGGAGCTACCAGCCGCCCGCCAGGCACACTGTTCTCTGGACCGCCGTGGGGAAGGGTTCCGTTCTGGTCGCGAATCAGCCGCAACAGGACGAGCTGAGGCAGGGCGAACTGGTCGCCTTCAAGCCGTCGAACACCGTGATGGAATTCGAGGCCCAATCCGATGCAGAGTTCGTCGTTGGATCAGCTGTGCCGCATGATTACGATCTGGTCTTGGGCTCCCACTCCGTGCACACAAGCGCCGAGGCGCTGGGTGAGGCCGAGGCGCGGATCTCGGCGATCGAGACGCGCCTGATTCAGGAGGACAAACTCTGAACCACAGGAGGGCACCAAGGATGGCGTCTCGTTTTGCTTCGACTGCTTGATTGCCCGTGACAGAAAACAAACAACTCTGGAGCTAAAGGTTAGCCCTCGTACGCGCCTCGTGAGTCCAAATTAGTTGTGTGGAGCAAATGGACTGTTGTTGAACCGGACCAGGTGCGGGGCCATCGTGTCGTCCTTCGCCGAAATCTGGACCGTCATTAGAGCTGTGCCCATACTTGTCTCTCCTTATGCGAGGAATTGCAATCAAGGGTGATGTGACTCAGATGGGTCCTTGATAGCGGCGCAGCCGGATCGCAGCAAAGAGAAATACCGCGGCCAGTGCCAGCCCGGTCCACAGACCCGGCGTGCTGAAGAAATGGGTCGGAATGAGTGTCGCCATAAAATCCGGAGGCGCACCGTGCGGCGCCATGGCATTCTCCGGCCCTATCAAGCGGTACTGGAGCATGGCCAGGAAGTGCGCGGTGTTGAACGCAATCTTCTCCACTCCGCAGATTACGAAAGGCGGCAGGACGGCCCATATAAACGGAGCGCGCGGCGCCCAGGCCGAAACCAGTAGTAGCCAGCCATAGAGTGGCGCGTACCAGAGACCGTGAACGGTGAGGAGGTGATAAAGCAGCCCGAGTGACACGTGAACGAACGACGCCTCTGTCCACAGCGTCGCGATGTTCACGCCGCTCCCCAGCAGTATTATGCTGCCCACCAAGAGCATGATGAACTGCGTGGCAATAGTGATGGCGAAACTGAGAAGCGGCAGAATGACGATGGGAATGGTGAGCTTCGAGAGCACGGTAATGAGATCGGAAACCGGCAATGACTTCCAGAAGAGAATACTGCGATCGCGTCGCTCTCCGTACAACGCGTCGAGAGTATAGAAAACGCCCACAATGAGAGCTGTCCCCATGATCAATGCCGCCGCTAACTCGTAACGTGTAGCGAATACATCACGCCCTTCTGTGGGATCGACGGGCCATACGCCGTGCATGCGGTGACGCAGCGAGAGCATGCTGATGAAAAAACCGAGCAAAAAGACAATGGCCGCGACCAGGGGTGCGATATAGATCGAGCGGTACTCCCATAGTTCTCGCCGCACCGACCAATACAGTGGCCGAGTCGCCGACATGGCAGCAGGTGCGATTCGCTGCGAGTCGAAGGACTCGGGCATGGCGTTCGATTGAGTGCTCATCTAGCGGCTCCTTGTGCGGTCTGGTTCCCCGGCTTATTTTCCAACACCGCAACGAACAAGTCGGCAATGCTGGGCGTGCGCACGTCGCCAAGCGCGGCGAGTTGCTGACGATCGACATGATCGAGCATCATGAGATCGAACAGCAGGATGCTGCGACCGAGCACTTGCCGGTCGTGAATCGGCCTGAGCGCCCGGGCTGCGCCGAGTTGTTCGGGTCGCACCGTCACTTCCAGATAGCGCGACTCGATTTCTTCCATGCTGCAATCGAAAACGATGCGGCCGCGGTCGATGAACATGAGGTCGGTGAGGACGTGCTGGATCTCTTCCACCTGATGAGTCGCCACGACGATGGTGCGGCGGCGATCGAAGTAGTCGTTCAGCAGGGAATCGTAGAACTGCTTGCGATACAGGATGTCGAGGCCAAGCGTGGGCTCGTCCAGCACCAGCAATCTCGCGTCAATCGCCATGACCAGAGCGAGGTGAAGTTGCGTCACCATGCCCTTCGACAATTCCCGGACCTTGCTGGCCTGCCTGATGGTGGTCTTGGCAAGAAAACTTTCCGCCTTCGTGCGATCGAATCGCGGATGCACGCCGGCCACATAGTCGAGCGCCTGCGAAACCCGCATCCAGCGCGGCAGCACGGCGACATCGGCAATGAAGCAGGCATCGCGCATGAGTTGATCGCGCTCGGCCCATGGGTCGCGTCCGAGTACCCTTAGTTCTCCTTGATACGGGGTAAGGCCGAGAATCGCGTTGAGCGCAGTGGTTTTGCCTGCACCGTTGGGACCGATGAGTCCAAGGATGCGGCCCTCTGCGACGCGCAGATCGACGCCGTCGAGCGCGATGGTTGTGCCGAACGCCTTACGAAGACCGCGTGCTTCTATGATTGTCATGGCTTCAGCGCTTCTCCTTGGGGGGATCCGACTCGGAAGATTTCGACTTTGCGGCATCTGCAGACAGCCGGCTGGTCGATCCGTTCAGGAGTTCTTCCGCCTTCAGGCCGAGCCGCTCAATGGTTGCGTGGATCCGGGGCCATTCTTCTCCAAGAAACTTCTGCCGTTCGCCCTGCAACAACAAACTACGTGCTCCGGCATTGATGAACATGCCGAGGCCGCGTCTGCTCTCGACCAGCCCCTCGTCCACCAGTTGCTGATAGCCCTTGAGAACCGTGAGCGGATTGACTCGATATTCAGTCGCGACATTGCGCACGGAGAGCAGGGGATCGCCTTCCTTGAGTACACCGTCGAGTATCATCGCGACCACGCGGTCGCGAAGCTGGCGGTAAATCGGCTGACTGTCGTTCCACTCACGATCCATGAGATTTTCTACCCAAACCTTAACAGAGATACCGCGCGCCTTAATTGGTCCGGTGCAGGTCGAAGTGCGCGTGAATCGGCTTGTCCTTCATCATGAACGTCCAATCCTCGGTGTGATGGCTGGCGTCGATGATGTTGAACACCGAATGGTGCATGTGGTACTCCGTGCTCCCGCTGATGTCCTTGAACTCGAACTCGACCGTCTTGCCGTCGGGCGACATCTTGCCGGTCATGCGCGGCCGGTTCCCGGCGTCGCAATAGTGGATTAGCGTGAGCTGGTCTCCGTCCACGTAAAGCATCGAGACCGGATGGTCGTACTTCGTCGCATCCAACGGCGTTCCTGCTTCCTGCAGTTCGTGCACGAGCGCGTTCCCCCTCGAGGTCACGCGCAGCGAGACGTGGAGCGGCTTGCCGCCTGACATCTCCGGCACCTCCGGGACGTTGACGGGGCCTTCCCACTCTCCGGCCAGGCTTTTCATGGTTGCGAAGGACTTCTGCGCCTCGGACGGAACAGGAACTACGGACGACTTTTGCGCGTCGGACTGCGCGAAAGCCACGGTGGAGAGCGACAACAAAACAACGAACAGCGTAAAACGAAGGGATTTCATGTTTCATTCTCCTCAGGCTTTTTTACTCTTCGGGTCAGGGTTTTCCCCCGCGTACTCAGTCGCGAGCGATCACTCTTCGTCGATATAGTGTTATAGTTAACTATAACACTATATCTAATGCAAGGTTTTTTTTGTTTTTCTTTCGCGCCGGTTACGCGATCCACTGTCCCTTTTTAGAAACAAGGGTTTACCAAACACAGCCATGCGGGAAGCGATTGGCAGCTTACCCGGTCTCAGGCTTGGATGATCGCGATTTCTTGGCGAGGACTGCGTAGCTCGCGATGTTTCAACTGGGATATGAACCGCACAACAGGGGCGAGTCTAGGAGCACTCCGTCTTGCCTGCTACAGAAAGAACTTGATCCCGTCGAAGCTCGACAGTATTTCTTGAAGTTTTCCGTCCAGCGCGATGAGGGAAGCCTCACTAAATTAAATGAAGGATTTGGTGGACCTGGTCGGGATCGAACCGACGACCTCTTCCATGCCATGGAAGCGCGCTCCCAGCTGCGCCACAGGCCCACTTGGGTACGGAGGGCAATTCCTATCCTTTCAATTCTCGCTTAGCTTCGCCGCCGCGTCAAACTCGACTCGGGTGGTCGACCTCAAATAGGATATGGTTGGCAAACACATAAAGACACAATCGGAGCCCCATGGCGAACTCGCGGATTATTTTCGTTCGGTCACTCTTCTGTCTCATTGCTGTATTGACAGCTCTGCTTACGCTGGCAGCGGCGAACCCGCAAGAGTCGGCTGGCGCACCGGCCGGTACGCACCCGCCGGTTGCGTATGCTTCAGTTAGCGAACTGAATGGAATCCTGACGCAATTGGAGCAGACAGCCCAGAGCATACAATCCGATCTTGCAAAAACGCATATCGAGAAATGGAAGACCGACAGCGCGACCAAACGACAGACGCTGGCGGACGTGGAATCCATTCAACGCAACTTGCAGTCGGCGCTGCCGGATATGATTGCGCAACTGAAAAGCTCACCGGAAGGTCTGGGCGACAGTTTCAAACTCTATCGCAATCTGGTCGTGCTCTACGACTACTTCCGTTCGGTGGCGGAAACGGCGGGCGCGTTTGGATCCAAAGATGACTATCAGAGTCTAAGTAATGACTTGAACGGGTTGGAGAGTGCGCGTCGAACACTTGGCGAGCGCATGCAGAAACTGACCGCCAGCAAGGAAGACGAGTTGACGCGCCTGCGGGTGCAAGTGAAAAAGCTGTCGGCGGCGCCACCTCCGCCCCCGCAGAAGATTGTTGTGGATGACACTGTCCCTCCGAAGAAGCCGGCAAAAAAGAAAGTGACGAAACCAAAGCCGGCGCCGGCAACAACGGACGCCCCTCCAAATACTTCGCTGCCGAACTGATTACAGTTGCAAACACTGGGGTTACCCCTGGAACTCCACGGGCTCCTGCGGAGTCTAAGTAGTTAGGCGGAATAAGGTCGCCCGGCAGGGTTTCTATAAACGTGAAGATTCCCGCCGCTGGGGCTCGAGTGACTCTATAATTGGGAGCAACGCCACCATGGCGGGAGCTACTACATTGGGCGATCTTGCTAGCGCTATCGGGGCCCGGACTGAAGAATCCACCGTCATCGCCGAACTGAAGGCGGGTTCGGAGGACGCATACTCTTGGCTGATCGGCGAGTTTCATCAGCCGATCTACGGGCTTATCTATCGCATTGTGAATGATCCGTCGGACGCCGCGGACACTACCCAAGACGTGTTTCTGAAAGTCTTCCGCGGGATGAAACATTTCCATGGCGAGTCCAGCCTGAAGACCTGGATCTACCGTATCGCGCTGCACGAGGCGGCCAATCGGAGGCGATGGTGGTTCCGCCACAAGGCGCAGGAAACCCCGATTGATCCCGTTGCGGGCGAGCTTGAATTTTCCGGAGAAGAACGGTTGGTCGATCCGGGAGAGTCTCCGTTTGAAAAGTTCGCGCATACCGAAGTACGCGCGGCCGTGGAACAGGCGCTGCAACAGGTCCCCGAGCCGTATCGCACCGCGTTGATCCTGCGCGATCTGGAAGAGATGTCGTACGAAGATATTGCGGAAGTTCTGGTGATTTCGCTGGGAACGGTGAAGTCACGCATCACGCGCGGACGCGACGCGCTGCGCAAAAAACTGGTGGGATACGTCCGGGAGGTGGGTCCGGAGTTAGGGCTGGTCGTTCCAGTTGTCGAGCGCCAGAACGGCGCGACCCAAAGTTCAAGGGAGAGTTCGAGGGAAAGTTCGCGGGAAGGTTCAAGTGGTGGCAGAGAGGTTGAGGTGACGCCATGAAGTGCGCTGAGACTAAGCAGTTGTTCTCGCCATATCTCGACGGCCGAGCGAGCGGAGCCGAGATGCGCGCGCTCACACGTCACGTGGAAGGGTGCACCAGTTGCGCGCGGGAATATGCCGCCATGCAGCGGACGCAAGAGTTACTTGCCAGTCTGGGTCCGAAGAAGGTACCGGCCGACCTGGCTTTGAAGTTGCGGCTTGCGATTTCGCGCGAGGCCGCGCAAGCGCGCCGTCCGCGGTTTGAAGGTGTGCTGGTGAGGCTCGAAAATGCGCTCAATGCCTTCATGGTTCCAGCTACAGCGGGGCTGCTCAGCGCCGTATTGACCTTCGGTCTGCTGCTCGGCTTCTTTGCCTTGCCCGCGGAACTGCAGGCGAGCAGCGGAGACGTTCCGCTCATGCTGTACACCGGGCCTCAACTGGAACAGTCGGCCTTCGGCACGTCGCTCGGCAATATGGGCGACGATGCGGTGGTGATTGAAGCCTATGTCGATGCGAATGGCCGAGTGGAAGATTACCGCATCCTGTCGCAACCGGACGACGCGAAGGCGGTGTTGCCCCAGTTGAAGAACCTGCTGATTTTCACGACCTTCCGTCCCGCGCTTTCCATGGGACGCCCGACGGCAGGAACTGCCGTGCTCTCTTTTTCCAAGATTAGCGTTAAGGGTTAACTGCGGCGTAGACGCCGACTAGCTTGCGCTCGGCTGGACAGCCCAGCGTGGCTGTCCCTACGTGGGCACTTGCCGGTTTGACCGCGAATTGACCAGTTCGTACACTATTTTCTGGCCATCCATCTATGCCTGAGATCAGAAGTCTCCTGGGACAACCGGTTCGAGCGTTTGCGCTGAGCCTGACGTTCGTGCTGACTGTAGCGTCCAGCTTTGCGCAGAACCGGCCGCAGGTGTCCCTGGAAACCAGCGAGACGCTGTTCACCGTGCTGACCGCCATCAACACGTGCGGCTACGACCAGGAATTAAATGCTTCCGATCCGCTGCGGACGCAGATCCGGTCGGAAGTTGCCAAAGCGGTCGCAAATACCGCCGGGGCTCAGGACGTGATCACTCCAATGTGTGCACTCTACCGCCAGCACCAGGCGCCGGAGGCTGCGCGCGACCTGTCCCAGTATGTATCGCTGGCGCTCTATTTGGATGAGCCGCCGGCTTTCACGCCAAAGGTGAAGCAGCCGGAGCTGCCACCCGATGCGGGAGTGGTAGCCGACTTGTTGCCGCTGATGCAGGCCTTCTACCAGAAAATCGGTTTGCACAGCATCTGGGAACGGCACCGCGCGCGCTACACGGAATTAACCGAGATCTATCACGATCCGCTGGCGAAGATGACGTTCGACACCGAGATCTATCTGAAGCTGCCGTCGTCGGGATACCTGGGACGCCAGTTCACCGTCTATCTGGATGCGATGGGCGCGCCCAGCCAGACCAATGCGCGCAATTACGCATCGGATTACTACGTCGTGATTTCACCGACCTCGAGCACGACGATCAAGATGCAGCAGATTCGCCATACGTATCTGCATTACCTTCTGGATCCGCTGGCCATGAAAAACGGAAGCTCGTTCAAACGCCTCGAGCCGTTGCTCGACGATGTGAAGATGGCTCCCATGGATGAAGCTTTCAAGAGCAACATTTCGTTGCTGGTTACCGAATGCCTGGTGCGAGCGATTGAAGAGCGATTAACCAAGATTCCGGAGACGGAGCGCGCCCAGGGCATCGACGAAGCCGACAAAGAAGGCTATGTGCTGACTCGCTATTTCTACGACGCGCTGGTCAAGTTCGAAAAAGATCCGGCGGGAATGCGCGATGCCTATCCAAGCTTGGTCGGCTCGATTGACGTCGGCAAAGAAATGAAGCGGGCATCGCTCGTTCAGTTTTCGGGCGAAGCAGCACCGGAACTGCTGCACCTGGCCGGCCGCCGGAACGAGCACCTGCTGCTGAACGCGGAGCGGCGGCTGGCGGCTGGCGATCCGGAAACCGCGCAGAAACTGGCGCAGCAGGCGCTCGATGAGCAGGAAGAAGATTCGGGACACGCTCTATTCATTTTGGCGGAAGTTGCTACCGCGAATCGGGACATGGATGGGGCGCGCAAATACTTTGAACAAGCGTTGCAGACGGCCCATGAACCCAAAGTAATTGCCTGGTCTCACATTTATCTGGGGCGCATTTTTGATTTAAAGGAAGATCGGTTCGCCGCCCTCGATCAGTATCGGGCGGCTCTAAGCACCGCCGGTGCAACGCTTTCAGAAGCGAAAAAAGCGGCGCAAAAGGGTCTGGAACAGCCGTATGAGCCTCCGGTAGCGAGACAGCCGGAGTAGGCGAGATGCACTCGCAGACAGCGAAGGGTGGGTGGCTGTCCCACACGATGAAATCTAAGGTTTGAAATTTTGCACTACGGGAGACAGCATGAAGCGAGCAGCAGTCATTCTAGGGATACTAACTCTAGGGATCACGAGTGTCGCGGTTCGGGCTCAGGCCCAGAGTAACGGAAAACCAGCGCAGCAGAACCCGCCGGCCGCGGGTCAAACAGCGCCAGCACCGGCCGCGGGCCAAACAGCGCCGGCGCCTGGTACAACGCCGGATGCCACGGCGCCAGCCGGAAAGCGTCCACCACAAGCCAAGACTCAGCCAGAGTTCGATGCCTGGAAGGCGGCAGCGGCAAATACTGATGCCGCTGCGCTCGAGAAAGCCTCCGAAGATTTTGCTACCAAGTTCCCGGACAGTGAACTTCGCGTGCTGCTTTATAAAAACGCAATGCGCGACTACCAGAATGCCAACAACGCCGAGAAGACCGAAGCCATGGGCCGCAAGGTGCTCAGCTTTGACGGAGACGATCCGGAGGCTCTGGTAATCGTCGCCGAAGTGATCGCCGAGAGAACGCGCGACTCGGATATCGACAAAGATCAGCGCTATGGCGAAGCAATCTCGATGGCACAGAAGGCCACGCAGACCGTCGACACCGACGTCAACGTCCCCGCCGGGACGCCGCAGGATAAGATCGACGCCTACAAATCGCTGCTGCGCTCGAACGCATATTCGATTCTCGGCACCATTGACTTCAAGAAAGAGAATTATGCGGGAGCGCAGGTGAATCTGCAGAAGTCGATCGACGCGTTCCCCACCAATCCGGACTCAGTGGTCATTCTCCGTCTTGCGCTGGCGCTCGATAAGCAGGGAAAATATCCCGAGGCACTCAAAGTGGCAAACCACGCCGTGGAATTGACACAGGACAACACCACGATTGGAACCCCGGCCCGTCACGAACGCGATCGCTTGCAACAGCTCACCGGTGGCGCGGCCCCGACCCAACCGCAAAACCCGCCGAAGAACTGATTGAGGTATTGAGGCATTGTGTTAGTGATTCAATGCCTTAATGATTCAATATCTCAATTGCCCTTTTGTGATGAAGTCACGCGAAATCATGGCGCTCGAAGAAAGCCTGGGTCACCGCTTCCAGCGGCCGGAACTGCTCGAGCAGGCGCTTACCCACAGCTCGCAGGCCCGCGAGGTGGAAGCGCTGGGCGCTGGCAGCGGTTCGTCTGGCCCTGGCGTGTCAAAGGGCGATAACGAAATGCTCGAGTTCCTGGGAGACGCCGTACTCGGGCTGGCTGCCAGCGAGGCGCTTTTCCAACGCTTCCCTGCATTCCAGGAAGGTCACCTATCCAAGCTTCGTGCACATCTGGTAGGACAAAGGCATCTGCTGCGGGTCGCCGAGCAACTTCAGATTGGTCATTACATGCGTCTGGGCCGCGGCGAAGAAAAGAGCGGCGGCCGCCACAAGGCCAGTCTGCAGGTGGACGCGCTGGAAGCGATCCTGGCGGCGATCTATCTCGACGCCGGTTGGCCGGTGGCGCGAGACTTTATTGTGCGCGTGATTGTGGCGCCGGAACTGGCTCACATGAAACTGGAAACCAGTGCCATTCCGGTAATGGATTTCAAGTCCGCGCTGCAGGAAGCATTGCAGGCCAGAGGAGGATCGCAGCCGGTTTATGCGCTCGTCAAAGAGGAAGGCCCCGAACACAAGAAGATCTTTACGGTCGAGGTGCGATTGCCGGAGACGGAGACGGGGCAATTCGTGGGAAGGGCGCAGGGCGCAACCAAGAAACGGGCAGAACAGGAAGCAGCGCGCCAGGCCCTGGAGCACTTGGCCGACTCTCCCCGCGCCTCGAATCTCCAGTAGAGACACGGCTTGCCGCGTCTCGCATTGAGTCCGACACTTTGGCGCGTGGTACGCCGGAGACGGGGCAAGCCCCGTGTCTACAGAAAAAGTTTATGTCTTGGAGTGAAAAGATTTCCGCGGGAGATTGGCCTGCGACCATTCAGTCGGTCGCTGGAACGGTCGTGATTGCCGTTTTTGTGGTGACCTTCCTCGCGCAGGCGTTCACCATTCCTTCGGAATCCATGGAGCAAACGCTGCTGATCGGCGACTATCTGCTGGTGGATAAGTTTTGCTACGGCGGCAGCGCGGGGTGGAACCGCCTGATGCCCTACCGCAACGTCCGGCGCGGAGACGTCATCGTGTTCCATTACCCGGTGAATCCCGCGCAGGACTTCGTGAAGCGCGTGGTCGCCCTGCCCGGAGATCGCTTGCGCCTGATCAACAAGCGCGTCTACATCAACGGCGCTCCGGTGCACGAGCCCTACGTGCAATACATCACTGCGCTCCGCAATTTCTATCGCGACGACTTTCCGCGCACGGATTCTCCCGACTACGGAGTGGATGCGAAATGGTGGAAAGAAATGCCGAAACTGGTGGAAGGCCATCAGTTGATTATTCCCGAGGGCCACTATTTTGTTCTGGGTGACAATCGCGATGACAGCCAGGACAGCCGGTACTGGGGATTCGTGCCGCGCGAAAATATCATTGGACGCCCTCTTTTGATTTACTGGTCGTCGGGCAGTCTTAACAATGATCTTCCTGGATCGCCAACCGTGGGTGATAGACTTTATCACCTCGCCTACGCGATAACTCATGTGTTCCAGATAACGCGTTGGCAGCGTACTTTCAGGCTGGTTCGTTGATGCTCGCGCCGATGAATCTGCGCTAAGACGGAATCTTCTAAAACGGATACTGAACGTGCCGAAGAGAGAAAAAGAAGTCGAAGGTAGCGAAAAGCGGGTGCCGCGCGAGACCGCTATGGAAGTTCTGGCCTCGATCGCGGCAGTGCTGGTTACCGGCCTGTTCATTATCACGTTTGTGCTGCAGGCCTTTGAGATTCCTTCCAGCTCCATGGAGGACACGATGCTCATCGGCGACCACGTATTCGTGAACCGGGAGCAGTTCGCGCCATCGTCGCATTGGATGGAGTCGCTGCTACCGTATCGCGATATTCGGCGCGGCGACATCGTGGTATTTCTGTCACCGGAGGAAAAGGGTCTATTCGTAGTGAAGCGGGTTATTGGTATTCCCGGTGACCGCATCCACCTGCGCGATGGTAACGTGTACCGCAATGGCGAGAAACTGGTTGAGCCTTACGCCCAGCACAAAGTAGCAAATTACGATCCCTACCGGGACGACTTCCCTGCACTCCCTCCGTCGGAGCTTTACGGCGTGACAAGCCAGGATTGGCAACTGACGCTGCCCTCACATATACAGGGCGACGATGTGGTGGTGGCTCCAAACAGTTATTTTGGGATGGGCGACAATCGTGACGTGAGCAAGGACAGCCGCTACTGGGGATTCATTCCCAGGGAAAACGTAATCGGCCGGCCTATGTTCATCTACTGGTCATTCATCACTCCGGCGGACCAGTACCAAATGCGGAGCGCGGACGACCGCCTGGGTTTCCTGGCGCACATCATCATTCACTTCTTTGATGAGACGCGCTGGTCGCGTACGCTCAAGCTGGTGCGCTGAGATCTTTTTGGAAACGGATACAGAACGTGCCTAAAAAAGAAAAAGAAGAAGACGCAGGTAACGAAAAGCCGCGCGAAACGACGGTGGAATTCCTGGCCTCTCTGGCGGGGGTGCTGGTCACCGGCCTGTTCATCATCACGTTTGTGCTGCAGGCCTTTGAGATTCCCTCCAGTTCCATGGAAGACACTCTTCTCATCGGCGACCACGTCTTCGTGAACCGGGAACAGTTCGCAACGCCAACCCGTTGGATGGGGCCGCTGATGCCCTATCGCGAAGTCCACCGCGACGAGATTGCCGTGTTCATGTCACCAGAGCAACCGGGTCTGTTCCTGGTGAAACGGATCATCGGCGTTCCCGGCGACCACATCCACCTTCGCGATGATGTCGTCTACCGTAACGGTCAGAGACTCGTGGAGCCGTTCGTCCGCCACAAACGCGAGGAGCACAACCCTTACACGGATAACTTCCCTGCCGAGCCGCCATCGGAAGCATACGGAGTAAGAAACTACAAATGGGCGCAGGAACTCCCTTCGCATATTCAGGGAGACGACATCGTTGTGCCTCCGAATAGCTACTTTGCCATGGGCGACAACCGTGACGTGAGTTATGACAGCCGATTCTGGGGCTTTATTCCGCGAGAGAACATGATCGGCCGTCCCATGTTTATCTACTGGTCGTTTGAAACTCCAGACAACCAGTACGAGATGCGCGGCATGGGGGACCGGCTGGGGTTCGTGGCGCACATCATCATTCACTTTTTTGATGAGACCCGCTGGTCACGCACCTTCAGGATCGTGCGGTGAGGTTTCCGCGGTCCAACTTTCTCCGCTCCAGACGCGGAGTAGCTGCGGTCGCGGCTCTCCTGCTGATCCTGTTTCTGTTCCGCCCCGGCGTGTACCGGTTGCGAAACCGCATTGCCACCTCCATCGGAAGCGCTCTCGGACGCAGGGTCGCACTCGACAATGTACGTTTTCATCTTCTGCCTCGGCCGGGTTTTGATCTTGAAGGGCTCGTCATTTACGACGATCCCTCATTTAGCGCGGAGCCGATGATCCGGGCGCAGGACGTTTCCGCCGCCATCCGGTTTCGTTCCCTGCTCCGCGGACGACTCGAGATTGCAACCCTGAGCGCAACCGAGCCCAGCATCAACCTGGTGCGCAACAACCAGGGCCGCTGGAACCTGGCGAGCCTGCTCGAACGAAACGCGCAGATTCCCGCGGCTCCCACCGCAAAGGGCGTTTACGAGCGGCGGCCGGCATTCCCCTACCTCGAAGCCGGCAACGCTCGCATCAATTTCAAGCTGGGTCAGACGAAGAAGTCCTATGCACTGATGGATGCCGACGTAGCGCTTTGGCAGGATTCAGAAAATTCCTGGAGCGCTCGTATTAAGGCGGAGCCGGTGCGCACGGATTTTAATCTCACCGATACTGGCTTACTCCAGATCAACGCAACGTGGCAGCGCGCGTCCAGCCTGCGATTGACCCCGGTTCAACTGACCGTGCAATGGCAGAATGGTCAACTCGGACAGATCACCAAGTTGTTGAGCGGAAAAGACGGAGGATGGCGCGGCGGCGTAAATTTGACAGCGAATATAGCCGGCACTCCGGAAGCGCTGCGCATCGAGAGCCAGACCGCGATTGAAGGTTTCCATCGCTACGACATTGTTGGCAGCGAGAACGTGCGCTTGGCGACCGGTTGCTCAGGACACTACAATGCGATCACCAGCACGCTTGCCGGCTTGCTGTGCACCTCGCCGATAAGCGGGGGGACCATTCGCCTGCGCGGAACCTTTGCCCTGGTCGCACAACTACCTACCTATGATCTGACGCTGGAAGCCGAGAAGGTGCCGCTGACCTCCGTGGTTCGATTGCTGCGTCAGGCGAAAAAGCAGATCCCCGGCGATCTCATCGCGAGTGGATTGCTGAACGCAGAGTTCCGCGCAACGCGCAACGTCGCCGGAGCAACCCAAGACGACATACTGCAGCAATGGACCGGTAGCGGCTCGGCAGCCAATGTACGCGTCGCATCGCGCCTCTCTTCAAATGACGGCAAAAATGAGATCGTCTTGGGCACGATTCCGCTGACCCTGATGGCCGCCGATTCGCAGCGAGTTTCGCAGCAGATCCATCTCCGCAAGCCGAGAACCATCAAGCAAGAACAAGGAAAGAATCAGGAGCCCGCGGAAGCGCACCTTCGGATTGGGCCGGTTCAACTGGCGATGAACGCCTCCGGACCCGTGAACGCCGCAGGGTGGATGTCCGTTAGCGGCTATCATTTTTCTCTTCGCGGCGACATGGAACTGAAAGACGTATTTCGGCTGGAGGACGTGTTGGGATTGCCGGCAACCCGCCCGGCGGCAGAAGGTTTGGCTCAGTTGGATGTGACTGTCTCCGGTCCATGGCAGGGATTTACCGCTCCCACTGCGGTTGGAACCGCGCAATTGCGAAACGTGCGCGCCGAGATGCACGGTCTGAACACGCCGATTGAGATTGCTTCGGCGACCATATCTCTCGATCCGGACGCGGCAAGGATAGAGAAGATTTCAGCACGTACGGAAAGCACTCATTGGAGTGGCAGGATTATGGTGCCGCGGCATTGCTCCGGTCCACGTCCGGCAGCAACCTCTGCTCCGGGCATCGTTCCGCCCATCATTCCGACGATCGTTTCGAACTGCGCGTTTCAGTTCGATCTCACGGCCGACCAGCTTTCGACTGGGAACCTTGCCCAATGGTTTACGCCGCGTCCGGCAAGGTATCCTTGGTACCGCATTCTGAACGCCAGCGAACCCAAGGGCGGCTCGCCGCTTCTCGCCGTTCAGGCGCGCGGTACCTTGCATGTCGGCCGATTCGGATTGAGGAATATGTCTGCGACTCAAATTGCAACGCAAATGGAAGTGGATCGAGGCAAGATCACACTTACTGCTCTGCGCGGTCAATTGTTGCAGGGCACACATCAGGGGAACTGGATCATTGATCTATCCAATCAGGATGTGTCGAATCGCGACGTATCCGCTCAACCCGTCCGCTACCAAGGCACTGGTACGTTACAGGATATTTCGCTGGCGCAGGTGGGGACGTTGATGAACGATGATTGGATTGTTGGCACGGCCAGCGGGACTTTCGAGGTCGACGGATCCGGAAACAGCTTTCGCGAACTGCTGGAGCGTTCCGACGCCAAAGTCCAGTTCGTGATGCGGAACGGCAGCCTGTCACACATTGAAATTCCAGGCTCGTCCGCGGCTCTGCCAGTACACCGGTTCGTCGGAGAACTGCAGCTGAAAAAAGATACCTGGGAACTTTCCGCAGGCAGACTGGAATCGCGCAACGGCATCTACCAGGTAAGCGGGATCGCGTCTCCGGGCGGCGGTGTCGACTTCGTGTTGCGGCGTAGCGACGAGCAAGCGTGGACGCTCACAGGGACGCTCGCCAAGCCACACGTCGCGCCAATCGGTCATCGGGAATCAAATCGAACCGAAGCCAAGCGTACGGAAAGCGATGCAAAAGCCGTCAAGCGATAGGGCAGGTCTGATTCCCCGTAGAGACGCGGATTGCCGCGTCTCCGCCGCGTCAGGCGCCCAATGAGACTGATGTGCTCAGGCGACCGCGAAGCGCGGCGAGCTTTCCTTCGACCGCAAAATGCAGATTGCTTCTTTTAGCGAAGAAATCTCAAAAAGCGCTGTGAGATGAGTCGCCTCAAGCAGGCTGCGGAAGAAAACCGGCGGATTCACCAACTTCATCCGCACCGAGTTCCGCATCGCCCAACGCCGTACGAGCAGCAAAGTTCCCAAGCCACCCGCATCCAGATGGTCCACTTCCGAAACATCAAGCGCCAGCACCCGCACGCGATCGAGTTGCTCGATCCGGCGCCGGAACTGGTCGAGCGCTACTCCGCGCACCATGCGTCCCGAGCAGTTCACGACCGCCACATCCTGCAGGCATTCGACTTGAACTTTCAGTTCCATATCTCTATTCATATGAGCCAACCTTGATGTCTATTCATACGAACCAGCTTTGGGAAAAGTTCCATGACCCACTGTCATTGATTTGGACGCGGGGAAAGGGGAAAAGTAATCAGAGAAAAACCTGTTTACCGGGATCAAACCTTTGAATGTGACAGAGATATGAATTCGTCTCTGCGCAGAGTGATACGGGCCAAGCCCCGTCTCTACAAGTACGCTAATGCGAAGCGGTTACAAGCCCGCCTCGATTCTGGATCTTGGGTCGAGAAGGTCGCGCAACGCGTCGCCGATGAAGTTGAATGCGAGGACCGCAAACATCACAGTCACCGCCGGGAAGAGCACGAGATGCGGAGCGTCGAAAAGATGTGAGCGGGCGTCGTTCAGCATCGATCCCCAACTCGCCGTTGGCGGCGGCACACCTAATCCCAGGAAACTCATTGTTGCCTCGGCGAGAACGGCGCCTGCCATCCCGATGGCCGCCTGCACAATCACGGGCTGAATAATGTTGGGCAGAATGTGCTTCGTAATAATGTGGAGATCGCCGGCGCCGAGCGCGCGTGCCGCTTCGACAAATTCGCGTTCGCGCACGGCCAGCACCTGCGCGCGCACCAGGCGGGCGTATCCGACCCATCCTCCAATCGACAGGGCGAGAATAAGGTTGAAAATGCCGGGTCCGCGGAAGGCCACGAATGCGATTGCGATGAGAATGCCGGGGAACGAAAGAAATGCATTCATCAGTACGACGTTCACGAAGCGGTCGATGCCACCGCCGTAGTATCCGGCAAGGCTGCCGATGATGAGGCCGAGCAGAAGTGAACACGCCACCACGCTGCTGCCGACGAACAAAGAAATTCGCGCGCCCCAGATGAGGCGGGAGAGGATGTCGCGTCCGAGTTCATCGGTCCCGCACCAATGCTGCGCCGAGGGCGTTTGCAAGCGGTTCGGCAGATCGATGTGCGCGGGATCTTGCGGAGCGATCAACGGCGCGCAGATCGCGGAGAAGACGAAGATGGAAACCAGCACGACTCCGACAGCCGCCAAAGGATTGTGGCGGGCGACGCGGGGAAGCGAGATGGCTAGGGTGGACATGGGCGACTTGGCTCACTTATATATAAAACGCCTTCGAGCGAACAGCAATATCGGGTGTAGTTTACTAGAAGGGTATTAACCCACGTTGCCGGTACCCCCCTCCCCCCTGCCCTCCTGGAATCATAGGGTTAGGGACAAATTTCGACTGTGGTCTTTGAGTTCAAAGGACTTAGAGGTAAAGTCTTCCGGAATTAGGGAGTTCGGTCGATTCATCGCTTAATTCTACCAACATTCATAGTTTTTGCGGTTTTTCGAAGGGCCGCTTTCTGCTCAACTCTAGTTACCACCTAGTTAATAATCCGACGCCCTGCGAGGATTTGCACATCTCTTCAGCGTCCCTAATCAGTTGTCATTGTCGGGCATCGCGGGTTGGGTGTCTATGATGCTCGTCACAGATGATTGTGATGAAAGAGGGTTAGGATTGCACCGCGCGGTGAACATGTGCGACTTGACATAGCAATATTGCCAGCAATATCATCGTACAGTGTGGGCTTATGTCCTCGACACCGACGTGCTGGTAGCGGCGTTTCGGAGCGAGACGGGCGCTTCGCGCCGGATTTTGTTGGCCGCACTGAACCGACGGTTCGATCTGCTGATCTCGGTGCCGCTAATGTTGGAGTATGAGGCCGTTCTGAGTCGGCCAGAGCACCTGAAAGTGTCGGGGGCGAGCGTGGAGGATGTCGCTGACGTTCTTGATGGTTTGGCTCTGGTTGGCAAACGTGTGACGTTCGCGTTTCGTTGGAGGCCAGCGTTGCCCGATCCAAATGACGACATGGTTTTGGAAACCGCCGTCAATGGCCAAGCACATGCGATTGTGACTTTCAACCAACGCGATTTCAAACCGATCGCTGGCCGGTTTGGTTGTCTCGTAATACGTCCCGGAGAATTTCTCCGGACGCTGGCAAATGATGAAGGCGAGTAACGCGAACCTTGAGGAGCATGTCATGAGAAGAAGTAATTTTGCATTGCGGCTGCAGCCATCTTTGCTGGATGAGGCACGCAAGCTCGCTGAGTCCGAAGGTGTGGCCCTCAATCAACTGATCAACGTGGCGGTGGCAGAGAAAATTTCTGCCTTGCGAACGGAGGAGTACTTCACCGCACGGGCACGCCGCGCCGACCCTGCCAAGATCGCCCGCATTCTGAAGCGCGTCGGGACGGGGAATCCGCCGGTAGAGGGAGACGAACTCCCGCCAGAATTCGCGGCTAAGAAAAAGAGGAGCAGGTGAGTAAGAAAAATATGGGATCGAGCATTGACGACTTCCTGAAGAAAGAAAACATCTTTGAGGAAGCGCAGGCGCAAGCCATCAAGGAGGTCGTTGCGTGGCAACTGGCTAGGGCGATGAAGAAAAAAGATTTCCAAGGCGCGCATGGCGGTGTTGCTGAAGACGAGCCGCTCCCAGGTCGATCGCATTCTCGATCCGAAACGCGACATCACGCTGTCGAGTTTGCAGCGGGCGGCGGCATTGGTGGGACAGCGAGTGGTGATTGAATTGGTGTGAACAGGCTGGTCCCACCCTAAATGAGGGTTCCGCACGTGATTTCGATGTGTGCGCCTATGATGCTAATGTAGGCGCAGAGAATGCTTCTTTCAGGCGCACAATTGTTAGGGCCAGTTGCCCGTCGGTTGATTTGTCCCGAACGCTGGACGGACGCATATCCCGCGTGGGAATCCTTCGCGCAGGAACTTGATGCATTGTTGGAATATGCCGACGCCGAGGGCGGCCTCCATCACCTTGCGCCACGTCTAGAATCCAAGAACGCGCAACGCGACGAAGCCCTTGAGGAATTGCGCGTGGCGTATTGGCTCCACAACTGGCGCTTCCCGGTCGTGCGGTGGGAGCCGCGGGGATTAGGCGGCAAAGTTGGTGAGTACCTTATCAGCACACCCGAGAAGAAACGTGTCTTCGTGGAAGTGAAGAGCCCCGGGTGGGAAGGCCAACTCTCGAATGCCGAAAGGCAAGCAGGTCGGGCGAAGCAGCCAAAGTATCAAAACCTTGAAGGAGGCGCAGTTGGCAACTGGATTCCCTTGCAGAAGTGCATAGCTTCGGCCAAAACGTATCCGAAATTCGCGCCCACCCAGCCAAATTTGCTTGTCGTAGCAGATGACCTCATGGTTCCGTTACATTATTGCCTCGACCACGTTGAAGTTGCGCTCTACAACAGGCATCCTGGTTACGGCACAACTGGATATTTCAATTCCCCATCTTATGAAAACCTTGGTGGTGTGGGAATATTCCGCGCATTTTCTGGTGGTCGTGGCGTCGAGTATGAGTTCAAGATATTCGACAATCCGTTTGCATTGCCTGCAACAAAATTGCCTGCCTCACTGATGGGGACTTTCAAAGAAAAGAAAACCGGCATAGTGCGCGCGACGTTTACTGGCAACACGACGCGTCACGTCTTCTAGTTTCGCGCCAGTGCTGAACAGACAGATACCGCAGCGCTGAAGCGTTGCGACACCCAAAATCACAAGCACAACAAATCCCGTGCGGGACACTTCTGTGGAATCCCACTCTTGCGCAAAGAACGCGCAAGAATGGGCCACCCGTCGTCCGTGAGTGGGCCGGAGTCTTACTGTCTGATTCTTGGGTTCACTGCTGAGTAGAGTAGGTCGGTTAGAAAGTTTACGGCTACGTAGGTCAATCCAATCGCCAGAATGCATCCCTGCACGAGATAGTAGTCGCGGTTGGCTATGGCTTGGATGGTTAGGCGTCCTATGCCGGGCCAGGAGAAGATTGTCTCGGTTACGATCGCTCCGGCCAGCAGCGCGCCGAATTGCAGGCCTAAGACGGTCAGGATTGGAATCATGGCGTTGCGCAGCGCGTGACGATAGACGACCGTGCGCTCGGGCAGGCCTTTTGCGCGGGCGGTGCGAATGTAGTCCTGGCCTAACTCCTCCAGCATCGAAGTGCGCACCATGCGGGTCAGGATCGCGGCCAGCGCTCCGCCCATGGTGATTGCGGGAAGGACTAGATGGGCGAAGGTGCCGGAACCGGAGACGGGGAGCCATCCCAGCTTGACGGCGAAGAACAGGATCAGCACCGGGCCTAGCGCGAAGTTTGGAAACGACAGGCCGAACAGGCTGACTACGCTTAGGGCGCGGTCGTCCCATTGATTGCGGCGCTGGGCTGAGCGGACTCCGGCGGGGATGGCCAGGACTATCGCTACGAATAATGATGCCAGGGTTAACTGCAAGGTGAAGGGATAGCGCTTGGCTATCAGGGTTGTAACTCCCTGGTTGAAGCGGAGGGATTTGCCTAAGTCTCCGTGCAGGACTCCGCGCCAGTAATTCAGGTATTGCTCGCCTAGTGGGACATCGAGTCCGTAGGCGTGACGCGCGGCCTGGATGTCGCCGGCGGCTGCGCCTTCTCCCAGCATTTGCTGAATGGGGTCTCCGGGAACGAAGTGGATTAACAGGAAGACGGTGGAGACGACCAGCCAGATGACTGGCAGAGTGTAGAGGAGGCGGGAGATTATGTAGCGCGGCATGGGGAATTTAAGAAGGTATCACGTGACCTCAGCGGCTAAAGCCGCATTCACAATGATGTAATTACCGCAGCGCTGAAACGCTGCGCCACCCAAAAGCAACTTCAAACATCTAGTTTTTCGCCGCACGTCAGACGGGGCAAGCCCCGTCTCTACAGGAATGTGTTGCTAGTCTCCGGCTCGCTGCACCGACGCTGGCGACTCCGGGGCCGCTGGCGCCGGAGTTGCCGCGACTGTGGGCATGGGCTCGATCCTGACGGTCGCTATACGATGGCCGTCCATCTTTTCTACTACAAATCGGCGCTCCTTATAGTCGAGTTCCTCGCCCCCTTCGGGCATCTTCTGCAGCCGCGAAAGTATAAAGCCGGCCAGAGTCTCGAAGCCTTCGTCCTGCGGAAGTTTCACATCGTACTGAGTTTCGAGGTCGCGAATGTTGACCGCTCCGTCGAGCACGAGAGGCGCATTCGCGTCGGTAACCGCGGGCTGCACTGACGCAACATCGAATTCGTCTTCCAGTTCGCCGACCAGTTGCTCCAGCACATCTTCCACGCTGATTACTCCCGCAGTGGATCCGAATTCGTCGACCACCACGGCCAGGTGCCGCTTGCGCTGCTGGAATTCACCGAGCAGGTCGAGCAATGTCTTGGTTTCGGGGACAACCAGCACGTCGTGCATGACCTGCCCGATCTTCATCTGGGAAATGCGCAGCGCAGCGGGCGAAGCGGCGTTGAGGAGGCGCAGCCGCGTCCAGCGCATCAAGTCCTTGGCGTACAGCACGCCCACAATATGTTCAGGACCGCGCTGGGGATCATACACGGGGACGCGCGAGTGTTGTTCGTCTACCACGCGCGACAAGGCTTCGTCCAAGTTCAGGTCGGACGGCAAGGAAAAAATTCTGGTGCGCGGCACCATTACTTGACGCGCGGTAATGTTGTCCAGTTCGAGCGCATTCAGCAGTATCTCTTCCTGGCCGGAGGACAGCTGTCCGGAGGTGCGCGCCGCGGCAATGATCAGCTTCAGTTCGTCGGGAGAATGCACCGAACCGTGCCTGACGTCGTGCGTCCCGAAGGCACGGAGGACAAAACCAGCCGCGCTGCTCATGCCAATCGTCAGGGGGCCGGTGAGGGTCAGGAACACGTCCATAGGCGCGGCGACCGCTAGTGCGACCCGCTCGGCCCGTTGCAACGCGAGCGACTTGGGAACCAGTTCGCCCAGGATCACATGCAGGCTGGTGATCAGCACAAAGGCGAGCGCTACAGCTACGGTGTGGGCATAGATCGCCGCATGCGGCACGCTTCCGATCCAGCCCTCGAACAATCGGGCCAGAACCGGCTCGCCCAGCCAACCCAGGGACAGGCTGGTGATGGTGATTCCCAACTGCACGCCGTTCACAACGCGGCTCAGTTGCTGGTGTAGTTTGAGGACTGTGCGGGCGCCTACGCGGTGGGCTTCGATCAGCTGTTGAATGCGGGTTTCGCGGACGCTGACCAGCGCGAACTCGGCTGCGGCGAAGAAGGCATTGACCGCCACCAAGAGCAGTACAACGAACACCCGCAGCAGCACGGATGCAATCATGGAACTCTAATTCTAACATTCCAAAGGAATAATCGTTTGAGGAATGAGTATTCCTGGCGCACAATCCCGGGCTTTGGGAGCTCGCGGGGCGGTACAATCGAAATGAACCCTTAATTTGATATCCGAAACTGATCGCTTTCTTTTTAGGTGCCCAGCGGTCTAAGTGCGTGTGGACAGGTCAAGAATTTTTGAGGAACTATTCCCAGGTTCCTCCCGTAACAACAGATGAATGCCGGTTCTAAGATTTGAGATCAAGCAGGAGGCGGTCGTGGAAGGTAACGGTAATGGCAAGAAAAAGCGGCGTAAGCGAATCATTATCTGGAGCTCGATAGGAGCAGCCCTTGTGATTCTGGTCGTTGCCGGAGCGCTGATCGCATCCAGCAGCGGCACCAAGATCGACCCCTCGAAGCTTGCCAAGGTCGAGAAGGGAGACCTTGCGAAAAGCGTGGTGGCGACCGGCAAGATCGAGCCCATCACCAAGGTCGAGATCAAGTCCAAGGCGAGCGGCATTGTGAAGAAGCTTTACGTTGAATACGGCGACAAGGTGAAGAAGGGCCAGGTGCTCGCCGAACTCGATAAGGAAGAGATTCAGGCTCGTGTGGCGCAGGCGCAGGCACAGTTGGAGGCCTCAAGCGCCAGCTTGAACGGCACGCATGCCGACCTGGAACGCGCCAAGGTCGATGCCGAGGGGCCCGATGTGCCACTGCTGAAACGCGCGTATGTCCGCGCTCAAGGTATGGCGAAGGAAGGTGTGGTTTCCGCTTCCGCGCTTGACGACGCGCAGAAAAATTACGAGATGTCACTGAACAAGCAGAATGTATCCAAGGCGCAGTTGCAGGTTTTGCAGGCCAAGATTGGTCAGGCCCAGGGGCAGGTGGCACAGGATCGCGCCAACCTGAAGCAATTGGAAGAACAGCTGGGCTACACGACGATTGAGTCTCCGATTGACGGTATCGTTCTTTCGCGCGATGTGGAAATTGGCGATGCGGTCAGCTCGATCCTGGTGCTCGGTTCGTCGGCCACGCTGGTAATGACGATGGGCGACACCAGCGAAGTTTACGTCAAGGGTAAGGTGGACGAGAGCGATATTGGCAAGGTTTATCTGGGACAACCTGCCCGGATCAAAGTCGAGTCGTTCAAGGACAAGACTTTCACCGGCAAGGTGACGAAGATTTCTCCCATGGGCGTCGAAAAGGACAACGTCACGACTTTCGAGGTGCGGGTCTCGATCAACAATCCCGAGGGCGTCCTCAAGGCGATGATGACGGCCAACGCCGAGATCATTCTTGAAGAGCACAAGGGCGTGCTTCAGATCCCGGAAGGCTCGATCGTTTACGACAAGGATAAGAAGGCATCGGTCGAAATACCCGATCCGAAAGCCAAGGAAGGCAAGAAGAAAATTGCCGTCAATATAGGCATCTCGAATGGCGCAAAGACTGAGTTGCTGCAAGGTCTGAAGGAAGGCGACCAGGTGGTGCTGCAGTAGGACAGGTGACAGGTGTCAGGTGTCAGGTGTTAGGAAAACCCGCAACCTGATACACCTTAGACCTGAGATCTTCTATGGAGTCGAACTGCTATGAACACTTTTCTAATTCGTCATCGAGCCATCCGCACACTGGCCTTTGTTCTCGCCAGCTCGCTGGCCGGCTTCGCCTCTGAGATCGGAACCTTCGACCGTACATTCCAAGTGAATGGCCCCGTCGACCTTGAGGTGCTTACTCGCTCCGGCGATATCACCGTGCGGAACGGTGCTGCAGGCACGGTCTCGATTCATGCCAGGATCCACTCGGGGAATTCCTGGTTCGGAGGAGATCGCAAGCAAGAGGTGCAGGAGTTACAGAGCAATCCTCCGATTCGGCAGAACGGCAACAACATCCGGATCGACTACGTGAACCTTAACAATATTTCAATCGACTATGAAATTACGGTCCCGGAGAATACCGCGATTCGCGCCCATACCGGCAGCGGCGATCAAAATGTCGAGGGCCTTAAGGGCAATATTGATCTCGAGAGTGGGTCGGGCGACTTGCGACTGGCGCGCCTTACGGGTGAACTGCGCTTCCAGACGGGTTCGGGAAACGTCCGGGGGCACGAGCTTTCTGGTCCGGCGAAGATCAAAGCGGGCAGCGGTGACATCGAAATCGAGGAGAGAGGTGCGGGCGATGTGGACATCCGCACCGGATCGGGCAACATCACGGCAAACGGCATCAATGGTGGATTTCATGCCGAGGCGGGCAGCGGCGACATTCACGGCAACGGCATGCCGAAGAACATGTGGAACGTTCGTACCGGCTCGGGAAACGTAACCCTGCGTGTGCCATCCGACGCCGCTTTTGACGTCGACATCTCCTCGAATTCAGGAACCGTAACGCTGGGCCATCCGGTGACTACGACCGTCCAGGGCCGCATCCAGGAGTCGAGGAAGAGTGTGGTTGGCAAAGTACGCGGCGGCGGTCCCACGGTTTCCGTTCATACCGGCTCCGGCGACGTGCAGGTAGACTAGGCAGCATTCAGCATTCAGCATTCAGCGAAACCTAAAACCCATCTCACGATGAGCAGTGAAGCTGCGTATCGACTTCTTCCACAGTCTGCAAAGCGGTACTACCCTACCCAAAGCCCGAATTGGCTGAGTGCTGAGTGCTGACTGCTGAGTGCTGACGGCTGAGTGCTTCCTTGACGTGCCGTCATGCGACACCTGATACTGCGTGAGTTCCTGAAATCTCCAGGTTCCACGAGGTAACAGATTGGCACGCACGGCGATCATCACTCTCACTACCGACTTCGGACTCAACGATCATTTTATCGGCGCCATGAAAGGTGTCATTCTGGGAATCGCTCCCGAGGCGCAGATCATCGACATCAGCCATGCGGTGCAGCCCTTCGACATTCTGGACGGCGCGCTGACCATTTCGCAGGCCTACTCCTACTTCCCTTCTGGCACCGTGCACATGGTGATCGTCGATCCGGGAGTTGGGACAGCGCGGCGTCCCATAATTCTGACCGGCGAACGCCACCTGTTTGTGGCTCCCGACAACGGCGTGCTTTCTTTGATCTATGATCGCGAAGAGCGGCTCTCCGTCCGCCACGTTACCGCCGAGCATTATTTTCTGCAGCCACGGAGCAATACCTTTCACGCGCGCGATATCTTCTCGCCAATCGCGGCCTATCTCGCGAAGGGACTCGAGGCCGATAACTTCGGCGAAGAGATCACCGATTATGTGCGCTTTGGGGCGCCTCGCCCCAAGCCGGTGGACGAACGCACGTTGCGAGGCGTGGTCCTGAAAGTCGATCGTTTTGGCAATCTCATCACCAACATCACGCCGCAGGATGCGCCGCAACTTTTTGAGGCCCCGCCACCCGCCTTCAAGATTGCCATTGGAAACAAGGCACAGGCGACTCGAATGTGCACAAACTACGCGGAAGGCGGACCCGGTGAAGTTTTCGGAATCCTGGGCAGCATGGGTTTTCTGGAAGTCGCAACCAACCGGGGTTCCGCCTACCAACTGCTGGGCGCGGGCAAAGGAAGCGAAGTCAATGTGGTGATGGAAGGGCGGTGAGGCAGCATTCAGCCGTCAGCAGTCAGCACTCAGCACTTAGCTCAAGGGCAACGCGTTCCCGGTTTTTGCGTTTGCTAATTGCTAAGTACTGTTCTTGGAATGTATATAGCGATCCATCTCCGCTGTCCACTTCAGGAACCGCCACAGGCTGGTTCGTTCCGTCCATAAGAATTCCCAGAATTCCAGGAATCCAATCTGGGTCATTTTGACACCGGTGAAAGTCTCGATGCGCCATAAAAGATAGGGACTGCGCCACGGAGCAATCCGGTGGCCCCGAGTGGAGTTCCAAAGAAAGCGCAGCATCGGCCGCATCGGGTTCCAGTATAACGCCGGGCATGGCGTACGATCCGAAAGTGGAGGGACGGGCGTCTCGCCCGTCCTGTCGGGCGGGGACGCCCGGCGCTCCACCAGCCTGGGGCATCCCGCGGTTACTTTGTAATCTCGACGATGGCGCGGGTGTTTTCCCACTCCATGCGCAGCGTGCATTTGCTGCCCGCCGAATCGAAGGCGATGGTGAAGTTCTCCACCGGCGCCTCGGTTTTGGCGACCTGCATGTCAACCCGCGCCAACTCGTCGGCTTCGTATTTGTACGGAATGCCCCACTCCGCGGTCTTCTTATTGACGATCAGGGTCCACTTGTCGGCATTCGGAATCGTAAAGATGGTATAGCTGCCCGCCGGCACGCCCTTGCCCCCCACCGCCACATTCGTATCGGTGACGAAGGTGGTCGCGTCATTCGCGCCGGTGCGCCAGATCTCTCCGTACGGCACCAATGCCTTCTCGCTCGCCACGCCAAAAATCTTCCGTCCTTTCGCACGTGGACTGGAATAATCCACCTTGACCGTTTTACCGTCGGAAAACTTGCACTCTGCACTGGCCGGCGGACTGGGCCTTTTGGATTTGTCCTGCGCCGGTTTGTCTTGCGACATGTTCATTTGTGCCGACGCGAGAGTTGCGATTGCGAATATCGACACTGCGATTAAGGCAAACTTCTTCATGACTTTGTTCCTCCGGAAAGCGTTCAGCAGTCAGCACTCAGCACTCTGCTAAACCACCCTTGGTCCTGAATTAGCTGACTGCTGATTGCTGACTGCTGATTGCTATTCGTCAAGAATTATACCCACATCCCCGTTACAATTTTACCCATGGCCGTTTTTAACGAAAAGCAGGAAGAGCTCGAGCACTTCGAGCTTCGCATGGGCGTGCCTCGCGGACGGCTCGCCGTCACTATGGACCTGGTCACGGACGCGATGGCCCTCGTCGGGCAGCACGGCGTCTACTGCCAGAGCCAACGCTGGCCGGGCAAGCCGGTCATGGATGTACAGCTCATCATGAAAAATCTTACCGACGCCAAAGAGTTAATTCAAAGCGTGATGGAAGAACTGAAGCCCAAAGCCTGAATAGAACCAGCCCTCAGCATTCAGCATTCCGCCAACCCAGTGGCCCCGAATTAGCTGATGCTGAACGCTAAGGGCTGATTGCTGATTCGATGCTAAACCGAAGTTTTTCCGCAGGGTCCAAATCGAGATCATGTGTAGCGCAAAAGACCTACAATCCAGAGTATGGAGCGCAAGATCTTCTGGCTCTCGTTCAGCGTGCTCGGCATCGCCGCAGATTTCGTTCTGCCCATCTGGTGGGCTCTGGGCGCGACGATCCCGATCGGATACTTCTCCTGGTGGCTGGCTTACCGGAGCGGCTGGTTCGAGTAAATGGCGTTCGAATCAGCAACATTTGAGCATTTATCCGGTTTGCGCTTCTCCCGCACAGCATAAAGTTGTCACACGCCCCACTTGTGCCAGCGAACATAAGTGTTGTGTTGTGTAACTATGCCAGCCGGTACTTCCCCGCCTCAATCGTCTTCTGCGCAATCTGCTGGCGCAACGCAATGGTGTTGAACGGTTCGTGTTTGGACAGCCGACGCAGGACCGCCAATTGCGTCCGCAGCATGTCACCTTCGGCCACGTCGGCGATGACTTTTTTGGCCGCCGCCTCGACCTTTTCCAGCCCTTGCGTCAGATACACGCGCGTCATCGCAATGGGCAGCGCCGCCGACGCTTCGCCTTTTTGTTCCACCATTTTCTGCGCACGCAGCACAGCCGATTCCATGGCATAAATCTCAATCGTCATATCGGCGATTGCACCCATCACTTCCTGCTGCTCCTGGATTGCCTGCATGTATTTCTGCGTGGCCGCTCCGGCGACGAACAGGCCCAGCTTCTTCGCCTGCGCGACCAGTTTGCGCTCTTCGGATAGCGCCAGCGGCCCCTCAATCTCCTCGCCGGCAGACGGCCCGCTTAGCACTTCGTCCATCAATTTCTTGATCGCCGGCATCAGCGGCAACTGCCCACTCATCGCTCGCTTCAGCAGGAATCCCGTGATGATCAGCCGGTTGATTTCGTTCGTGCCTTCGAAGATTCGATTGATGCGAGCATCGCGGTAGGCCCGTTCAGCCGGATATTCTTCCACGAAGCCGTAGCCGGCAAAGATCTGCATCGTCTCGTCGACCACGTAGTCGATCATCTCCGACCCCCACACTTTAAGGATCGAACACTCGACCGCGTATTCCTCGATCGCCTTGCGCCGGTCTTTTGCTACAGCGGCCGCGTCCGAGCTCGCGGGATCGATTTCCGAGAGCAGCGTGTCCATCATCCCGACGGTGCGATACACCAGCGACTCGCCGACATAGATCAGCGTTGCCATGTTCGCAATTTTTTCCCGCACCAGTCCGAAATCGCCGATCGTCTTGCCAAACGCCTTGCGCTGCTTGGCATACGCGACAGCACTTTCGAGCGAAACCCGCGCCCCGCCCACACACATCGCGCCCAGTTTGAAGCGCCCAATGTTCAGGATGTTGAAGGCGATGATATGCCCCTTGCCAATCTCGCCGAGCAGATTTTCGACGGGCACCTTGCAGTCGTTCAAGATGATCGGGCAAGTTGAGGATCCGCGAATGCCCATCTTGTGCTCTTCGGCGCCATGGGAAATTCCTGGAAAAGTCTTTTCTACAAGGAACGCGGAAAACTTTTCGCCGTCAATTTTCGCGAATACCGTAAACAGGTCGGCAAAACCGGCGTTGGTGATCCACATTTTCTCGCCGTTCAAGATGTAATGTTTGCCGTCCGGCGAAAGCACGGCGCGGGCGCGGCAATTGAGCGCGTCGGAGCCAGACGTCGCTTCCGACAGCGCGTACGCGCCAACGATTTCTCCCGCTGCCAGTCGCGGCAAGTATTTTTTCTTCTGCTCTTCGGTGCCGAAGTAAACGATGGGCAACATTCCAATGCCGCTGTGCGCGCCCCATGTGGTGGCAAAACCGGCGTACTTGGCGATGTGATCGGCGATGATGGCGGCAGTGACTTTGTCCATCTCGAGACCGCCGTAGGCCTCGGGAATCTCGACGCCGCTGAGGCCGAGGTCGCCGGCCTTTTTCAGCAGATCGCGGGAAATCGCGTAATCCTTATGCTCGATCTTCTCGGCCTGGGGCAGAATTTCGTTGACGGCAAATTCTTCGGCCGTCTGCCCGATCATCTGGTGCTGCTCGGAAAAATCTTCCGGGGTGAATACATCGGCAGTCTGCCGCTCTTCGAGCAGGAAGCTGCCGCCGAGAATCTTGGTCTTCGGGATTGCAGTCGTCGCCATAGTCAAAACCTTTCAACCACAGGGGACACAGAGGAACACGGGGAAACACAGAGGGATTATTTCATCTTTGCCGGTATCTAGACTATGTCTTAGAAAGTCTCCCCTGCGGCCCTACCCCTGTGCCCTCTGTGCCCCCGGTGGTTAAAGCCTTTCAAAAATTCCTGCAGCGCCCATCCCGCCGCCCACGCACATGGTCACCATGCCATAGCGTCCGTTGCGCCGCTTCAATTCACGAATCACGCTAGCCGTAAGCTTAGCCCCAGTGCATCCGAGGGGATGCCCCAAAGCAATCGCCCCGCCATTGGGATTCACGCGCTCAGGGTCAAGCCCGGCTTCCTGGATCACTGCCAGCGACTGCGCCGCAAACGCCTCGTTCAGTTCGATTACATCGATGTCTGAGAGCTTTAACCCGGCCAGCTTGAGCGCTTTCGGGATCGCAAACACCGGCCCCAGGCCCATCTCTTCCGGCTTGTATCCGGCGGTGGCGAATGCGACGTAGCGCGCAAGTGGAGCAATGCCCAGAGCCTTCGCGCGCTCGGCCGACATTACTACGGCCGCCGCCGCGCCATCCGACATCTGCGACGAATTTCCCGCCGTGGTTACACCCTTCACGTGGAACGCCGCCTTGAGTGCTCCTAGAGCCTCAATCGACGTGTCGGCGCGCGGCCCCTCGTCCACTTTGAAAGAAATTTCAGTCTTCTTCGGTTTCGATCCATTCGGAGTAGTAAAGCTAACCGGCACAGCGACCGTCTCATCCTCGAACTTGCCCGCGGCAATCGCCGCCAGCGCCTTCTGATGGCTGCGCAATGAAAACGCATCGCACTGCTCGCGCGTGATGCCGAAACGCGATGCCAGTCGCTCCGCCGTCAGCCCCATCGAAAGATAAGCGTCCGGGTAATGATCCACCAGCCAGGGATTCGGCGAAATCTTATTCCCGCCCATCGGGATCATCGACATCGATTCCGTCCCGCCCGCCACTATCACTTCGGCACCGCCGGACATGATGCGCTCCGCCGCCATGGCAATCGCCTGCAAGCCAGATGAACAGAATCGATTGATGGTCACCGCCGAAACCTCGACCGGCAGCCCCGCGCGCAGCGAAGCGATGCGAGCCACGTTCATCCCCTGCTCGGCCTCGGGCATGGCGCAGCCGAGGATGACGTCTTCAATTTCCTTGGGATCAAGCTGCGGCACGCGATCCAGCGCACCCTTGATAGCAACGGCAGCCAGTTCATCCGGACGCGTAGCCCGTAGCGTCCCTTTGAACGCGCGGCCTACCGGAGTGCGGACGGAGGAGACTACAACGACTTCACGCATGGGTTAATTTTACTCGCGGAGGTGTTTGTGTGGGGACGGGCGTCTCGCCCGTCCAGGCCGAGCGCTGCTCGGCAGTTCCTACGAAGGCCGGTGAACGCCCGGTCCTTTGATTTGACTTGAAGCGGCGCGGCTTGAGGTATTTCATTTATGAGCCCTACCCGCTCCCCTTCTTCAACTGCAGCTTCCAACCCAGCACCCGCGCCCTGTTCCCTTCCGCCTCGGCCTCGGGAACCATTCCCTTTTTCTGATACAGAATCGAGAGGCTGGTGTGCGCCAGAATGTCGTCGGGATCGATATCCGAGATTCGTTGGGCAACTTCGATGGCTTCGTCGAAGCGATTGAGATCCTGCAGCGCCCGGCTCAGTCCATGCAGCGCGTCGGTGAACTTCGGATCCGCCGCCACCGCCTGCCGGTACTCTTCGACCGCTTGCTCGTGGTGGCCTTCAAGAACCAGATCAAGCGCGGAATAGTAGTGATGTTCGGCCAGTTGGCGGGCGGTTTCGGAGCTGGCCGGATCGTCAGGCATAGGGAAGGACTCAGGTGATTCTAGCAAGAGCAACGTTGGCGCGTGCGCTATGGGCAAGGCCGAGCTGCGCTCGGCTTGGACAGCCGAGGGCGGCTGTCCCTACGCGTTCTCCGGCTTCCAGCGCAGCACAGGCTTACGCGCGGCGGCGGTTTCGTCCAATCGCGAGATGCGCGTGTTGTGCGGGGCGTCGAGCACGAACTGCGGATCTTCTTCCACCTCTTCCGCGATCGACTTCATGGCTTCGATGAACAGATCCAGTTCTTCTTTCGGCTCGCTCTCGGTCGGCTCAATCATCAGCGCGCCCGCAACGATCAGCGGAAACGCCGTCGTGTACGGATGGAATCCGTAATCGATAAGCCGTTTCGCGAGGTCCATCGTCTTCACGCCTTTTTTCGATTGCACCTTGTCGCTGAAGACGACTTCATGCATCGACGGCGTCGAGTAGGGCAGATCGTAGACGCCCTCGAGTCCCTTGCGGATGTAGTTCGCGTTGAGGACTGCGTCTTCTGTCGTCTGGCGCAGGCCGTCCGGTCCGTTGGCGAAGATGTAGGCGAGGGCGCGGATGAACATGCCGAAATTCCCATAGAACGCGCGCACGCGTCCGACCGATTGCGGACGGTTATATTCGAAACCCAACGTACCATCCGCCTTGGTGATGACGACCGGCGTAGGCAGGAACGGAGCAAGAATTTTCTTTACCGCCACCGGCCCCGATCCCGGACCGCCTCCGCCATGCGGCGTCGAAAAAGTTTTATGCAAGTTCAGATGCATGACATCAACGCCAAAGTCCCCAGGCCGGGTTTTCGCGACGAGCGCGTTCATGTTGGCGCCGTCCATGTAGAGGAGGCCGCCCTTGTCGTGCATGAGGTCGGCAATCTTGTGAATCTCCTGCTCGAAAACGCCCAGCGTATTCGGATTGGTGACCATCAGTGCCGCGACGTCTTCATTCATCTGCGCCGCCAGCGCCGCCACGTCCACCATGCCGCGGTCGTTCGATTTCAAATTCTCGACCGCGTAACCGACCGTTGCCGCCGTTGCGGGATTGGTGCCATGCGCCGAGTCGGGTATCAGAATCTTCTTGCGCGCGTTTCCTTTCGACTCGTGATACGCGCGCACCATCAGCAATCCGGTGAGTTCGCCGTGCGCGCCAGCGGCCGGTTGCAGCGTGATCGCGTCCATGCCGGTAATTTCAAGCAGGCAGTCGCTCAACGTCTGCATGATGCGCAAAGCGCCTTGCGAAATCTTTTCCGCCTGATATGGGTGTCCGTTGGCAAGACCTTCGACGCGTGCCACAAATTCATTGACTCGCGGGTTGTACTTCATAGTGCAAGAGCCCAGCGGATACATTCCCAGATCGATGGCGTAATTCCACGTCGAGAGCCGCGTGAAGTGACGGATGATTTCGATCTCGCTGACCTCGGGCATGTCGCCGAGATCCTTGCGCTCCTGCTTGCCCAGCAACTTCGCCGTGTCAACCTCCGGAACATCGAGCGGCGGCAGCTTCCATGCTGCCTTGCCGGGCGACGACTTCTCAAAAATCAATCCTTCGTTCTGATTAACGTGACGCGTCGCTTTGCGAGTCATGTGCTTCGTCGTCATCGCGCCACCTCTTCCGGCTCGGCGTCTTTGCTAAGCACAGAGCGTTCGCTCTCGGCGACGAGGCCGACCGCGGTATCGATCATCGAACGCGTGGTCAATTCCGTGCAGCACCACAGGGCCGCATGACCAAGCTCAGGGTAAAACTTCTTCAGAGGAAGTCCGCCCACGATTTTGTGTCCCAACAAACGCGAGTTGATGGCATAAGGATCTTCGCTGGTCTCGACCACGAACTCGTTGAAACGAGGCCCACCCGCAAACAGCACTTTGGCATGTTTGCTGAACTGATCGGCTGCGTAAGCTGCCTTCGCCAGGTTCTGTTTCGCCAGTTCGCGCAAACCGACCTTGCCGTATACGGTCATGAAAATGTTGACCATTAGCGCGACCAGCGCCTGGTTGGTGCAAATATTCGACGTCGCTTTCTCGCGCCGGATATGCTGCTCGCGAGTTGCCAGCGTTAGCACGAATCCGCGCTTGCCGCTCTTGTCGACTGTCTGACCCGCCAAACGTCCTGGCATCTGCCTTACGAATTTTTCTTTGGTGGCCAGCACGCCGCAGTAAGGACCACCGAATCCAAGCGGCACTCCGAACGACTGCGCTTCCATGGCCACGATGTCGGCGGCGCGGGGCGGCTCGATGATGCCAAGCGAGACCGCTTCGGCAATCGAGACAATCAGCAACGCTCCGCGTTTGTGGGCAATCTCGGCAATGGCCTCAACGTCTTCAATCGTCCCAAAGAAATTCGGCGACTGAATCAGGACGCACGCGGTGTCGTCGCTTACCGCGTTCTCCAATTCCTTGAGATCGATTTGTCCGGAGCTCGCGAACGATACCGTCTTCAGCGGAATCGCCTGGTGCGTCGCGTAGGTGTTGAGCACCTCGCGATACTCGGGATGCAGGTTGCGCGCGATTACCGCCGAGTGCCGCCCCGTAATGCGGACCGCCATCATCACGGCCTCGGCCGCTGCCGTCGAGCCGTCATACATCGAGGCATTCGCCAGGTCCATGCCGGTGAGTTCCGAGATCATCGTCTGGAACTCGAAGATGGCCTGCAGCGTGCCCTGCGCAAACTCTGCCTGGTACGGTGTGTAGGAGGTCAGGAATTCGCCACGTTGCACGAGCGCGTCAATGACCACCGGCCGGTAATGGAAGTAGGCTCCGGCTCCGAGAAAACTGGTGTAGCCTTCGCCGTTTTCTTTCGCCCGCTGCTTGAACCAGTCGACAATTTCCGACTCCGCCATTTGGCGAGGGACGTCGAGGTCGCGCGTCAGGCGATACTCGGCCGGAATCGGCGAAAAAAGATCATCCACGGAGCGGATTCCAATCGCCTTCAGCATGGCGACGCGATCCGTGGGAGATTTAGGCAGATATCTCATAGGAACTTTCTTTAGATGTAATCACCGGTGGAAACGACTGCAGAGGTCAGAGGTCAGATTGCAGGGGTGAAAGCCTTGGCCTTCGGCAGTCATCGATGGGGCCCAGGTTTTCAATTCTGCAATCTGACCTCTGACCTCTGCAATATCTTTCAGTGTCCGCCTTCTTCGCTAACAAATTTCTCATAGTCCGCCGCCGAAAGCAGCGCATTCATCTCCGCCGGGGCCTTCACCTTGATCTTGACCATCCAGGCCCCGTACGCATCTTTGTTCACCTTCTCCGGGGAGGTGGCCAGATCTTCATTCACGGCAGTGACCGTCCCAGATGCCGGAGCGTTCAAATCAGAGACGGCTTTTACCGACTCTACCGTGCCAAAGGGCTTCCCCGCCGTGACCTCCGTCCCTACCTTGGGCAGTTCCACGAACACGATGTCGCCGAGCGAATCCTGGGCGTAGTGCGTAATGCCGATCGTGCCATCGGCTGTAATCCACTCATGTTCCTTCGTATATTTGCGGTCGGTCGGGTAAGGCATATCAGTTCTTGGCTCCTGGCTTTTAGCTCTTTGGCTCTTAGCTTGTAGCAACTCTTCGCGGTTAAGCTTTCCCCTGTGTTCCCCTGTGCCCTCTGTTAAGTTTTTTTCGGACGCTTATAAAACGGCGTCGGTATCACTTGTGCTTTTACGCCCTGTCCGCGGATTTCAACTTTTACCGTAGTTCCAATCGCAGACTGAGCAGGCGGGACATACGCTAACGCAATATTCTTCTTCAAGAACGGGGCTGGAGAACCGCTGGTGACGTGGCCAATCTCGCGCCCTCCCTCGTCCAGAATTCTGTATTCATCGCGAGCGATTCCTCGATCGACCATCTCGAGCCCGACCAGCGTTTTCTTCGCGCCTTCAGTTTTCGCCTTCTCCAGTGCCGCGCGCCCAATAAACTCCGCCTTCTCCATCTTGCAGAAACGATCCAGTCCCGCTTCCCAAACATTGATCGTGTCAGAGATTTCGTGTCCGTAGAGGGGCAGCTTGCCTTCCAGGCGCAGCGTGTTGCGCGCACCGAGGCCGCAGGGGACAAGGCCAAAGTCTTTTCCCGCCTCCAGAATCTCGTGCCAGACCCGCGCGCTGGTCTCCTCGTCCGACGGAATGTAAATCTCGAAGCCGTCTTCGGCGGTATACCCCGTTCGGCCCATCAAGACATTCTTCAGACCGCATAAAGTCCCGCGCGTCACCCAGTAGAACTTTACCGCGCTCAGGTCGGCGCCCGTCAACTTTTGCAGCACATCAACGCCCTTCGGTCCCTGAATCGCGATTTGCGTAAAGTCGTCGGATAGATTTTCAACCGCGCAATCAAACTGCCGCGTGTTGTCGCGCACCCAATTGAAATCTTTTTCTCGGGTTCCCGCGTTGATCACAAGCAGATAATCGTCTTCGCCCAGCCGGTGAACGATCACATCATCCACAAACGTCCCTTGCGGATAGAGCAGCGCCGAATACTGAGCCTGTCCGATCGCAAGGCGTGACGCGTCATTCATCGAGATATGCTGCACGGCGGCCAGCGCTTCACGGCCAGCCAAGCGGATATCCCCCATATGGCTGACGTCGAAAATGCCGACGCCGGTGCGCACCGCCATGTGCTCGGCAACTATGCCGCACCCGATCGACGCCGGATATTCCACCGGCATGTCCCAGCCGTTAAACTCCACCATCTTCGCGCCCATCTGGCGATGGACGCCGTTTAACGCTGTCTTGCGGACGTTTTTTGGAACTGCGGGCGGACTAGCTTCCACAACGGACAAGAAGAACCTCGGTTAGAAATTGCTCAGACATCGGTCAGATAGCTGCTGGGCTGCCGGAATCTGGAACTGATTAACTTAACATCCGAAAGGCAGGCAAATCAAAGGCAGGTGTCAGGTGTCAGGTGTCAGGTGTCAGGCGTCATGAAAACCAAAAACATAAACCAGTGACAGAAGCGCGGGTTGCTTTTCCTGAAACCTGAGACCTGACACCCGAGACCTGCTCTTCGGTGACTTCCGTTACGTTCCTTCCCTGCCTCGGCCGAACTAAACTCCAACTATGTCCTCTAAACCAAGCGTGAGCCGCATCGTCTGCGTCCAATGCGAGAGGCCCGAAGCGGGTTGCAGCTGCGAAAAATACTGCGTGTTCTGCCAATCCGAATTGGGTGTGCGCCTCTGCACCGACGGCCTCTTTTACTGCGGAGCTTGCCGCGACGCCTGCGATTACAAAACGGCAGATTGAAGCCAGTTGCTGGGCGCCGGGCTAACACCCGCATTTCTTGCGGCTCTTAGCGGCACGGCCGAAGTCGTGCCCTTCCCAAAATCGTTCATAATCCGATTTCCAGTAGAGGCGCGGCTTGCCGCGTCTCCCGCGGCAGAGACGGGGCAAGCCCCGTCTCTACGGAGTGCATGCTCAAATCACAACTGCTTCCTTGTATTCCCCGAATACCCTGCGCATCGCGTCTGAAATCTCACCTACGGTGGCATTCGCTTCTACTGCCGCCAATATCCGAGGCATCAGATTGTCTCCCGCTCGCGCCGTGTCTTCGACCGCCCGGATCGCGGTTTGCCAGGTCACGGCATTGCGCCTTGCGCGCAGCGCTCGCAAGCGCTCGACCTGTTTCGGCTCCAATGAAGGATCAATGCGCTGGATTGGCACCGCCTTCTCGTCTTCGCCCTGCACCTGGAAGCGGTTCACTCCGACCACCACTGCCTCTTGCCGATCGACCGCCTGCTGATATTCGTAGGCCGCGTTCTGGATCTCCTGCTGCACGTATCCGCGTTCGATTGCCTTGAGCATGCCACCCATAGCTTCGATTTTTTCCAGATAGTCAAGTGCGCGCTTCTCGATTTCATTGGTCAGCGATTCGACGTAATACGATCCTGCCAGCGGATCGACCGTCAGCGGCGCGCCCGACTCGAACGCGATCACCTGCTGCGTGCGCAGCGCGATTCTCGCCGAGGCCTCAGTCGGCAGCGCCAGTGCTTCATCGTAGGAATTGGTGTGCAGAGACTGCGTCCCGCCGAGCACCGCCGCCATCGCCTGGATCGCCGTCCGCACAATGTTGTTCTCGGGTTGTTGCGCCGTCAGCGTGGAGCCGGCCGTCTGTGCATGGAAGCGCAGCATCCACGATTTTGGATTCTTCGCCTTGAACCGGTCGCGCATAATCTTCGCCCACATCCGCCGCGCGGCGCGAAATTTCGCGACCTCCTCCAGAAAATTATTGTGGGCATTGAAGAAGAAGGAAAGTCGGGGCGCAAACTTGTCGACATCGAGGCCCGCCCGAATCGCCGCCTCCACATAGGCGATACCGTTGCCCAGCGTGAAGGCAACTTCCTGCACCGCCGTCGATCCCGCCTCGCGCATGTGATAGCCCGAGATCGAGATCGTATTCCACTCCGGCAGGTTCTCATTCGCCCAGGCAAAAACGTCAGTGATGATGCGCATCGCCTGCTGCGGCGGATAAATATAGGTCCCGCGCGCGATGTACTCCTTGAGCACGTCGTTCTGCACGGTGCCGGAGAGCTTGCGAATGTCTTTATTGTTATTCCTATTCTTGCCCTGCCGCCGCGCTACGGCTACGTACAGCGCCAGCAGAATCGAAGCCGTCGCATTGATGGTCATCGATGTCGAAATCGTCGTGAGGTCGATGCCATCGAACAGCCGCTGCATATCCTCGATCGAATCAATCGCCACGCCGACTTTGCCAACTTCTCCCATGGCCAGCGGATTGTCTGAATCGAGGCCAATCTGCGTCGGCAAATCGAAGGCCACCGACAGGCCGGTCGTGCCGTGGGCAAGAAGATATTTGTAGCGCTTGTTCGACTCCTCGGCGTCGCCCATGCCCGCGTACTGGCGCATCGTCCACAGGCGGCCGCGGTACATCGTGGTCTGCACGCCGCGCGTGTAGGGAAACTCTCCGGGATATCCCGCGTCGTGGTCGTAATTCCAATCCCACGCCGCAAGATCGGCGGGGGTGTACAGGGGGCGTACGGGGATATGAGATGACGTCTGTTGGCTTGGGACGGAGGCTGCCGACTTGGCGGCGGGGTAGGACGTCTTCAGATCTGTCATGTTCTTCTGCGCATTTTCATTCTGAACTTCTGGCTCTGAACTTCTCGGCGTCTCTGCGGTTGGCTCTTTAGCTTTTAGCCCTTCGTCTAACCCGCCAGAACGAGCTTAGCCCGAACCATGCAAACGAAACTGTGAAGCATACCGCAAGCACTAGCCGCCCGGGTCCTGTCGCCCGGCCCGCCTGATACTTTCCATACTCGCGGATGGCGGCCATCCCTCCGATCACGGCGATCGCAAGAAACGTGAACCCAGTCACTTCCAGCCAGAGCTGGTGCAACACTCGACCAAAAGAAAGTGCCGTCGCACGGATGCCGGCCAGCACCGCTCTTCCGGTCCGGCTGCGCGTCATCATATTGGTTGCGATGCGGAATATCCGCTGGACTTTCACCATCGTCTGGCCGGACACCATGTGTCGATTTTAGCAGCGGCCGGGCGTACAATGACGATGGGCGGGATCACGAACTGGTGTGATATCCCCCATCAGCGGCGTCCGATTCGAGGGGGATTCGTGGATCAGCAACTGAAGCAGCTCATGAAAGAACTCGGAGAAGCGATCAATGAGTCGCTGTCCGATTCCGAATCAATCGCCGAAGTCGTCGCCCGCATCAAGGAAGGTGGCTATGATATTTTCCTCGTTCTCGAGGCCACCATCGGCGTCAGCAAACAGGGCGAACACACCACCGACAAGACTTCCCTGGTCTCCACACTTAGCACCAATCCCGAGCTCAAGATCAGCGATCAGGATATGAAGTTTCTCAAGTCCCTGCGCATTAAACTGGACGAAGAAGAAGAGGACTGAATTGGGTACAGCTCTCAGGGTCTAGGACCCCCATTTATTTATTGCGGCTTTTGAGATGACGGCTGAACCGGCTGCGGAAAGCTAGCAATACGCTGCGCAGTCTCGCTGCGGCGGTTCAAGAAACATTGTTGAAAACAAGTCAGTTATCGCAGCGCCGTGGGGGCGTGGCTTCACCCCATATACGTGTTACCTGGTGAGATCTGAGTTGGGGGCAGAATCGTCCTATTTCTCACCAAGTCTTTCCCTCCCGAAATAGGAAAAACCTTGCAGGCGACCTCTTTTGGTCTGTTAAAATAAATTCTTTCCCAACTAAGTGGCCGCTTAGCAGCATCTTAAGGGTGTAGCGCCTTCGTCTAAAATGGCCTTCGGCGTGCACTTCACGAATTGGAAGCGTCGTCCTTCGGCTAATCTCCGGCGGTCCTTTAAATGCAGGGTCGTGGGAGTAATCGCTTCCTGTTGGCAAACGCCAAGAAGGTAGCTACATGAGGTGCCGGACATGGATTCCCAGCCTTTACAGTTGACCCTAGGTCTTCTTCCCGAGCCTAGTACCCGTTGGGGAAGGTTCGTTCTTAGTTATGGGGTGCAGTCGCTGCTGGTGGCGTTCGTTGTAATTGCTGCCATCGCATACCCCGACGTCCTCGATGTACCGGTCCACGACTACCATTTCGTCACTCTGGTGAGCACTCCGCCGCCGGTTCCACAGACTCCTGCGCCGGTGAAACACTTTCCTGTCCCGAAAATCGCCGAGCCCGTGGTGCCGCGGCCCGAAGCTATGCGCGTCCCCACCGAATTGGTCCGAAAAAAGGCACCCGTTATCGAAGATCAGGCGCCCAAGGTAGCGCTGGCGGCCAGGAAAGAACTTCTACCCGACACGAAGCCACTAATACCCAGGCCGCCGGTCAAAACAAACGTGTTTTCCACAGGCAGCTCGGCTACGCCGACGATGGCCGCCGCGCCGCAGAAAGTACAGACGGGTGGTTTCGGCGATCCCAACGGCGTGCCCGCACAGGATAATCACGGGCGTCCAATTACGATCGCGCAGGCGGGCTCGTTTAATCTGCCCTCCGGCCCAGGGTACGGCAACGGCACCGGCGGATCGCATGGCGCGCGCGGCGTGGTCGCGAGCACAGGTTTTGGCAGCGGCGTCGCTACCGGCAACAGTTCAGGTCCGATTTCCGGCTCACGCGGTGCGGTTCGCCAGGGCGGCTTCGGAGATGCCGATGTCGCAACCGCCTCTCAGCCTAAAGCCAAGTCTGCGGAACCCGTCGTCAAGACCTTGCCCGCCGAGATCACATTCAAGCCCCGTCCGGTTTACACTGACGAAGGACGACAGCTTAAGATTGAAGGAGAAGTCCTGGTTGAAGTTGTCTTTTCAGCGACGGGCCAAATTCGCATCGTGAAAGTGGTGCGCGGCCTCGGGCACGGGCTGGATGAATCCGCAGTTCGCGCCGCCGAGAAAATTCAGTTCAAGCCCGCTCTGAGAGACGGCCATCCTGCCGATTTCGAGGCGGTATTGCACATCGTGTTTCAACTCGCATCATAGATAGAAAATGAAACGATAAAATGAAACTATAAAATGAAACCCCAAAAAATGTTGCGCTCCCCATTTGCTCTCTTTGCGCTCTTCCTCGTCTGCAGCGCCGCTTCTCTTTTCGCGCAGACTTCTCCCGCCCAGACCCCACCACCCACCGGAACCGCGCCAGTTCAGACGGCGCCAGCTCAGACTTCGCCTGTACCCCAGCTCTCGACGCGCGACGCTGCTACCCAACAGGCTAGCGCCGCAGCCAGCAGCTTTGACCAGGTTGTCGACCGAGCGGTTGAGCGCGAGCATCTCTTCCTGGCCCAGATGAAGCAACTTCACCCCCTGGTGGAGACTTATCTCCAGAATCTGAAGGAAGACAAAGACCTCAACGCTCCCGTCCCAGCCAGCGATGTCTATTTCCTCGGCCGATTGGACATGAGAGAAGGCACCGATGACCGAGCATTCGTGTCGCCCACGACGGCCGGCCTCGGAAAGCGCATGCTCAGCAAGCTGAGCAGCGTTTATACCATGAAGTTTCTGCCCCTGGGCTTTGCCCAGATGGTGATCCTCGATCAGGATTTTCAGCGTAGGTATTATGATTTCACGTTCGTGCGGCGCGAGTTCCTCGGCGAAATACGCTGCATCGTGATGGACGTCGCTCCGAAGAAAGACGCCGGCAAGGGGCGTTTCCTCGGCCGCATCTGGATCGAGGATCAGGACTACAACATCGTCCGCTTCAACGGCACTTACTATCCACATCCCCGAGCCAGCTACTATCTGCACTTTGACAGCTGGCGCCAGAACCTCCGCCCCGGCTTGTGGCTGCCTTCGCTAATTTATTCCGAGGAGTCCGATCTCAAATACCGTCTGGGACAGACGCTTCATTACAAGGCGCAGACGCGGCTTTGGGGATACAACCTGAAGGATCTCCGCCGCAACTCGGAGTTTACCGAGATCACCGTCGATGCTCCGCAGTCGGTTCAGGACCAGAGTCAGAAAGCCCAGGACGCTACACCCATCGAAGCCCAGCGCGCCTGGGAACGTCAGGCTGAGATCAACGTGATTGATCGACTACAGCAGATCGGCTTGATAGCCCCGGAAGGCGAAATTGACAAGGTGCTCCAGACCGTCGTCAACAACATGATGGTCACCAATAACCTGGATATCCAACCGGAGGTCAAGTGCCGTGTGCTGCTGACCACGCCGCTTGAGTCCTTCACCATTGGCCACACCATCGTCGTGAGCCGCGGCATGATTGATGTGCTGCCAGATGAAGCGTCCTTGGCCATGATTCTGACTCACGAACTGGCGCATATCGTGCTCGGCCACCACCTGAATACCAAGCTCGCCTTCAACGACCGCATGTTCTTTCCCGATGAGCGCACATTCGAGCGCATGGATTTCGCTCGCGATCGTAGCGAAGAGGAAGCCGCTGATAAGAAGGCCGTCGAACTGCTTAACAACTCGCCTTACAAGGACAAGCTCAGCAACGCTGGTTTGTTCCTGAAAGCAGTCCAGTCGCGCGCTCCGGAATTGAAGAACCTCATCCGGGCGCATTTGGGCGACAGCCTGCTTAATGGCAATGCCACTAGAATGTCGTCTCTAATGACCGCTTCACCACAATTCGACCCTAAGAAGGTGGACCAGGTCGCGGCTCTGCCTCTCGGCGGCCGGGTAAAGGTCGATCCGTGGAACAATCAACTTGAACTGATCAAGACCAAACCCGTTGCCATCACAGTCGCCGCCGATAAGATGCCCTTCGAAGTCACACCTTTCTTCCCATTCCTCATTCGGCTCGGCGCCGCCGCTCCAGAAAAGGCGGCTCCGGCCCCGGAAAAAACCGGGGCAGCTCCGACTGGCCAGACCGGCCAGTGAGACAGAGCTTTGGGCTGCCAGGAACGGATCGCACAGACTGCATGGCTGGCAATCGCTTCTGACGTTTTCAAACATCCTGGTCGGAGCCAGCAGTTGAAAAAGCAAGTGCCGCGAGCCAAAGCTACTTACCTTAAATCATTGCGCGGGAATGGTCGGTAAGGGGAGAGAACCAGCAGAAACAATCAGGGAAAGCCCGCTGCCAAAAAGCAGCGGGAACTCGGGAGGAGGCTACTGCGCACCCATCTGGCTTCCGACTTGCGAAAACACGTTGTTCGCGTTGCCACCAATCAGTCGGACTGTTCCAATCACGATTACCAGAATTACCGCGAGCATCACCGCGTACTCGGCGACGTCCTGACCGCTCTCTTCAACCCAAAGTCTACGGATTGCTTTGATCACTGTTAGCCCCCAATCGACGACACGCCCGGGCTTCACTCATTCCTCGGGACAGTAGTCCGCCGTCGTGTAATTGTAAAATATCGCGAACCGCCTTATCCACCCAATAGCACGCGAGTGGCCTTGAATAGCACTATAGTGCCATAACCGGTTGCAAGCTTAGGGGCCGTTTTGGGACCCTGCCAACCCCATTGATTATAAGGTCTTGATCACACAATTGTTTTCAAGGGAAGCCCCTGGTTCACGGCAAACAGCGCCAGTTCCAAGCGGGTGGAAACCCCCAGCTTGTCGAAGATATTGCTGAGATGGTGCTTTACCGTATCCTCGCTGATTTTGAAGTACTCGGCAATTTCCCGGTTGGCGTAGCCGGCGACCACCGCGGATACAATCTCCAGTTCCCGCGGTGTCAGCCCGAATTTCTTCTGTTTCGATTCCTCGTTCGTGCTCTGCATGAGGTTCCGCAGGTATTGCACTAAATTGGAGACGCTATCCCGCCCGACCCAGTACTCCCCAGCCATCACCGCGTGAATGCTCTTAAGTAGCAGTTGAGTCGCGGAATCCTTCAGCACCACGCCGCGAGCGCCCAACTGCAAGGCCTCCACGACCTGCTTCTTTTCCGCCGCCGCCGTCAGCAGGATGATTCGAACCGCCCCGGCGGCGCCGCCGCTGGTGCTCAGGTCGCGCAGCGCATCCAGCCCCGTGTGGCGCGGCATCGCCAGATCAAGCAGCAGAATATCAGGCTTGATCTCCGTCGCCAGTTTGACCGCCTCGCGGCCATCGCAGGCTTCGCCCACAACTTTCATAGTGCCTTCCGATTCCAGCAGGCGGCGCAGGCCGTCGCGAAAAATGGGGTGATCGTCGGCGATCACGATACGTATGGGATGGGTGCGCTTATCCACGGTTGGCCGATCCATTGTTTGCCTATCCATGTGTTTGCCTATCCATGATTCGTCTTTCTCGCCGGCGGGATCCGGACTTCCAGCCGTGCGCCATGCCCCGGTGTCGATTCTATCGCGAGTTCGCCCGCCAGCAAGCGGACCCTCTCGCGGATCACCGCCGGCCCTTTACCTGTCGTCTCCAATTCCGCATCCGACAGTCTCCCCGAAAAGGAAAAACCCTTCCCGTCATCCTCCACCGTCAATTGCAGATTCCCCCCACGCTGCGCTAGCCGGACCAGCACGTGGTGCGCTCCGCTGTGCTTGCGTACGTTCACCAGACTCTCCTGCACAATGCGCGCCAGTTCCCGGCATCCCTTCTGAGCCAAATCCACCCGCTCCAGTTCGCTCACGAACTCCGCTGCGATTCCGGTCTCCCGCCGGAAGCGCTCCACGGTGTCGGAAATGAAGCCTAGAAGCCGATCTGCATTTACCTCGAACGACTTCATCGCCTGCATCAGTTCACGCAATTTCAGAACTTCTTCGCGCAGCAGTTTCTGGATCCGCCCCAGTTCCGCATTCACTACTGGCGCCTGCGTTCCGGACTGGCGCCGCAGCACGTCCAGCTGCATTTCCACCGCGATCAGTGATTGAATCGCTCCATCATGCAGTTCGCGAGCAAACCGCGCCCGTTCCAGCGCCCCGGCCCGCTCCCGCAGCCGCCGCATCAGGTACACGTTGTAGATGGCCGGACCCACCTGCTGCGCGAACTCCTGCAGAAACCGCAATTCCTCTTCCGGCTCCCCCATTCTTTGGGGATCGAACAGGAACACGCGGCCCGACCACTCGGTGCCGAACACCAACGCGACGGAAACCATGGCGTCAAATTTCTCCACTCGTTCCAGCGCATCGAGGAATCCCGTGCTTACTTCGCGCAGCCGCGCCCCGTCGCTGTCCAGCAGGACCGTGCGAAAGCCCTTGGCAATGCGCGAGGCGTAGATCGCCTCCGCCGGCGATTCGAACAGATATACCTTTTCGCTTTCCGGCAAAGCCTCGCGCCAGCGCAGCGCTTCGCTGCCCTCGGCGCTACGAGCCACCTCGGCCAGAAATACCCGGTAACTGTTGGCTTCCTGCGAGGCGCTCAGCACCCGGCTCGCGCCGTAGATGCTCATCATCTCTCCAAGAATCTGCTGCATGGTTCCAGTCAGTCCCGCCTCCACCCGCGCCGAACTGAGAACGCGCATGATTACGGCGCGTTCGGCCCGCACTTTTTTCTGGTTCTCTGACATGTAGCCGAGCAAGAATCCAAGCACAATGAGATACACCGAACTCATGAGCAGCTGTTGCGGATCCAGTTCGCGAACGCTCACACCGAGCCGCGGCAGATGCACCATCCTCAGCCACTGATCTGCCGCAGGTTCCAGTCCAGCTCGCACCGCGAAGGCTTCGGCCCATAACAGGGCCACCGCCGCGCCTGCTGTGCCCACCGTCTCCCACAATCCCCAGCGATACGCCGCCGCCGCCATCACGAAGACGAAGAACAGAAAAAACGGGCCTCGCTGTGCGGTCGCGAACATTGAGATCAGCACCGGCCACACGATATCCGCCGAGTGCACAACCAGACGAAAAGCGGTTGTCGACTGCGGCCGGAAGCGCACCAGGAGCATCACCACTACCGCATGTGCCAGGTACACTGTGAGCAGCCAGTACAGCCAGCGCGAGTATGCAAACCCGCGCACCGGCTCCATCCAAAGGGTGAGCTCCGCCGCAATCGTCAGCGCCACCCTCGCGGTCGCCAGCCAGCGCTCGGTGCGCCGGATTTCGCTGGCGCTGAGCGGCGCCCGGAAGCGCCACAGATCGCGATATTGAGGGATCATCCAGGACAAGGGGCTCCCGTCGTCAAACATCTAATTGCAAAGTGGGCGCCTAATTCTAAAGGCAATCTCAGCCAAACTCCACGAGCTTCTTACTTCCGCCATCTTCAACTTCCAAATTTCTGCGCCAGGGCTTACTCTAGTAACCCCTCAACCCCCATATCACGCTCTAAAATGGAGCCCGGAGTGGTTTGCCTTGGCCACAGTCACCAAAGTATGGGTCTCTCTGCTGATCGCGCTGGTGCTCGCCCAGACAGCCGCCTCCCTGCTCATGTCCAGAGGCAGTGCCCTTACCATTGCCAGCGACCTGATCCAGGGTAGTCTTCTGGCAGTTGCTACTGCGGCATTCCTACCCAATACCGCGCGCTCTCGCTGCCCTACTCTCCACATTCGGCTTTTCTGGATTCTCATGAGCGTGGGCATGCTCTTCTGGCTCACTTACCAGGGAATGTGGAATTACTTTGAAGTTTTAAAGCGCCAGGACGTGCCCAATCCCTTCCTCGGCGACGTCGTTCTGTTCCTGCATCTCGTGCCCATGATCGCCGCGCTGGCTGTGCTTCCTCATCTTCGGGAAGACGACCGCGATGAACGCATCCGCATGCTTGACTTTGCTCTCCTGCTCACATGGTGGGTCTTCATTTATATTTATGCCGTCATCCCATGGCAGACCGTGCAGGTCGACGAAGCCTCTTACAGCGCAAATTTCAACTTTGCGTATCTGACCGAGAAACTCGTGCTTCTGATCTCGCTTGCCGTCCTCGCCTACACCGCTCATAGCGGTTGGCGGAAGCTTTACGGACAGTTGCTCGGCGCCAGCGCACTCTATGCCTCCAGTTCGTACGTTGCCAACTGGGCCATCGGCCACAAGCTTTATTACAGCGGCAGCATCTACGACATCCCGCTGAGCGTTTCCATCGCATGGATGGCAGCGGCTCCTCTGCTCGCTCTCCGGCTCGATCTGTCCGATTCCAAGCCGTCGCGGCCTTTGCTCGGTGTCTGGATCACACGCCTGAGCATGCTCGCCCTGTTCAGCCTGCTGTGGGCCGCTATGCGCTCCGAACTGAACCCGAATCTTCCACGCCCGGTCAAGTCGTTCCGTATTACGGTGAGTCTTTTGACCATGGTCGTGATGGGTATCGTGGTCTTCTGGCGCCAACGTCTGCTCCGAGCCGAGCTCTCGCAGCTTCTCGATCGGTCCCGCCGTTCTTTTGACGACCTCAAGGACTTGCAAAACAAGCTCATTCAATCCGAGAAGCTGGCCTCGCTCGGTCAATTGGTGGGCGGAGCAGCCCACGAGATCAACAATCCCCTGACCGCCATGCTGGGATACTCCGACCTGCTCAGCGCCTCCAACTTGCCACCCCAGGAGCAACTCCAGGCTGCACAAATCGGCGAGCAGGTTCGCCGCACAACCACGCTGGTTGCCAGCCTGCTCACGTTTGCCCGTCAGGCTCCTGCCCGGTTTGCCGCCGTTGAGGTCAATTCCGTGCTGCAAACCGCTGTGCGGCTGCTCGCTCCCCAACTCGAAGCGGAAGCCATTTCCAGCCGCCTCGATCTTGCGCCGTCGCTTCCCTTTGTGCTCGCAGACTCCAATCAGATTCTCCACGTCTGCATGCACCTTGCCGGACAGATCTGCGCCGATCTCAATCGCGACGAACACAGTATCCTGTTCGTTCGCACCCATCGCCAGGGCGATTTAGTCCTGGTTGATTTCTCCTCCTACGATCCTGGCGATCCTTCGTCGCAGCCACCCTCGTACCCTTCGCTGCTCAGCTCCGAAGGCAGGAACAAGCCTTCCACCCTTTCGCTTAGCGCCTGCTGCCGTATCGTCGAAGAACATGGCGGACGTCTCTTGCACAATTCGACTCCCGATAACCCCGCTTTTCGCATGGAACTGCGCATCGCGGCAAATTCCGCAAATCGCTCCTCGCTTGCCGCAGCCACCCGAGCCGCGGCCAGAAGCAGTTCTTAAGTATTGTCGTCTGGTAGGGCTTGCACCGTCTCACTCTGCCGCGGGAGACGCGGCAAGCCGTGTCTCTACGAGGAACCAGGCGCCACTCCCACCGTCCTCTTCAACTGGCCGCAAGCCGCAAAAATGTCGCGCCCCCGTGGCCGCCGCACGAATGTTGGAATTCCCGCAGCCACCAGAATCTGCTGAAACGAAAATACCCGCTCTTGCTCCGGCGTCCGGTAGGGCAGCTCCGTTCCGGGGTTCAGCGCAATCAAATTAATTTTTGCTTTTATGCCCCGCACCAACTCCACCACTTCGCGCGCCTGTTCCGGACCATCGTTCACATCTGCCAGCAGCACGTACTCAAAGGTGAGCCGCTCGCGCGCCCTAAGCGGAAACTCCCGCGCCGCTTGCATCAGCTCGACCAGATTCCACTTGCGGTTGAGCGGCATAACTTCACTCCGCAACGCGTCATTCGACCCATTCAGCGAAATCGCCAGCTTCGGACGCAGCGGCTCCTGCCCGAAATCATGAATTCTTGGCACGATCCCCGCCGTCGATACCGTCATCCGGGACTCTGGAATCCCCACGCCCTCCGCCAGCAGTCGCACCGACTTCATGAAGTTGTCATAGTTCAGAAAAGGTTCGCCCATTCCCATGAACACGATGTTGACGCGCTGCAGCGGCGGCTCAACTCCCTGCTCCCGGAGTACCGCCGCGATCTGCCCGACGATTTCTCCCGCCTCCAAATTTCGCTTCACGCCAAGCAGCGCCGTAAAGCAGAACTTGCAATTCACCGCGCATCCCACTTGACTCGATACGCAAATCGTGGCCCGACGCCACCCCCTATGCAGTGACGGGGCTGTGCCCACCTCGATTTCATCTCCCGCTTCGCTTCCGTCGCCGCTTTCCCCGCCATCTCCCTCCGGCATCCAGACCGTCTCCACCGTCTCACCGTCGGCCAATTCCACGAGATACCGCACCGTACCGTCGCTCGAAATGAACTTGCGCGCAATTCCTGGAAGCCCGACCACCCAGCCTTGCTCGGCCAGAAGAGCGCGATATTCGAGCGGCAGCGTCGAAACCTGATCCAGCCGGTCAATCTTTTGCCGATATACGGCATCAAATAGCTGTTGGCCGCGGTAGGCTGGCTGCCCCGACTCGAGAGCAATGTTCGTAAGCTCCTGCAAGTTAAGTCCTAACAGCGAGTTGGATGGCTGGCTCGGCATTTGACCACGCATCTGGATACTCGGAGACGCCGTGGGCGGGCGCCCCGTATTGAAGTGTAATACCGAAGTCCCGATCTTAGAGAATCGCCGTAAGTTAAAGAAAAATAAGGCTACACTGCAGCGAGTCTCTCATCGGCTTGGATTGTGGGACAATAGTGTCAGCACCCGCCCGCGAATTCATACCTTGGATATTAAAAGAATTACGGTAAGAAACTAATGGTAAAAGAGACTCGCAACATTCGTCGTCAGGTTCTGCCGAACGGCCTGACCGTCATCACCGAGCAGATGCCCCACATTCGTTCCGTTGCGATCGGCATCTGGCTGAAGTCCGGTTCGCGCGACGAGGATTCGGAATGGAATGGCATCTCCCATTTCATCGAACACATGGTGTTCAAGGGCACGGAAACCCGCTCCGCCGAAGCCATTGCCCGCCAGGTCGACTCGATCGGCGGCAATATGGATGCTTTCACCGCGAAGGAATGTATCTGCTTCAATATCAAAGTCCTCGATGAGCACCTTCCGCTCGCCATGGACGTCCTCAGCGATCTGGTCCTTCATCCCGTCTTCGATGGCAGCGATATCGCGCGCGAGCGCGGCGTCATCCTCGAAGAAATAAAAATGGATCAGGATAATCCCGACTACCTCGTCCACGAAATCTTCACGCAAAGTTTCTGGAAGGACCATGCTCTCGGCCTGCCGATTCTGGGCACGCGCGACACCGTAAAAAAATTCGAGCGGCCCGTCGTCTCCCGCTTCTATGGACACCACTTTGCTCCCGGCAATCTCATCGTCAGCGCCGCCGGCAACCTCGAGCACGGGAACTTCGTCGAACTCGTCGCGAAATATTTTGAACACGTGAAACCGTCGAAAAACGGCTTGCACTCGCCCCAGCCCAAGACTTCTTCCCGCATCAACCTGCGCAATAAGAAATCGCTTGAGCAGGTCCAGATCTGCATCGGCGTCCCCTCGCATCCGATGGCACACGAACGGCGCTACGCCTCCTACATCCTGAATACGCTGCTCGGAGGAGGCATGAGCTCGCGCCTGTTCCAGAACATCCGCGAGCGCCAGGGGCTTGCTTACTCCATCTACAGCGACTTGAACCCCTACCGCGACACCGGCTCCATGTGCGTATATGCGGGCACCTCGCGCGAATCGGCGATCAAAGTTGTGGAGTGCGTCATCGCAGAATTCCGCAACCTGAAAACCACACCTGTCCCGGAAGAAGAACTACGCCGCTCCAAGGACCAACTCAAAGGCAGCCTCATGCTCTCGCTGGAATCCTCGACCGCCCGCATGTCGAACCTGGCCCGCCAGGAAATGTATTATGACCACTTCTATGGCCTCGACGAACTTATTGAGCGTATCGAAGCCGTTACCATTGATGACCTGCAGCAAACCGCTGAAGAATTTTTCCGCACCGAGCAGATCGCGGTAACCATCCTCGGCAACCTGACCGGCCTGAAACTAACCCGAGATCAGCTAACCTGCTAAAGGTTTAGTGGAGCGACGGGCGTCCTCGCCCGTCCAAGGTCGCGTAGGGACAGCCCCCTCGCCTGTCCAAGCCGTGCGCAGCGCGGTCACCACCCGTTACCGGACTGCCTCCCCCACCCGGCGTGCTATTCTGTTGCACTCTTTTCTCAACGAACGGATTCCACAATGTCCCTGCGCATCCTGGGCTTCATGCTGGCCGCCGTGGTACTGGTCGGCTATCGCGTAGCCAAACCGCGCGCCCAGGTGTCAGACCTGCCCGACCGCTGGAATCTCTCGACTCTGTTTCTGGCCAGCACGCTCACCCTTTTCGCCGAACTGGCCCTTATCCGCTGGGTCGCCACCGAAGTCCGCGTGTTTGCCTATGTAAAAAACCTGGCCCTGCTGCTCTGCTTTCTCGGCTTTGGACTCGGCTGTGCCCTGGCTCGTCAACGCCCCCGCTGGCAGACCGCTGCCACCGCTCTACTCGGCTTGATGGTCATCGTTCGTCTGCCCTGGCGCGGCCCGCAGATCATGGAAACGCTCTCGCAATCCCTCGGCGCGGCGCAGGACGTCGAGATATGGGCAACCGGCACTCGGCACGACACCACTGGCTTTCTATTGGCCGTGGTCGTCACTACTATCCTTCTCTTACTTATCACTTACATTTTCATCCCCATCGGACAAACCGTGAGCCGCCAGATCGAACTGGCCCCGCGTCCGCTTTATGGCTACTCCTGGAATCTGGCCGGCAGTCTGGCCGGCATTCTCGCATTCTTTGCCGTGTCCTGGTTGGCTCTGCCTCCCACGATATGGTTCACCATCGTTCTGGCGGGCATGGCGCTGTTACAGTCGAACCGAAACGATACCATCCGGCTCGCCGCCGCCATCGTTCCGGTTGCGCTGCTTCTATTCGACGCTTCTACGCCGCACCAATTCAAACTCTGGACTCCCTACCAGCAGATCGAAGTTGACGACAAGTTTTTACCCAGTGGTGAACTTTTCGGCACTTTGATTCGCGTCAACCACACCGGCTATCAGACAATCGTGAATCTCTCTCCCGATTTTCTGGGGCGCCATCCGGGGTTGTTGAAAGAAGCTCCAGACGAGAATCCCTACAATCTCCCCTTCCGCTTTGCGCCCCCGAATCCGAGTGTCCTAATCGTCGGCTCGGGTACGGGCAATGACGTTGCAGGTGCGCTACGGAATCAAAGCCGCTCCGTGGACGCCGTGGAAATCGACCCCAAGATTCTAGCTCTCGGCCGCAGCCGACACCCCGAGCATCCCTACGACGACCCGCGAGTCTCCACCCATCTCACTGATGCGCGCGCCTTCATGAAGCGCACTACGGCCCGCTACGACCTGATTCTTTTCGGATTGCTCGATTCCCACACCCAGCTCTCCGACTATTCCAACATGCGCCTCGACAACTTCGTCTATACCGAAGAGTCCTTCCGTGAAGCACGCTCTCTGCTCGCGCCTAACGGTGTCATATTCATTAAGTTTCAGATCAACCATTTTTTTATGGGACAACGGCTGGCGGAAATGCTGAGCCGAACTTTCGGAAAACCTCCCGTGGTCTTCTTCGCGCCTTCGAGTTATTCCACGGACGCCACCTGCTTCGTCATTTCGCCCTCTTCGCAGGTAGAGACAAGCCTCGCCGCCGATCCGCGTTTGCGTCAGTTCGTCGACGCCCGGCCTCGATCGTTTATTGCCTCGCCTTCCGGGGCCGCCCCCGGCGCAGTTGCTCCCGTCGCTGTGACCACTGACGATTGGCCCTATCTCTATCACCAGGGACATTGGATCCCGGGCATCTTCTACCTGCTCAGCGCTCTCGTCATTTTGCTCGCGGCCGTCTTCTATTTCCAGATTCCCGAGGCGCGCAGCCGCGTACCCTCCCTGTTCTTTTTCAGCATGGGCGCCGGATTCCTGCTGTTGGAAACGCAAGTCGTCAGCCGGCTGGCTTTGTATTTCGGGACCACGTGGCAAGTCAACGGAATCGTGATCGCCGCGATTCTCTCGGCGCTTCTCCTCGCCAACTTCGTCATTGAACGACAAACACCTGAGAGAAAACCATTCGCGTGGTCACGTTCCTGGACTCTGATCGGCATTCTGCTCGGCATCGCCTGCGCCTACTTCGTACCTTTCAACCGCATTCCAGGATCGGCAGCGCTGGTCGGATCCTTCGCGGCCCTTATCTTCGCCATTCCGGTTTTCTTTGCTGGCTTGTTGTTCGCCTCTGAATTCCGCTCTGCTGAATCCCCGGCCGCGGCCCTCGGCGCCAACATGCTCGGAGCCGTGGTCGGCGGCCTCCTTGAAAACCTCTCGCTGATCATCGGAATGAAAGCGCTCCTGTTGGTAGCAGCTCTCTTATATTCCCTGGCAGCCCTTGGATTCCTTGGACTCTCCTCGCGCGGGGCCGCCGCCTCAATCTCGCCAGCTTTAAAGCAACCGTAGAGACGCGGCCTGCCGCGCCTGAGACGAGGCAAGCCTCGTCTCTACGAGATGGTGCGGCGCAAACTCACTCGTCACAAAATGCTCGACGTCTTCACCAGCGCACCCCAACCGTTATTGGAAAAACGATAGTCTGGCCGTCACTGTGATAAGCGCGATGGTACCGCCCTTCGATGAAGACCTTGGTATTGTAGAGGCGGCTCAGGCGATAGGTAACTCCTCCGCCGAAGTTGAAGCCGCCAGCATCTTTGGAATACGAGGACAGCGTTTGTGGGGTCACAATTCCACCGTTGACGCAATTAATGCCCCACCAGCGGGCCCATGCGGGTTGGCAGGGTGCGCCGAATGGCAGCAACTCTTTGTTCGCCGAAACGCTGCGCCGATAGAACCCTACACCGAAAATTCCATATGCGCCGAACTTACTGTGGAGCGGCGCGTTGACGATTCCGTTCAAGCTTACCGACTGCATATTTCCGCTGGCGCCGTTCAGGCTCTGACTCTGGCTCACGCTGGGTCGCAAGCCGAGGTCGTAGTACATGTATTCGGCATCCGCCCCGAACATGCGGCTGAAGTTCACGCCGCCTCCGGCCACCCCATGATAAGAGTTGCCGACAAAGCCGGCGACCTCGCCGCGACCGATGCCAAGTCCGCCGCCGACAGTAAAGTTAAACCGATTGAAATCTGATTGTGCCGAAGCCGATGCGATAAGTCCGCCAAAAACAAGCAGAAACGATATCCAATTCCTCAATCTCGATCTCCCGTTTTTTAGAGCCAAGGTTGTACAGCCGCGCTGGTGAAGTTATAGTTATCCGGTGGCTGGTCTTTTTTCAATTAGATGCGCGACCAGAAAAGGAAGGCCGGTCTTTTTGTCGGGCAGTCAAACGCTCACAGCGGCGGTTGCCCGGAGAAAGCATGGTTGGACTGCCTGACGGGCAGCGTTGCAGAATGCTGATTCCTTCGCAAATTGACATCGCTAGAGATTACTCAATCGCGAGCCCGGCGGCAAACGCTTAATAGCCCGGACTGCTTCTGCTCGCCTGCCGATCGATTCTCCTCTGTCCTGATGGCCCAAAGCAGGATCAGACCGGTGCGATCCGCCTTGCTCACCGGAGGAACACAGCGCCGTCTAAAGCAAAACAACGGGTTGATCGCCAAAACACACTATCGATTGCTGTTGCTCCTGCTGGTGTGCGCCGCCCCTCGTCTTTTCGCCAGCGGACCCGAATTCCGCAGCGTTCGTATCCCTCGCGTCCCCAGCCCTCCCCGTCTCGAAGATTTCCTCAGCATGGAGCCGGCTCCCGCATGGCAGGGCAAACTGGCTAAGGTTACGGGTCTCACACAACGGGTTCCCACCGATGGCGCTCCGATTTCGCAGCGGACCGAAGTGTACCTGGGATATGACGACAAGAATCTTTACGCGATCTTCGTGTGCTTCGACCGCGAGCCCAAGAAAATTCGCGCCCGGCTTTCCCGGCGCGAGGACGTCCTCGACGACGACACGGTCGAGATCATGCTCGATACGTTCCACGACCATCGCCGCGCCTACGCCTTTATAACAAACCCTCTTGGGGTGCAGTTGGATGCGCTGTGGACGGAGGGCCAGGATTTCGACCCGTCATTTGATACGGTCTGGAACTCGACAGGTAAAGTGACTGATCGAGGTTTCGTGGTATGGATTGCGATCCCGTTTCGCAGCCTTCGCTTCGCCTCGAGCGACCCGCAAACCTGGGGGATCATCCTGAACCGCGAAATTCCCCGCTCCAGTGAAGACGCCTTCTGGCCGCCGTATTCCAGCCGCATCCAGGGACGGCTCAATCAGGAGGGCACGGCTACCGGTCTGGAGAAAATTTCGCCGGGCCGGAACATTCAGCTCATACCCTATGGCATTGCGCGCTCGTTCAAGGAACTTGACTTGAACGATCCGAACCACGTCTTCTACTCGCGTCGATCCGCCTTCGGGCAGATGGGCCTGGACGCCAAACTGGTACTCAAAGACAAGTTCGTCATCGACGCGACTGCCAATCCCGACTTCAGCCAGATCGAGTCCGACCAGCCGCAGATTACGGTCAATCAGCGCTTCGAGGTTTTCTTTCCGGAGACGCGGCCCTTTTTCCAGGAGAACTCGAATTATTTCCAGACCCCCATCAATCTCGTATTCACGCGTCGTATTGCCGATCCGAAATGGGGTGTGCGCATGACGGGCAAAGACGGGCCGTGGGCGGTCGGAATGCTGGTGGCCGATACCGCGTCTCCGGGCGAGCGGGTGGACGCGAACAATCCGCTGTTTAACCGGCACTCTCTATATACCGTGGGCCGGGTCAGCCGCGATATCGGGAGTCAGTCTTCGATCGGCCTGCTGTACACCGATCGCGAGGTCAACGGATTCTACAACCGGGTGGGCAGTATTGACGGTCGCTTCAAGCTGAATGACCACTGGACGCTGAACGCACAGGGGGTGCTCAGTGCGACCATCAATCCGAACCAGGGCGTTTTCAACCAGTTCAATACCACGGGAGGTTATCAAGCCGGCAACGCCGCAGAATTTGTATTGAACCGCGACGGGCTCAAGCTGCACTACTTTCTGGACTATGCCGATCGGAGTCCCAATTTTCGGACGCTGACGGGTTTCGATCCGCAGCCGGATATCCGCGACCTGTACCAGCACTTCAAGTACACCTTCCGCCCCGAGGGCAAACACCTGATTTCATGGGGACCAGAGTTTGAGAACATCGAAATCTACGATCACGTGGGAAATCGCATCAATTCCGGTTATTTTCCTGCTATGAAAGTGGAACTGATCGGCCAGACGTTCTTGACCGCTTTGTATGCTCAGGAAATGGAACGGCTGCGGCCGCAGGACTTCTCGGCGCTCACCAGCATCCAGAAATATGTTCGTCACACCACGGAATTTACAATCGATACAAACTATTTCAGGAAATTCTCGCTGCATGCCGATTATCGCTTCGGCACGCGCGTAAACTACGATGCGCCGCTCATTGAGGTGCTGCACAAGTTTCCGATCACGCCGTTTCTCGCGCGGAGGAACAGCGCGACCGTAACCCTCACAGTCAGGCCCACCCGGTCGCTGAGGATCGACAACACGTACATCATGTTCCGCCTCCGCAGTCTGGACGGCTCGTTTGGCGCCATGAACAATCACATCATCCGGACCAAGTGGAATTACCAGTTCACCCGAGAACTCTCCTTCCGGTTCATCGGCCAGTACAACACCGTGCTCTCGAATCCGTATTTCACTTCCCTTCAGACCACCAAGAACTTCAACGCGGATTTCCTGATAACTTATCTCGTGCATCCCAGCACGGCGGTTTACGTCGGCTACAACAGCAATCTGGAGAATCTGCTGCTGCCGCTGGGGACCGACGTCAATGGCCAACTGCAGCACGCCGCAGGCGGCCGACTGCTCAACGACGGGAGGAACTTCTTCGTAAAGGCTTCGTACCTGTTTCGGTTTTAGGGCGGACACGCGGCGAACCGTGTCTCTACTCAGCGGCTGGGCTTGCTCATCAATTCCAGAATCGCCGCCATCTCAACTTCGATTCCGGTCTTAAGGCTGGGTTCGCGATCGGGCGCGAAGTAAGGCGAATGCGGGCCGGGAAGCGCCTCTCCACTTTTCTTGGCTTCCGCATATTTCTCCGGGTTGACTGCACCTAGTTCGAGCATAACGCTCGGAATTCCCGCGAAGCGATATTCGGCAAAATCATCGCTCGCCATAATCGGACGTGCGACTATGACATTGCCATCTCCCATGACCTGCTTCAGCCGGTCCGCGATACGATTGGTAGTCTGAGGATCGTTGTAAACGGCGCCGACGCCTTCAACGTGCTCGACAAGCGGCTTCTTCGGCGCGCCCGCCGCTTCCGATTCCGCCACCGCAATCCGCTCGATCGATGCCAGCAGATGCTTGCGCACCTCGTCCTTGTAAGAGCGTACCGTCAACCCCATCACAACTTCATCGGGAATGATGTTGTTCTTGGTACCCCCATGGATCGTGCCTACGGTAATAACCGCCGGATCCTGCGGATCGATTTCGCGGGACACGATAGTCTGCCAGCTCCCGATGGTGCGCGCGGCGATCACGATTGGGTCCACCGTCTGCTGTGGAGCAGAACCGTGTCCGCCGACCCCGTACACAGTGACATTCACGGAATCGGCATTCGAGGCGCTGAAACCTGGCGTGTAACCCACTTTGCCGGCAGGAAGGCCGTTGCTGTCATGCACGGCGAAGACGAAGTCGGGTTTGGGGAAGCGGGTGAACAGGCCATCTTTCATCATGGCCTTGGCGCCTCCGATGCGCTCCTCGGCAGGTTGGCCGACGTAGATAAAGGTTCCGCGCCAGTGGTCTTTGTTCTGCGCCAGTAGCGCGGCCGTTCCAATGCCGATCGCCATGTGCAGATCATGGCCGCAGGCATGCATCACTGGCACTTCCACGCCGCGGTCATCATGTGTGGTGACATGGCTGGCATAAGGGAGACCCGTCTTCTCCGGGACGGGCAAAGCATCGAGTTCGGCGCGCAACATGACCACGGGGCCGGAGCCGTTCTTGAAAACACCCACTACTCCTGCACCGCCGACTCCGGTGGTAACGTCGTATCCGAGCTTGCGAAGCTGGTCAGCGATTTTAGCCGCTGTCTTCTCCTCATGATAGGAAAGCTCGGGATTGCGGTGCAGGTCGAGATAGAGCGCTTCGACCTGGGGATAGACGGCATCGATCTGATTGGATGCAGCATGCCAGGGCTCGGCGGCCCACACCGTTCCAGAGAGCAGCGGGGAAGAAAGCAGGACGAGGATAAGCAGGAGACGTTTCATAATTTCTCACGTGAACGGCATTAGACCACAAAAGGCGGTACTAAAGCAGCCGGGCGAAGACGCCCGGCGCTCCATGATTTATTTGTCGTGAGACTTACGTCTGGCGACGCGGCTTTGCCCCATCACTGCGGGGCGACGCCCGCTCCCACACCGAGTTAGTGCGCTGCGGGAGCGGCGCAGTGTTGCTCAAACGCGGCCTTCAGGTCGGCAGCGATGGCGGCGGCATCGCGCGTCTCGATCTGATGGCGGTGCATCATGTAAATCGGTTTGCCGTCGCGCAGAATGGCGATGGAGGGCGACGACGGCGGATATCCAGTGAAATAGGAACGGGCGCGGTCGGTTGCCTCTCTGTCCTGTCCGGCAAATACGGTTGCGATCTTGCCGGGCTTGGTCGCATTCTGCAACGCCAGGCGCACAGCCGGGCGCATGCGGCCGGCAGCGCATCCGCAGATGGAATTCACGACCAACATGGTTGTGCCGGGTTCTGTCTGCACAAAGCGGTCAACATCGGCGGCACTGCGTAACTCTTCAATTCCCAGACGCGTCAGTTCTTCACGCATCGGGATGACCATAATTTCGGGGTACATAGGTTCTCCTGTCATTTAAAGTACAGCTTTAATAGTGCTATTTCGCAGCAGCAATTCGAAACGTAACTGTGTTCTCAATATGCCGTCGCACAGCAGACATGAGATGCTCTACTAACTATAGAGCAATTTCGCCTCATGACGATTCAGGAAAACGTTCCGCTGGCGCCACTCACCACCTTGCAAGTGGGCGGATCGGCACGCTACTTCGCGGAACTAAGGCGAGAAAACGAGGTTCGAGAGGCAGTGCAGTTCGCGAAAACCCGCGGACTACCGCTGTTTGTCCTGGGCAGGGGAAGCAATCTGGTGGTGGCCGATTCGGGTTGGCCGGGACTGGTGCTGCGAATCGCAATCGGAGGAATCACCACTCCAAATCCCACGGACGCCCCGGGTAATGCTGTGCTCTTCAGCGTGGGCGCGGGCGTCAACTGGGATGACTTTGTCGCCCAGGCAGTGGTGCAGAATTGCGCGGGAGTCGAGTGTCTCAGCGGCATTCCAGGCAGCGTCGGGGGCACGCCCGTGCAAAATGTTGGCGCCTATGGGCAGGAGGTCTCCGATACGATCGAATCGGTGCGGGCGCTGGACCTGAAAGAAGACCGCATTGTACTGTTGCCCAAACCGGCCTGCGGATTCCGTTATCGCACCAGCATCTTTAATACCACGCAACGTGGACGGTACATTATCTTACGGGTGAACTTCGGGTTGAAGCGGGGCCTCGCTCCGAGTCTGACGTATGCCGATTTGCAAAAACACTTTGCTGAAAAGAAGACACCGCCATCGCTCGGCGAAACCCGCGAGGCGGTGCGCGAAATACGGCGGAGTAAGGGTATGCTGATTGTCCCCGGAGACGACGATTGCCGCAGCGCCGGATCGTTCTTCAAGAATCCCGTGCTTGGCGAAGAGCAGTTCAAAGACCTGGCCGAACGCGCCGCATCGAGAGCGCTCGAGATTCCCAGCTACCCCGCTCTCGATGCGCAGCGCAAAGTTTCCGCAGCCTGGCTGGTGGAGCACTCGGGATTCTCCAAGGGCTACGCGCTGGGAGCGGTCGGGATTTCGCGCAAACATGCGCTGGCGCTGATCAACCGCGGAGACGCGAAGGCGAGTGACATTGTCGGCCTGAAAGATGAAATTCAGCACGGCGTGCAGGAAGCGTGGGGGATTCAGCTGGAGCCGGAACCAGTGTTTTTAGGATTTTGAACACGCTGTGTGGTTATTGATTCAATGATTCAATGCCTCAATGAAACAAAGGGCGGCGCATCCCGGAGCGACGTGTCCCCCATGCCGGCCCAGAGGTGCCCGTCACAACGAGATCCGCCCCGTTGATTCATCGGCCAGTTCGCGCGCTCGCTTGAAAATACTTTGGAACATCTCTGTGCTTAGCTTGCCCGTCTGGGTGTTCTGGTTGGAGGGATGATAGGAAGCTAAGAGGACGCGCCCATGGGGCAAGGCGTATTCAGCTCCGTGGCGGAATTCATACTCCCGTTTACCGGCGATCACTTTTCTTCGCTTCAGGTAATTGAGATAGGCCTCGAACCCGATTCTCCCCAAAGCAACGATAACGCGCAGATATTTCAGCCCTTCGAGTTCGCGCTCCAGAAACGGAGCGCAGTTGGCCAGTTCGGCGGGCAGAGGCTTGTTGCCGGGCGGCGCACAGCGGGCGGCGGCGGTTATATAAAGATCGTGAAGAACAAGCCCGTCGTCAGGATCGGTCGCCGTCGGCTGACTAGCGAACCCGGTTTCGTGGAGGACCGGGTACATGAAGTTGCCGGAGGCGTCTCCGGTGAACGGGCGCCCGGTGCGATTGGAGCCGTGGGCCCCGGGAGCCAGTCCGAGCACCAGGATGCGAGCATGGGGATCGCCGAAGCCGGGAACGGGCTTGCCCCAGTAATCGCAGTCGCGGTAAGCGCGACGCTTCTCGCGGGCAATCTGCTCGCGATATGCGACCAGACGCGGACAGCGTGTGCAGGTGATGACCTCGGCGTTCAGCACCTTGAGCCAATCAGTCGCAGGCTCTTGCCTCGATTGCAGTATTCGGCTGAGTGGCCGAGACTCGGAACTTAGGTCCACGTAATGTATCCGGGTAGCTAGAGTGCTGATTTTCGCAGGGCAGATCTCTGGAGCGAGAGACGGGCGCGGACGCCCGTCCCTCCACCGGTCAAGGATTCCATTATTTCTTTTCTTCGCTCTTGTCGTCTTTCGGCTTGTCGCCTTTGGTCTTGTCGTCCTTCGCCTTATCCTCAATTGACAGCAGTTCAACCTCGAAGATCAGAGTTGCGTTAGGGCCAATTTCGGCGCCAGCGCCCCGCTCACCATAGGCGAGATCCGAAGGGACGAAGAGCTGCCACTTCGATCCCACGGGCATGAGCTCCAATGCTTCCGTCCACGCTTTGATAACCTGACCGACTGCAAACGTCGCCGGTTGCCCGCGCTTGTAGGAGCTGTCAAATTCCTTGCCATTGATAAGCGTACCCCGATAGTTACATTTGACCGAGTCGCTCGCCGTGGGCTTCGGTCCGGTGCCCGCCTTCAGGATCTTGTATTGCAAACCGCTGGGTAATGTGACGACACCATCTTTGCTTTTGTTGGCGGCCAGGAATGTTGCGCCTTCGGTCTTGTTCGCAGCACCGGCCAGCTGCGCATTCTCCTGCTGCTTTTTGCGAACCTCGGTCTCAACCTCGGTGAGGACGGACTGCGCTTCCTCTTGCGTCAGACGCGTTTTGCTCCCGGACATCGCGTCTTTCAATCCCTGGGATACGAGAGTAAAGTCCACATCCACAGATTGCTTTTTCAGATTGGCCCCAAGTCCTGACCCGATATTCATTCCCAGTGCGTAGCTGAACTTTTGTTTTCGCGTCGTAAGCGCAGGAGCCGCCGCGCCTTTCGCTGCCGGAGCCGCTTTCTTCACCGGAGGCTTCGCGGTGGGAGCTGCTTTCGGAGTTGTGGCTGCCGGAGCCGATGGAGTCGTTGCCGCCGGAGTGCTTGCTGCTGGAGTCTGCTGGGCATAGCCATCCCCGACCAGCATCATCCCGGCGGCCAATAGTAAGGCCATAGCGAGAGATCTTTGCATGTATCTATTGTCACATTGCTCCGCATTCTGCGCCAGACCAAGGCAGGGCTCAGTTCATCACCGAGGGCGCCAGGGCGGGTGAATTTATGGCACGAGACACAATCCCAAGTCTGGAGCGAGCGGCTCCGGATTTCGCTATAATCCACCCATGAAAACCACTTACTTGTTCTCGCTCGCACTGCTTGTGGTCGCACTCGCCTCCGCCAGTTCGGCCAAGACTGTGGTTCACCTTAAGGACGCCCAAGGCAAGGATGTGGGTACCGCGACTCTATGGAAATCCGGCCCCGGAATCGGAATGGAGCTCAATCTCGAGAATTTACCTCCAGGCGTACATGCCATCCACTTTCATCAGAACGCGAAGTGCGACGCCCCGGACTTCAAGTCCGCCGGACCCCATTTCAATCCCGATGGCAAGAAGCATGGATTGGAGAATCCCGAAGGCCACCACAATGGCGACAATCCGAACTTCACCGTCGGCGCGGACGGCAAAGCACATTTCAAAGCTGAGAGTAAAGACGTCACCGTCGGCAAAGACAGCCATTCGCTGTTCAGCAACGGCGGCACAGCGCTCGTAGTACACGCCCAGGCCGACGATCAAAAGACCGACCCCGCGGGCAATGCCGGCGACCGCATCGCCTGCGGCGTGATTAAGAAGTAGTCGCTAGGAAGGCAAAGATCGTGTGGTGACGGGGCTCAGCCCCGCCTCTAGCGTGAGCACCCGCACGAGGCCATGCTTCGCTAAACGACTTGCGAGCAGCTCTTTCTACTTTCCCGCCGGCACGTATAGCGCCGGGATGTTCTGCTTGTTCACCATCTCATTCAACGCCGGCAAGTCCTTCGACATCAGTTCGTGGTACTGAGCCAGCAGCGGTTGTGCCTGTTTTTCCAGATCGTCGAAGACCTCATACTGCTGTTTGGTGGGCGCTGCATCGGCCGACTCCACGCTGAACAGCAGCGAGTGTGCCCGCTCATCAATCAGCACCGGATAGTTCAGGTTCGACTCCGAACTCTTGGAATTCACCTGAAGTAACTGCGACTCCACGTCGAGGCTCTTCTTGTCGAAATCCTTGGTCGCCGAAACGAGCGATGCGTAACGCGCGTCGTCACCGAAACGCCGCGCCATCCCGCGAGTCTGCGCACGCACTTCGCGGATCGTTCCCACTGCCTCGTGAATCTGGGATACCTGCGCCACAATCTTGCGTCCCAACTCACTCTGCTTCCGCAGGTCGTCGTTTGACACCTTAATCCGCGGATCCGCTTTCAACTCCAGCGGCGCCGTGTATGACTTCCCTTCCGCCGTGAGCCGCACCTGATAAGCGCCGGGCGGTACCATCGGCCCACGATTGCGGAATTCCGCGCTGGGTTCTCCCGCCAGCGGAGTTGGCCCTTGCAAACGCAAATCCCAGGAGAAGCGGTTCACGCCTATATCGGCCGGAATCTTCTCATCAGGGGGTGTCAGATCAGGCCACTCTGGCGGTGTATCCGCTTCCTTCTTCTCTTCGTTGGAGTAGCGCCTCACAACCTTCCCCGACGCGTCCAGAAATTCGAGCGCTACCACGCCCTTCGGCGCGGTTGAAAAGTGGTAATAAATAATCGCGCCGCTCGGCGGATTATCGCCCACCGGCTGCCGCCGCTCGAAGAAATCAGGCCAGCGCATGCGATAGGTCAGTCGGGGCTGATAAAGCATGGCTTCGGTCGATGCTTTCGCAGACACGTTAGCATTCGATGTCCGCAGTGGCGTGAGGTCGTCCAGAATCCAGAACGAGCGCCCATGCGTCGCCGCCACCAGATCGTCATTCTTCACGACCAGGTCATGGATGGGAGTGTTAGGCAAATTCAGTTGCAGCGATTGCCAGTTCGTTCCGCCATCGAACGAAACATACATCCCGGTCTCCGTGCCCGCATATAACAAGTTTTTCCGCACCGGATCTTCGCGCACGGCGTGCGTATACGCGCCATCCGGAATGCCATTCGTAATCTTCGCCCACGTCTTGCCGAAATCGGTCGTCTTGAAAATATAAGGCCTCAGATCGTCAAGCTTATGCGTGTCGATCGCCGCAAATGCAGTGCCTGCCTCATGTGGCGAAGCCTCAATCAGGCTTACCAGGCTCCACTCTGGAATTCCCTTCGGCGTTACGTTGGTCCAGTTCTTGCCGCCATCGCGCGAAATGTGAATCAAGCCATCATCGGTTCCCGCCCACAACAGGTCTTTCTGCACGGGTGACTCCGCGAGCGTAAACACCGTGTCGTAATACTCGACCGAGGTGTTGTCCTTGGTCAGCGGGCCACCGGAAGAAACCTGCTTGCTCTTATCGTTGCGCGTCAGATCGGGACTGATCGCCGTCCAGCTCTTGCCTTCGTCGGTTGTCTTGAAGACGCTTTCGGCGGTCGTGTAAATCACATTGGGATCATGCGGTGAGATCACGATGGGCATTGTCCATGCCAGCCGGTATTTCAGATCGCCAACGCCGTGGCCCGCGCCATCCTCCGGCCAGACTGTAATGTCCTGCTCCTGATTGCTGCGGCGGTCGAGGCGCGTGACCGCGCCGCCGCCCGATCCCGCGTAGATAATGTTTGAGTCGCGCGGGTCAGGCGCAATGTAGCCGCTCTCTCCGCCGCCCGCATCGAACCAGTGCTGCCGCCCGACATAACCGTCGTCGGTGCGGCTGGCGATGCCCACCGTTGAGTTGTCCTGCTGCGCGCCGTATACGTTGTAGAGAAACTGGTTGTCTGTCGCCACGTGGTAGAACTGCGCCGTGGGCTGGTTGTACTCGGTGGACCAGTTTTTTCCGCCATCGACTGAGATTGTCGCTCCACCGTCGTTCGAGTTGATCATCCGATTCGGATTCTGCGGATCGATCCAGAAACCGTGGTGATCGCCGTGCGGCGCGGGAAGAAGACTCAGGGTCTTGCCGCCATCGGTCGAGCGGAACAGGCCGGTGTTCAGCATGTAGACCGTGTCCGCGCTCTTAGGATCGGCAAAAATATGGGTGAAGTACCACGCGCGCTGCGTGAGCCGCTGGTCATCATTGACGCGGGACCACGTCTCGCCACCGTCGTCGGAACGATACAGCCCACTCTGCTTCGACTCGATGAGCGCGTATACGCGATTTGAGTCGGCGCCCGAAACGCTTACTCCGATACGCCCCAGAATGCCCTCGGGCAGGCCTTTTGCCTCCAGGTGCTTCCAGGAGTTTCCGCCATCGGTCGAGCGATACAAACCACTGCCCGGGCCGCCGCTTTCCATGCTCCACGGCGTGCGCTGGATCTGATAAAGCGCGGCGAACATCACGTTGGAGTTGTGTGGATCGACCGCCAGATCGATCGCGCCCGACTTGTCGTCCTTATAAAGGATCTTCTCCCAGGTCTTGCCGCCGTCGGTGGTGCGAAAAATACCGCGGTCCGGATTCGGCCCATAAGCGTGACCGAGCGCAGCAATCAGCACATGGTCGGGGTTGCGCGGATCAATCCAAACGCGCGCAATGTGTTGCGTATCTTTCAATCCGACGTGCTGCCATGTCTTCCCGCCGTCGGTCGTCTTGTAGACTCCATCGCCATAGGAGATATTGCCGCGCAGGCAGGACTCTCCTGTGCCCACGTAGATCACGTTCGGATTCGACTCCGACACGGCAATCGCGCCGATCGACGAGATCACGGTCTTGTCGGAAATCGGCTGCCAGCTCACGCCGCCATCGGTGGTGCGCCACACGCCTCCGCCAACACTACCGAAGTAGTAGGTGAAGGGACTGCCGGGAATTCCGGTCACTGCCAGCACGCGACCGCCGCGATACGGCCCGATGCCGCGCCACTTCATTCCCTTGAACTGCGCTTCGTTATACGCCTGCGCCGCCGCTGAGATTGCCAGCGCAATCGCCAGAACACACCACGCCACCAAAACGCGAAACTTCATTGACGACCCCCGAAGAGACGACTTTGAGTAGAAGACCGATAATAATAAACCATAGTTGAGGGAAGCAATCCCGTAGGACAGCCGTCTACGCGTTCTTTTCGTTCACGAAGAATAAAGAAACTCCAGCGCCTCCGGAAACCGCGCCGCCCAAGCCGATTCGGTATGTGAAGCGCCTTCTTCGATGCGAACCCTCAGCCTTTGTTCGTTCAAGCCAGCCTCCCGCAGAATAGCTTCCAGTTCGCGAATATCGCCGACAATCTTTGCGTCTTTCTCCGCATTCCCCACTTCCCGCGTCCCCATCCCTACATAGACGCGGGATGGCCAATTTCGAAAGCGACGGCATTCGTCCAGAATTTTCCGGTTTGCAACGAAAAGAGACGGGCTCTCGATCAGCAATCGTCCAAACACGCCAGACGCAGCCAGTTGTGTGTATAACGTGATCAGACCTCCGAGAGAAGAACCGCCCAATCCCGTATTCTCCGGCCCCTTCAATACCGGATAACGCTCTTCGATCAGCGGCATCACTTCGCGCTGCAGAAAATCGGGATAACATTTTCCCTTCGCGTTCAAAACTCTGGGATCTTTCGACCTGTACGGGATATACTCCTGAGCCCGATCCTTCGTGTTATCGATGCCAACGATGATGAGCGGGCGAATTTTCTGTTCGGCGATCAACCGCTTCGCAGTCTCGCCCACCTGCCAGTGCACCCCGCCAAAGGCTGTTGTCGCATCGAATAGATTCTGTCCGTCATTCAAGTAAAGGACCGGATAGCCGGTCGCGCCCCAGCCGTCGTAATCGGGAGGCAGCCAAACCCGCACCAGGCGCGTGTTCCCGAAGACTCCGCTGTTGAGCTCATGCAACCACAAATTCCCGGCTGGAACCGGCATGGCAGCGGTGGCGGCGGGCTTCGTCTTTATTCTTGGTTTTCGAGTTATGGACCGGGGCATGGAGTGAATTGGTTCGTATCAGGGTATCGCTTTAGCGATACCGGAAATTCTTCAAAGTCCGACGTCCGTTTAGGGGCTTGGTACTGGCTACTCACTCCTCTCGCGTTTCCACCAGATCACCGCCGCCAACACTGTCGTCGTCGTTATCAAAGCCAGCGAACTCAAACATAAAATGCACCAGACTCCCAACACACGCGCTTCGATATAGGTCAGGTATAAAGCGAACGCCAGGCCCGCTGCGGCTGCGCCGAAGAGCAGTGCGGGAGTCTCGCGCCGCTCGCGATAGACCGTCGCCAGCCCCGCCAGAGCGGCGTAGCCGAGCATCCCAATCAGCGCAACCGGCATTCCGAAGACTGACGAATATTCGCTCCTGTTCACGATGTCGCAATTGAACGTTTCGCCGATATCGCAGTACGCTGTCTTTGAGGTGGCGTAATGATGCTGCAATGACACCGACGAAACCACGATTCCGCACACCGCCAAAATGGCGATCGCGCTCATCAGACGCTGCGTCAAATCGGTCACGGCAGCGCGCACCCGGTGCGATCGCTCAGCTCTTGCATACTGAAAATGCGCTCCACTCGTTCGCCGGTAGGCGGAAACTGCCAGGTGGGATAGTGTTCAATGCCCGCATCTTTGCAAGCCTGTGATCTCCCGTGCGTGTCGCCTTTGACGCCGCACTCCACGTAAGGAACGAACTCAAACGACGCGCCGAACTTTTCTTTCTGCTCCACGCAGTGCGGACACCACCAAGCTCCGTACATCTTTACGCCGTGGTCAGCCAGACAACGGGCGAACGCATCGTGCTTGTGCTGGCTGCGGTTGCCAAGATAGTAGGCCAGCCCGAACGCAGCCATGATCAGCACTGCGTAGATCTCTATGCGTCCCCAATTCCCGCTCGAGGTCTTAATCCCAAGTTTTTCTTTTTGCCGTTCTCTTCGCTCTTGCGACATGGATTTTTTATATCACGATTACTTGACCGTTCTTCAGACCACCACCCGG
>Ga0209647_1000073_pt1 | contig 79680 bp, 77 predicted proteins | sample GraSoi_2013_60cm_FD_185827 | JGI IMG/M metagenome (GOLD analysis project Ga0209647, IMG submission 185827) | Grasslands soil microbial communities from the Angelo Coastal Reserve, California, USA - Sample 9_17_2013_60cm (SPAdes) (version 2) | ecosystem: Environmental > Terrestrial > Soil >...
ATGCGCCACGACGATGTTCTGCGGGCCGAGGAGCTGGAATATCTGCGACATAATCCGCCACGACCCAGGGCCGGACGCAGCGCGATCGAGAGCATGGGATCGGCAAACTATTGGATTGCCGTCTTCGGCGAGCCGGTGCGCGGCAAAGCCTGGGCCTGGCTGCTCACGGGCCATCATCTCGGCGCGACCTTCACCTGTGCCGACGGCCGGGTCACTGCGGCGCCCCTGTTCCTCGGCGCCCAACCCTCGGAGGATTTGACCGGCCCATATGCCGGTTTCGTGGTCCTCAGTCACGAAGCCGCGCGCGGTCTTGATCTCGTGAACTCGCTCCATCCGCAGCAGGCCAGGGTCGCTGTCGTTTCCACCGAACCCTTTTTCTCCGACGTGCTCACCGGCGTCGGGCGGCGCAACAGCTTGAGCCGATTTGAGGGGCTGCCTGCCGGCGACCTCGATGCAGCACAAAAAAAATTGCTGCTCGCGTTGGTCGATGAATACGTGCGCAACGCAGACCTAGACGCGGCCGAGAGGCACCTTGATGCCATTCAGCGCGCAGGTCTCGATCAACTGCACTTTTCCTGGCGCGGCCCGACAAGCGACGTGCGCAGCCCCTTCTATTACCGCGTCCACGGACCTCGCTTGATTATCGAATTCGCCGTTCAGGAGCCTAATCACATCCACACGATGATGCGAGACCCACAAAACGACTACGGCATGGATTGGCTCGGCCTGCACTATGAGGAACATGCGTATAGTGCAAGGTGACCGGGTTCAACCGACCGATTTGGCTCGACTCGGATCAAAATGGCGCATCGATGCTACGGTTCCGCTTGTGGAAAGAACTCCAAGGATCCTGGCGGGCCGCCGGCACAAGCCCTCAGGCGAGAACGGCAGCCGCGGAAAAACGTTAGACGCGGCATGCGTGGCATTTGGCGCCGGCAGGACGCTGCTGAGCTAACGTGCGCTCGCTTGCCATGCGATCCGGCTGCACAGCGAAGCCGCCGCGGCCGATGTGGCGCGCTCACGGCTGGTTAACCAAGCGTGGTGGCGGGAAAGCTGCCGCCCTTATTTTGGCCAAATGAAGCGAACAGGAAGATGCGGTAGGCGCCCGAGCACCCTGAGGAGGACGAGATGGGACGGATTCTCACCGCGTTTGTCGTTGCCGGTTCTTTGCTGACGTTGGCGCCCTCGGAGGCCTCGGCGTGGGCTTGCTTTGCGACCGGACTCGGCTCGAGCGGGTTCGCGCGCGCGTACGACATCATCGATGCCAAGCTTTTTGCGCTGCGGCAATGCGAGCGCAACAGCCCGCTGCCGGTCTGCACGGTCCTGTGGTGCCGTCCCGGCCGCTGAGGCGCGCGCGTTTCACGTTTATCGTCCCGGCTCTCGCGCCGGGGGTTCACTTCGAGAATGCCTCTTCGATCGCGGCCTTGACGCCCACGAGCGCTTCCGGCGTGTCCACGTCGACGAGCGCCGCCCTACCCTCGAGCGGCACCTCGACCACCGCCTCGCCGTAGCGGGCGATGAAATGGCGCGCGCCCACGTCACCTTCGATTGCCATCAGGTCGGGGAAGAACCGCCGCGACCATAGCACGGGGTTGCCGCGCTTGCCCTCGACGGTCGGCATCACGATGAGCGCGCCACGGTCGGGATCGAAGGCAGCGATCAGCCGGTTGAGCAGGCTTGCATCGACTTGGGGCATGTCGGCGAGGCAGACGATGGCGCCATCGGCTTCCGCCGGCACGGCCGCAATGCCGGCTTTGAGCGACGTGCCCAACCCCTGTGCAAAGTCCGGATTGTAGATCAATTGCACGGGCAGGTCGGCGAGCACCTTCTCGACCTCGCCGCGCTGGTGCCCCACCACCACGATCACCGGCTTGGCGTGCGAAGCCAACGCCTCCTCGACGACAATGCGCACCAGCGGCCGCCCGCGAATCTCCGCGAGGAGCTTGTTCGGACCGCCCATGCGCGTCGAGCGGCCGGCTGCCAGCACGACCGCGGCGAGGCGGCGGCCCGCAATCGCCGGCGGCTCGGCGCGCGGCTGCGGCCGCGTGACGATCTCCATCAAGAGCCCGCCGACGCCCATGCCGGTGATTGCCGCGCGCGGCACCTCGAGGCCGGCGAGCAAGCGCATGAGCACCCAGTCAAACCCATTTTCCTTCGGCGAGCGCGCGCAGCCTGGTGCGCCGAGGACGGGATGGCCGCGCGCCTGCGCGATCAGCAGGAGATTGCCGGGATCAACCGGCATGCCGAAATGCTCGATACGCCCGCCGATCGCCTCGACGGCGGCGGGGATCACATCGCGCCGGTCGGCAATGGCAGATGCCCCGAACACGATGACGAGCTCGGCCCCCTCGCCGAGCACCTCCTCCATGGCGCGCGCGAGCGCGCGCTGCTCGTGCGGTACGCGCCGTTCGGCGACGATCGTGGCGCCGGCTGGCGCCAGCCGTTCCTGCGTCACCTTCAAGGTTTTGTCGATCACTTTGCCGGCGAGCCCCGGCAACACCGTCGAAACGACGCCGATCTTGCGAATGCGGTAAGGGGCGATGCGCACCAGCGGGCGCGCGGCCTCAGCGACGGCGAGGGCGGCATCGCGTGCTTTCTCAGCCACCGCGAACGGGATGATCTTGACGGTGGCGATCATCTCGCCCGCAACCACAGGCTTATAGGCCGCAAGCGTCGCGAACGTGATCGACTCGTCGACTTGGTTGAGGCGGTGGATCGCGTCCTTATCCACGACCAGCACGCCCGCGGTTTCGGCGAAGAGGTTGGCGCGGCCGGTGAAGGCGCGTTCGACGTGCACCCCTTCTCCTGCCACCGCCGCCGCGATCTCGGCCGCGGCTGCGTCCTCCGAGACATCGCCCGGCTCGATCCGCGCCACCACGATTTCGGCGATGCCGGCGGCCCTCAGCGCGGCGATCTCGCCCTTGCCGATCAACGTGCCCTTTTTCAGGACGAGGCCGCCCTGGCGGATCGAGTGCACCGCAACGGAACCCTCGGCTTCACTCACTGCCACCGCGCCAAACTTCATGCGCTCTTCTCCGGCGACTGGCGCAGCTGGGCCGTAATCTCGCCCATGATGGCAACGGCGATCTCCGACGGCGACACCGCGCCGATCGCAAGCCCAATCGGCGCATGAATGCGCGCGAGCGCGCCATCGGACAAGCCCTGCGCTTTGAGCCGCTCGATGCGCCGGGCATGGGTCTTCTTCGAGCCGAGCGCGCCGATATAGAAGCAGTCGCGCGCAAGCGCATGGGTGAGCGCAGGGTCGTCGATCTTGGGATCATGGGTGAGCGCGACGAAGGCGCTATAGCGATCGATGCCGAGCGGCGGCAACGCGACGTCGGGCCATTCCGCGATCACCTTCACGTCGGGGAAGCGCTCGATTGAGGCAAACGCAGTGCGCGGATCGACGATGGTTACGTCATAGCCGAGAAGGCGCGCGATGGACGCAAGCGCCTGGCTAATATGCACCGCGCCGGTGATGACGAGCTGCGGCGGCGGAACGTGCACGGTCAAGAAGACTTTGCCCGCAGGCGTCTCCACCATGCCGCTCTTGCCACGCCGGATATGCTTTTCGATTGGCTCTTTCAGGGGATCGCGAGCCAACTCCGCCGCCTTGACCAGGCGCTGCTCGCCAGTCGTCACATCGGTGACCACCACCGCAGCGCGCCGCGCCGCCCGCTCGGCGTTCAGGATTTTCAGGATCTCGAGCTTCATGGCGATCCTTTCCCCGCGCTCGGTGGATGCCCTTGCGGCAGATTCGGTGTGTCTCCTCCCCCCTTGCGGGGGAGGGTTAGGGAGGGGGGTAGCGGCTGGTTCAGGGTCTCGGCAATACGCTCGAGCACTCCAGTGAGATTTGTCAGTACCTCGTTATTCCAGAAACGAAGCCAGGCATCACGCATTCTGTCCCTATTGGCTTCGATTAGAGCGTGCTGGCCGCCATCAATCTCGATAATCAGTCGCGCTTCAGGGCAGATAAAATCCACGATGTAGGAACCAATTGGAAACTGCCGTCGGAACGAAAGACCTTGAAGGCGGTGCGCACGCAGCCGAGTCCAAATCCGTCGCTCCGCCGCCGTCATGTCGCGTCGAAGCGCCCGGGCACGCGACCGTTGCTGGGAAGGAACGAGTCGATGGGGCACGGCGGGTTACCCCCCTCCCGGCCGGCTACGCCGGCCCACCTCCCCCGCAAGGGGGGAGGTGAACCGAGTACGTGGCACATGCATTGCTCCGCACATGCCTCCTCACTCCACCTTCTCCAAGTAAACCCGGATCGTGCCGCCGCAGGAGAGACCGACTTTCCAGGCGGTCTCGTCGGCGACGCCGAATTCCAGCGTCTTTGGCTTGCCGCTCTCGATCACGTCGAGCGCCTCGGTCACCACCGCGCCCTCGACGCAACCGCCCGACACGCTGCCGAGGAAATTGCCCTCGTCGTCGATTATCAGATTTGAGCCGACCGGCCGCGGCGCCGAGCCCCAGGTCTCCACCACTGTCGCGAGCGCAACGCCGCGTCCTTTCGCCCGCCACTCCTCGGCCGCCCTCAGGATGTCTTCATCGCGCGCCAACATCTGCACCTCCTAGTCCATCGCGTCTATTAGATGGATGGCCGTAACACGTCCGGCAATGACCATCACGCGACCTTGTCCAACCATGCTTTGGGATCGCCGCTGCGGCCTCCAGTCGGCGAGAGTGCGCGCACGAGCTGCGCCATCGAGTCGAGATTATGGATCGGCCGCAGTTCGTCGACGTGCGGCACCATCGTGCGAATGCCCTTGGCCTTGGCTTCGAATCCGGAGAATCGCAGCAGCGGATTGAGCCAGATCAGGCGCCGGCAGGAGCGATGCAAGCGGTCGATTTCGAAGGCCAGCCGGTCGTCAGGATCGCGCTCGAGCCCATCGGTGATGAGCAGCACGATCGCGCCCTCGGTGAGAACGCGGCGCGCCCACAGCTTGTTGAACGCGTGCAAAGAGGTTGCGATGCGGGTGCCCCCCGACCAGTCGGCGACGTTTGCGCCGACGGCAGCCAGCGCCTCGTCCGGATCCTTGGCCTTGAGCGCGCGCGTGACGTTGGTGAGCCGGGTACCGAACAGGAAGGTGTGAACGCGTTTGCGGGCATCCGTCACGGCGTGCAGGAAATGCAGGAAGAGCCGGGTGTACTGGCTCATCGAGCCGGAAATGTCGAGCAGCGCCACGATCGGCGGGGACTTCGAGCGGGGCCCGAGATATTTGAGGTCGATCACCGCCCCGCCGGCTTTCAGGCTCGCGCGCAGCGTGCGGCGGATGTCGACCAGGTGACCGTGACGATGGGGCGCAAGACGGCGCGTCTTCACTTCGTCGAGCGAGAGCACCAGGCGCTTGATCGCATCCTTGGCGGCGGCGATTTCCGCCGCCGTCATTTGCGCGAAATCCTTCTTCTGCAGCACCTCGCGGTCGGAGACGGTGAGACGCGCGTCGGCCTCGAGCTCTCGCGGTTTGCGCTCGGCTTCGCGGAGGCTCGAGAGCAGCGCCTCCTGGATGCGCTGCGCGCCGGGCGGCGCTTTTTCCTCCTCGCGTGCCGGGGCTTGCGGCAGCATGGCAGCGAGCAGCTTGTCGAGCAAACCGCGCCGGCGGAAGAAGATGCGAAACGCCTGGTCGAAGATGAGCGAGTGCTCGTGGCGCTTCACCAGGACGGCGTGCAGCGTCCAATAGAAGTCTTCACGCGTGCCGACGCCCGCCGCCTCGACGGCGGCGAGCGCGTCCATCACCGCACCGGGGCCGACCGGGATCCCCGCCGCACGCAGGGCGCGGGCGAAGTGCACGATGTTCTCGGCGAGACGGCCGGCTGTGCGCTCCGCGCGAGCGTGCGCCCCGTCAGAGCCACGCACGTGCTCCGCGGCGAAGAGCGGCTGATGGGCAGATGAAACGAATGGATCCATGACGTTGTTGCCCGCTGCCCTTCAAGAAGTCACTCCGCAGCACGCAGCTCCGCGCGCACCTCGTCGATAAGCTCCTTCGCCTTGCCGCCCTCGATCCGCGCGATGTCGTCCTGATACTTGAGCAGCACGCCGAGCGTGTCGGAAACCGTCGAGGGATCGAGCGCCACCACGTCGAGCTCGGCGAGCGCTGCGGCCCAGTCGAGCGTCTCGGCGACGCCGGGCGCCTTGAACAGATCCTGCTTGCGCAGCGACTGCACGAAATGCACGACCTGCCCGGACAACGTCTTGCCGATGTCCGGCACCTTGGCGCGCACGATCTTCAATTCGCGCTCGGCTATCGGATAGCCGACCCAGTGGTAGAGACACCGGCGTTTGAGGGCATCGTGAATTTCCCGAGTGCGGTTCGACGTGATCACCACGATCGGCGGGCGGAGAGCCTTCACGGTGCCGAGCTCCGGGATCGTGACCTGGAAGTCGGCAAGCACTTCTAGAAGGAACGCTTCGAACGCCTCGTCGGCGCGGTCGAGTTCGTCGATCAGCAGCACCGGCGCGCCGGCAGGATCCGGCTCGAGCGCCTGGAGGAGCGGCCGCTTGATCAGGAATCGCTCGGAGAACACGTCGTGCTCGAGCCGCTCGCGGTCGTGCGCCCCTTCCGCCTCGGCGACGCGGATTGCGATCATCTGCGCGGCATAGTTCCACTCGTAGACGGCCGTCGAGACGTCGAGACCCTCGTAGCACTGCAGGCGGATTAGGTGGCGCCCGAGCGTTGTCGAGAGCACCTTGGCGATCTCGGTTTTGCCGACGCCGGCCTCGCCTTCGAGAAACAGCGGCCGACCCATCTTAAGCGCGAGGAACAGCACGGTCGCGAGCGAGCGGTCGGCGAGATAATCGGCTGCCGCGAGTAGATCGAGGGTGGCGTCGATCGAGTCGGGCAGCGAACGCGGCGTCGGTGTCATCACGCCGAGCTTATAGCCCGTCGCTGATGGGGTTGTCTTGCGAAGAACGCAGATCAGGAATCGCCTGATCCCTGGCGCTCACGCTGCCGCCGCGACCGCCCGCCGCGCGAGCACGCCGACAAGGTGCGCCCGATATTCGGCGCTGCCGTGGATGTCGCTCGCCATGCCCTCGGCAGGCACGGTCAAGCCTTCGAGCGATTTCGGACCGAAGCGCTTCTTGAGCGCCTCTTCGAACGCGGTCACGCGAAAGACGCCGTTTGCGCCCGCGCCGGTGACCACCACGCGGATCTCGGAGCTGCGCTTGGACACGAATACGCCGACCAAGGCGTAGCGGGACGCCGGGTTGGGAAATTTCACATAAGCCGCCTTGTTGACCTTGGGGAACTGCACTTTGATGATGATCTCGTCCGGCTCGAGCGCAGTCTCGAATAGCCCCTTGAAGAATTCGTCGGCATGGATGCGCCGCTTGTTGGTGATGATGGTGGCGCCGAGGCCGAGCGCGGCGGCCGGATAATCGGCATTGGGATCGTTGTTGGCGATCGAGCCGCCGATGGTGCCGCGATGGCGCACGGCGGGATCCCCGATCTTGCCCGCGAGTTGCGCCAGCGCCGGAATGTTTTCCTTCACGATGGGCGAGGTTTCGACTTCGACGTGGGCGGTCATCGCACCGATGACGAGCGAGCGCCCTTTCAGCTCGATGCCGCTCAACCCTTCGACCTTCGACAAGTCGACAAGGTGCTTCGGCCCCGCCAAGCGCAGCTTCATCGTCGGAATCAAAGTGTGGCCGCCGGCGAGCAGCTTGGCCTCTTCCTGTTTGGCCAAGAGGCTCGCGGCCTGCCGCACCGTTGCCGGCCGGTGTTGGGTGAATGCATACATCGTGAACGCTCCTATGCCGCTTTGCGTCTGTCGTTGGCTTTCTGCAATGCCCACCACACCGCCTGGGGAGTTGCCGGCATGGACAGATCCTCGGTGCCGATGGCGTCCGTGATGGCATTGATGACCGCGACCGGCGCGGCGATGGCGCCGGCTTCCCCGCAACCCTTGATGCCGAGCGGGTTCGATGGCGATGGCGTCTTTGTCATCTCGACTTTCAGCGCGGGCAGATCCTGCGCCCGCGGCAGGCAGTAATCCATCAGCGAGCCGGTGACGAGTTGTCCGTCCTTGTCGTAGACCGCGCCCTCGAGCAAGGCCTGGCCCACCCCCTGCGCGATGCCGCCATGCACCTGGCCCTCCACGATCATCGGATTGACCACCGTGCCGAAATCGTCGACCGCGGTCCAGGCCACGATCTCGCTTTCGCCAGTCTGCGGATCGACTTCAACCTCGCAGATGTGACAGCCGGCGGGAAACGTGAAGTTGGTTGGATCGTAGAACGCGCCTTCCTTCAACCCCGGCTCGAGCTCCTGGCCGGTAAATTTATGCGCGGTATAAGCGTTGAGCGCGACCTCGCCCCATGCCGCCGACTTGTCGGTCCCTGCGACCGTGAATTTTCCATCCTCGAACACGATGTCGCCTTCGGCTGCCTCCAGCATGTGCGCGGCCACCTTCTTCGCTTTGGCCTCGATCTTGTCGAGCGCCTTGACGATCGCGGAGATGCCGACCGCGCCCGAGCGCGAGCCGTAGGTACCCATGCCGAATTGCACCTTGTCGGTATCTCCGTGCACGACGCCGACGTTCTCGAAGGGAATGCCGAGCCGTTCGGACACGACCTGCGCGAAGGTCGTCTCGTGGCCCTGGCCGTGCTGGTGACAGCCGGTGAGGATTTCGACCGTGCCGGTGGGATTGACCCGCACCTCCGCCGATTCCCACAGCCCGACGCCGCAACCCAGCGACCCGACCGCCTGACTCGGCGCGATGCCGCAGGCCTCGATATAGGTGGAGAAGCCGATCCCGCGCAGCTTGTCGTGGCGAGCCGATTCGCGTTTGCGCTTGCCGAAGCCGCCATAGTCAGCAAGCTCCAGCGCCTTCTTGAGCGAGGCGTGGTAATCGCCGGCGTCATAAGTCATGATCACCGGCGTCTGATGCGGGAACGCCTTGATGAAATTCTTCTTGCGCAGATCGGCCGGATCCATGCCCATCTGGCGCGCCCCGACTTCGATCAGCCGCTCGACCACGAAGGTCGCCTCCGGCCGGCCGGCGCCGCGGTAGGCGTCGACCGGGACCGTATTGGTATAGACCGCGTCCACCTCGCAGTAGATCGCCGGGATTTCGTACTGACCCGACAACAGCGTGCCGTAGAGATAGGTCGGCACCGAGGAGGAGAACGTCGACATATAGGCGCCGAGATTGGCGATGGTCTTGACGCGCAGGCCCGTGACCTTGCCGTCCGGATCGAACGCCATCTCCGCGTGGGTAACATGGTCGCGCCCGTGCGCGTCGGTGAGGAACGCCTCCGAACGCTCGGCCACCCATTTCACGGGCCGAGCGATCTTGCGGGCGGCCCACAGGCAGACGACCTCTTCCGGATAAATGAAAATCTTGGAGCCGAAACCGCCGCCCACGTCGGGCGCGATGACCCGCAGCTTGTGCTCCGGGGCGAGGCCCACGAAGGCCGACATCACCAGGCGCGCAACGTGCGGGTTCTGGGTCGTATTCCAGAGCGTCAGGTTGTCGGAACCGGCGTCGTATTCGCCGATCGCCGCCCGCGGTTCGATCGCGTTCGGCACCAGACGATTGTTGATGAAATCGAGCTTGGTGACGTGCTTTGCGGTCCTGAACGCCGCCTCGACCGCCTCGGCGTCACCGAGATGCCATTGGTAAATGGTGTTGCGCGGCGCGACCTCATGAATTTGCGGCGCGCCTTGGTCTTGCGCCTTCGCCGGATCGGACAGTGCCGGCAGGAGCTCGTAATCGACCTTGACCTTCTCAGCGGCATCTTTCGCTTGGGGGAGCGTCTCGGCGACGACCACGGCGACGGGATCGCCGACATGGTTCGCCTTGCCGTGCGCGATCGCCGGGTGCGGCGCCATCTTCATCTGCGAGCCGTCCTTGGACGTGATCATCCAGCCGCAGATGAGGTTGCCGATTTTGTCGGCGGCAAGCTCTGCGCCGCTGAGCACCGCGAGCACGCCCGGCATTGCTGCGGCCGGCTTGCTGTCGATGCCCTTGAGCCTGGCGTGGGCATGCGGCGAGCGCAGGAAATAGGCGTGGCACTGGCCCGGACGGTTCACGTCATCGGTATAGTGGCCCTTGCCGGTGACGAAGCGTTGATCCTCTTTGCGGCGGACCGCCGCGCCGATTCCGGTCGCGCTCATGGCGATCTCCTGACGCTTTCCTCCGCTAGGACGGGGCTTGCACGTGCCCTTTCATGGCCTTGGCGCCGGCGGCAATGGCCTTGACGATGTTGTGGTAGCCGGTGCAGCGGCAGAGATTGCCTTCGAGCTCGTGGCGAATGGTGGGGTCGTCGAGCTCGTGACCTTTGCGATTGACCATGTCGATCGCGGCCATGATCATGCCCGGCGTACAATAGCCGCATTGCAGCCCGTGATGTTCGCGGAACGCCTCCTGCATCGGGTGCAGCGGTCCGTTCGGCTCCGCGAGGCTCTCGATGGTGGCGACGTTCGCCCCCTCGATCTGCCACACGAACACCGTGCAGGATTTGACCGCCTTGCCGTTCACGTGCACGACGCAGGCGCCGCACTGGGACGTATCGCAGCCCACATGCGTGCCCGTCAGCCGCAGATTCTCGCGCAGGAATTGCACCAGAAGCGTGCGCGGATCGACGTCACCGGTGACGGCTTTGCCGTTCACCGTCAGTGCGACGGCGGTCATGGCTCTACCTCCTCGAAATTCGACCAAAGGCCTCGTTTTCGCACCGGCCGGGGGGACCGGCGGCGGATCGGGGCAAGATCGGGACGTTCTGGACGTTTTTTCTAGTCTCACCGGCTTGCGCTGGCAACCCGCCCCCAACGCCACTACGGACGCAAAAGGGCATTTTGACCGACTGGCAAACCTAAGCTTGGTCGTGCCGCCGATCATCAACATGACCGCCCCGTCCTAAGCGGGCGGCCGTTTCTCTCAGATTCGGGCGAGCGCGCTCGGGGGCGGGCTGTTTGACATCGTGAATCTGGGGGCGGTCGAACGCGGCGGCAATCTTGCGGCGGTTTGCACATTCACGGCGATGGTTCGCTTCTTCCATCCGCAATTGATCGCGGAAGGCGCGAATAAGCCCAGCCCCACTTTGGATCAGATGATCGACTTTGTCATTCGTGGGCTCCAGGCGCAGCATCGGCCAGGCTCGCCCCACTCGAGCCGTTGACCGGTTGGCTTGCCTCTTGCAGTATCCCGGACGAAAGGCGCAAAGACCGTGGCATCGCATCGGCGGATCGAAGTCAAGCCTATCGCAGGAGCGCTCGGCGCCGAAATCGCCAACGTCGACCTCGATGGGTTGGATGATGAAACGTTCAGGGAAATAAAGGCGGCTTGGCTCGAGCATCTTGTGGTCTTTTTCCGCCACCAGACGCTGACACCCGAGCAGCAGATTGCCTTCGCCAAGCGCTTCGGCGAAATCCACTATCACCCGTTCATGCAAGGCATGGACGAGCATCCGGAGATCCTCGAAATCATCAAGGAGGAGAGTGACACCAGAGCATTCGGGGAGGTCTGGCACACCGACCAGATGTTCAATCCGAAGCCCGCAAAGGCGACGATACTGTACGCCAAGGAGACGCCTGATGCGGGCGGTGATACGCTATTTGCCAATCTGTATCTCGCTTACGACGCGCTATCCGATGCGATGAAAGAGATGCTCAAGAGCATCAAGACCTGGAATGTAGGTGACCGCAAGAAACTGAGCCGGACAAACGAGATAGGTTCTACGAAAAACGGCCGTTACGCCGGCAACGAGAAGATGGCAGCCAAGGTGCGCGACCCCGGCGACCTGCAGACGCAAGCGGCACACCCGCTTGTGCGGACCCATCCTGAAACCGGCCGTAAAGCACTCTACATCAGCAATCACACGCAAACGCTCGAAGGGTTTCAGCATGCCGAGGCGCGGCCCATTCTCGATTTTCTGATGCAGCATGCCGTCCAGCCGGAGTTTACCTGCCGATTCCGATGGGAGGTTGGTTCACTGGCGATCTGGGACAACCGCTGCACCCAGCATCGCGCGCTCAACGATTATCCGGGCAAGCGTCGGCGTATGCATCGGATCACCATAGCAGGTGATGCGCCGTTCTAACGCTAGTAGCCGTGCCGCCACTGTGGGCCTGCTCGGCGCGCGGCGCCAAATCAGCATCGCAAGCTTGCGTAAACGGCTCCTGTGCCGATGACCAACTGCTAAATCGTCATCATCATGGCGGTTGCGTTACCGCCGCAGCGAATTTGACGAAGAAGTCATCGGCGGTCTTCTTTGCCGCGCTGTTGATCAGACGCTGCCCGAGTTGGGCGAGCTTGCCGCCGATCTGCGCCTCCGCCTCGTAGGTGAGGAGCGTGCCGCCGTCCTTGTCACTGAGCGACACCTTGGCGCCGCCTTTGGCGAAGCCAACCGCACCCCCCTCCCCTTCGCCGGAAATGCGATAGCCGTTCGGCGGATCGAGATCGGAGAGACGCACCTTCCCCTTCCAGCGCGCCTTGACCGGTCCGACTTTGACGGTGGCGACGGCCTGGAATTCGCTTTCGGAAATTTTGTCGAACTGCTCGCTACCTGGGATGCAGCTCTTGAGCACCTCGGGATCGTTGAGCTTGGCCCACACCACCTCGCGGCTCGCGGGGAGCTGAACTTGCCCGTTCATGATCATCGCCATGGCGTTCTCCGTCGTTCTCGAGCATCAGATATAAAGCGTCGACACGGGACGGGGAAAGCGCTTTCGGCATGGGCCGCGCGCGCTCTTGCGCCTTGGCGCGCGGCTTATCGGCGGATAAAGCTGTGGCGCTGCGATCATCGCCGAAGGAGGCACCATGCCCATCGTCAACGCCGACGGCTGCGCGATCTACGTCGAAGTCGATGGGCCGGAACGCGCGCCCGCGCTCGTGCTGTCGAACTCACTCGGCACCACATTGCACATGTGGGATGCCCAGGTCGCACCGTTTACTCGGGACTTTCGCCTCGTGCGCTATGACCGGCGCGGCCACGGCCGTTCCGGGGTGCCGAAAGGCCCCTATACGATGGAACGCCTCGGCCGCGACGTGCTCGCCGTGCTCGATGCGCTCGGCATCGAGCGGGTCAACTGGTGCGGCCTTTCCATGGGCGGCATGGTCGGGCAATGGCTCGGCGCCAACGCGCCGGAGCGCATCGAGCGGCTCGTGCTCACCAACACGTCGAGCTATTTTGCGGACAAGACGATGTGGAACGAACGCCTCAAGCTCGTGCGCGAGAAGGGCGTTGCGGCCTTCGCCGCGGCGAACATGGAGCGCTGGTTCAGCAAAGGATTTCGCGAGCGCTCGCCCAAAGTGGTCGCTTGGATGCAGGAGATGTTCGCCGCAACTCCGCTCGAAGGATATATCGCCTGCGGGGAAGCGGTGCGCGACATGGACCATCGCGAATTGTTGCCGAAGATCAAAGCGCCCACCCTCGTCATCGCCGGCAAGCATGATCCGGCAACCCCGCCCGACGCGAACGAATACATCAAGGATCACATCCCGGTCGCCCGCTTTGCCCTGCTCGACGCCGCGCATATTTCCAACGTCGAGCAGCCGGAGGCGTACACGAAGGCGGTATTGGAATTTTTGCTCAACACGAGACAGTAATCGTAATCAGCTCTCAGTAATCAAAACGGCGCGATTGTGATGTCGCCCGACGGTCATCTCGATCTGATCACGATTACCGACCTCTGATAACCCGGAGCTACCCTCCCCTCGCCGTACGGAACTCGTGCGGCGTGGTCCCGGTCTGCTTGCGGAAGAAGCGGGCGAAATGGGACGGATCGGAGAAAGCGAGATCATAGGCGATCTCGTGGATCGGTTGGCTGGTGAACACGAGTTGACGCTTGGCCTCGGTGAGCACACGCTGGCGGATCAAATGTCCGACGGTGACGCCGGTTGCGCGCTTGACGTGGTCATTGAGGCGATCGACCGTCATCGCGAGCTTGTCGGCGTAGAAGGCGAGTTGCCGCTCCTTGTGGAAGTGCTCCTCGACAAGCTTTCGCAACGCATCGACGGTTGCACCGGTCGGCTCGAGCGCAATGGCTTCGGCAGCCCCACGCGCGCGGCCGGCGGCCAGCCGCGCGACCTCAACCGCGATCAGCGCGAGCAGTCCGCGCATCGCGATCCGAAAGCCGGCGCGGGCAAGAAACCGCTCCTCGTGCAATTCCACCGCCAATTTCGCAAGGCGATCGCGCTCCGCCTCCCCAAGCGGCACGACCGGCTCCGCCGCGAGCGCCTTGAGCCGCGCGAGCGCTTCCCCGCGGCGATCGCCCATCGCCTCGGCAACGTCCTCGGTGAACGTCATGACCCAGCCATCGGTGAGCGCCGGACGGAAGCGAAAGCCATGCGCGACGGTTGCGGGCACGAGAATCGCGCAGGCTGCATCGAAGGCAATCGTTGCGGCCTCGAAGGTCATCTCGCCGCCGCCGCGTTCGATCAGCAGAATCTGGAAAAGATTGCGGTGGCGGTGCGCGCGGATCGTCCAGTCGTGAATGGAGGAGCGCGAGGCGATCGTCTCGATGTGAATGAAATCGAAAGCCTGATCGTCAGGCGGGTCGCCGTAGAGATGGAACAGCGGGAGCGCGGCCGTGGCCATGCAAAATCATAAGCCAGCTGGCGCGAGGAGAAAACGTGCCTCAATGCGCTCGACCGCCGCCATGCACATCATTCCAACAGCGTGCCGAGCCCTGGCCGCGCCGATCGCTTGCCCCTCACCCGGCCCTCGCCATAGCGCGCCGAAGACGCGCGTGAACGCACTTAAGGCCCGGGCCACCCTCCCGCCGCTTCGCGGCGCGAGGGTCTCTCACACCTGCTTATAAGCACGGTCGTGGTAAACGAGCGCAGGACCGCTAGGTCCGGCGCGCACGGTTTCGACCGCGCCGAAGAACACGTTGTGGCTTCCGACCGAGCGCACCTCGACGATGCGGCAGTCGAACGCGATCACGGCCGAGGCGAGGACAGGGCTGCCGGTCGACAACGTCAGCCAGTCTCCGGTTACGAACCGATCTCCGCCAGCAACGCCGGTGCGGCCAGCGAAAATGTCCGCGATCTCCGCGCCGTCGTGCCCGAGTGTGTTGACGCAGAATACACCGTTCTCGACCACGATCGGATTGGTCTGGCTGCGCCGACTGAGGCACATGAGGAGCGTCGGCGGCGCGTCCGACACCGAACAAACCGCAGTGGCGGTGGTGCCGGCCTTACCGGCCGCGCCGCGAAAGACCGCGGGCTCGACCGTGCGCACGGGCTCGGGTCCGACAGCAGTAAACGCGCCGTCCATCGCATCATCGGGCCGTTGGTCGGTCCAGTGCATGGAGCTTATTCCGCGGCACGCTTGACGCCGGCGACACCCGGATATGAGACGTCGTCGGGGTCAAGCCAGGCCGCGTCGCGCCAGCCGTTTTCATCGTAGTCCGCAAGGCACTGCTCCGCCAACGCGACCATGCCATCGAGCGTGCCGCTGGTGCGCGCGTTCCACAGCGCTTGAAGGCGAATATCCTCATGGTTACCGGCGTAGTTCATCTCGTAGAGCTCGTGCCGTCCGCCGAATTCGGTGCCGATCGCGTCCCACAAGAGCTTCATCACCTTGATGCGCTCCTTGTAATCTATGCCGTACGAACCGCGCACGTATTTCGCAAGATACTTGTCGATCTCGGGATTTTTGAAATCCCTGGCAGAGGACGGAAGATAAATGAGCGCCGAGGCGATGATTTTCTCGACGATCTCCTTGACGCGGCCGTAGGCATCGCCCGCGAATACGCGATAGCTCGACCCCGATTGCACGTTGGGGAGCACGGCACCGTCCACCCATGGCGTGGGATTTGCCGCCATTGCGTCGGTCAGCGCCCAGAACAGATTGCGCCAGGCGACCACCTCACCGAGCATCACCTGATTGCCGCGGAACTCATCGGCGCCCGTCGTGCGCAGCGCCTTGGCGATGATCCCGACCAAAAAGTCGAGCTTGACCGCGAGACGGGTGCAACCCTGGAACTGATAGCCGGCGAGGAAGCCCGACTGCGGGAAAAACGTCTTGAGCTTTTCCAGATCGCGGTGCAGGAGCACATCCTCCCACGGAATGAATGCATTATCGAACACGAAAATCGCGTCGTTCTCGTCGAACCGCGAGGACAGCGGATAGTCGAATGGCGTGCCCATCACGCTCGCCATCATCTCATAAGAGGCACGGCAGATGAGCTTCACGCCGGGCGCGTTCATCGGCGCGATGAACATGACCGCAAGATCGGTATCGTGGGTGGGCACGGCCGCGTTTTGGCCGAGGAAGTTGTAGTGCGTGAGCGCCGAAGCGGTCGCCACCACCTTGGCGCCGGAGACATAGATGCCGGCATCAGTCTCTTTCTGAATGGCGATGAACACGTCTTTGACCTGATCCGGCGCCTTGGCGCGATCGACCGGCGGGTTGACGATGGCGTGGTTCATGAACAGCACGTGCTCCTGGGCGCGGCGATACCAGGCACGGGCATTGGCCGAGAACCTGCCGTAAAAGCGGTGATTGGCCCCGAGCGTATTCATCAAGGAGGCCTTGTAATCGGGCGAGCGACCCATCCAGCCATAGGACATGCGCGCCCATTGGGCGATCGCGTCCCGTTGTGCAACGAGTTCCTCCCGCGAGTGGGCCGCACGGAAGAACTTGTGGGTGTACCCGCCCGAGCCGGTATCGGTCGGCCAAGTCAGACCGTCCTTGCTCTTGGGGTCGTGCAGCGCGTCGTAAAGCCTCGCGATCGAGCGGGCGGCGTTGCGGAACGCCGGATGCGTCGTCACGTCGTCGACGCGCTCGCCGTAGACATAGACGTCACGCCCATCACGCAGGCTCGCGAGATATTCCGCGCCCGTGAACGGCCGCCCTTTGCCTGCGATGACGTCCTCGGACTTCATCGGCCTCTGTTCCCTTGCGCACGCAGCGCCATGGCACCCGCGGAGGCAAGTGTCAATGCACGCGCTCGCTAGCAGCCGGGCAATGGGGCGCCACTCCGGCATGCCGGCTCGGGCTTTTTCTTCCCACAGGGCCCGCGGACACCGCGGTGCCGCCGTTGCTGGCCCTGCGGGCCCCTGCTAGAGCTTCAGCAATTGCCGGATCGCCAGGGATGCCTCGGGGAGGCGCGCGGGCATGGAAGTCTTCATCCAGCAGCTCATCAACGGCATCACGCTCGGTTCGATCTATGGCCTCATTGCCATCGGCTACACGATGGTCTTCGGCATCATCGGCATGGTGAACTTCGCCCATGGCGACGTATTCATGGTCTCCGCCTTCATTGCACTCATCACTCTCTTGCTTCTGACGACTTGGCTCGGCATCGGCTCGTTCGCGCTAGCGCTCCTGATCGTGCTCATCGTCTCCATGCTGTTTACCTCGCTGGTCAACTGGGCGATCGAGCGCACCGCCTATCGCCCGCTGCGGGGCTCGTTTCGCCTGGCGCCGCTGATCTCGGCGATCGGCATGTCGATCTTCTTGTCCAATTTCGTCCAGGTCGCGCAGGGTCCGCGCGTCAAATCCATTCCGCCGTTCTTCAATGAGGTGATCGTGCTGACGCCGGAGGGCAGCGGCTACGAGGTCGTCATCTCCTACAAGCAGATCGTGGTCTGGGCGGTCACGGCCGCCCTGCTGCTGGTGTTTTGGTTCGTGGTGACCAAGACGGCGCTCGGGCGCGCACAACGCGCTTGCGAGCAGGATCAGAAGATGGCGGCGCTGCTCGGGATCGACGTCGACCGCACCATATCGATCACCTTCGTGATCGCCGCAGCACTCGCCGCGGTCGCGGGCACCATGTATCTCATGTATTACGGGGTCGTGAGCTTCGCCGACGGCTTCGTGCCTGGCGTGAAAGCCTTCACGGCGGCGGTGCTGGGAGGCATCGGATCGCTCCCAGGCGCCGTCATCGGCGGCCTTTTGATCGGGCTGATCGAGACGATGTGGTCGGCGTATTTCTCGATCGACTACAAGGACGTCGCTGCCTTCTCCATTCTCGCCATAACCATGATCTTCCTGCCGCAGGGCATCCTCGGGCGACCGGATGTGGAGAAGGTGTGAGATGGAGGCGTCACCGCCTGCCTCCCGTGTCGATCTCGCTCGGGCGCTGCGCCAAACCGCGATCACCGCGCTCATCGCTTTCGGGCTGCTGCTTCCGCTGATCGGCTTCAACACGGTCCAGAACATTCGCAATGAACTCGTGCTCGAGACCCGCTGGCCGTTGCTGGCGGCGCTGGTTGCGATCATCGCGGCCGGACGTTTCCTGCACGCGGCCTTCATCGCACCCGCTCTCGCGCGTCGCGCGCTACGGCCGCGGCAGGAGGACGCGAAGCGTGTGGCAACTCGCGCGAGGCGCCTGCGCTGGCTTACTCCGTTCACGCTCGGGTTTGCCTTGCTCTATCCCGCGCTCGTGCTGTCGATCGTTGGAACTCAGGGCGCGGTGAAATGGATCGACAATTTCGGCGTCCAAATTCTGATCTACGTGATGCTCGGCTGGGGACTAAACATCGTGGTCGGGCTCGCCGGCCTGCTCGATCTCGGCTATGTCGCGTTTTACGCCGTCGGTGCTTATTCCTATGCGCTGTTGGCGCATAACTTTGGCCTGTCGTTCTGGATTCTGCTGCCCGTCGCGGGCTGCTTGGCCGCGTTCTGGGGCATCTTGCTCGGCTTTCCGGTGCTGCGCTTGCGTGGCGACTATCTTGCCATCGTCACGCTCGCCTTCGGCGAGATTATCCGGCTGATCCTGATCAACTGGGTGCCGGTGACCAACGGCTATGCTGGTATCAGCGGCATCCCGCGGCCGACATTCTTCGGGATTGCGTTCAATGCCTCGGACGAGGGCTTTGCCGCGCGATTCGGCCTGGAGTTCAGTCCGGTCTACCGCACTATCTTCCTTTATTATCTCATCCTGGCGCTCGCGTTGGTTACCGCCGCCCTGACCGTGCGGCTGCGCCGGCTTCCGATCGGGCGGGCATGGGAAGCCTTGCGCGAGGACGAGATTGCCTGCCGCTCGCTCGGCATCAACACGACCAACACTAAGCTCACCGCGTTTGCGATGGGCGCCATGTTCGCCGGCTTTGCCGGATCGTTCTTCGCGGCGCGGCAGGGATTCATTTCCCCTGAAAGCTTCACCTTCATGGAGTCCGCGGTGATCGTCGCCATCGTCGTACTCGGCGGGATGGGCAGCCTGCTTGGGGTAGCTATTGCCGCCGTGATCATGATCGGCGGCACGGAGATCATGCGCGAGCTCGACTTCCTCAAAGTCGTGTTCGGCAGCGCCTTCGATCCGACCCAATACCGCATGCTGCTGTTCGGCTTCGCGATGGTGCTGATCATGGTATGGAGGCCGCGCGGGCTGATTGCGACGCGCGAACCTTCGACGCTGCTGAAGACGTCGCGCCGGGCGCTCTTGCGCGAGCAGAAAACGACGAAGCCTTCGCTTGCGCAGGAGCGCCACGGATGAGCAGCTCCGCGAGCGTGACCGGCGCGCATGCGAGCGCGGCCGCGCCGCCCTCGAATCTTGCGCCCGTGCTGCGCGTCGAGCATCTCAGCATGCGCTTCGGCGGCCTCATCGCCGTTAATGATCTCTCCTTCACCGCCCACCGCGGCGCTATTACCGCCCTGATCGGGCCAAACGGCGCCGGCAAGACCACCGTCTTCAACTGCATCACCGGCTTTTACAAGCCGAGCGAGGGACGCATCGCTTTGCAGTTCGGCGACCCCGGCGTGTGGGATGAGCTGAGCGCCTTGACCGAGAGGGGCACACGCAGCATCCGCCGCGGCGACGGCGTTCTGTTTTTGCTCGAGCGGATGCCCGACTATCTGGTCACGCAGCGCGCCCGCGTCGCTCGCACGTTCCAGAATATCCGGCTGTTCCAGGGCATGACGGTCTTGGAAAACCTTCTGGTCGCGCAGCACAATCCGCTGATGTGGGCCTCCGGATATACCGTGCTCGGGGCGCTGGGGCTTCGCTCGTACGCACGCGCGGAGCGCTCAGCCATCGAGAAGGCGCGCGACTGGCTGGAGCGTATTGGGTTGAGCGAGCGTGCCGACGATCCGGCCGGCGAACTCCCCTACGGGGCCCAGCGCCGCCTCGAGATCGCTCGCGCAATGTGCACGGACCCGGTGCTGCTTTGTCTCGACGAGCCAGCCGCCGGGCTCAATCCGAGCGAAAGCGCCGAGCTTGGACGCTATCTGTTTGAAATTCGCGACGAGCATGCGACGTCAATCCTTCTGATCGAGCACGACATGACGGTCGTGATGGAGATTTCCGACCACATCATTGTGCTCGACCACGGACAAAAGATCGCGGACGGCACGCCGGACGATATTCGCAACGACCCCAAGGTGATCGCCGCCTATCTAGGCGTCGAAGAGGAGGAGGTCGCGGAGGGCGAAGTGAACGGCGGCGCGCAAGGGCGCACATGACCGCGCCGCTTCTGAGCGTACGCGGGGTCAAGGCCTATTACGGCCATATCGTCGCTCTGCGCGGAGTCGATGTCGATGTGGGCGAGGGTGAGATCGTGGCGCTCATCGGTGCGAACGGCGCCGGGAAATCGACGCTGATGATGACGATCTTCGGCAATCCGCGTGCCCGCGAGGGTCGCATCATTTTTGCCGGCCGCGACATCACGCAACTGCCCACGCACGAGATCGCGCGGCTGAAGATCGCGCAAGCGCCGGAAGGCCGCCGCATCTTTTTGCGCATGACCGTGCTAGAGAACCTGCAGATGGGCGCCGTCGCCGCCGAGGCTGCGCATTTTCAATCCGACGTGGAGCGCGTATTCGCGCTTTTTCCGCGCCTCAGAGAGCGCATCGATCAGCGCGGCGGCACGCTCTCGGGCGGTGAACAGCAGATGCTGGCGATTGCACGCGCGCTGATGGGGCATCCACGCCTTCTCCTCCTCGACGAACCCTCGCTGGGCTTGGCGCCGCTGGTCGCGCGGCACATCTTCGACGCAATCAAACGGCTCAACAGCGAGGAAAAGCTCACCGTGTTTCTGGTGGAGCAAAACGCCTTCCACGCCCTAAAACTCGCGCATCGCGGCTATGTCATGGTCAACGGCCGCATCACGCTGAGCGGGACCGGGCGCGAGCTTCTGGCGCGCCCCGAGGTGAAAGCGGCCTATCTCGAAGGAGGCAGGCACTGAGCCACTTCTCGATCCCCGAATTTCTCTCCGACGAGCACTCGCTCGGCGTCTTTCTCCTCGTGAGTGTCGTCATGGGCGGCGCCGCCGCCTGGCTCGCCGGTCGGGCGATCGCCGCGACTTGGCGGCCGTGGTGGCATCTCGCGCTCTACATGCTTCCACTGAGCCTTGCCGTGCGTTTCCTCCACTCCGCCTTGTTCGAAGGCAAGTTCTTGTCGCTGCACTATTATCTCGTCGATTACGCGGTCTGCTTCGCCTTCGGCTTGCTCGGTTTTCACCTCACGCATGTCACCCAGATGGTCACCCGGTATAAATGGATCAACGAGCGCGCCGGCCTCTTTCGTTGGCGCCGCCGCGACGATACGCCGGCCGCGGATACGCCAAAATCCGAGTGACATTTCCTCCGTTTGCGGCTTGAATCTTGCCACGAACGGCTCGCGCGCAAGACGCAGCCGCGCCTTACCCGCCGCTGTCACTCAGAGGTGAAAACGATGAAACAATGGCTCACGCTTGGCCTCGTCCTCGGCCTTGGCCTGGCTTTCGCGGACGGCGCTTCGGCGCAGGTCAAACTGGGTGTTGCCGGACCGATTACCGGCGGCAGCGCCGCCTTCGGCGCCCAGCTTAAGAACGGCGTCGAGCAGGCGGTCGAGGACATCAACGCCCAAGGCGGCCTTCTCGGGCAGAAGATCCAGGTGTTCGTCGGCGACGATCGCGCCGATCCGAAGGAAGGCGTCTCCGTCGCCAACAAGTTCGTCGGCGACGGCGTGAAATTCGTCGTCGGCCACTTCAACTCCGGCGTCACCATTCCGGCCTCCGAGGTCTACCAGGAGAACGGCATGCTCGTAATCACGCCGGCGGCCACCAATCCAAAAGTGACCGAGCGCAATATGTGGAACATCTTCCGCACCTGCGGGCGCGACGACCAGCAAGGCGCGGTAGCGGCCGATTACATCCTCAAGAATTTCAAGGGCAAGAAAATTGCCGTCGTGCACGACAAGACGACCTATGGCCAAGGGCTCGCCGAGGAGACGCGAAAAAACATGAACGCCAAGGGCCTCAAGGAGGTGCTCTTTGAAGGTGTGAACAAGGACGACAAGGACTTCTCAGCGCTCGTGTCCAAGATCAAGGCGACCAACGCCGACCTCGTTTATTGGGGCGGGCTGCATGATACCGGCGGTTTGATCCTACGGCAGCTGCGCGCGCAAGGCGTCAAGGCGCCGTTCATGGGAGCCGACGGCATCGCCGACGAGGAGTTCGCCGCGATCGCCGGCCCAGGCGCGGAAGGCACGCTGATGACCTTCGGGCCGGATGCGCGCAAGCGGCCGGAGGCCAAGGACGTGGTGGCTAAATTCCGCGCCAAGAACTTCGAGCCGCAGGCTTACACGCTCTATAGCTACGCCGCCGTCCAAATCATCAAGCAGGCGGCCGAGGCGGCGAAGTCGCTCGATCCGAAAAAGGTCGCGACGCAGATCAAATCGGGCATGAAATTCAAGACCGTGATCGGCGACTTGTCCTATGACAAAAAGGGCGACGTCACCCGCATCGATTACACGGTCTATGTTTGGAAGAAGGACCCGAGCGGCAAGATCACCTATACCGAGATCGAGTGACGCCATTGGCCCGCTCGACGGCAAGCCCGCCTCGCACCGAGGCGGGCTTTTGCTTCGCCTCCACAAGGCGCCTTCGGCGGCCTCAACCAATGCTCTGAAGCGCCGGGAAGGTTTCGATCAACCAGCTATTCAACTGCGTAAACACGCCGGCCAGAAAGGCGATGCCGGTGAGCACGAGAAGGCCTCCCATGAGGCGCTCGACATGCGCGAGATGGGCGCGAAAGCGCGCGAGGAAGGCGGCAAACGGCTCCACCGCGAGCGCGGCGACGATGAAGGGGACGCCGAGTCCGAGCGAATAGACGGCCAGCAGGCCCGCGCCCTTGGCGACCGTCGCCTTCGATGCCGCGACGGCGAGAATTGCCGCGAGAATCGGCCCGATGCACGGCGTCCAGCCGAGCGCGAACGCGAGCCCCAACACATAGGCGCCCCATAGGCCGACCGGCTTCGCCAGATGAAAGCGCGCTTGCCGGTGCAGCAGGCTGATGGGAGTGAGCCCCAAGAAGTGCAGCCCCATGACGATGATCACGATGCCTGCGATGATCGCGAGCTCGTTCGAATAAAAGCGCATCAGCGCGCCGATCATGCTTGCGCTGGCCCCGAGCGCGACAAAGACCGTGGAGAAGCCCAGCACGAACAGGACCGCGGCAATCACCGTATCGCGCCGTACCCGCCGCGGCGTTTCGTCTTCCGCCAAACGCTCCAGCGATGTGCCGGCGAGATAGACGAGGTAGGGCGGCACCAGCGGCAACACGCAGGGGGAGAGAAAGCTCACAAGACCGGCAAGCAGCGCAGCCAGGATGGTGACGTCGGTGGGCATGCGCCTAAATGCGGTGCATTTGCATCCGCGCGCAAGCCGCTAGTTCCGCTCTCGCTCGGATGTGATGGCGCGGTGATCTGGCCTGCCAAGGCCGCAGCGGCTAGGTTCGCACGGCGAAGCGAGGCGGTATGGCGCAAAGGAACCTCATCACGGATGTCGCGGGCGTTCTCGTCGGACACGCCGAGGACGCGCGGCTGGCATCCGGCGTCAGCACCATCATTTTTGCGGAGCCTGCGGTCGCGGCGGTCGACGTGCGCGGCGGCGCGCCCGCCACGCGCGAGACCGACCTGCTCGAGCCCCACCGCACCGTCGAGCGCATCGATGCCGTGGTGCTCTCCGGCGGCTCAACCTTCGGTCTCGACGCCAGCGCGGGCGTTCAGGCGTTGCTGCGCGAACGCGGGCGCGGCTTCGAGATCGCGAGCATTCGCGTGCCGCTCGTTTGCGGAGCCTCAATGTTCGATCTCCTCAACGGCGGCGACAAGAACTGGGGCCGCTTCCCGCCGTATCGCGATCTCGGCTACAGCGCCGCCACGCAAGCTGCCGACACGTTCGCGCTCGGCACCGCCGGCGCGGGCTTCGGCGCAACCACCGTCAACCTCCAGGGCGGGCTCGGGTCGGCCTCAGCCATCACGCGTGACGGGCACACGGTCGGTGCGCTGGTCGTCGTCAACGCCTGCGGCAGCGTCAATGTCGGCGCCGGGCCGCATTTCTGGGCAGCCCCCTTCGAACTGGATGGCGAGTTCGGCGGCCTCGGCTTTCCGGCGCGCGTGCCGGCAGCGGCACTCACGCCTATCGCGAAGGGCCGGCCAGGCGAGAATACGACCATCGCTATCGTGGCGACGGACGCGGCGTTGACCAAGGCGCAGGCCAAAGAGCTCGCCGTCATCGCGCAAGATGGGCTCACCCGCGCCATCTACCCCGCCCACACCACACTCGACGGGGACACCGTGTTCGCAGCGGCGACCGGGCGCAGGCCGCTCGCAGATGCGGTGAACGAGCTTACCGAGCTCGGCGCGGTCGCCGCCAACACGCTGGCGCGCGCCATCGCGCGCGGCGTATTCGAGGCCAAGTCGCGCCCAGGCGGGCTGCCGAGCTGGCGCGATCGCTACGGCAGGTAACACGAAAGGATCTCATTGCAGCCGCGCCGCGGCAGCAGCGGCAAGGGCCGAAATCCGTAACCACCGGCGGCGGCTATGGATTTCGGCTCGCGGACTTCGCCCACGCCCCGCAATGGCGACTCGCGGCGATTGGCGGGCGTCGCGATGAGCCGCTTTTGCCCGAATAATTGCGGGTTTTGTTGCTTCCGCCTCGAATTGGCCACTTAAGGTTGGATTAAGGGATATGGACCGAAACTTCGGTCCATAATATTCGTTGGGCTTTGGGGCCCCAATTTGGAGGGTCGGACATGCGTCTGGCGACGTTCGCGTCCGCGCTGGCGATTGTGCTGTGCGTGGCGGTGTTTGGGGCCATTTTCTGGCAAAATAGGCCCGTTCCGGCGCCCGAGCCGGCTCAGGCAACCACGACCGAAGGGCGAGCCCCGGTCGCAGCCGTGAGGGACATGGACAATCCGGCAGCGGGTTCAGCCCGCGCGGCCGAGGCCCCCGCAGCCGTCGCCCAGGCGGCGGCGCCGCTCGCCTCCGCGATGCCGGCCTCGTGCAGCAATCCCGATGCGCTGGGTGTCTCCCGGGTGGTCGAAATCGACACCACCGGCGGCCCCGGCTTCGGCTTCGAGCACTTCAAGGCCCACGACTTCCTGCGCGAAGGCGAGGTCGTGCTCACCTTCGACGACGGGCCGTGGCCGAAGAACACGCCCGCCGTGCTCGCGGCGCTCGCCGCGCACTGCACCAAGGCGATCTTCTTTCCGATCGGCCTGCACGCCACCTACGAGCCCAGTATCCTCAAGCAGGTCGCCGCCGCAGGTCACGCGGTCGGCTCGCATACCTGGTGTCACCAGGATTTGTCGAAGACGAAGGGCCACTGCCAGATCAACGGCAAGACGCAAACGGTCGAGTACAATCCCATCGATGAGATCGAGAAGGGCATCAGCGCGGTGCGTTGGGCGGTCGGCGCGCCGACTGCGCCCTATTTCCGGTTCCCGGCACTGCGACAGCCGCCGGAGCTGATCGAGTATCTCGGCAAGCGCAATATCGGGATCTTCTCGGCCGATATGGACTCCTTTGACTTCAAGATGCGCAAGCCCGAGCAGGTCAGGCAATCGGTAATGGCCAAGCTGAAGAAGCATGGCAAAGGCATCGTGCTGATGCACGATTTCCAACATGCGACCGCCGAGGCGGCCATGGATCTGCTCAACGATCTCAAGGCCGGCGGCTACAAGGTCGTCTTCATGAAGCCGAAGTTCTCGGTATCGACGATCGCCTCTTATGACGATCAGGTTCTCAAGCTCGTGAGCGGTCCGACCGGCGGCGGCGATACGCGGCCGACCTCGAGCGTCGTGCGCACGATTGCGGAGTAGAAGCGCCGGCCATTGCCGTCAGTGCCGGAGCTGATCCGGCACTCCATCGTTATCTTGCAAGAATGATGGACCCGCTGGTCAAGCCCGCGGGCGGAGCCCTATCGGTAGAATTGAGCGAGGCCAGGACCTAAGCCCCGCCAGCCGGTCTTGCCCAAGACTCCGGCGCTATGGGTGATGGATTGATGCTGCATTGAGCAGCTCAGTCAGCTTGCGGCGCTTTGCCTTGCGGTTTTGCTCGCTCCCGCCCTGTCACAACACCATTTTTTCGGTACTCCGCGGCTTTGCAGCAGGAGCACCCAAATGTCCGGCCCGGATCGGCGATTGGCACGGCTGCTGCATCACTTCGCCCGGACACCACAAGCCGGCCGACGTCGACGTTCCAATCTTACGGGAGGATCATTCAATGTGTACAGGTGATGACCGCGATTGCCCGCAATTCGAGCTCCACCGCCAGAAGCTGCTCGACGAGCTCGATGCCGAGAGACGCAGCTTTCTCAAGAGCGCATTCTTCGCGACCGGCGGCGCGGCAGCGCTGACGACGGCAGGCGCCTCGCTCCTCTCGCCGGCAGCGGCCCAGACGACGGCGGCGCGGCAGGGCAAGCCGAACCATCACTATCTGCCGGCAACCGCCGAAACCGTCCACTGGGGCTATTTCAGCAAGCTCCTCAAGCCGGTCGTCGAGATCGATTCCGGCGACTACGTCACCATCGAGACCTTGACCCATCATGCCAACGACGACGCCGAGCGCATGATCAAGAGCGATCCCGGCGCCGAGAGCGTCTATTTGTGGACCAAGGACAAGAAGGGTGTGAACCGGCGCGGCGCCGGTCCGGTCGACGGCAAGCTGTTGGGACGCGGCGCCGGCGAAGGATTTGGCGTGCACATCTGCACGGGGCCGGTCTATGTGCGCAATGCCGAGCCCGGCGACGTCATCGAATTGCGCATCATGGACGTGAAGCCGCGTCCATGCGCCAATCCGGCCCATGCCGGAAAATCATTCGGCAGCAACGCGGCCGCTTGGTGGGGCTTCCATTACAAGGAGCTGATCACCGATCCCAAGCCGCGTGAAGTCATCACCATCTACGAGATCGATGCGACCGGACAGCGCAACTGGGCGAAAGCGGTCTACAATTTTCAATGGACTCCGCAGACCGACCCCTTCGGTGTGGTGCACAAGACCATCGACTATCCCGGCGTTCCGGTCGACCATAAAACCGTCAAGGAGAACCACGGCGTCCTCAAGAACGTGCGAATTCCCATCCGGCCGCATTTCGGGGTGATCGGACTTGCGCCGAAGGAAGCGGACGTCGTCGACTCCATCCCGCCCGGCTATTTCGGGGGCAACATCGACAATTGGCGCATCGGCAAAGGCGCGACCATGTACTACCCGGTCGCAGTTCCGGGAGCACTGTTGTCCGCCGGCGATCCCCACGCCTCGCAAGGCGATTCCGAATTGTGCGGCACCGCGATCGAATGCTCACTCACGGGAACGTTCCAGGTCATCCTCCACAAGAAGGCGACACTCGCAGGAACATCGCTCGCCAGTCTCGACTACCCGTTGCTGGAGACCCAGGACGAGTGGCTGATGCATGGATTCAGCTATGCCAATTACCTGCAAGAGCTAGGCGAGAAGGCGCAGTCGACGATCTACGAGAAATCATCGGTCGATCTTGCGCTCAAGGACGCATTCCGCAAAATGCGAGCCTTCCTGATGAACACCAAGGGTCTCAGCGAAGACGAGGCGATCTCGCTGATGTCGATTGCCGTCGACTTCGGCATCACGCAGGTCGTCGACGGAAACTGGGGCGTCCACGCCGTCATCAAAAAGAGCATTTTCGCCGGCGGGGTCGCTTGAGACCCCTCCCCACAAGGGCAGGGGGAGCACGCCGAGTGCGCGGCACAGTTACGCATCCAGGACAAATAAAAATGCTCTAACCAACGCGCGTCGCGTCAGGCTGCGTCTGCGATATTCTCCAGCGCGCGGCGATCGGTGATGACGATCGAGCCGTCCGAAATCCGAACGAGCCCGTTACGCTGCCAGTTGCGCAGGCACTTATTCACGCTCTCGCGCGAACCACCCACCATGTTTGCCAATTCTCGTTGACTGAACTGAATTTTTGCCGGCTCCGCGGGCGCAGAATGGGCCTCGCAATTCGCTACCCGCAGCATCGCCTTGGCCAACCTCACGGGAAGGTGCAGCAACGCAACTTCGGCGAACACCTGATCAGTGTGGCGCAATCGCTGGCACAAGACCTTGACGAGGTTGGGCCAGGCCGATGGGTTTCGTTCGAAGAACGATAGAATGTCACGCCGGTCCAGCATCGCCACCGTGCACGCAGTCTCCGCAACAGCATCGGCCGATCGCTCCTTGTTATCCAAAATCGCGAGCTCGCCGAACACCTCGCCAGGCTGAATGATCGCCAGCAGCAACTCCTTGCCGTCAGAGGACGTCACGCTGATGCGGATCGCACCACTGAGCAGCGCCATCATCTGGTCGCCGGGCGAGCCGATGGAGAAGATGGTTTCGCCGGCGTTGAACGTGCGGATGCGCGCGAGCGCAACGACCGCAGCCCGCTCGTCGGCACTCAAGCCGGCGAACAGCGTGCAATTCGTGAGAAGCTGACAGGCTTCCTTCAGCGTCCGGTTATCCGGGCCCACGGCGTCGTCCCCACGCAGTGCGATCGAACTCATCGATGCTCGATTGAGTCTCCATCATGTGCGCGCATGCAAGCTACAGTCAACAAGAAACGATCGCGCGCGCTCGTCCTAGTCATGTGGCAGTCATATAGTTTTTATCTATGACGCTCGGAATCGCGCCGCGCGTTTAGGCATGGCGGCGAGAAATTGAGCAGCATTCCCAGTCGGCGATCTACTTATCCCAAAATTTTTTCGCGACTTGTGAAGTAGCTCACAGGCCTCATTCGCGCCGCAGCTTCATCATGCGCCAGGGTGAAGCCTGCCGATGCACGGGAGATCGCATGACAATGACCGAGGCGCAGGACGTGGCCTCCGACAAGCTCGCCGCCGCCTTCTTCACGATGATGCGCGCGCGAAAAGCTTGCGCGGAAGGCCGCGTCAGCGAGGGCGAGGCCATATACGACGGCATCGCGCTGCAGCCCACCCGCTCCGCAGATAAGCCCTGACTCGCAGCTCACAACAAGGAGGCCGCGGGACGACATTCGCAGAGGTTGCGCTTGCGGTGTATCGAGATGTTGCAAGACAGTGAAGGATTCGCGGTCATTTGGCGGAACGCTCAACGCCGACGCGGCGAGATGTTGGGCGTTTGGTTGCATCAGGTGTTCGATCGCTTGAGGAAACCTGCACCCACCGTTGGGGGGCGGATTTCTGACAGCAATCGACCCTTGGCCCATAGTTTTCATCTATGGCGCCCCGGCGCAGCTTTCGGCAAGCCGCGCAAAATTTGAGCACCAGCCGCGATTCAACTCTTCGACCTGCCAACAAAAAGTTTTTTGCAACCTGTGAAATAGGTCACAGGCATGATGCGCGCCGCAGGTTCATCATGGCTCCAATGGAACTTGCCGATTCGCGGGAGATCACCATGGCAATGACCGCTTACGTTCCGTTCGTGGAGACGACGACATGGGCCCGCCCTTCGAGGTGGCGTCGCTTTCTCGATGCGATGATCGAAGCGCGAAGGCGCAAGGCGGAAGAGGAAGTCGCGCAATACCTGCGGCGCCACTGGTACGAGTTGCCGCCGCAGATTCGCGATGACCTCGCCAATCGCGGCGTGGGCTCATAAGGCCGCACCAGCCTCGATCGCGTGTGAGGGAGCGATGGAGCATCTCTTCAACGTTGCGGCGTTTGCTGCGCTGATCGCCGCGCAATTCTTAGGCGTCGTGTTCGTGGCCGCCATGGACCGCAATGCGGGCCCGTAAGAGGGCCGCTCACGAGACAGGGGAATAGAACGCGCGCCTCCCGGCGCGCCCCGAAAAACGGGAAGAGAAGGAGACTGACAATGCGGAAAATCACGCTTGTCGCCGTGGTATGCGGCATGGCTGCAACGATGATGATCGTCGCCGGCTGGCAGCTCGCTCCGACTGAGCCGAAGGCGGCGATCCAGACCACCGGGGCAGCGGAAGCAAGCCTGGCGCCGATCTCAGTATTCGAGATGATGGGAAGGCACGGCAAAAGCCTTCCGGCGCAAGCATGGGACGCGTTCTGAACTCGGCGCGTCCGGTTTATAGGGCGCGCGTCGTGATGGGTTTCGCTCCGCTCAGCCCATCCTACGGTCGCAGATAGTGGTGCTCGATCATCAAGGCCGCTAACATCGCGGGCGAACGAGCTGCCCTTGCTGCGCGGTCGCATGGACCTGCCACGCCGCCGAATTCTGCATCTGGCCGCGGGCGCCGCCGTCGCGGCGGCGTGGCCGCCTGCGGCTAGCGCGCAAAACTATCCGACCCGATACATGCGCCTCGTCGTGCCGTTTCCGCCCGGCGGGGGCGGCGATGCGCTCGGCCGCCCGCTGGCGAACCGGTTGTCGGAGCTGTGGGGCCAGCAGGTCGTTATTGAAAACAAAGGCGGCGCAGGCGGCAACATCGGGGCGCAGGCGGTCGCGCAGTCGGCGCCCGACGGCTACACCGTCCTTTTGGCCGGGGCCAGTCTCGCGATCAATCCGTGGCTCTATCCGGGAAGCTATAACCCGGCCAACGATCTTGCCCCGGTCACGCTCGTCACGGTCATCCCCAATCTCATGATGGTACCGAACTCCTCGCCCGCGAAGTCGGTGCAAGAGTTCATCGACTCCGCGAAAACCAAGCGAGTGACGTTCGCTTCGACCGGCATCGGCGCTTCGCCGCATTTGAGCGGCGAACTGTTCAAGCGCAAGGCCGGGATCGACATGATGCACGTGCCCTATCGCGGCGCCGGTCCGGCGATGAACGACCTCATTCCCGGTCGCGTCGACGCGATGTTCAGCAATTTGCCGGGCGTGCTGCCTCAGGTACAGAGCGGCACGGTGCGCGGCTTGGCTGTGACGTCTGCCAAGCGCTCGCCCGCGGCGCCGGAGATACCGACAATCGGCGAAACAGTGCCCGGATACGAAGTATCGGCATGGTGGGGTTTGTTCGTGCCGATCAAAACGCCGGGCGATATCGTCGCGAAGATTCATGCCGACGCGGTGGCCGCGCTGACACATGCATCGGTCAAGCAGAGGTATGACGCGATCGGTGCACCGGTTACTGTGTCCACCCCGACCGAACTTGCCCTCCTGGTTGCGTCCGAGACCGCGAAATGGGGTCCAATCATCAAGGAGGCCGGGATCAAGGCGGAGTGATCGGCCGAGTGATATTCCCCAACGTGCGTTCCGTCGCGGTGGAAGCGTCGCCGCCCGCCGGCGTACCATCGCCGCTCGTGCACTCGCCCCGCCATAAGCGCATTTACGCGCGTCCATAGCCCGTCGAAGACGGGCGTCAACGCCCTTAAGGACGCGCTATGGCGGGGAGAGGGCGGCGCTCCGCGGGGCGAGGGAGCGTATCGCGTTCGCTGTCCGCTCTCGAATATTCGGTTTCAGCGGCGCAGGGGAGCCAACTCGGACCGCACCACGCGCAAATCGTCCTCGAGCTCCTTGAGCCGGGACTCATATTGACCGCTGAGCGCTTGAATTTGGCTGTTGAGCGCTTGCAGCTGCCGCTCGGTCGCGGTCAGTTGCGCGGCGTGTTGGTCGCTGAGGACCCGCATCTGATTGACGAGGAACTGGACCCTTTGGTCGATCTCGGCGACGTTGGCCGAGAGGGTTGCCGAACTGCTCTTCTCGCGGCGGTCAATCTCGTAGAGGCCGGCGACCAACACGAGGACGCCGGCCACCGAGAACACGATCGAAAGCCGCAGAGCCAAGTCCCCGCTGCGCATGCTGCCAACTCCTTGAAGCTTTGGGTGAGCGAATCGTCAATCACACTAGAGCATGTCCCGATCGGATTGAATCGCTCCCTCCCGCGTGATTTTCCAATCATCCTTCAAAAGGTAATCCGACATACTGCTCGGCCAACGAGGCCTGTGCGTGCTCCGAAGCGTGCAGATAATCGAATTGATTCTCCCGCGCCCGCTGATCGAATGGCGTTTCGTCTGGAAACCGGTGCAGCAGCATGGTCAACCACCAGGACAGGCGCGCGGCGCCCCAGACGCGGCGCAGCGCCATATCGGAATAGCGATCGAGATACTGCGTGCTGGCGGTCTTGTACACCTGCGCCAAGGCTCGCGAGACGTAGAAAACATCCGACACGGCTAGGTTGAGGCCCTTCGCTCCGGTGGGCGGGACAATGTGCGCCGCATCCCCCGCCAGGAACAGGCGGCCATAACGCATCGGCTCGGCGACGAAGCTGCGCAAGGGCGCAATTGACTTTTCGATCGATGGGCCGGTGATGATCCTGTCCGCCATGTCCGGCGGACATCGCGCCTTGAATTCTTGCCAGAAGCGTTCATCCGGCCAGTCTTCCAGACGAGTGTCGAGCTCGCACTGGATGTAGTAGCGGCTCAGCATCGGGCTGCGCATGGACGCAAGCGCAAAGCCGCGGCTGTGATAGCAATAGCAAAGGTCTGGAAACGGCGGCGTCTGCGACATGATGCCGAGCCATCCGAACGGATAACCCTTTTCGTAGGTGCGCAACACAGAGGGCGGGATCGACTGCCGACTGACGCCGTGATAGCCATCGCAGCCGGCAATATAGTCGCAGTCGATGCGGCGCTTTTGACTGTTCTTCTCAAGAGTCACGAGAGGGCGCTCCGAAGTGAGCTCGTGCAGTTCCACATTCTCCGCTTCGTCAATGATCTCGCCGCTGGCTGCGTCGCGCGCTGCGTAGAGGTCCTCGGTGATCGCAGTTTGGCCATATGCCATCATCGACTTGCCCGTGAACTTTTTCGTGTCGATGAAAAACCGCGGCCGTCCCTCCCACGCGATTGCCGAGCCGTTGTGAGGGTGGCCTTCGCGATTCATCCGCTCCCCGAGCCCGATCGCACGCAAGAGATCGATGGTGCCGGCCTCCAACACGCCGGCGCGAATGCGGCGCAGGACGTGTCGGCGGCTCTGCCGCTCGAGCACGATGCTGTCGATACCCTCGAGATCGAGCATATGCGACAGGAGCAACCCGGCCGGGCCGCCGCCAATGATCGCCACCTGGGTTCGCGTTACCGCGCTCACTCGATCACCTCCTCGGCGCGGCCGCAGGGCCTGCGCACAGCACCGCGAACGCGGCCGCACAACGCGCCAGCCACGCGCGAGGCAAGTCGGCAACTCTCCGACGCTGCCGTTTTGTCATGCCAGGTTATCCATGTAGCGGCTCCCCGCCCCCCGCAATCCAAAACATCTGCGGCAACTCTAAGACGATGGTTCTTCGCTAAAAGACGCGGATGTCGCTGACTGACAAGCTTTTCCGGCACGCCTCGGCGTGCGCTCGCCTTAAAAATACGGCGCGCTGTACGCTTGTTTGCAAGAAATGTTCGCAATTCCGCCTTGGTTGAGCCCTCGAACCGACGCCAGTTGTTGCTGCATTCACGGTGCTGCCCGGGGGCGGGAAGCTGCGCAAAAAGCATCGATAAGAAATCGTTTACTGCAGGCCCACGCCTCCGTGAATGCCTTGGTGCATGCTTTGTCGGGGGGAAGGGGATCATGAGCTTCGAAGTCGTGCGGCATGAACATCCCAATATCTTGGTGGTGAACCGGCAGACTTACGAGACTTACCGGTTCACTGTCGGAGACGACGGCGCTCTTGCACAGGACGGACCGAGGTCCGATTTGCGTGAAGCCCGTCGCACAGCGATAGCGTTTCTGGCGCGGTGCGCGGAAGCGAACGGCTCGCGTCGATAGTGGCGCAATCAGCGTCGATCGACAGCGACCGCATCGCTCGCCCAGTGCCCATGTCCCAGCGTACGAGCCCGCAGGCCTCGTTATACGGCGGCGGCCGTGCTGATCCAAATCAGCGCGCCGGGCGCGACCTGAGGCTTGACCTCTTTCGCGGTCTGTCGCTCCTGTTCATTTTCATCGACCATATTCCGAATAACGTCTTGTCGTATGTCACGCTGCACTCGATCGCATTCTCCGACGCGGCGGAGGTCTTCGTCTTCATATCCGGCTATGCCGCGGCGACCGTCTATGGAAAGGCGCTCGAGCGGCAAGGGCCAATCGCCGCCGCCGGCCACATCTATCGCCGGGCGTGGCAGCTCTACGTCGCGCACATCTTCACATTCGTTCTCTTCGCGGCGGCGATCTGTTACGCGACGCTGGCGGTGCAAAACCAGACCTACAGCGAGGATTTTGGCATCGACAACTTCATCGACGAGCCGCAAGTCGCGATCATCAAAGCGCTGTTGCTGCAGTATCAACCGCAGTTCCTCGATATCCTGCCGATCTACATGATTTTCCTGGGCGTCTTCCCCCTCGTGCTGCTGCTGATGCGGCGCTCGCTGCCGCTGCCGCTCGTCGTCTCCGCGGCCATCTATCTGATGACGTGGCGGTTCGGCTGGCAGCCGCACAGCTATCCCGACGATGAGACCTGGTACTTCAACCCTCTCGCCTGGCAATTTCTCTTCGTGATCGGCGCGACCGCCGGATACGCGCGCTACAGCCGCCAACCGTTGCCACTGCATGGCGCGTGGCTCGTGCCGCTTGCGGTCGCGATCGTAGCCGTTGTCGCCGTGGTCAGCGCGTCATGGACCATCCACAGCGTGAACGAGTCGTTTCCTGCCTTGCTGTTCCAGGAGCTCTCGCCATACGTCGAAGACAAAAGCAATCTGGCGCCGCTGCGCCTGGTCAGCTTCCTGGCGCTGGCGGTGACCGCAGCGCACGTCGTGGGGCGCAATGCGCAAATCCTGCGCCGTCCGCTTGCGCAGTTGTTCATCCGCTGCGGCCAGCACTCGCTGCAGGTGTTCTGCCTCGGTATTCTCCTCTCGGTGATCGGTCAGATCGTGCTCACCTCCTGGCGCGGCGATATCCCGATGCAGCTTGCGGTCGATCTCGCAGGCATCGCGCTGATGTCGGCACTGGCGGGGCTCTTGACCTGGTACAAATCGAGCAACGCAGCGCATTCCGATGCGGCCGTCGCGGCAAGCGGCGATGCCCGCGGGAGGAGCATGGCGGGCACTCGCGCACCGCGCGGGGACGCTGCCCCGCCGCTGCAGCCGATCGAAGCGGGATCCCGCGGCGCACAGCTGCCGCTCCCGGCGTTTCCTTAGCTCAGTTGCATTTGTGCCGGATGCATCGTGGCGCCGCGCGCTCGCTGATTCCGCTTGCGCCATAGCCCCATGCTTCGGATGCGCGTCACAGCGCTTGCGCTGCGGCGCTCCTCAGCATGAGGGCGAAGTCGAGTTTTACTCGATCACCTTGTCGGCGCGGGCGATGACGGTGGGCGGCACGGTGATGCCGAGTTTCTTGGCAACCTCGAGGTTGATGATCAGCTCGAACTCGGTCGGCTGCTGCATCGGCAGATCACTCGGCCTGGCCCCCTTGAGGATCTTGTCCACGTAGGTCGCGGCGCGGCGCTGGATGTCGGGCACATTGGGCCCATAAGTCAAAAGCGCTCCGACCTCCATCAACCAGCTCGGCACGCCGACCAGGATCTGCCCATTCTTCGCACAGGCGTCCCCGATCCGCTGTCGCTGTAGAAAAATGAGCCGCGAGCCGATGACGATGAGGGCCTCGGCCCGCTCCCGTGCTAGGGCTTGGAATGCGCCCTCGAAATCACCCGGCTCGCGCACCTCGAGCGATTGCAGTTGCACCCCTAGCGTGCGCGAGGCGCGCTGCGTCTCGCGAAATTCGGGATCGGCGTGATTCGGATTCCATAAAATGGCGACGCGGGATACCGAAGGAACCGTATCCTTGAGCAGCTCGACGGACTTTCCGGCGAGCATGTCGTGCACGTAGGTGAGCCCGGTGATGTTTCCGCCGGGCCGCCCCAGGCTCGCAACGAGGCCAGCCTCCACCGGATCATTGCTCACAACCAAGACGATCGGAATAGTCGCCGTCGCTTTCTTGATGGTCGGGGCGAGATCGCCGCCGAAGGAGACGAGCACGTCGGGATTGAGCCGCACCAATTCATCCGCGAGCTGCGAGGCGCGCTCGTAGTTTCCCCCGGCGTCGCGGTACTCAAGGCTTACGGTCTTGCCATCGACGTAGCCGAGCGTTTCGAGCCCACGAAGGAGCGGATCGATCACGGCGAGATCGGCCTTGGCAAAGAGGAGGATGCCAATGCGCGGGATGCGCTTTGCCTGCTGCGCGCGTGCCGCAAGCGGCCATGCCGCCGCCGCGCCGCCAACGAGCGTCATGAAATCACGCCGCTTCATGTCCGCCATGGTTTTCTCCCTCCGCCCTCGTGACGCCCCCGACCCCGCCGGCAGGCCCGTTCGCCACAGTCAGTTTGCCCTGAAGCAGGCCTCAAGTCCTTGTGCCAGTCCTGAATCGTTCTGAATCAGGGCATGGCGGCGGCCCATTAACGTCCAGCCAATGGCCCGTCAGACTAGTCATCCTGGGCCGGTCTGCCGCGGTCTCATGGCACCCCAGCAATACCTTTCTTATTCGATCACCTCGTCGGCAAGCGCGAGCAGCTTGTCGGGAAGGGAAAGGCCAAGGGTCTTAGCGGCATTGAGGTTGATCACGAACTCGAACCTGGTCGACTGCTCGACGGGCAGGTCGGCGGGCTTCGCGCCTTTGAGAATTTTTCCGGTGTAGATACCGGCCCGGCGATACGCGTCGCTGATACTCGTGCCATAGCTCATCAAGCCGCCCGCGGCGACGAATTCGCGCGCGAAGTAGATCGCGGGAACCGCGTGGCGCGCCGCCAATGCGACGAATTGCTCGCGTCGGCCGAGAAAAAACGGATCTGCGCCGAACGCGAGCATGCCAATGCGCTGCTCACGGAGGCTTGCGAAGGCAGTGTCGATCTCAGCGACCGTGACGGCATTCAGGATGTGGACCTGCACCCCCAGCGCGAGCGCCGTCTCCTGGGCGGTTCTCGTAACGGATGGCGCATTCGGATTATTGGGATTGACGAACATACCGCCGACAATCACGTGGGGGATGAGCTCGTGCATCAAGCCGAGCGCTTTCTCGCCCAAGCCGCCCGCGAGAAAGTTTATACCGGTCACATTGCCGCCGGGCCGGTTGAGGCTCGCGACCAAGCCGAATTGAACCGGGTCGACGCCGTGGGCAAAGACGATCGGTATCGCCGCCGTCACCCCCTTCGCGGCAATGGCCGGAGCGGCAGAACCGGCGGCAAAGATCACAGCCACTTGGCGACGAACCAGATCGGTGGCGAGCGCGGACAGCCGATCGTATTGGCCGTCGGCCCAGCGGTATTCAACCGCGACATTTTCGCCTTCGACATAGCCCGTCTCTTTCAGGCCGCGCTGGAATGCGCTCACGAACGGACCCCACTCGGCGGCGGACGGGCTGCCGAGGAATCCGATCACCGGCATCGCGGCCTGCTGTGCGCGCCCCCCGCGCGGCCACGCCGCCGCGCCTGCCAAAGCCAACACGAACTCGCGCCGCCTCACTTGAAGCGCCATCTCTATCTCCATGCCGGAGGCAAAAAGTCTACCGCCTAAATTCGTCGGCGTCCTTGGGCTGGTCCTGAAATTTCCTGAATCAGAATTCCGGGCCGTTCAACTTGCGGCTCGGCATGTTTACCGCAGCAAATGCCGCGCATGAAAGTGGCGCGGGGCGTGGGCTATGCGATACGGCAGAGGTATAGTGCCCGCGGGATTTTGCGCGGTTCCCACGCGGGCGAGCTGTTCACAGAGCAATGAAACGCTTTCGCCGACGAGTTCTGCATCTAGCCGCGGGCACCGCCGCCCTCGCTAGCGTTTACCTTTCCCTTGCAGGGCATGGGGCGTCCGCGCAGACACAGCGAACGATCAAGCTTGTCGTTCCCTCCGCACCGGGCGGTGCCACCGACATTCTGGCGCGGCTTCTCGGCGAACAGATCGGACGAACGCAAGGCGCAACCGTCGTGATCGACAATCGGCCAGGGGCGGGCGAGGTGATCGGCACGGAAACTGCAGCGCGCGCCGCGCCCGACGGCACCACGCTCCTGTTCGCCGCCAATCCGTTCCTCATCAATCCGCACCTGCGCAAGGTGAATTACGACCCGCTGACGAGCTTCGCGCCGATTTGTCAGCTTGCGACGGCGCCGACCCTCATCGTCGTGAGCGCTGCATCGCCGTACCACACGCTTGCCGACGTGCTCGCGGCGGCGGGCGCCAAACCGGGTGCATTGACAATGGCGAGCATCGGGCCGGGCAGCCCGTTTCACCTCGGGTTCGAAAAGCTCAAGCGCATGTCGAAGGTCGACATGACCTTCATCCCGTATCCAGGCAATGGACCGTCGGTCAACGCGCTGTTGGGCGAGCACGTGACCATGATGTTCGGCACCTATGCGAACGTGGCCGAGCACCTGAAAACCGGCAGACTGCGCGCAGTCGCCGCGACCACGCGCAAGCGGATCGAAGAGCTGCCTGACTTGCCCACGGTCACCGAATCCGGCTTCCCGGACTACGAGGTGCCGGCCTGGTTCGCAGCATTTGCGCCGGCGCAGACCCCACGACCGATCGTGTCAGAACTCGCACGCTGGCTGACCGCGGCAATGCGAACGCCCGAGGTCAAGCAGAAGCTTCTCATCCAGGGACTCTATCCGACCGGCGTCTGCGGCGCGGAATTTGCGGGCTCGCTTCGCGCTGAATTCGACGATCTCGGCCGCATTATTCGCGAGAGCAATATCAAGGCGGAGTGAGCGAGCAGCTCCTGCGAATGCCAGATTGTATCGCGGCGTTACCGGAATAATCCCGGCCCTTTGGTGTCTAGCCAATGCACGTGCGCGACGCCCTCACGAAGGAGGCGAATATGTCGATCGGCGCAAAATTCGCGCTTACCGCGGCGATCGCTCTGAGCATGGTCGCTACGGCAGCGGCCGCGCCCAGGCAGCAGAAGAATGCCGCCTATCGGGCCAGCCCACGCACTCTGCCCAGTGCTCAGCGCGCGGTTCCGTTTGCCAACCCGTACAGTCCCGAAGCCACCGGCGGTGGCAGCATTGGCTACAATAACAGTGTGCTCATCGCGCGGTAATCGAGCAGCGCCACCAAGCCGGATTTCGCTACGCTCAATCCGGCTGCTGCGCGATATCATTCGATGACCGCGTCCGCGCGCGCGAGCAATGTCGGCGGGATTTGCAGGCCAGTGTCAGCGTCCGAACCGCTCGGCGCCGTAGGGCGCCGGATCGCAGAACGGCGTTGCTCCCGTCATCATCTCAGCCAAGAGGCGGCCGGTCGCGGGACCGAGCGTCAATCCCCAATGGGCGTGGCCGTAGGCGAGCCATAGGCCGCGTTGCCCAGGCGCTGGCCCGATCACGGGCCGGGAATCCGCAAAACACGGTCGGCTGCCCATCCACGGCGATGCCTCGACCGGCGCGCCGAGCGGGAAAAGCCCGCGCGCCGCCGGCAACAAGCGGTCGAACTGCACCGGCGTCGGCGGTGCATCACGCGCGGCAAACTCTGCGCCCGTCGTGAGGCGGATGCCCTGCTCCATCGGCGCGAGGCAATAGCCGTTCTCGATATCGACGACAGGCCGCGCCAGGGCGGCGTTGCCGGCGCCGCGGTAGTGCCGGTGATATCCGCGCTTGATGCCGAGCGGCAGCGCGATCCCGAGCGGCTCCAGGAGATCGGGGGCAAAAGGTCCGAGCGCCACCACCACCTGCGCGGCCTCGAGCGGTCCCTCGGCCGTATCGAGATCCCAGTGCCCATCGGCGCGGCGGAGCGAGCGCGAGTTCCCGCGCATCACCACCCCGCCGAGGGCAGTAAAGCGCGCGGCGTAGGCCTGCGTCACAGCCAGCGGATTGGTGATGCTCACGGCGCGTGGCCAGTACACGGCATGACGAAAGACCGGCGCAAGGCTCGGCTCGAGCTCGCGCGCCCCGTCCACGTCGAGCGCGCGGTGGGGAATGTCGAACTCCTGCGCGAGCGCAAGTTCGCGCTGGAGCGCCTCGAACGCACGCTCGCTACGGTAAAGCTTGAGCCAGCCTTCCTTGCGCAAATAACGGGTGGCGCCGGCCTCGGCCAGCAGCGCCTCATGCTCGGGGAGCGCATGCGCGAACAACGGCCGCATCAGCCGCGCGGTCTCAATCAGGCGCTCGGGGCGCGAAGCGGCACGAAACGCGATGAGCCAAGGCGCAAGCTGCGGCAGAAAGCTCAAGTGATAGTTGGCTTCCGGCGCGCGCTTGAGCGCCACGCGCAAGAGCGCGATCGGGTCGGACGGAAAGGCGGGCGGAAAGATGGTGTTGCCTTCGATCACCCCGGCATTGCCGTAGGAGGTCTCTTCGCCGACCGCACGGCGATCGACGAGCGCAACCGAAAGGCGGCGTTTGGCGAGGTGCAGCGCGACCGAGGTGCCAACAATGCCGGCACCGAGCACGATAGCGTCGAGGCGCGCCATGCGGTCTACCTCCCAAACATTCGCCGCCCGCGCGGGAAGCGGGCGGCTTCGCCGATCTTGTGTCTCACCGATCATATGGGAATGCGACCGCCAGCGGCAGCCCCGCACGCACGCGTTGCCGCTGCCCGCCCGCCGTGTTAGGCGAGCGGCGCGTTCCGGAGGGAAGATGCGCCGTCCGCTCATCATGGCCCCGTCGATTTTGGCTGCCGACTTCGCCATGCTTGGTGAGGAGGTGCGCGCGGTCGACGCAGCCGGCGCCGATTGGATCCATGTGGACGTCATGGATGGGCACTTCGTCCCCAACATCTCGATCGGTCCCGGCATGGTGAAGGCGCTGCGCCCGCACACCAAAAAGGTGCTCGACGTGCATCTGATGATCGCGCCCTGCGATCCCTATCTCGAGGCGTTCGCGAAAGCCGGCTCCGATATCATCACCGTCCATGTCGAGGCAGGGCCGCACGTGCATCGTTCGCTGCAGGCGATACGCGCACTCGGCAAGAAGGCGGGGGTGACGATCAATCCCGGCACAAGCGAGAGCGCGATCGAGCCACTGATCGATCTCGTGGATCTCATCTTGGTGATGTCGGTCAATCCCGGCTTCGGCGGGCAGGTCTTCATTCCATCCGCAGTGGAAAAAATTTCGCGATTGCGCGCACTCGCCGGCGCGCGCGCAATCGACATCGAGGTCGACGGCGGCATCACAGCGGAAACCGCACCGCTCGTAGCACGCGCCGGCGCCAATGTGCTGGTCGCCGGCTCGGCCGTGTTCAAGGGCAGCAAACCGGACAATTATCGCATGAACATCGCGGCGATCCGCAATGCCGCGGCGCTCGCGCGTGGGGAGGCGGCGTAATGGGCGTTCTCGTCGACGGGACCTGGCGCGACGGCGAGCTTCCCCAGGAAACCAGCGCGGGCGGCGAATTCCGCCGCGCGGATAGCCAATTCCGCGACCGCATCGCGGCGGACGGCTCGTCGGGCTTCAAGGCCGAGGCCGGACGCTATCATCTTTATGTCGCGCATGGCTGCCCGTGGGCGCATCGCACGCTGATCTACCGCTCGCTCAAGAAGCTCAAAAACGCGATCACCGTCGCCTATGCAATCCCAGGCTTGAAGCAGAAAGGCTGGACGTTCGAAGACGATCCGGCCTTCCCCGACTGCACGCCGGACACCGTCAACGGTTTCCACTATTTGCACGAGGCCTATACGGCGACCGACCCGCGGTACACTGGCAAGGTCACGGTGCCGACGCTCTGGGACAAGAAGACGCGGCGTATTGTCAACAACGAGTCCTCCGAAATCATTCGTATGCTCAACAGCGAATTCGGTGGGCTTACTGGCGACGGTTCGGATTTTTATCCAAAACCCTTGCGCACCGAGATCGATCGCCTCAACGAGATCATCTATGCCAACGTCAACAACGGCGTCTACCGCTGCGGCTTCGCGAAATCGCAAGCGGCCTATGAGGCAGCCTACGACGCGCTGTTCGCCACGCTCGACGAACTAGACGCGAGGCTTTCGCGCCAGCGCTATCTCCTCGGGCGCAGCCTCACCGAGGCCGATTGGCGGCTGTTTCCCACGCTGGTACGCTTCGATGTGGCCTATTTCTCGCTGTTTCGCTGCAACAGGCAGCGCATCGCCGACTACCAAAACCTCGCAAACTATATGCGCGAGCTCTATCAGCTGCCCGGCATCGCGGAGACGGTGAAGCCGCGCTATTACGTGATCAATTATTGGTCGATCGCACGGCTCAATCCCCTCGGCATCATTCCCAAGGGAACGCCGGTCGATTACACGGCCCCGCACGATCGTGCCTGCTTGGCGAGCTAGGAAGCGGGACCAAACACTTAAGCTTGCCGCCCGATCTTAGGTCTGGCACGCACTCGGACCCAACCGACAACGATACATGCGGTGCGTGAATTGAGCTTGCTGCGGCGATCTGCTACAGCGCGGCTATGACTCGCCAGGGCCGTCCATGATCCCGCGCTACACTCGGCCGGAAATGGCCGCGATCTGGGACCCGCAGACGCGCTACCGCATCTGGTTCGAGATCGAGGCGCATGCGGCCGATGCCATGGCCGAGCTCGGCGTCATCCCGGAGGCCGCGGCCAAAGCGATCTGGGACAAAGGCAAGCACGCCAAGTTCGATGTCGCGCGCATTGATGCAATCGAGCGCGAGGTCAAGCACGACGTGATCGCGTTCCTGACGCATCTTGCCGAAATCGTGGGCCCGCAAGCGCGTTTCGTGCACCAGGGCATGACATCGTCCGACGTGCTCGACACCTGCCTCAACGTCCAGCTCGTTCGCGCCGTCGATCTCCTCATCGCCGATGTCGACGCGCTCATGGCGGCGCTCAAGCGGCGCGCCTTCGAGCACAAGATGACACCGACCATCGGCCGCTCACATGGGATCCACGCCGAGCCCACGACCTTCGGCTTGAAGCTCGCCTACGCCTACGCCGAGTTCTTTCGCGCCAAGGAGCGACTCATCTGCGCGCGCACGGAAGTCGCGACCTGCGCCATTTCCGGCGCGGTCGGCACGTTCGCGCAAGTCGATCCGCGGGTCGAGAAACATGTCGCGAAGGCCATGGGACTCGCCGTCGAGCCGGTCTCCACGCAAGTTATCCCACGCGATCGGCACGCCATGTATTTTGCCACGCTCGCCGTCGTAGCTGCCTCGGTCGAGCGGCTCGCCACCGAAATCCGCCATCTGCAGCGCACCGAGGTGCTGGAGGCGGAGGAGTTCTTCTCCGAGGGCCAGAAAGGCTCCTCCGCCATGCCGCACAAGCGCAATCCCGTTCTCTCGGAGAACATCACCGGGCTTGCCCGCATGGTGCGCGCCTATGTAACGCCGGCGCTCGAGAACGTGGCGCTCTGGCACGAGCGCGACATCTCCCACTCCTCGGTCGAACGGATGACCGCGCCCGATGCCACGACGACGCTCGATTTCGCGCTCGTTCGGCTCACCGGAATCATCGACAAGCTGGTGGTCTATCCCGCCAACATGAAGAAAAACCTCGAGCGGCTCGGCGGCCTTGTCCATTCCCAGCGGGTGATGCTCGCGCTCACGCAGAAGGGGATGGCGCGCGAGGAGGCCTACGCCGTCGTCCAGCGCAACGCCATGCGCGCCTGGAAGGGCGAGGCCGACTTCTTCTCCTCCCTCGCGGCGGACAAGGACGTGCGCAAACACTTGGGCGAAGCTGAGCTGAAGGAAAACTTCGACCTCGCTCATCATTTCAAGCACGTACATACGATCTTCGAGCGGGTATTCGGCGAGGCCGAGCTCGCTGATCGCAGCTAGGCCGGCTCGTGGCATCGAGCATCCTCATTTTCGATTCCGGGCTCGGCGGCCTCACCGTCTTTCGCGAAGTGGCGAAGGCGCGGCCTGACGCGCGTTACGTCTATGTCGCGGACGACGCCTTCTTTCCCTACGGCGGTCACGGCGAGGCGGAACTCGTCGAGCGCGTGGGCGATCTCATGGGCGAGCTGATCGAGACCCACCATCCCGATCTCATCGTCGTTGCCTGCAACACCGCCTCGACCCTGGTGCTGCCGCGTCTGCGCACGCGCTTTGGCGCGCCGTTCGTCGGCACAGTGCCGGCGATCAAGCCGGCTTGCGCCATCTCCCGCAGCAAGCGCGTGGCCGTGCTCGGCACCGAGGCGACCGTGGGCCGCGAATATACGCGCGCGCTGATCCGCGACTTCGCCGACGGCAGCGACGTCGCGTTGGTGGGCTCGGCGCGGCTCGCAGCTTTTGCGGAGGACGAGCTCAACGGCACGCCGGTCGCCGATGATCTGATCGCGCGGGAGATTGCGCCTTGCTTCATCGATGCCGGCGGACGGCGCACCGACACGGTCGTACTCGCCTGCACACATTATCCACTGCTGCTCGAGCGCCTCACGCGGCTTGCACCTTGGCCGGTCACGTTCGTCGATCCCGCGCCGGCGATCGCGCGTCGGGTCGCCGACCTGCTCGGGCCGGCCACGAGCGCCCAGCCCCCCTTCCCCGCGCGCATCGCCTTCACCTCCGGCCGGTCCCCCTCGGCCACCCTTCGCACCGCCCTGGCGCGCTTCGGTATTGCCGGCTGAGGCGGCTCGCGCTGCTTGCGGCGCCCGGGGGAGCGGTTTGCGATTTCAACCAAGCAAAAACCGCTCTAGCATCGACCAAACAACCTGGGAGGGGCGCAGACGATGGCAAACGACTCACAGACGGTGCGACGAACCGTCCAGTTCAAATTCACACTGCCGAGCGCAAATTCCGGCCAACTCGCCTCGCTTATGAAGTCGGCGGCGCCGTTCTACGAGGCGTTTGGCGCGCGCCGCATGCGGCTTCTGCAAAATGTCGACGACCCCGCACGCTTCGTCCACGAGATCGAATACGAGACCCACGAGGTCATCGAGATCAACCGCCAGCGCGTCGCCAGCGACCCACGCCTGCAGGCCTCGATGCAGACGTGGCGCTCGCTGTTTCCTGGCTCCGTCGAAATCGACGTGTATCAGGAGATCGAGTAGCGGCGTTAGTCTCGAAATCCGGTCGTCCCCGCGAAAGCGGGATCCAGCGCTTAGCGCCTTCATTCCCCCTTGCGCGGGAATGAAAGGAGTTTTGCTGTACGTCGGTGGACCTTCACCTGGGCTCACATAAAAGTGGGTTTGACTTAACCCGGCTTTGCTCCTAGATACGCGGCGCCGCGCGGGTGTGCCCGCGCGGCGTTTCGCGACCTGCGGTCTTGGACGCCGCTTCGACCAAGACCTGTCGGTTCCGGCAAGGCCGGGACAGAGGAAGGCGCGATCCTCGAGAAAACACAAACAGAGGACGCGATGACCAAGCGCCACGAGGCGAAATACAAGATCGATCGCCGCATGGGCCAAAATGTCTGGGGCCGCCCCAAGAGCCCCGTCAACCGCCGCGAATATGGTCCCGGCCAGCACGGGCAGCGCCGCAAAGGCAAGCTATCCGACTACGGCGTGCAACTGCGCGCCAAGCAGAAGCTGCGCGGCTATTACGGCAATATTTCCGAGCGGCAGTTCCGCGGCATTTACGCCGAAGCCATTCGCATGCGAGGCGATTCCGGCGCGCACATGATCGGACTGCTCGAGCGCCGGCTCGATTCCGTCGTCTACCGGGCGAAGTTCGTTCCCACCGTGTTCGCCGCGCGCCAGTTCGTCAGCCACGGCCACGTCAAGGTGAACGGCCGGCGCGTGACCATCTCGAGCTATCGCGTCAAGGTCGGCGATCTCGTCGAGCTCAAGGAGCAGTCGAAGCAGCTGGCGGTGGTGCTCGAGGCGGTCGGCCTGGCCGAGCGCGACGTGCCGGACTATATCGAGGTCGACCACTCGAAAATGACCGCAAAACTCGCGCGCATCCCGCTGCTCGGCGAAGTGCCCTACGCCGTGCAAATGGAGCCGCACCTCGTCGTCGAGTTCTATTCGCGCTGACGCGCGCCGCCCTTCGGTCCGCCGCACGGCCGCACGCTCCATCATGCCGCGGGCAATGGCCTTGGACCTCCCTATGATGGGCCGCAAGCTCATCAGCCTTATCGCAGGCGCGGTTGGCGCCTGCGCGCTGGGTGCCGCGCTCGTGACGGCGGGTGCGCTGGCGCAGACCTATCCCGCTCGACCGATCAACATAATCGTGGCGTTTCCCCCTGGCGGCAATACCGACATCATGGCGCGCGCGCTGCAGAACGAAATCGCCAGGGCGCTGGGGCAGACGGTGGTGATCATCAACAAAGCCGGCGCCGCCGGCACGCTCGGGCTCATCGAGCTGAGCCGGGCCGCGCCTGACGGCTACACGCTTGCTCTGACGCCGAACAATCCGCTCACGGCACAGCCGCATGTGCAGAACCTGCCCTATGCGATCGATAGCTTTCGCTATGTCTGCCTCACTTATTTCGCACCTTATGTGTTGATCGCGGGCCCACAGGCGCCGTTCAAGACGTTCGACGAATTCATCGGCTTCGCCAGGGCAAAGCGCGAAAACCTCGTCTACGGTCATTCCGGCCTCGCAAGTCAGCCGCATCTCGGCATGTTGGCCGTGCTCAAGGCCATCGGCGCCGAGGGGCTGGGCGTGCCATTCACCGGCGCCGGGCCCATGGCGCAGGCGCTGCTGAGCGGGACCGTGATGGCGATCACCGAAACGCCAGCCGTCGCCGCGGCGAGCAATTTGCCGCTCATTGCGGCGCTGTCGCAGACGCGCATCCCCGCGCTCCCCGCCGTACGAACGATGCAGGAACTGGGCTATCCGGCGACGTCGTTCACGGCCGGAGGGCTGATCGCGCCGGCAGGCACACCCGCCGCGGCGCTCTCCACGCTGGAAAGAGGATGCGCGGAGGCAACCGCGCGCGACGAGTACAAGACCATCGCGGCGCGGCTCAATGTCGAGGCGCGTTATTTGCCGGGCGCGGCTTTCCGCAAGCTATTCGAGGCGGATTCGATTGCAAATGCCGCGTCCATCAGCGCCGCCGGCCTCGCCGCGAGCAGATAAAAAGGCGCGAGAATCGACGATTCTGTGATGGCCATCACACCGGCCGAGCCCCCCGTTCGGCATGTTGGTCCCGTCGGGGGCATCGGCACTTGCCGAAAAAAACAGGGAGGAGGGTCATGGTCGATGTCTTCGCAGTCGCGTTTCTCTCTGTCGCGCTGGGCGTACCCGCCCTTATCCTCGCCACCATGCTCGGCTCGAATCTCAACCTCGACTGATCGCGAGCTATTGGCCGCCTGCGCGGATCTTGAGCGCTTCTAGTTCTTGCTTGCTGCGCACCGTCATGACTGCGACCTTGCGCGTGCGGTAGTAGGGCAGAATCACCTGCAGCTTGCCGTCGCGCTCGAGCAGCGAGATGTAGCGCGTCTCCGTTCCCCGCGTCGGCAGGTCGAACAACGTCCATTGGGACGCGCTCGGATCATATTTGGCGATGCGATCGCTGCTCCAGAGGTTGGTCCACACGTTGTGATCGCTATCGATCTGCACCTGGTAGGGCTGCAACGCTTCCGGATTGGGCAGCGGAACCAGGGTGACCTCCTTGGTGCGGATGTCGATGCGGCCGAGCGTGCCGCCGAACGAATCGCCGATCCAGACGAAATCGCCATTCTTGTCGGCGCCGAGCCGCCGCGGCCCCTGCGCCCACGCGAACGGGGCATTGAAATCCGGCGCCACGAAGGTTTCGTACATCTTGCGCTGTTCGGGCGTTAGATTTTCCATGATGCCCGGCTCCGGCGGCAGCTTGAGCTCCGAGGTTTTGCCGGTGGCGATGTCGCTGTAATCGATCAGATCCTGGCTCATCAACGCCCACCACCCGTTGCCTTCGCGATCGACCGCGATTCCGTAAACCGTCGCGGTGCCGTGCTGATTCTTGTAGGTGATCGATTTGAATTCGGTGAACGTCTCCTTCTCAATATCGAAGCGCAGCGCACCGTCAGGCGCGGTCACCCACACATGGCCTTTCAAATCGACGTCCAGGGTGCCAGCCGTCCCCGACATTGTCTCGGGCGGGACATAGACGCTGATCTGTTCGCTCCTCGGATCGATCTTGCCCAGCCCCCCATGCATGCGTCCGACGTTAGAGCGCGTATTGAACCAGAGCATCCCGTTTTCGTCGCGCGTCATGCCGTGGCTGCCGGCAGCGAAGCCTCTGACGTCGTCCAGGCGAAACTTCTTCACGGCGCCGGTCTTGGCGTCGATCCTTGCAATCGTGGTGTCGTAGCTCGGCAGACTGTAGGTGATCCACAGATTGCCGTCGAAATCGGCCTGGGCATCGTGCACGCCGACCATGCCGTTGAGTTCCGAAGGCGTTCCGAGCGACCAGTCGCTGCCGTCGTTCGAGGCCGTATCCGCACCGTCCTCCTTGGGGAAATCGTATTCCTTGAACACGGCGCGCGCGGCCTCGCCCGACGGACGCGGGTCGAGCTTGATCTTCATCGAGCTTTCGCCGGGACCGCGCGCGCGCGCCAGATAGGCCGCCAGTTCCTTCTGGTGGAATTCGATGTTCGGTGTGCCTTTGTGATCGGGCCCGAGGTAATTCCCGAGCACGTTGACGTGCTTCATCAGATCCAGGATCGCGTTCCAGCCCGCCTCGTCGAACTTGTGCTGCAGCGGATAGCTGGCGCTGTGGCAGCCGGTGCAGTTCTTGCGTACCTGAGTCTTCATCCGGAAGTCTTCCGCCGTGTCGCCAGGCAGCGCCGCGAGCAGCACGTCGCCCGGCAATTGCCGTACAAAATCCTGCATCGGCTTGAGGAGAAAATCCTGGCGCTCGGTCGTCGGGAGATCGATGCTGCTCTTGGCGGCTTTGTAACTCAGCGCCTGCGCCCAGACGCGATACTTTGCGGCGGGCATGGGCGGAAAATAGTAAGCGCCCGATTCATCGGTGAAGACGCTCGTCGTGATCGTTCCTCCCTCTGGCTTGGCAGATACCGTCACGCCGCCCATCTTCTCGCCTGACGAAGAGACCACGGTTCCGCTCAGGATCGCGTCGTCCGCACGGCTATTGGTCGACGGGAGCACCATCGCCGCTATTGCCAATCCGGCGGTCGCCATGAATCGCCAGCGTGTCATGACGTTTCTCCCTTCACTGCTTGTGCCCAGGATCACCTTGCGATGGCGGCAGCGTCTGCAGATAGGCGACAACGGCATCTATTTCGTCCGGCCCGAAATTGTATTTGAATCCGGGCATCCGCGGCGTGCCGTTGCCGACGATTTCGCGGATGACCTCGGAACGCCCCCCGAGCGTTTCCCGAGAGAGCGCCGGCGCGTAAAGGCCGCTCGCCAGCGTCGGTTTGGTATGGCAGATGCCGCAGGATTGCTCGAACAGGCGCCGGCCAAGCCTCTGAGCGTCGCTGAGGCGATCGTCGGCTTGGGAGGACTCTGGGTACAACACTGCCGCGCCGACCAGGAGCGCGAGAACTGGGAGGCTGCGTCCCATCTTCAACTCTCCCGGATGCGAATGCTTGGCTAGCTTATGCGGCCCTGGGTTCGGACGGAAGGCCATGCCGCAGCGAACCCTTTGCTGCGGGTCTAGCGCTCGCTCTCAGTCCGAGGCCCGCGATTTCGTCTCGCGCCCGAGCGCGAATTGACCAACTGGACCCTCGACGTGAAATTCGATCTCCGTCATTTTGGCGAACAGATCGATATTGCTGATGCCGATCGCGCATCCGCCCAACCCCATGTCGGTCGCCATCAGATAGAACGTCTGCATCAATGCGCCGACATCCTTGAGCACGAGCGCATACGCGATCGAGCTGTACTTCCATGAGGTGCGGCCGAAGCGCGCGGCGATCGTGATCAGGATCTGCGGCGCGGCTTGCGCCCCCATCGCAAGCGCCGCCCCCCTCAACAGCGCGTCGAGTTCGGCCGCGCGTACGCTGATCGGCACCAGCGCGTGGCCGCCGGCATCGTAATGATAAAGCCCTCGCACAAGGCCGCCGCACTTGTCGACGGCGAGATAAAGCTCGAGCTCGTAGCTGCCGCCTCCCGACGGATAGGGCCGCACCGCGTACGCCACCGCAGGACCGCCCTCGCCGAGCGTGCTCTCGAATCTCGACTGCACCCGCGCCGCGCCGTCGAGAAAGCGCGCAACGTCGGAGAGGGTGATCGGCCGCCGGTCATCGAAGCTACGGGTCGAATGACGTTGGCGCAGCATCTTTGCGGTCCGCGAGAGCGGCGGCGAACGCGTGATCTTGCGCAGATCGATCTTCTTTCCGGGCCAGCGCGGCCGCACCGCAGGCGGTGCCGCCATGACGCTCGCGTAGGGATAAACTGCGCCCAGCGGGTTGGCATGTCGGCCTTCGCTGCTGCGGGCGTGGAACAGGAGATCGTGAAAATCCCAGAGCACCAGGTCGTCGTCGCCCTCAGCCCAGCGCAGGCCGCTGCCACGCGCAGCATCGACCTTGAACAGGATTTGGCAATCCAGCAGCAGCGCGAGCAGCGCGAGCCCTGGAAAACTGTCCTCCCGACACAGCTCCTTGACTGATCGCGGCACAGACAGCGTGGCGATGGCCGCGGCAATCCTCGCATCGCAAATTCGAAACAAGGCCCTGGCGCGCGGCGACTCCAGCACGAAATCGTTGCCACGCCGGCGCATATAGGCAAACCGCGACAGGGCGAGAATATCGGCCTCGCCGGGCTGCGCTGCCCGCGGCCAGTAATCGGGGACCTGCGGCTCGATAACGACCTGGTTAGTTTCTGAGCGCTCGAGGCAGTACTCCAACAGACCGTACCGCGCCAATCGGCGGACCAAGGAATCGAGTTCTTTCTCGATGCTTCGCCCCTCGGACGAAAGCGAGTCGAGTGGCAGACCGATGCGCAGCGCCTGGGCGCGACCGGCCGTGGTCGCGCTGAATTTTCCCAAGGCGATCGAATTGCCGTCGAACCGGGCGGCAATTTCTCCCTTGGAGTCCGCGGCGAGCGTGACCTGACGCACGAGGCGGGCGGATAATGTCGCCGACGCCGCGCGTCGCCTTCCGCTTGTTCGGGGATCAGGCAAGCCGATCCTCAGGTCTGCGGATGCAGCGGATTGAGTTCTTGTTCGGACAACGCACAATGGCGCCACCCGAGCTTGACCGGGACATCGTAAAGCCGGCCCGGCGCGAAGCGGCGGTAAAAATGCCGCAAGCCTGGAACGATAACCCTGACCACCGGCACCTGGATATCGGGACGCGTCTGATCGAGGACCAGAAAATCCAGCCCCGCGCGCCCGGCAATATGAACGCACGCGCTCACCTGCTCGCGCGCCTCGAGCCGGCCGAACTTTGCGCTCGGGTCCGGCCGCGTGGCCGACGCGCCGCTCGGGGTCAAATAGGGATGCTCCTGCAACCGGAACGGGGACTCGCTCGATGCCTGGCTCGATGGGCTCTGGGCGCGCGCCCCCATCAACCCAATCGACAGAAATTGGTTGAGCTCGGTCATCGCGCGTAGCAGAGCGATACGCGCATCGAAATGTGCCCCGGAACCGAAATCGATGAATTCCTGCCCGTCTTTCATCCAATGAGCGATCGTCACGAAACTCGGGATCCCGAGATCGCTGGTGATATCGAGCACCCACAAGCGGCGCCCGGTTTCGGCGAGTTGGTGCTCCAGGTCACGGATATACGAATCATCGAATTGGCTGAGATCGACTTGCGGCCGCTGCAAGCGGTTGTACCACCAGATCGCGTAGGCGTCCCGTTCGACGAGCTCGAGAAATCCTTGCACGATCGCCTCCTCGAGCGTGTTGCCGGCGGCGCAGCCGTTGGAGTCCGCGTGGTGCTGATAGCCCCCGCCGGGGTAGAAAAAATAAAGCAAACTCGACGGCAGGTATTTGAAGCGTTGGTAGCGCAACGACGACACCGGCGACCATTCGATTTGCACGGATGGATCGAACGGCGCGGGCGTCGGCGTCACTTCGTCGTCATCGCTCCGCTGCCGATGTCGCCGGTACTGGGCTTCGCTGAACAGCAGCACGTCATTTGGATGAATGGCCTCGCCAGCGGCGAAATCGGTGAACCGCCGCGTCATTCTGATCTCGTCCCCTTGAAAAATCCCGGAATACCGCTCGATCGCCTCCATGAGCGCGCTCGCTTCGCCCTGCTCGGCGGTGCTGCCCTTGCCGAAGCTGCCGCCGCTTAGGCCTGCCTTGAGCTCGTTGACGCTCATGGCGGGCGCCGAAAAATTATGGGTGGCGAAGTAGTTGGTGTTCATGGGCAGATCGGCGTCGATCCGCTCGAGACGGGAAACGACGCCGGTGAGCGGGCTCACGTGCTTACGAAAGCGCGCGACGGTGGCGCCCGACGACACGCTGCGATAGCCGCCGCTCGTCATGACGAGCTTGCCGCCGGCGGCAAGTTTCAGCGGCACCGGCGCGCGGCTTGGGTCGCGCAGCTCCTTGCGGCCACAGGCCGGGCACTGCGGACGCGCCGGCACATGATGCCGCACGATGGTCGAGCCCAACAGGTCGAGGCTGAGGATGTGATCAGCGAGATCAGTGCGAAAGTCGGTGGCGATCGCTTTTGCGATCTCGACCGCTGCAAGCGCGATGCCGCCTTGTCCAACCGGCGCCCGCGCGAGCGGCGACGCCGCAACCTGGCGGGCGCCTTTGCGGTCGAGCATCGCCTTGATCTCGCGGTTGCGAGCCATGCGTGCGGCAAGGCAGACCCAACACGCGCCTTTGCCCGGGCGCAACAGCGGCCCGACCAGAGGGAAAATGCCGGAGGGCTGGACGAGCAGCCAGGGCGTGCGGTCCGCCAAATTTTTCCGGTTCAATTCGGCTAATCGGGCATCGAGATAATCGCCGACCAGTACGACAGTCAGCTCGGCTGAACGCTGGACAACGCGAACCCCGAACTCCCTCAGAGCGGCTGCGAGTTCTTTTGCACCGTGCACGTCGAGCGATTGAATGCGCAACCGGCGGTTCTCGACATTTTTCTCCGCGGCTTGCAGCGGCAGACCAAGGCTCGCCCAATACGCGGCCGCCGTGTCCCAGCGCACCTTCGACACGACAAAGCGGCGGTCGAGGAGGCGCTTGATCGCTTCGTCAATCTTGTCGCGGGGAAAGCTTTGCGCCAGCTCGCGAATGAGCGCCGCAACGCTCTTTCCGCCCTGTCCGATCTCGGCGGCGAGCGCACAATAAAGCTCGCCGTGAAGAAAGAATTTCCGGTCCTCGGAATAGAGGCACACCGTATCGGGGGGCAACACATAGACGCTGAAATTTGGCGCGAACCGCAGAACGTCTTTGCTATCGCGCTGCGCGACGCGGTGATTGCCCCTCATGCGCCGAGCATGCGCGGCTCTACGCGTGTCGCGACGAATCCGGGTTGCCATTGCAAGGCACGTGGTCTCGGACCGTCATCTCGCTCTCGCGCCGGCATCACGCTCGCCCGTTATGCGCAAGCCGAAGAGCGTCCTCAATGGCGCAGCAAACCCGTCCGACCTGGAATTCCGGGCTGACGATTTGTGTCTGTCAACGCAATCGGAACGCGCGCGAGGCTAGCACCAGCGGCAACCTCCCCACGACAAACAGCAGCCGCCGCCGCCGCAACCGCCACAGCCGCACCCGCCACAGCCCCTGCCGCAGCCTCTGCCGCAGCCTCTACCGCCGCAGCCCCTACCGCCGCAGCCGCCGCAAGCGCGGGCAACCCGTTCGCCGAGCCGGGACGTGCCGGCATCTTCTTTGTCGAATACGTAGAACGTCCCCAAGCTGACGTCGACGACTTCCTCCTCGCTGAGCGTGATTTGCGGGGGGGTCTGCCCCCACGCGGGGGTTTCAGCGGCCGGCACAGCGGGCGCCGCGGATGCACCGCCGGCGAGCGACAACGACACGCCGACCATTCCCAGGACAGGTATGGCTTCCTTGCGACCCTTTCGCTTCGAGGCAGTCTTCTTATGCGCCATAGTCGAGTCCTCCCGTACTTTCGTGGTTCCGATAAAGCCGACCGTAGATGATTCCTACGCCTCGCGCAGGCCGCTTGCAAGACCGACGACCTGCCCCCACCGAAGCTTACGCAGGGTTTACAAGCGCCGGAGGCAGCCGGCGGCAACCGTTCCCGAAAACGCGCCAGGACGCGACCTGGTTCCCAATGCTTTTGAACAAGATCCTGGGATTGGTGGGGGCTACCGGCCGATGACCGCGGATGCAAACCCCACCCATTCCTGCACGTTGCAAAAACGAGTACCCCTCTCCGAGGCAGGGCGGGGGACGCGCGGCGATGATGCGGCCCGCAACTCTAACCAAGTAACCCATGATCCATTCCCACGGCCGCTTCGTCTGGTACGAGCTCCTCACCACGGAGGTGGAGGCGGCCAAAGCGTTCTACGCCGATGTGGTCGGCTGGGGAACGCAGAAGGCCTTAACGGGCGGTCCCGCCTATATCCTCTTCACCGCTCAAGGCGCCTCGGTGAGCGGGCTGACGGGCCTGCCGGACGCCGCGCGGCAGTCGGGCTTGCGGCCGACCTGGCTCGGCTATATCGGCGTCGACGACGTGGATGCCGCCGCCGCGCGCATCGAGCGCCTTGGCGGCGCCGTTTACGTTCCGCCGACGGATGTCCCCAATATCAGCCGCTTTTCCGTCGCCGCGGACCCGCAGATGGCAACCATCGCGGTGCTCAAGTGGATGAACGGCGGCCAAGCGCTTCCCTCCGATCTCGATGCGCCGGGCCGCGTGGGCTGGCATGAGCTGCTAGCCACCGATTGGGAGACGGCGTTTGCCTTTTACCGCGACGTCTTCGGCTGGCAAAAGGCGCGCTCCGATGCCGGCGCGCCGAGCGGCTACCAGCTGTTCTCGGCCGGCGGGCAAACGATCGGCGGCATGTTCACCAAGCCTGCGACGCAGCCGCTCCCGTTCTGGCTCTATTACTTCAATGTCGGCGACATCGACGAGGCAACCCGGCGGGTGAAGGCAGCCGGCGGGAAAATCGTCAACGGGCCGATCGAGGTCCTGGGCAGCCGATGGATCGTGCAATGCACGGACCCGCAGGACGCCCTGTTCGCGCTGGTCGGGAAGCGCAGCCACAACGGGATCGGATACTTTGCGCCTGCTCCGCGCAAACCACCCGCGGGTGCGCGCAAATGACCCGTGCAGCGGTTTACCGTGAACTCGCGACATTCCTCGCGTCTTCATGCGTCTTCGTCAGGCCCGTGGGCGGGCCGTCGATCGCCGTCCAGCCGCCGTCGACCAGCAGCGCCGTGCCCGTGACATAGCTTGCGGCGTCGCTGGCGAGGAAGGCGACGGCCGCGGCCACTTCGCTCGGATCGGCCCAACGGTTGAACACGGTGTGCGCCGCCAGCGCATTCCAGATCTGCGGCCGCGCCTTGAGCGGCGCAACGAGCGGCGTGTCCACGATGCTCGGCACGATCGCGTTGACCCGCACCCCGAACGGGCCGAGCTCGCAGGCGAGCCCGCGCACCATCTGGATGATGCCGGCCTTGGTCGCGCCGTAGATGGCGAGCCCCGGCTCGAGCGTGGCGGCGCGCACCGACGAGCTCGCGATCAGGCTGCCCCCCCTTTGCCGCGCCATGATGCGGCCGAAGGCGCGCAGGAACAGAAAGGTCCCGCGCAGATTGAGGCCGGCCACGCGGTCATATTCCTCGTCGGTGTAGTCGCACATCAACTTGCGGACGTGGACGGCGGGCGTGGTCACCGCCACCTCGAGCCGCTTATGCTCTCTCTCGATCGCGGCTGCGAGCGCATTCACCGATGCCGCACTGCCGGCATCCGTGACATGGGCTTCGGCACGAGTACCGATCGTCGCCGCCGTGGTTTCGACGCCCTGCTTGTTCTTGTCGGCGCAGAGGACGGTCGCGCCAAGCGCCGCCAATGCCTCGGCTGATGCCTTGCCGATGCCGGATGCGGCGCCCAGAACGAGGGCCGTCTTGCCATCGAGCCGAAACATCGCGCGGTAGGCTTCGAGCCGCGCATCGATCGGCCCCTGCGCTGCGGCGCTCACGCCTAGTGTCCCCCGAGTGCGGGCGAGCTGCTCACTTGCGGTTCTGCTCGACCATCTCGCGGAATTTCTTCACGTTGGCCTCCCCGGCATAGGCGGCGATGCGCGCATAGGCCGGCTCCATCATGGCGCGGAACGGCGCGAGACCCGGTCGCGTCACCTGCATGCCAGCAGCCTCGAGCTTCTTGATCTGGTCCGCCTCGTCGTCGGCGATGAGCTTGCGCATGACCGTCCCCGCGGCGGCGCTCTCCTCGCGCAAGATCGCCTGCTGGGCCGGAGCGAGTTTCTTCCAGGTGACCGCGCTCACCGTGTGGATCATGTTGTTATAGACGTGCCGCGTGATCGCGAGATGCTTCTGCACTTCGTAGAACTTGTTGAAATAGATCACCGCGATCGGGTTCTCCTCGCCATCCACGACCTTCTGCGACAGCGCAAGGTAAAGCTCCGGGAACGCGATCGCCTGCACCACCGCGCCCAGCGCCTCCATCGAGGCCTGGATCTGCAGCTCGGGCGGCGTGCGCAGCTTCAGCCCCTTCACGTCGTCAGGGGTGTTGATCGGGCGCACGCTGTTGGTGACGTTGCGAAACCCGTATTCCCAGTTGTGCAGCAAGATGAAGCCCTGTTTTTCCGCAAGCGGCGCGAGCCACACCATGGCCGGCCCGTCGAGCGTGCGGAAAACGTGTTCGGGGCTGTCGAACACGAAGGGCAGCATCACCGCGGCAAACGCGGTGTCGTATTTGTCCAACTGGCCTTGCGTCGGCAGGCCCATGTCGATCGTGCCGAGCTTGATTTGCTGGGCCTGCTCGGGCGGGCCCCCCAGCACGTTATTGGGAAAGATATTGATCTTGATCTCCCCGCCGGTGCGCGCCTCGACGCGGCTCGCGAACTGCTTGGCCGCCGTGTTCGCGGGGTGGTCCTCCTGCGCAAAGTGCGCCCAACGCAGCGTCAGCGGCGCGGCATTGAGCGACACGTAAGGCGCGCTCACCGTCAGCGCGGCACCGCCGGCGCTCGCCTTGAGAAATGCTCTACGGTCCATGGTGTTCTCCCTTCACCTTCTCTCCGCACGACGGCGGTTACAGGCGGAACCCAAAATATTTTGGCAGCGCGAGCGCGAACCAGGGCACGAACGCGACGATGATGAGCCCGATGAGCACCACGATGACATAGGGAACCATGGCGCGCGAGGCCTCTTCGATGTCGCAGCGCATGATGGCGCAACAGACGTAGAAACCCACGCCGGCGAGCGGCATGAAGCCGCCGATCCCCATGGCGATAATCAGCACCAGTGCATAGTGGAGTTCGCTCAAGCCGAGCTTGCCGGCGATCGGAATGAGGAGCGGCGCGAGCACGTTGAGCGAGGGCAGCCCCTCGAGCAGGACGCCGACGACGACGAGCAGCGCGATCGAGCCGAGCATGAAAATTTCAGTGCTGTTGCCGACCGCGTGCAGCAGCGCGACGAGCCGCTGCGGCAGATACGCCACCGTCAAGGTCCAAGAAAACCCCGATGCGGCGGCGAAGATGAAAAGCAACACCCCAGTCAGCGCGGCGGTGTCTGCGACCGTGCGCATGAAGGATTTGAGATTCATGGCGCGATAGCCGACGACCGCGAGCACGAGCCCATAGACGACCGCGAAAGCCGCGACCTCGGTCGGGGTGGCGACGCCGAACAGGATGCCGCCGAGCAACATGGCCGGCATCAGCAGCGGGAGCACCGCGCCGAGACCCGCGCGCAGCATGGTCGCAAACGACGCGCGCGGCACGCGCGGTGTGCCGGCGCGCCGCGCGCGCACGTAGATGAGCACCATCAGGCAGAGCGCCATCACGGCCGCAGGAACAAGCCCGCCGATGAATAGCGCCGCCAGCGAAACGCTGGTGATCGAGCCGACGATCAGCATGGCGATGCTGGGCGGCACCGTCTCGCCCATAATGGCGGAGGCGGCGAGCACGGCCGCGCCCTCGGCAGCACCATGGCGCTCGCGCAGCTGGTCGCGCATGACGGTGCCCACCGCCGCCACGTCCGCGGGTTTCGAGCCGGACAAGCCGGAGACGACGTACATGCTCGCGACCGTCACTTGGAGGAGCCCGCCGCGCCAGTGCCCGACCAAGGTGTGGATGAACCGGACGAGCCGCACGCTGATGCCGCCGCGCTCCATGATGAGACCGGCGAGGATGAAGAAGGGAACGGCGAGAAGGATGAAATTGCCGGTGCCGTTGACCATGGTTTGCGGCAGCACGACGAAGGAGGCGGCATCGGCCGCCCAGAGATAGGTTGCCGTCGAAAGCAGCAGGACGAAGCCCACCGGCACGCCGGAAAAAATCGCGACGAAGAACAGGGCCAGCGCCACCATGATGGCCGCATCGCCGCCGAGCCAGGGCAGCCAAACCTCACGCGTCGCGGCGGCAGCGAAGAGCGCAAGAACGAAGGCGCCCCCCAGACCGGCGATCATTTGCCACGTCTCCCGGCAAAGATTGCTCATGGCATACAACGCCAGCAGCGCCATGCCGACCGGCAGCGGCAGCGCAATCAGCGTTGCCGGCAACTGCAGGATCGGCGTGCGTTCGCCCCAGCTCGAGGCAAGGAATTCGGCGGACGCAATCCCCGTCAGCGCGACGACGAACAGCACGAGCACGTCGGAGAGCGCCAGGCAAACGCGTTCAACCGGCCTGGGCAAGAGATTGAGCACGATGCGCACGAAGGCGTGGTCGCGGCGGCGATAAGCAACGGCGCCGCCGATGAACGCAAGAACCGACAGCGAGAGCCGCGCGACCTCGTCTGCCCATAGAAACGAGTGGTGCAAATAGGCTCGGGCAAACACATTCGCGAGCACCAGGATGAGTTCGCCGAGAAGCGCGGCGATGACCAGCATCTCGGCAAAGCCATCGACGGCGCGCAGCGCGGGCGCCGGCGCGCGCGATGGCGCAATCGGCGCCACCGGCGCTTCCACCGCGGCTGCCGGGATGACCGCGGCCGCAAGCGGATCCCTGGCGCTTTGCTGTTGCATGCTCTCCAACGACTTGCTGTCGGGAAGTGCCTACCGACGCAATGGCGACCTTAAAGCCTATTTAGGCGAAGTGGAATCAGCGCGCGGCAAACCCGGTCCCTACCCTCTCGTGCCCTTGCGGGGAGAAGGTGGTGAGCGCTAAGGCGCGAGCCGGGTGACGGGCAAGGAGGCGGTATTAAACGAGGGTCCTACCCCATCGACGAGCGCGCGCGGCGGTAGCGCGAGCGGATGCTTCGCATGCGCGCGCGCAGCGGCGCGCCTACGAGCGGAGCGAGCTTGCTCCACAGCGCGAGCCAGATGAGCCGACGCATGAGCCGTGGCGTGAGGTAGCTCAAATCCGATATGAGAACCGGCACGGCGGAAAGGCTGTAGTCCGGCCACATCGCCGCGGCCACGAAGGCCGCGCGCCGCTTGTCCCAGCCGGGACGGCGCGTCACGGCGAGCCAAGCGCGCAGCACGTCGCGCTGGGCGCGGCTTCGCGCGCCCGTCACCGAATACGACTGCTGCCCGACGCGAAAATACGAGACCGCGCCCGGCGCGTAGGTCGCCCCTTGCTCGAATGCGGCGGTGTAAGCCGCAAACAGGTCGCCGTGCCAGCGCAGCTCGGGCGGAAAGCCGCCCAGTGCGCGCAGAAGCTTCACGTTGAACCACACGCTGGAAACGTGAAAATAGAAGAAATTGCGTTGCATCAGCCGAACGAACTCTTGTGCCGAAAAATGCCGGCGCTCAGGGGGCAGATCGAGCGGCATGACGCGCGTGACGGCGCCGTCGGCGCTCATCTCGGCCTGATCGGAAAACACGATGCCGGAGGTCGGAAACGCCGCGGCGGCGGCGGAAGCGCGTGCCACGGTCTTCACGTCGAGCCGATCATCGGCGGCGGAGAAGAGAACGAAATCGCCGCTGACGAGGCTAAGTCCGGTGTTGCACGCGGCGTTGACGCCGCGGTTGACGCCATGGCGGTGAATGCGCAGCCACGGCATTCGCGGCGCCAGCGACTGCAAACGCGCGACGCTGTCGTCGGTCGAACCGTCGTCGATCACGACGACTTCCGCCGGCGGCATCGTCTGCCGCGAGATCGCGGCGAGCGCGTCCTCGATCAGATGCCCGTGGTTGTAGTTCGGAATCACCACGGACATGCGCGGGCCGCCGGACATCTCGGTCATCGGTCGAGCCGTCTAGCGCATCGGTGTGAAGTGGATCAACGCAACCGGCGAACTCGGTATGCACCCTCTCCCCGCAGCTTGCGAGGCAAGGGTATCCGACCCCGCTGCTGCAGAATCGTAATGCCGAGAAGGCTGCGCTAAGTCGACGCGCGTTCCTTGACCGGCACGCCCTTGTCCTTGAGAAGCCCCTGCAATTCCCCCGCCTGGAACATTTCGCGCACAATGTCGCAGCCGCCGACGAACTCGCCCTTCACATAAAGCTGCGGGACGGTCGGCCAATTGGAATAGGACTTGATGCCCTCGCGCAGATCGTCCGATTCGAGCACGTTCAAACCCTTGTAGCTCACGCCGAGGTGATCGAGGATCTGCACCACCTGCCCGGAAAATCCGCACATCGGAAACTGCGGGGTGCCCTTCATGAACAGCACCACGTCGTTGCTTTTGACCTCATTCTCGATGAATTGCTCGATCGCCATGGAATCCCTCTTCTCCTGGCGGCAGCGCATCTGCGCGCGCCGAACCTTCTCACCTTTAAGCTATATGTAGCGTAGCGGTGGCCTAAGCCCAAGGGGCGCCGCCACCTCCGCCGGTCACTTTTTCGCCGGTGCGTAGAAGGTGCCTTCGACCTCGAAAATATCGTCCTGATTGAGCCGGTGGACCTCGACGATAGTGCGCGGCGGATAGGGGCCCTTGCCCCAAAGCTCCTCTTGCACCTTGTTCACCAGCGGGCGAAAGCGAAACATGTCGGTGACATAGACAACGATTCGCACGCAGTCGCGCAGGCTCGCCCCCTCCGATTCCGCGATCGTCTGCATGTTGAGAAAGCCTTGCCGGATGCGGGCTTCATCGCCCGGAACGAGCGTATTGGTCTTCGGGTCGATGCCGCGCATGCCGGCGATGTAGATGAAGTCGCCGGCGCGCGTGCCGAGCCCCCACGTGCCGGTCGTTTGGATCGCGCCGGCAGGCGCCAGCGGCTTGACCCGGTCGGCCGATTGCGCACCCGCGAGGCCGGTTGACGCGAGCAGGAGCGCGATAGTCAACACGCCGCCCATCACCGCTCCGGAGTGCCGGTCTGCAGCGCGAGCGCGTGCAGCTTGCCGCCCATTTCCGCTTTGAGGGCTTCGTAGACGATTTGATGCTGCTGCACCCGCGATTTGCCGCGGAATGATTCGGCAAGCACGGTCGCTGCATAATGATCGCCGTCGCCGGCGAGATCGCGGATGGTCACCTCGGCATCCGGGATACGCAGCTTGATCAAACGCTCGATCTCGCTCGCAGCCATCGCCATGGCACTCTCCCGCCCCCCGTTCAGACCGGCTCGCCGGCCATGTAGGCCGGCAGCCATCCCTCGAAGCATTCGCGCAATTTTGCCACCAGAATGGGGCGCTCGCCTTCGAGCGTCAATGCGTCGCCGCCGGTCAAGCCGAGCTGCCGCGCGGGCACGCCCGCGGCGCGGGCGCGCGCCATCACTGTCTCGGCCACCCCCGGTTCGACCGTGAGAACGTAACGCCCCTGATCCTCGCCGAACCAGAAGGCGTGCGCCGCGGTAGGCGGGCGATCGAGTTCGGCGCCGATGCCGGCGGCCATAGCCATCTCGGCGATTGCGGGGAGAAGCCCGCCGTCGGAGACGTCGTGCACCGCGCTGGCGACGCCCTCGGCAATGAGCGTGCGGACCAGGTCGCCATTCATGCGCTCGGCCACGAGGTCGACCGGCGGCGGCGCGCCCTCCTCTCGCTCGCAGATTTCGCGCAGATAGAGCGATTGCCCGAGCCAGCCCGCCGTCTCGCCGATGAGCAAAATGGCCTCGTTCTCCCGCTTGAAGGCAAGCGTCGCCGATTTGGTGAAGTCGTCGATCAGGCCTACGCCGCCGATGGTTGGCGTGGGCAGGATCGCGCGACCGTTGGTTTCGTTGTAGAGCGAGACGTTGCCGGAGACGACGGGAAACTCGAGCGCCTCGCACGCATCGGCAATGCCGTGGATCGCGTCGACGAGCTGGCCCATGATCTCCGGCCGCTCCGGATTGCCGAAATTGAGATTGTCGGTGAGCGCCAGCGGCCGCGCGCCCACGGCAGTGAGGTTGCGCCAGGCCTCGGCGACAGCCTGCTTGCCGCCTTCGAAGGGGTCAGCCTCGCAATAGCGCGGTGTGACATCGGTGGTAAGCGCGAGCGCCTTCGGGCCGTCGCCGAGGCGCACCACGGCGGCATCACCCCCCGGGCGCTGTACGGTATTGCCGAGAATCACGTGGTCATACTGCTCCCAGACCCAGCGCCGCGAGCACAGATCGGGAGAGCCGATGAGCCGCAGCAACGCGTCCGCGGTCGCAACCGGCGGCGCGACATCGGCGGCGGTGAGCACCGGTTTCTGCGGCGCCTCGAGGTGCGGCCGGTCGTAGACCGGCGCTTCGTCGCCCAGCTCCTTGATCGGCAGGTCGGCCACGACCTTGTCCCGGTGGCGCACGATGAAGCGCTTGCTCGGCGTGGTCTTGCCGACGACGGCGAAATCGAGGCCCCATTTGCGAAAGATCGCCTCGGCCTCGCGCTCCTTCTCGGGCCTGAGCACCATGAGCATGCGCTCCTGGCTCTCGGACAGCATCATCTCGTAGGGGCTCATGCCGCTCTCGCGGCAAGGCACGGCATCGAGATCGAGCGTAACGCCGAGGCCGCCTTTGGCGCCCATCTCGACCGCGGAGCAGGTGAGCCCCGCCGCGCCCATGTCCTGAATGGCGACCACGCAGTCCTTCGCCATGATTTCCAGACAGGCCTCGAGGAGGAGCTTTTCCGCGAAGGGATCGCCGACTTGCACGGTCGGGCGCTTTTCCTCGGTTGCATCACCGAACTCGGCGGACGCCATTGTCGCGCCGTGGATGCCGTCGCGGCCGGTTTTGGAGCCGAGATAGACGATCGGCATGCCGACCCCGGAGGCGGCGGCGTAGAAGATTCCGTCGCTGCGCGCCAGCCCGACGGCCATCGCATTGACGAGGCAGTTGCCGTCGTAGCGGGTGTGGAAACGCACGCAGCCGCCTACCGTCGGCACGCCGAAGGAATTGCCGTAGCCGCCGATGCCGGCGATCACGCCGGCGACAAGTCGGCGCGTCTGCGGATTCGTCGGCGAGCCGAAGGAGAGCGCGTTGAGGCAGGCGATCGGCCGCGCGCCCATGGTGAAGACGTCGCGCAAGATGCCACCAACCCCGGTCGCGGCGCCCTGATAGGGCTCGATATAGCTCGGGTGGTTGTGGCTCTCCATCTTGAACACGACGGCGAGCCCATCACCGATATCGATGACGCCGGCGTTCTCGCCTGGCCCTTGGATCACCCACGGCGCTTTCGTCGGTAGCGTCCGCAGATGGATTTTCGAAGACTTGTACGAGCAATGCTCGTTCCACATCGCCGAGAAAATGCCGAGCTCGGTGATGGACGGCTCGCGGCCGATGAGCGCGCGGATGCGTTGGTACTCCTCCGCAGTCAGCCCATGGGCGGCAACGAGCGCCGAACTGATTTTCGCGCGTTTGGTCGACTTGCGCGGCTTTGGCTTCGCGGTGGGCGCCTTGTTGCGGGCGCGCGCCGGACGTTTTATGGCCCTCCTCACCATCGGCCTCGATCAGGCTCCTTTCTGGTTGGCGCGCGACCTACGCAGCGCTCCGTGACCCTCGCCCCGCGTTAGCGGGGAGAGCGAAAATGGAGCGCGTCGCGTCATGCCGCCTGCTTGAAGTGATCGGCAAGCCCGGCGAACAGGCCGCGCCCGTCGGTCGGACCGAGCGCCGCTTCGACGTGGTTCTCCGGATGCGGCATCATCCCGAGCACGTTGCCGCTCGCGTTGAGCACGCCGGCAATCGCATTGGTTGCGCCGTTGACGTTCCAGGCGGGGTCGAGCGCACCGTCGGGTGCAGCATAGCGAAACAGCACCCTGCCCTCGCCCTCGAGTCGCACGACCGTGTCTTGATCGGCGACATAGTTGCCCTCGCCGTGGGCAACCGGCACGCGGATCACTTGTCCGGCGTTGTAGCCGCGGGTGAATGGGGTATCGGAGCGCTCGACCCGCAGATAGACGTCGCGGCAGATGAATTTGAGCGCCGCATTGCGCATCAGCACGCCGGGCAAAAGCCCCGCCTCGCACAAAATCTGGAAGCCGTTGCACACCCCGAGCACGAGGCCGCCGCGGGCGGCATGCGAGCGCACCGCGCCCATGATGGGCGCGCGCGCTGCAATCGCGCCGCATCGCAGATAGTCGCCATAGGAGAACCCGCCGGGCACCACGACGAGATCGGTGCCTCTGGGCAAGGCGGTATCGGCATGCCAGACCATGGCCGGCGCGCGCCCGCTGATCAGCGTGAGCGCGCGCGCCATGTCGCGTTCGCGATTAATGCCGGGAAGGACGATGACGGCGGATTTCATGACTCGCCCTCGGCCCAGCTCAGAGGGAGATTCAAGGTAGCCTGTTCGGCCGCGGCGACGTCGGCCGCGTGCAACGCCATCATTTCAGGTCGACCTGATAATTCTCGATCAGCGTATTGGCGAGGAGCTTGTCGGCCGCCTGCTCGAGTGCGGCGCGCGCCGCTTTGCGATCGGACCCTTCGATCTCGATGTCGAACACTTTGCCCTGGCGCACGCTCGCCACGCCGGCAATGCCGAGCGATTTGAGCGCCCCTTCGATCGCCTTGCCTTGCGGATCGAGAATGCCGGATTTGAGGGTGACGGTGATGCGGGCCTTCATCGCCTGTCCTGCACGCATCGATATGGCGCGGATCGGGAAAAGTGCAAGCCGGACTTTACACGTGTCCCGGATGCGCCGTCGCGCGAAGCAAAGCGTGTAGCGCGCATGAGCGGAGCGAAATGCGGAACACCCCGGATGTCGCCGCCCTCATCCGCCCTACGCTCCGGTACGATCACCCCTTCACCAGGACGGGCCCCATGCCGCGGGGCCGTTCGCCCTCGCTCATGATGCCGAGGCGTTTGGCGACCTCGGTGTAGGCCTCGACCAGCCCGCCCAGATCGCGGCGGAAGCGGTCTTTGTCGAGCTTTTCGTTCGACTTGATGTCCCAGAGCCGGCACGAGTCTGGCGAGAGCTCGTCGGCCACCACGATGCGCATGAGATCGTTCTCCCACAGCCGGCCGGTCTCCATCTTGAAATCGACCAGACGGATGCCGACGCCGAGGAACAGGCCGGACAGGAAGTCGTTGACGCGGATGGCAAGCGCCATGATGTCGTCGATCTCCTGCGGGGTGGCCCAGCCGAAGGCGGTAATGTGCTCCTCGGAGACCATCGGGTCGCCGAGCTGATCGTTCTTGTAATAAAACTCGATGATCGACCGGGGCAGCTGGGTGCCCTCCTCAAGCCCGAGCCGCTGCGACAGCGAGCCTGCCGCGACGTTGCGCACTACCACTTCCAGCGGAATGATCTCCACTTCGCGGATCAACTGCTCGCGCATGTTGAGGCGCCTGATGAAGTGGGTGGGAACTCCGATATCGTTCAAGTGCTGGAAGACGTATTCCGAGATCCTGTTGTTGAGGACGCCCTTACCTTCGATGACGTCATGCTTCTTCGCGTGAAAGGCGGTCGCGTCGTCCTTGAAGTGCTGGATCAGCGTTCCCGGTTCCGGTCCTTCATAAAGGACCTTGCCCTTGCCTTCATAGATGCGGCGACGGCGGCTCATCGGCGTGTACCGTGGTTTGTCCATCTGGATGCCGTGGCTCCGGTCGAGGCTCGTGTTCGCGGCGACCGCGCGGCGGCTCGACGAGACTGTGAACGTGCGACGCGTCCACAGCGGAAGGCTAGCCGATCGGGCGCGACAGCACAATCGCGGTGGAACGGTTTTGTTGCGCAGGATTTGCGAATCAGTTCGGTTGCCTTGACGATCGTGTCCCGCTATGCAAGGGCGCGCGCGCTGGTTTCCACGCCTGCGGTTGAAACCTTAAGCGACGTCGCTCCCGCCCTCGCCGAACGCGAAAGCGATGCGAGCGCCGCCGCTGCCGATGAGCGAGGAGGCAATGACCACATTCGATAAGCGCGAGGAAGGTTTCGAGAAGCAATTCGCGCACGACGAGGAGCTGCGATTCAAGGCGGCGGCGCGGCGCAACAAGCTGCTCGGTTTGTGGGCTGCGCAGAAGCTCGGCCTCTCCGGCGCCGAAGCAGAGGCCTATGCAAAGGCGGTCGTGGTTGCCGATTTGGAGGAGCCGGGAGAGGACGACGTGTTCCGCAAGATTCGCAGAGATTTTGATGCCAAGGGGGTGACGGACTCCGATCATCAGATCCGCCGCACCATGACCGAGCTGATGGCGAAAGCGATCGAGGAGATCAAGGCCGGCCACTGAAGATCTCCCGCTCCCGCCCCTGCCACGGCCAGCCGGCTCCTGGTCGCACCCAATCGCGACATATGGCGACCATCGCATCGTCCGCCGGCGCGGCCGATCACAACAGAGGACGATCTCATGACGACAGCAACAGCCTTCTCCCTCGCCCGCCGGCTCAAGGCCGGCGAGACGGTCCACAGCGGCTGGTGCGGCCTTTCTGCGCCGATCGTCGCCGAGCTCGTCGCCCGCGAAGGCTTTCCCGCGGTCGCGCTCGATTCCCAGCACGGATTGTGGGACACCGCCTCGATCGTTTCCGGGATCGCCCAGGTGCGCCAGGGCGGCGGCGCGGCGATCGTGCGCATTCCGGTCGGCCAGTTCGCAAGCGCAAGCCGCGCGCTCGATTTCGGCGCGGAAGGCATCATCGCCCCAATGATCAACACGGAGGCAGAAGCGCGCGCCTATGTCTCGTTCGCAAAGTTTCCGCCGATCGGGGAGCGCAGCTGGGGTCCGCACCGCGCCACCACGCTCGCAAGCATGTCGGACCAGAAGGTTTATCTGCGCGAGGCCAACGCGCTCACCGTCACGTTTGCCATGATCGAGACGAAAACCGCGCTCGAGAACGTCGAGGCGATCGCGGCCACTCCCGGCATCGACGCGCTCTTCCTCGGGCCGGCCGATCTTTCGATCGCGCTGAGCAATGGCGCGGATGTCGACCCGATGTCGCATGAGGTCGACCGCGGGATCGACCGTATGCTGGCGGCGGCGCGCAAGGCCGAAAAAATCATGGGCGCCTATTGCCACTCGGTCGAACGCGCGGTTGCGCTCGCCAAGCGCGGCGTGCGCTTTCTCGCCGTGGGCAGCGACATCAGCTTTCTGCGGGCGGGCGCCGCGGCGGCGCTCAAAGCGATCAAGGTCTGATGGCGCTTGAATGCGGGCTATGCGCTACTCCTTCTCCGTTCATTCCCGCGAAAGCGGGAATCCAGAGCCACCTGCCCGCGATCCTGGGTCCCCGCTTTCGCGGGGATGAGCGGATGTTTGCGTGGATTGCGCGCAACCGGGCACGCTCTAACCGCCGCCGATTTGCTGCGTCAAGCGATCGAGAACGCGCGTCAGCTCGGCCTCGACCGCGCGCGCCTCGACGTCGAGCACGCGATAGCCGCGCTCGATCAGCCACGCCCGCCGCTCGGCCCGCTCCTTCGCTGCGGTCTCGCTTTCCTGCACGGGCACGAGATCGATCACCAGCCGCAGCGGGAACGAGACGAAATCGGTGATGTGGGCTCCGACCGGCACCTGCCGCTTGATGCCTTTTCCCGCAAAGCGCCGGTCGTTGGTGAGCGCGTGCCACAGCGCGCGCTCGGCGTCGGTCGGATTGCGGCGAAGGAGCCGCGCCAGCCCGCGCACCGGGCCGCGCTCGCCGGCCACGCGCCCTTGCCCATGTTCCGCCAGCAGCGCCCGCAACGCGGTCGCTTCCTCACCATCGAGCACCCCGCCGCGCGCCGGTCCCTTGCGGCCTTCGCTGAGCGCGACGACGATGCCGTGCAGGGTCTGGATGTCCTGCTGCGTCGGTTGCATGCGCGCGAAGATGTTGCGCAAGTTGACGAGCATGGTGGCGCGTTTCTCGAGCGGGCGGAAATACTCGATCTGATCGAGCTCGCGTTCGAGATCGGCGAAGAACGCTTGCACCTGCTCTTTGCCCGCGGGCGGCGATTTTTGCGGCATGGCGAAGGGAAGCGCCCCGCCGCTGGCGAGCTTGAACCATTCGTAAGCGAGGACCGCGACCGCCTGGGCGAGGTTGAGCGAGGCAAAGGCCGGATTGACGGGAAAGGTGACGATCCGGTCCGCGAGCGCCACCTCGTGATTTTGCAGGCCGTAACGCTCGCGCCCGAACAGCACCGCGACATTCTCGCCGTCAGCGACACGCGGCGCGAGCAAAGCGGCTGCCGCATCGGGGGAGATCACCGGCTTGGCCTGATCGTGGGCGCGCGCCGTCGTCGCGAGCACCAGCGTACAGTCGGCGATCGTCGCCTCCACCGTATCGTAGAGCTGCGCGTCCTCGAGAATGCGATCGGCGCCGGAGGCCGCGCGCCCCGCCTGCATGTTGGGCCAACCGTCGCGGGGCTTGACGAGGCGCAGCCGGCTGAGACCGAAATTTCCCATCACGCGCGCCGCCGCGCCGATATTTTCGCCGAGCTGCGGCTCGACCAGCACGACGATCGGGCCCGGCGCGTCGATCCAAGTCTTTGTCTTGTCGGTTCCGGCGCCGGGCATGATCTCCAGCGTATTCGTTCGGGCTTCAAGCACGTCGCTTCCACTCCAGACGACGCACTCTAATACACCAGCAGGTCGTCGGTGTGCTCGCGCGCGGCGAGCGTGCCGACGGGCGCCGTGCCCTCCCCCCGTCCCAAACTGTGCACCGTCGTATAATGTTGCGCGAGACGTCTCACGAGCCCCGCTTTGCTATCGGCGCTGTAGCGGCCCGGGGTGAATTCGAAAGCGATCGGCACCGCGCGCGCCATGAGCCCGGCAAGGCCGTCGAGAACCTGCGGCTCATAACCTTCGACGTCGACCCAGACGAGCGCGACGCTCTCGGGCGCCACACCCAAGCGTTTAAGCTCGTCGTCGACGCGCACGAGCGGCACCTCGAGCCGAGCCGTGCCATCGAGCGACGGCGGCGCGCCGATCGCGTGCGCACCGGTATTGCGCGGGTGGAGATGCAGCACCGCGCTGCCCGGCGCGGCGCCGGCCGCCTTCGCGACGATCATCACGCCATGCGTGAGCCCGTTCGCGTCAAGATTCCTGGCCAGCAGCGCCGCGTTGCGCGGCGCGGGCTCGAACGCAACGGCGCGCGCGAAGCGGCCGGTGCGCAGCGCATAAATCGTGTGCGTGCCGATGTGCGCGCCGACATCGACGAACACCGCATGGGGCGGCAACCGCCGCGCCGCCGACAACACTTCAACCGCGCTGTCGATCTCGCGGCGCTGCCAGCCGCCGTGCCACATCAGCCACGCGCCAACCACGCGATCGCTCGGATCGACGAAGAAGCGCACGTCGCCGAGCTCGCACAGGACGAGATGCCCGCGCGCGGCGAGCGCGTTCATCACGACGTCGCGCAGCACCGGCCGACCGACAAGCAGCGGCTCGAGTAGCGCCTGGCGCAGCGCGCGGCGGCGGCGTCCGTAAGCCCCTCTGATCTCGCGCCATGTCGGCATTGTTGCCAAATCAGAACACCCTTGCATCCACGCGGGAGCGTTTCCGGCGTCTCGCACCGACGGCCCGCGTGCACAATGGCGCGCCGGCTGCGCGCGCGCAATTCGGCAACACGTTGTTTTGTCCTTGCAGGATCAAGCCGGCCGCGCCATAAGGCGCCTGCCCCGAGGCATTTCCGCTCACCTCCTCCGCAGCTGCGCGCGCGTAAAGGGTCGGCCGCAATGGCGAAAATCAAGGTGCAGAATCCGGTCGTCGAGATGGACGGCGACGAGATGACCCGCATCATCTGGCATCTCATCAAGGAGAAGCTGATCCATCCTTATCTCGACGTCGAGCTCCTCTACTACGACCTCGGCATTGAGAAGCGCGACGAGACCCGCGACAAGATCACGATCGAAGCGGCGGAGGCGGTGAAGAAGGTCGGTGTCGGCGTCAAGTGCGCCACCATTACGCCCGACGAGGCGCGGGTGAAGGAATTCGGCCTGAAAGAAATGTACCGCTCGCCCAATGGCACCATCCGCAACATTCTCGGCGGCGTCATCTTCCGCGAACCGATCATTTGCAAAAACGTGCCGCGGCTGGTCCCCGGCTGGACCAAGCCGATCATCATCGGCCGTCATGCCTACGGCGACCAATACCGCGCGACGGATTTCAAGGTGCCGGGCAAGGGCAAGCTGTCGCTCTCTTTCGTGGGCGACGACGGCACCAAGATCGAGCGCGAGGTTTTTCGCTTCCCCGGCGGCGGGGTTGCCATGGCGATGTACAATCTCGACGACTCGATCCGCGACTTCGCCCGCGCCTCGCTCAACTACGGTCTCAACCGCGGCTACCCGGTCTATCTCTCCACCAAGAACACTATCGTCAAAGTCTATGACGGGCGGTTCAAAGACATTTTCCAGGAGATCTACGACGCCGAGTTCAAGGCGGCGTTCGAGAAGAAAGGCATTTTCTACGAGCACCGGTTGATCGACGACATGGTGGCGGCGGCACTGAAATGGTCGGGCGGCTATGTGTGGGCCTGCAAGAACTACGATGGCGACGTGCAGTCGGATACCGTCGCGCAGGGCTACGGCTCGCTCGGGCTGATGACGTCGGTGCTGATGACCCCGGACGGCAAGGTGGTCGAAGCGGAGGCCGCGCACGGCACGGTGACGCGCCACTACCGCCAGCACCAGAAGGGCGAGCAGACCTCGACCAATTCGGTCGCCTCGATCTTCGCCTGGACGCGCGGGCTCGCGCATCGCGCCAAGCTCGACGATAACGCCGCGCTCGCGAAATTCGCCGCGACCTTGGAGCAGGTCACCGTCGGCACGGTCGAGTCCGGTTTTATGACCAAGGACCTCGCGCTGCTCGTCGGCGCCGATCAGAAATGGCTCTCCACCACCGGCTTTCTCGACAAGGTCGACGAGAACCTCAAAAAGGCGATGGCGTAACGGTACTCATTTCTGTCGTCCCGGCCCAGCGCATCGCGCGAGAGCCGGGCCGGTGTTGATAGGTCCCCGCAACGGGGTCCCCGCGACGCTTGCGTCGCGGGGTGCCCCTCGCGGGGACGACCGGAGAGAGAGAGAAGCCGGGTGGAGCGAAGCGACGCGATCAGAAGAGGATTCCATGCACCCTTTGATGTTTCTACTCGCCATCGTCGCCGCCGCGGCGCTGGCGCGCGCGGCATCGGCACAGGTCCCGCCCGCCCTCGCGGCGCCGGGCGAGAGCGCGGTCGTCACGCTGCATGCCGAGGGCGCGCAGATCTATGAGTGCAAGGCCGGCACCGATGGCAAGCTGGCATGGGCCTTTCGCGAGCCGATCGCGACCTTGCTGCTCGACGGCAAAAGCGTCGGTCGCCACTTTGCCGGGCCGAGCTGGGAACACGTCGACGGCAGCGCGGTCGTCGGCAAGGCGGTCGCCAACGTCGCAGGGCAGACTCCCGGCGATATCCCGTGGCTCAAGCTCGATGTGACGGCGCATCGCGGCACCGGCACGCTCTCCGGCGTCACCACGGTGCAGCGGATCAACACGCGAGGCGGTGTCCACGCCGGCGGCTGCGACAACGCCGGCGCACTCTACAGCGCGCCCTATTCGGCGGATTATGTGTTTCTGAAGAAAGCATCGTGAAGGATCAACTCAGAACGCGCAGCGATGGGCAAAATCGCCTGCGAGTCTCTTGTGAGGTGGGCACGGCGCGCGCGCGATTTTGCCACACGGAAAGACCGAACAACGCGGCTTTGTCCACCCTACAGCTGAAGAGATAGTTCCCCCGGGTTTCGCTTCGCTCAACCCCGGGCTGCGCTCAGCTTCCCGCCAACGCGCCTTCGATCGCTTTGAGCGCGGCGTCCGCCTTGGAGCCGTCGGGGCCGCCGGCTTGCGCCATCTCGGGTTTCCCACCGCCGCCCTTGCCGCCCAAGACCTCGGAGGCCCTTCGCACCAAATCAACGGCGGAGAACCGCGCGACAAGATCAGGCGTCACGCCGACGACTATGCTGGCCTTTCCGTCGGCGGTGGTGGCGACAAGGGCAACGACGCCAGACCCAAGTTGTTTCTTGCCCTCGTCCGCGAGGCTCTTCAGATCCTTGATTTCGATGCCTTCGACCGCCCGCGCCATGAGCTTCACATCGCCGACTAGGCGCACGCCATCCGCGCCCTCGCTGCGCGCACCACCGCCCATGGCGAGCTTCTTCTTCGCTTCGGACAGCTCGCGCTCGAGGCGGCGGCGCTCGTCGAGCACCTGCGCGAGGCGCTGCGGCATATCGTCGAGCGGCGCCTTGAGTTCGGCCGACGCTGCCTTCGCGAGCTCGCCAAGGTGGCGCGCGTACTTGCGCGCCGTCGTCCCGGTGAGCGCCTCGATGCGGCGCACGCCGGCCGCGACCGCGCTGTCGCCGAGGCCGGCGATCACGCCGATATCGCCGGTACGCCTGACGTGCGTGCCGCCGCACAGTTCCACCGACCAGCCCATGGCGTTGCCGCCGGCTTCGCCCATGGCGACGACCCGCACCTCGTCCCCGTACTTCTCTCCGAACAGCGCGCGGGCGCCTGACGCAATCGCCTCATCGACAGCCATCAGCCGCGTGGTCACCGGCGAATTCTGCAGCGCGACCTCGTTGGCAATGTCCTCGACCCGCTCGATCTCCTCGGCCGTCATCGGTTTGGGATGCGAGAAGTCGAAGCGCAGCCGGTCGGGCGCGACCAGCGAACCTTTTTGCGCCACGTGATCGCCCAGGACCTGGCGCAGCGCCTCGTGCAGGATGTGCGTGGCCGAATGGTTGCGGCGGATGGCGCTGCGCCGCGAATGATCGACCTCGAGCGTAAGTGCGGCGCCGACGTTGAGCGTGCCCTTCTCCACCTTGCCAGAATGGACGAACACGTCGCCCGCCTTGCGCTGGGTATCGGTCACGGACAAGCGTACGCCATCGGCGTGCATCACGCCGGTGTCGCCGACCTGGCCGCCCGCTTCGCCGTAGAACGGTGTTTGGTTAAGGACAACGGCGCCACTCTCGCCAGCGCGCAAGACGTCGACCTCCTTGCCGTCCTTGACCAACGCGGCGACCACCCCCTCGGCGGTGTCGGTCTCGTAGCCGAGAAAGTCGGTCGCACCGATCCGCTCCTTGAGCGCAAACCACAGTGCTTCGGTTGCCGCCTCGCCTGATCCCGCCCAGGACGCGCGTGCCTTTTCGCGTTGGCGCTCCATGGCCGCGTTGAAGGCTTCGGTGTCTACGGCAATCCCGCGCGGCTTGAGCGCATCCTGAGTGAGGTCGAGGGGAAAGCCGAAGGTATCGTAGAGCGTGAAGGCGGCTTCACCGGAAAATCTTTCACCGCGGGACAGTTGCTTGCTGCCCTCCTCGAGCAGCACAAGTCCGCGCGCGAGCGTTTTGCGAAACCGCGTCTCTTCGAGCTTGAGGGTCTCGGTGACCAGCGGCTCCGCGCGGGAGAGTTCTGGATAGGCCTGGCCCATCTCGCGGGTGAGCGTGGGAACGAGCCGCCACATCAGCGGCTCCTCCGCGCCGAGGAGCTGCGCGTGGCGCATGGCGCGGCGCATGATGCGGCGGAGCACGTAGCCGCGGCCCTCGTTGGAAGGGAGCACGCCGTCGGCGATGAGGAACGAAGACGCGCGCAGATGATCGGCAATCACGCGGTGTGAGACGGCGCGCGGGCCTTCCGGCTCGACGCCGGTCAAATCCGCGACGTGGGAGATGATCGCGCCGAACAGATCGATCTTGTAATTGTCGTGGGTGCCTTGCAGCACCGCAGCGGTGCGCTCGAGCCCCATGCCGGTGTCGATCGAGGGGTTCGGCAAATCGACGCGCTTGCCGCCCGGCAGCTGCTCGAACTGCATGAACACCAAGTTCCAGATCTCGATGAAGCGGTCGCCTTCGGCCTCGGCGGAGCCGGGAGGGCCGCCTGGGATGTGCGAACCGTGGTCGTAAAAAATCTCCGAGCAGGGGCCGCAGGGGCCGAGCTCGCCCATCTGCCAGAAATTGTCCGAGCCGGCGATGCGGACAATTTTACTCTCGGGCAGCCCTGCGATCTTCTTCCACAGCCCGAACGCCTGGTCGTCCTCGGCGAAGACGCTGACTATGAGCCGATCGACCGGCAGGCCGAACTCCTTGGTGACGAGATTCCAAGAAAGCTCGATCGCGCGATCCTTGAAGTAATCGCCGAAGGAGAAATTGCCGAGCATCTCGAAGAAGGTATGATGGCGCGCGGTATAGCCGACATTGTCGAGATCGTTGTGCTTGCCGCCCGCGCGCACGCACTTCTGCGCGGTCACCGCGCGTGTATAGGGCCGCTTCTCGAGGCCGGTAAAGACGTTCTTGAACTGCACCATGCCGGCATTGGTGAACATCAACGTCGGGTCGTTGCGCGGCACGAGCGGAGACGACGGCACGACGGCATGGCCGTTCTGCGCGAAATAGTCGAGAAAGCGCGACCTGATCTCGTTGACGCCGCTCATTTCCAAACGACTTTCGATCTGTCCCGCGTCCCACCGAGCGACACGGATCGCGCTCGCTTTTAGCTTTGGCCCTGCACCCTGTCCAGGAAACGAAGTTGCAGCAGTGCAAGCCAGAGAACACCGACCGCTCGCTCGCGGTGCGCCGATCGTCTATATAAGCGCCGTGTGCCATCGGCGCACCGTGCCGCGCGCCCCGCGGCCGCCGCCCAAACCCGCCGGACAAGGGGATGACAGAACGGCAGCCCGCTTCGCGCCTGGAAGCGCTGTTGCGGGCGCGCCAATTTGCCATCACCGCCGAGATCACGCCGCCCGTCTCATGCGAGGCGGACGACTTGCTGCGCAAGGCGCTGCCGCTCGCCGGCCTCGCCGATGCCGTCAACGTCACCGATGGGGCGGGCGCCCGCGCGCATCTCTCGGCGCCGATCGCGGCGTGCCTGCTCGCGCGCGCCGGCATCGAGCCCATCCTTCAATTCACCTGCCGCGACCGCAACCGGCTTGCGCTCGAGGCCGACCTTATGGGCGCCGCCGCTTGCGGCGTGCACAACGTGCTTTGTCTCACCGGCGATGACCCGAAAGCCGGGGACCAGCCGCAGACCAAGCCGGTGTTCGACGTCGATTCGGTGGCGCTGACCGCGATCGCACGCGCGCTGCGCGACAAGGGCGAGCTTCCCTCGGGGCGCAAAGTTGCGGGCCGCGCCGCGTTCTTTCTCGGTGCCGCCGACGTGCCAGTCGATCCACCGCCCGCCTGGCGCCCCGACAAGCTCGCGGCCAAGGCCGCAGCCGGTGCCGAATTCGCGCAGACCCAGTTCTGCATGGATACAGGGGTGGTGCGCCGCTACACCGCGCGGCTGCTCGAGCACGCGCTAACGCGCGGCATATTCCTCTTGATCGGCATTGCGCCGCTGCGCTCGGCGCGCTCGGCGCGCTGGATGCGCGAGCGCCTCTACGGCACCATCATTCCCGACGTTTTCATCGAGCGGCTTGAGCGCGCGGCCGAGCCGGCGGCTGAGGGCGAGCGCATCGCAATTGAGCTGATCGAAGAACTCGCCGCCACTCCCGGCGTCGCCGGCGTCCATCTGATGGCGCCGGCGAACGAGGAGGCGCTGCCGCGCGTGATCACAGAGGTGCGCAAGCGGTTGCCGAGGCACTAGGCCTTACGTGATGTATTCCGGATGCCCTGCAGCGTGGAGCGCACCAGCGAGGAACGGTGACTGCAACCCCGCCCGTCACCCGCGGGGCTGACCCGCGGGTCCATCCGCTTCGCGATACTCGACGCAACGCCTCGCCAAGGGACGGATTGCCGCTGCCGGCAATGACGGTCGGGGGAGCTCTCTCTAGCTTATTCTGCCGCGTCCTCGTTCTCAGTGCGCTCGTCGCCGGCCAGAATTCGCTCGGCGATGAGACCCGCGTTTTGCCGGATCGCGGTCTCGATTTTCGCGGCAATATCGGGATTAGCCCTGAGAAACGCCTTGGCGTTTTCGCGGCCCTGACCGATGCGCTGACTGTCGTAGGAGAACCAGGTGCCTGACTTCTCGACCACGCCCGCTTTCACACCGAGATCGATCAACTCGCCGTTCTTCGAAATGCCTTCGCCGTACATGATATCGAACTCGACCTGCTTGAACGGCGGCGCGAGCTTGTTCTTGACCACCTTGACGCGGGTCTGGTTACCGACCACCTCGTCGCGCTCCTTGATGGCGCCGATTCTGCGGATGTCGAGGCGCACCGAGGCGTAGAACTTGAGCGCATGCCCGCCGGTGGTGGTCTCGGGCGAGCCGTACATCACGCCGATCTTCATGCGGATCTGGTTGATGAAGATCACCATGGTGTTGGAGCGGTTGATCGAGGCGGTGAGCTTGCGCAGCGCCTGGCTCATCAGGCGCGCCTGCAGGCCAGGCTGGCTGTCGCCCATTTCACCTTCGAGCTCGGCGCGCGGGACGAGGGCCGCGACCGAATCGATGACGAGAACGTCGACCGCGCCGGAGCGCACCAGCGTGTCGGCGATTTCGAGCGCCTGCTCGCCGGCGTCAGGCTGGGAGATCAACAGATCGTCGACATTGACGCCGAGTTTTCGCGAATAGATGGGATCGAGCGCGTGCTCGGCGTCGATGAAGGCGCAGATGCCGCCCTTCTTCTGCGCCTCGGCGAGACAATGCAGCGCCAGTGTGGTCTTGCCGGAGGATTCCGGCCCGTAGATTTCGACCACCCGGCCGCGCGGCAGGCCGCCGATACCAAGCGCAATGTCCAGGCCGAGCGAGCCGGTGGAGACGGTCTCCACATCCATCGACCTGTCGTTCTTGCCAAGCCGCATGATCGAGCCCTTGCCGAACGTGCGCTCGATCTGGGAGAGCGCGGCATCGAGGGCCTTCGTTTTATCCATGGACGAACCTTCGACGAGACGTAACGCGGTGGTCATTGCTCCACTCCTTATAGGACCGGATTCGGAAGACTCGAACGGGCAGCGAGAGGCAATGTACATGATTTGTTCTCCGTTCGCAATATGTTCTTCGAGGGGGCGGGGGTACTGTCCTACTAATTCGGACAGTACCGGGGGCGGGGTAGTGGCCTGGGCCAGTACCGGGGGCGGTGATACGGGCCCCCATTTCCGACGCGAGCGGGCCCGTTTTGATATTGCGGAAATGTCACACCGATTTTCTTTCGCGCTCGGGTAATTGTCGATGAAGCGCGAGGGCACTAGCGTGTGACTGTTACGCTTCAGGGGACCTTGGGAGGGGGCGAAGCGTAACCTCAACCCTCCGTAGGAGCCCCGATCGCAAAACCTGACGGCGGTCGGGGCTTTTTCCTTGGTCGGTTCCGGCCAGGACCGGGGCGGACTGTATAAGTCCTTGTATCCCGTTTTGAATTTCAAGCCACCGGTTTGAATTTTGGCCACCAAAAGACAAAGCCTACGCCGCGCAATTGCGGTTGCGCGCCGCCAACGAGCTCGAGCAAGCAGAGCAGGCACGCGAGGCCGCCGCCAACCTCGACCCTTCGCTGATCGTGCTCAACGCGCGCCAAATGTCCAAAGATCACCCGATTAAAGCCGCGCCGCGAGCTTTTGAGCTATCTCAATGACAGGGATGGCGAGCGAGTATCCAATGTAGCTTGCGCTGCGCGCGGTCTACGAACGGTCCGGATCGCGACTGGACGCCAGCCGAGGCCGCAGAACCCCCCGACGCTCGCGCGCGTCGGGGGTTCTCTTTCAGGCAAAGCACGGTGGAGACGAAGGCCGGTCGGGCACCCGGCATCGGTCTTCATCCAAGTGCGGCAGTACCGCGCAATCGGCCCCCAGTGTCTTGAAAGGCCGGCGCCCTCCCTACCGCTTCTCGTAGCCGCAGCGCTTCACCAACACGACCGTCCAGCATCCGGTCTCCATGCAGCTCTCGAAGCGCTTCTGACAGACGCGTTGCGTGCCGCAACGAACACGTGCCTGCGAGCACGTGGCCCGCTCCTGGGCCGACGCCCCGCCGTATGACATGGCGAGCAACGGCATGCCGAGCACGGCAGCGAGACCGGTCGCGAGAATAAAGCGTGCCATGATGTCGTTCTCCAGGAAAGGGCTCAGCGCCCGGCAAATCCTATGGCGAGATGGCAGGGCGGGCCAGTGTCCCCGCCGCGAGGCGCCCTTTCGATCCAAAGCTTTTCTTCCTCATGCCTGTTTGACAAGCACCGTGGCACGGTCGCTGGAGCGAACGCCCCCCGTGACCTATTCAATTACCAGAGGCCGCGTTCGTTTTCGGCAGAAATGTCACACGCGACGCTTTTCGAATTGGAGGCTGTTGCCGAAACCGCGCAGATCGCATTAGCGTGGGGGGATCACGATCCGCCAGAATCGTGGTGACACTACTGCACGAGAGCCCCGGACCTATCACGGCCGGGGCTTCTCTGTTTCTGCCACCCGAAGACGCGGCTCGATCGCCGTTCCGATCCAACGCTAACCGCTCGCAGCGACGTCGATACCCGCGCCGCGCACAGGCACGAGGGCGAGCGGCAGCGCAGAACCGCACTACGATCGTCGACGTGGACCAAAACGGCTGGGCGAGTAAGATCGACCGGGCTGGGGCGCACTCGGGGGGACATCGCGGCACTGGAAGGAGAAAATCGATGCGCAAAGCTACGCTCTCCCTTGCGATCGCAGTTTTGTTCGCAGCATCCGCAGCCTTGACGGCCGACGCGCAAACCTCGCGCGGCGCGAACAACGTCGGCGCTGCGGCGCAGAATTTTACGCCGATCGAACCGGCCGCCTGTCGCGGATGGGGACCTTATTGCCGACCTGGATTTACGCGCGTCTGCGGCCGGTTCCGCTGCTGGTGTCGCCCCTGCTAGTAAGCTCTGCAAGAGGAGGCCGCCGCAGGAGGCGGCCCCGCCATATCCGGTTTGTCCGCAACGAGATGACTTTGGCCTCACGGGGAGCACATCATGGTCGCGGAATTCAGAGGGCCTCCGCCGCATGACCTCGGCACGGCGGAACTCGCAACCGCCCACGTCCTCGACGAGCACATCGAAGTCATGCTGCACTTGCTCGACGATTGGCACCGCCCCATGGGCCCTATCGTTCGCGTGCAGATGACGCCCGACGTGGCGCGCTCCTTGGCGGAGCGTTTGACCAGCGCTGCCGCGCAAGCCTCCAAATAGATCGGCGCGCGAAGCGCACTGCTCATTGCCGAAGATGTTGCCACGGCCCAGCCCTTTTTCGCGCGCAGACTGCTGTCCTCGTTTCCTGAACTGATATCCGCGGGGAGATCGCATGCAAGTTCGCTGGTTGATCATTGTCTTGCTGCTGGCGCCCCTGGCGCTCTCGGCTTGCGAAGAGAAGGTCTCCCAAGCCGAAAAGGGCGACCCTGGACCGCCTGGACCCGCTGGACCTGCGGGCCCTCCCGGACCGTCAGGGCCGAGCGGAACGGTCATTCGTTTCGTCGAGGGAGAGTGTCGCCAAGCCTGCACGGTCGCGTGCGAGGCGAACGAGCGCATTCTCAATAGCTACGCACTCAACCCCGGCGGCACCTTCGTGTTCGAGGAGGAGAATCGCGCGACCTTCCGGCCGCAGCGACCGGGCGTCACGGTCAAAGTCATGCTTGCCTGCGCCTCCAAATAATTCCGCGCCGATCAGGATTTGTTAGGAGCTGTGGCGGTCAAAAGGAGGCCCCCCCCCGCGGCGTCGCATTTTCGGCCACAACAGCCCCTATTCTCCGCCCAAGGGTGCGATCGTTCATGGGGGAAGGGGAATGAGAATCCTGCTCATCACTCTCGGGGCCATCGCGTTATTGATT
>Ga0209647_1000076_pt1 | contig 78734 bp, 82 predicted proteins | sample GraSoi_2013_60cm_FD_185827 | JGI IMG/M metagenome (GOLD analysis project Ga0209647, IMG submission 185827) | Grasslands soil microbial communities from the Angelo Coastal Reserve, California, USA - Sample 9_17_2013_60cm (SPAdes) (version 2) | ecosystem: Environmental > Terrestrial > Soil >...
TAAAGACTGGATTTTTTGTCTCTGCGTCTTTAATACCTTGAATGATACGACCCGGAAGTGCTCCGACATAGGTCCTTCTGTGTCCCCTAATCTCCGCTTCGTCTCTAATACCACCTAGTGATACTTTGACAAATTTTCTGCCCAAAGCTCGTGCAATAGATTTACCAAGCGATGTCTTACCAACACCTGGAGGGCCGACAAAACAAAGAATTGGTCCCTTCATCCTACCGTTTGCTTTTGCGGAAATAAGCTTTCTCACCGCAAGATATTCAAGAATTCTTTCTTTTACTTTCTCAAGTCCAAAATGGTCTTCTTCTAAAATTTTCTCAGCATTCTTTAATTCAACCGTATCTTTGCTTTCTTTACTCCATGGCAAGTCAACTAACCATTCAACATAATTTCGAATATATCCAGCCTCTGGATTGAATTGATTCATTTGTGAAAGCTTTTTGATTTCCTTTTTTGTTTTTTCCTCTACCTCTTCCGGCATTCCTGCTTTTTTGACCTTTGCTAAAAGCTCCTGGGTCTCATCCGGTCCTTCATCTTCACCTAATTCTTTTTCGATGGTTTTGAGTCTTTCTCTCAGAATTGCTTCTCGTGCTCCTTTTTCAAATCTCTCTTGCGTTTTGGAAGAAATTCGTCTTTCAAGCTCTAATACTTTAATTTCTTTGGCGAGTAACTCTGCAATTTTTTCAAGACGCTCTTTCACATTTGTCATCTCAAGAAGTGTTTGTCTGTCTTGCGGCTTGAGGTCCAGTACTGAAGCTACCAAATCAGCGAGCTCGGACGGGGAATTATCTGACATGATATTCATGAAGACCAAAAAATCCGCTGATTTTCCAAGATTCATTGCATGACGGAATTCATTTGCGATATGATTACAAAGTGCTTTTATTTCTGGTGTATCTTCAACAAGATCAGGAAGCTCAACTATTTTTGCCATTAAATAGGAATCGTGCTCTTCGTAGGACAGAATTTTAACACGGGAAATTCCTCTCACTTGTGCATTTATCTCACCATTTGTCTTTATCATTCTCTGAATTTGGGAAAGTGTCCCAATTTCATAGAGGTCATCTATTATTGGGTCATTCACTCTGGAGTTTTTTTGTAGGACAAAACAGACAATTCTTTCTTGCTGGAATGAGGATTCGAGTGCGGCAAGACTTTTTGGTCTCCCGAAAGTCAAAACAGAATCTGTATTTGGGAATATGATGCCATCTCGAATTGGTATGACTGGTATTAATTTATCCATATGGAAGCTATACTTAGCACTCTACCACACCATTTGCTAATTTGTCAAGACCTCTTTTTTAGATTGTTTTTTGATTTTGTCCGTTGGGAACTGGCTTATGTTTGAGCGATTGAATTTCTTCTCGAAGCGTTGTCATATCACTGCCTAATTTAGATAATTGCTGCTCGATTGCAGAGAAAATTCGTGCATCTTGTGCCTCTTGCGTCTCTTCTTCCAAGTCATCTTCCTGAATTTTATCGATATCTTCTCCAACATCCTCAACGTCTTCTTGAATATCCTCAACGTCTTCTTGAATATCCTCGATATCTTCTTCGACACTTTGCAGACTTCTGGTGTGTTGATTTACTGTCATTTGAATAAAAAGTGACAAATAAATTGCCTCAAGAGACACAAGCGTTGTCAATGCAAGCAAAATAATATCGAATTTCACTCCAAATAAAAGGAGACAAAAAGCCCCAATAAAAAAGAGCGTATGAAGAATAATAGAACTTGGTGTCCCAACGTAAAACGTCATCTGGTTGGTAAAATATTCTATTTGATTACTCATTGGTATTTTTTTCTTTCTTACCATATGTATATTATACCCCTTTTACACAGATTGTGTCTAGAAAATCAATGGAGCTTGTTTATTTTTGAAGCCATTATAAAGTCATTTTCAGACAATCCCCCGACAGCATGCGTAAATAATTCAAGTTGCACTTTATTATAGAAAATATAGATATCCGGATGGTGGCCTTCGTTTTCTGCAATTTCTGCAACTTTATTCACAAATGCAACTGCTTCTTTGAAATCTTTAAAAGTAAATTGTCTCCTTAGCTTATGGACAACAACGTTATCTTGATTTCTTAATAAATGCCACTCAGGAACTTCTTTAGAAAGTCTATCTTCTTCGCCATCTGGTAATGGCGGATCACCACTTTCGCAAGGCACGCAATGTTTTTGTGTTAAATCTGTCATGGCTCTGTTGGATATCTGAATGTAAATCTATCTTTATATAACAATCCTTGGAGAATACCACCTGTCAGAAGACCATGGGTAATTTTTGATCGTCTGAATCTCTTCTTAAAAAGAAGAAGACTATAGACAATACTAAGAAGAAACCAATGATGAAAATGATATATTTTTTCCTTACGCACGAATCGAACGCTTGGTAAAATTTCTAGACTTTTAATCTTCCTTGTATGTAATTTGCTTCTGACTTTTGACTTTGGGTGTGAAGTAATATAAAAGATCCCAAATCCTATTCCTGCAGCCAGAACAATTTTTGCTCCATTTTCTATCCAAGAAGTTTTCATACATCTATTGTACTACTGTCTTGTCTCTTGTGGCAAACCGAGCAGTTCATTAACTTTCACAAAGCTAAATCCTTTTGCTTTTAACTCTTTTATTATCTCAGGTAATGCATCTGCTGTTTTTGGCGCAGTTGGGGCACCATTCATGTGAAGGATAATAATAGAGCCATTCTGAGTATTATCAACAACATTATGAATAATTTGATTAGAATTCGTATTAAATCCGTCTGCCCCTATAACATCCCAATGCACTACTGTGTCATTTGCCTGATTCACAAGCTTCACGTCATTTGGAGTATAACAACCCCCTGGAAAACGGAATAATCTATTGTCAATTCCAGCATGCTCTCTGAGTAATTTTTCTGTTGCCCCAATATCTTCTATTTTTAAAGTATCTGCCAACTGGTGTAAGCCAAAACAAAAACCAGAATATGATGAATCTGTGTATGAATGACTTCCTAGCTCAAATAACGGGTTTTGAGATAACTGACGAGTGATATATGGATATAATTCAATCCACATACCTGTTAAAAATAATGTTGCTTTAGTATGAGTTTGGATAAGTGTATCTATAATTCTTTTGTCATAAGAACTTTTCCCATTAATGACACTGGCCCGCATACTATCTGTCATTTCAGAATCGAAAGTAAGTGCAATTTGTTTTTTGTCTCTTGGGCCATGGAAAATAACATTTGAGCTGTTACTGCCTACTGTTCTATTATCGTAGGGACTTCCTCTTTCTATATAAGAATCTATTGCTCCCGAATCTGTCAATGGCACACCCCCATCTTGCGCCACACTATCAAGCTGTATTGCCTGCTGGTGAGAAAAAAGCAGAAATGTTGTTGTCGAAGAAACAGCTGCGACGATAATAAGGGCCAGCAAAAAGAAAAGCGTATGAAATGAGAAAAAAACTGGAGAAGAGAGTGGGTATTTTTGCATGCGGAAAGCATAACATAAAAATAATGTGTGCTACAATGGGCTCATGAATCTAGCCTTCAGATTTCGCCCACAAACACTTAATGAATTCGTAGGACAGATTCATCTTGTGGGAAAAGACAGTATTATCCGCAAGATGATAGATACAGACTCACTTGTCTCTATGATTTTCTGGGGACCTCCGGGAAGTGGCAAAACATCTCTTGCTGAAGTCATCGCCAAAGCAACTCACTGCGCATTTTACCGTCTTTCAGGAGTGAGTGCAGGAAAAGCAGACTTACAAAAGGTTGTCGAAGAAGCCAAAAAGAATACACAAAAAACGATTCTTTTTATTGATGAAATCCACAGATGGAATAAAGCGCAACAAGATAGTCTTTTACCTCATGTAGAATCAGGCCTTATCACGCTTATTGGCGCAACAACAGAAAACCCTTCTTTTGAAGTAATAAGTGCATTACTTTCCAGGTCGAAAGTATTTGTTTTTAAAAGTCTTGAAAGTGATGATTTACAAAAACTTATCCACAAAGCACTAACTGATAGCATAAAAGGGTTGGGGAAATATAAGAAAACTATCACTCCAGAGGCAGAGGATTTGCTTATTCGACTTTCTGGTGGAGACGCAAGGATACTTCTGAATGCACTTGAAATGAGCGTTGTCCAATACAAAGAGAGATCAATTACTCCAAAGATAATACAGGATGTTTTTCAGACAAAATCTGCTGGACTCTATGATAAAAAAGCAGATGAGCATTACAATATTATTTCCGCATTTATAAAGTCACTTCGTGGCTCAAGTCCTGATGGAGCACTCTATTATCTTGCGAGAATGCTTGAAAACGGGGAGGATCCTAAATTTATTGCCAGAAGGATGATAATATTTGCCTCAGAAGATATTGGTCTTGCGGATAGAGGCGCTCTCATTCAGGCGAATGCTGGATTTGAGGCTGTTACAAAAATTGGCATGCCTGAGGCACAACTTATCTTAGCTCACATTGTAATCTATCTTGCAACCACTAAGAAATCTCGCGCGGTCGTCAATGCTTTAGGCAAAGCAAAAGAAGCAGTATATCAATTTCCCAATGAAGCCATTCCCCTTCACCTTCGCAACGCTCCCACCAAACTTATGAAGGATCTTAACTATGCCAAAGATTACACATGGTCGGAAGGGTATGTCGGACCGTCAAAACCCCTTTCTTTTTTGCCTGAAAAGCTCAAAGATAAAAAATTCTTTGAATAGTCTTATCCTCTTTTGAGCACTGGTAAACCAGTCCTCTGATTTTCTACTACTTGAAAGCCTGCTGGAACAGAATCAATCGCTTCACTTCTTGGGTTTTTGGCAAAATAGTAAATGGTTTGTTTTCTATTGCCGCCTCGAAGCGTTACGACTTTTGAGTGTAAGTAGTATTTTGTTCCTTTTTTATTTGTAAATTCGTATGCCATTTTTTTCACCTCACATTCCTAGATTAAAATCTATAGATATTAGAAGATACCGCAATGCCTTTAGGTTTGCGGCGCCTTTGCTTATCTTGATTATATCCTAACATACTAAAATACAAAAAGAAATGAGTATGAGATGTGTAAGATAAAAATCGCTCCAAGATACAATTTTGAGGCTAAAATCTGGACATAAAAAGTACTCATCGACTTGACTTTTGTCTTATAGTTTGTTACAATAGCTTCAATAGGTTGCAATATATGCGACCTCTATTTTTTTATGTTTAGTCAAATACTTTTAGCAATCGCAACGCTTTCTATCTTCTCAAGTCATACAGTATTGGGAAGCACTTCTCATGTGCTGGGAGAAAGACAATTCTCTCTTACCGATAGATATGCTGTGCAATCGGTCAGTGATGTTTTTAAGGATAATATTTTACTTACCCTCTTTTATATGCGAGGAAAAATTAACAAGGGTGACAGCGTTCATTGGACTGAAGTGAGAAAACCTTTCTCCTATTCAGTTACTATCGATTCTGGAAAGACATTTGCTTTCCACGACTCTATCCTTCCTGAATATAAGGATAAAATTGAAGCAACAACCAATGCGCATTTTAACAGCTATGAAGGCTTTGAATCTGACGGCTGGCTTATTGGAGATGGTGTGTGTCATTTAGCTTCCCTTATTAACTGGGCTGCACGTGACGCTAAGCTTGATGTGGTTGCGCCAACCAATCACAATTTTGCGAATATTCCTGAAGTCCCTAAAGAATATGGTACTGCTATCTTTGCAAGTCCTGATGGTGCTGGAGCATTGCAAAATTTGTATGTAACCAATAACCATGCCAAACCTATTGAGATTAACTTTATCTACGACGGAAAAGAACTTTCTGTAAGTATTACTGAAAACGAGTAATTTCCTTCTTTACTTTTCCCAAAATCCCTCATATGCTACATATAGGTCATGAAAAAGAAGTCGCATCGTAAAAAATCCCATCCCTGGCTTATAAAAATTCTTGGAAGTTGGTTTGGGATTTTAGCCGTACTTTTTCTTTCCTATCTTTTTCTCAGTCACAATAAGCCTTTTTGTGCCAATTCCATAAGCTGCATTAAAGATTTGACTGGTAAAGTTGAAATAAATCAAACCACAGGAACCTTTTTGGGACAAAAAATTACAGTCCCTCCAATGCTTTTATCTGAGCTTTCCAAGCCCTCATCTGTACTTGGAGCACAGACTGGCAATCACCAGAAGAAAATATTCGTGGACCTTACTTCTCAGCATCTTTTTGCTGCGGAAGATGGAAGAATTATCTATGACTTCCCCGTTTCAACAGGCAAATGGCACCCAACACCAACAGGTGTCTTTCATATTTGGGTCAAATTGCAAGCAACAAGAATGTCTGGTGGAGAAGGAGCAGATTCTTATGATCTACCAAATGTCCCATGGACGATGTTTTTTGCTGGAGATAATGCGAGTGCTTCCCAGGGCTTTAGTATTCACGGTGCTTACTGGCATAACAACCTTGGACACCCTATGAGTCATGGCTGCGTGAATATGAGAATTGTTGATGCCAAGACACTTTTTGACTGGGCTGACCCACCAACAACAGGCTATACCACCTCAGCAACTTCCCAAAACCCAGGAACTGAAGTTGATATTTACGGAGAGGCACCATTGGAGTAGCTCCTAAGCAAATGCAAATCTTCTTGGAATAAAATAGTACAAAGGTACGAGAATGAATATAGCCAAAGATATATACACAGAAAGCGGAGCAAGAAGTATAGATAAAGCATACGCCGCTACTCCCAAATATCCTCTTTTCCGTGCAATTTTTCTATCAGTATCCGAAATGTGCTCATCTAGTAAATCTTTTTTGCTAAATACATAGCTTATCATAAGAGAAAAACTCAAAGCTGCAAGAAAAAGCACGCTACCAAAAAGCATCACCGCTATAACATTTGTAGGATTTCTCCCAATAAATGCTGTAGGGAATGGAACAAAACACAACCAGAAAAGAGTGAGATTGTTGAGCCACAAAAATTTATGGTCTGCTGCTTTAATTACGCTAAAAAATTCATGGTGATTGACCCAAAAAATACAAACAATTACAAAACTTAAAGCAAAGCTTATAAATTGAGGCAGTAAATGAAGAAGCGATGTAAGGCTAAATTGCACAGAGGCATTTTGCACAATATCCGGCACTTTCAGGTCTAAGACCAAAAGTGTCACGATAATAGCAAATACTCCATCAGAAAATGCTTCTATGCGACGAGTTGATGCTATATGCTTATGATCCATAGATGGATTATATCAGAATTATCGCTCCTTCTACCTTTTCCATAATGATTCTTTTTTATCTCTTTTCTCCTTCGACTCATTATATTCGCTCAGGATTATAACTTTTTTAATAGCACTTTCTCCCCATGTATTAAGGCCTCCTTCTTAGACCGTGACCATTGCTTTAATTGCCATTCTCTTTTCATTGCTTCTGTTCTGGAAGAATATATTTCAGAATAGACAAGTTCAAAGGAATCAAAATATTTCATGTACTTTGCTGATTTACTTGTCTTATTTTTATGCTCATTTAATCTTTTTTCAAGATTATTTGTCTGACCAATATAAAGAGTGTTTGAAGATGTACGGAGAATATAAATAAAAAATGGCATGTATTGAGAATACCTTATTTAAGGGACAAGAGCTAGACATGGTATACTGGATGTAATGAAAAAATGGTATCTGGTTATCTTCTTAGTAATGCTTTTGCTATCTACGCTATTTCTCAAACACCTACAACCAACTACTGGAATACCACCTACTCCTACACCATTTATTTTTACGTCATACACTGCTCCCGCTATTGAGAAAAAACAAACATACACAATTGTCATGATTGGAGATTCTATGACAGCAGCATTGGGACCCCATGGAGGAGGACTCAGTGATTATATGAATTCACTGTATAAGAAAGGCCCTAAAGACCCACAAAGAATTATTATTGATAATTATGCAAAATCAAGCAATATTTTGGCAGTCAATGAAGAGCTTAATTGGACTACTACAATTGGTCAATATACTTTTGGGCCATTACTTTCTGAAAATTTTGATCTAATCTTGGTGGAATCATATGGCTACAATCCTTTATCTCAATTTGGTGTTGAAAAAGGATTACAAGAGCAAAATAAAGCACTGGGCAAGCTTATGGCAACACTTATTACCACCCATCCAAAAGCAATAATTGTTTTTGTTGCAACAATCTCCCCAAATAAAGAAAACTATGCAAAAGCAACACAACCCAATTATTCACCAACAGATAGAGCAATATTGGCACAAGAACGAATTGTTTACATAAAAAATCATATTGAGTATGCAAAAAGCCATACCATACCTCTTATTAATGTCTATCAGGACTCACTCACTCCAAATGGTGATGGGAATATGATATACATAAATCCCAATGATGACATTCATCCATCATTTGCAGGGATTGATTTTATTGATAAAGAAATTGGAAATTTTATTTATAACAACAATATTCTGCCGAAATAGAATAACATGAGAGAGATAAAATTAGATCCTTCGTGGAAAAAAGCATTAGAAAAGGAATTCACCAAACCCTATTGGGAGCAACTTGCAACAGAGGTGAGAAAGGAATACTCCAGTAAAACCGTTTATCCCCCTGCATCACATATTTTCCGAGCATTTGATATGTGTCCATTCGACAAAGTAAAAGTAGTTATTGTTGGACAAGATCCGTATCATGGACCTCGTCAAGCAAATGGCTTATCTTTTTCAGTAAGCGATGGTATAACACTTCCCCCATCTTTAAAAAATATTTATAAAGAACTTCATGACGATCTAGGAGTTACTCCACTTCCTTCTGGAGATCTTACTCGCTGGGCAACACAAGGAGTACTTATGCTCAATAGTGTGCTGACTGTTACTGCAGGAAGTCCAGCATCTCACGCAGGCAAAGGATGGGAGCAATTCACTGATGCAGTAATTCAGGCGCTTAATGAAAAAAGGCAGCATATTGTCTATTTATTGTGGGGGAAATATGCACAGACTAAAGGATTGGTGATTGATAGAGAAAAAAATTTAGTCCTTACCTCTGGACACCCATCTCCCTATTCTGCCTCCCTCTTTTTTGGCAATCACCACTTTAGTACATGTAATGAGTATCTTAAGACTCATAACATCACTCCTATTAATTGGCGCTAGGTTCGAATGCAGATAAAACCATTTTTCAAGAATTTCTGTGGCTAAATTGATCTAAGCACTTCGCTAACGCTCAGTGTCTCGCTTTAACAGCTCGAGCTGGCGAGCTTTCCCTCAGATGGAACCTGATCGTGCCTAGTTTGTTAAATACTTTCGAGAAACTCAAAAAACTATAATTTACTTAGTTAAGCCCCGTTGTTTTCGCAAAAGTTGAGATTCGCTTGTTGGCGGAGGAGAAATACGAGACTGCATCATTTCTTCCTTAATTCTTTTAAGAAGCTCTATTCCCGCTTGATCACTTGTATACGTATCTGGAGAAAGTCCAATATCTTCTGGATCAACCATTGACCTACTGTTCATCTCAAGAAGGTAAAATTTTCCTGTTTGCGCATCCATAATAAAGTCCAGTCCAGTAAAAATATACTCTTGACCAAACCTCCATCCCAAATCTTTTGCATGAACAAGAAGGTGTTCGGGTAGCTTAGGATTATTAAGATCAAATCCATGTGCCTTAAGGATATTCTGCTGAATTTCTGCTTGTTCTTCACTTACAGCTTCTGAATAGAGAAAATTAATTTGTCCTCCACCCATTGAATGATTTGAAACAATAGATGGTGTTGGAATATAAAAAGGACTTTCAGGATCAAGAAGGTATAAGTCATACAAACGGGCTTTTTTGCTACTACTGGATAAATCTCTAACCTTACTCATTGCATCTTCTTTAGTAGTACTTGAATACAAAAGCAATGCAGAATGGCTATATCCAAATGAGTCTGCAACTATGCGAAAAGATGTAAAACGATCACTTGGAGTTTGTATATATTGCTCAAAGGTAAAAGACCTCCAACTCCCTTTCCCTATGAATTCAGGACCATCTATTTCCCCTCTCTTTATTTTTTCAAATAGGTCTGCCAAGCGTTGATATCGTCGATCTATGTCTGGGTCGGTGTAAATATCATCGATAACATCTGCTTTTAAAAGAGAAAATGCAGCTATATGAAGCTTATCTTCAGGACTCCGGATCAAGTACTTCCCTTCACCCCTTTCAACATTATCTATTTTTGCAACAACGGGGCCATCATATTCAAGTATTTGAAGTGGTGTAAATGCTCGCACTTTATTTGCGCCAGACTCATTGATAATTTTTTCATGTCGCTCCAACCAACCAATTCCCAGTTCCAATTGTGAATGTATGCCAGCATCACCAGGCCGTCTACCTCTGTCATAAGAAAATCCTCGGTTAATTTTAATATCCCCATTTGCAGCAAATAAGTCCCATACAGCTTTCTCAAATTCATAATCTCCATGGCCTGGTTGAGCAAAATTTTTAGCCACCCATAATGTACGTCTTCTGTCTCCAGAAGCGCGCTCTAAACTTTTAGACATAAGTAGAATATTCTATCAAAAAATTATAAGATAATCAAATTCTGATGTCTCTTCAATTGGAACCAAATCTGGCCAAGTCTCCGCAAAACATAAGAAAAATTAAAGAAACTCGACTTAATTTATCAAAACGGAAAAATTATTATTGTAGAGCGATAGTTTTAAGAGTTATCGCGGGAGTCGATCCATCACCTTTAATTATGGATAAACGGTCAAAATCACACGTAACATCAATATTCATTTTTTCGGCTTCATCATACGCTTCTTCAAGCAATTTATTATTGATAACATCATCTTTTGTTCCAAAGAAACCAAGAGTGATATGTGGTTCAAAAGTAAAATCAGTTGGAATATACGGATTCAAAATTCCAGAATATAATTTGTCATGTAAACTAACTATCTGCTCATTTCCGCCACTTACTTTTAGAAAAAGGTGGCCATCAGAAGTTTTAACTAAACCAGTTAGACGTATTGAAAAAGATTGTATATCTCTAATAGTTGATTTAACATGTTTTGTAAGTTGGTCTTCAGAAAGATCGGATATTGGAGAAACAATCGTAATATGAGGAGGAATTATTTTCCAACCATGATCATACTTCTGTCTAAAGGTATCAATATTCTTGTCATTTATTTTGGGAAAATATACAACAGCGAGTTTTTGCATAATATCATTACAGCAAAGCTTCGAATCTTTATTCGCCCAGGCACGAAACTAGAAGATTTAGCAAGGCTAGATTTCAGTACTGCCGGATTCAAGTCTAGGCCCGTTCTATAGTTATAGCAGGTTTTTCAATTATTTTCTTTTTTGGCAAAGAGTATCCAGAACCCTTTTTTAAACCTGATATTTCGGAATCATCAAGAGAAAATTCATATTCTTCTAAAAGCCTCCATTTGCTTGATTCATCAGTTAAAACTTCAAATCTAATTTGGAAACTTCCCCTAGGAAATTTGTCCCATCTAAATGATTCTAAAATGATATGTTTAGGCATCGGAGTATTTTGCAAAACATAAAAAGGATACCAATCATTTTCAACAGATTCTCTAAGCCAACTAAAACGTTCTTGTCGTTTGCTGTTATAGTCTTCATAATGTACGCACCATCTTGGTTCGAATGTTTCCTCATATTGATTAGAACTATTGATATTTTTCTGTAAAGATGAAAAGGTAAGCCTTAAATCTACTACTTTACCTGGTCTTGCTCCTATATTCAGAAAGGTAATTGGAATATCGATACTAGGGATATACCAAATCGTTTTTCCTCCAGAAACCTGAGGTGTAATTTTGTATGTTTTTAATAAAGGGTCACCAAATGAAATAAGAAGCTTGAATGGAGAAAGGTAAATTTTCCATATTGCATAAAAAGAGATTAATAAAGATATTACGGATATTCCAATAGCAATAAAATTTAGCCAATCCATAAAGATTCTGTCATCATAAGATGTTCGTCTTTGCTGCCGGACTTGTACCCTGCCAGGTATCTTCGTTCGCTTCACTCACTACAGATTCGGCTAAAGCACGGATCAATTCTTAAGGCCCTTCGCTGTGAGCAGCTCAGAGTGATTTTTGCACTCAATTTATAAAACTGAATCAACGAGATTTCTCTACTCAGATTTCCGTAGAAATCTGAGTCTTAAATCGCACTTCGCTAACGCTCAGTACCTCGCTCTAACAGCTCGGGCTGCCGGACTACGATTCGGACGTAGATGAAAGGATTCAGAGTCCTCTATCCTACCATTAGATGACCCGGCATTATTATGTTCTTCTCTTTATGTATGCTCTACCAAAACCTGTCTTTAATTGTTTTTCTCTTTCAATTGCTTTTTCCTTAGATAAACATCCCTCATAATAAATAAGCTTCATTGGCAATCTATACTTTGTTGCATCCACCAATCCTTTATTATGTTTTATAATTCTTTGTTTTAAGTCATTGCTCCAACCAATATAATGTTTCCCATCTTTCTCGCTAAGCAAAACATATGTATAAAACATTTGAGCCATTAGACGACCCGCCTGCAACGCTTTGCCAGTCCGCAGCAGATGCAGCGCTTCTGGCGGGCGCAGCAATGCGGGCAGGTCCGGCAATGTAAGTGTATTGTACTAGAGAATGAGATCCTGAATCAAGTTCAAGCCTTCGGCTCTGAGACTCAGGCACGAAGAGATGACGATAAAAAAGATTCTGGATCTTCGACCAGAATGACCGTTTAGTAATGAACATTCAGGAGTTGGAGGATGTGGGGGCCAAAGACAAGAAGACCTACTATGACAGAGCCTAAAGCAGTAACAAGCACCATACCTGCGCCAACATCTTTTGCAATTTTTGCCTGCTGACGATGCTCAGTGGTTATTAAATCCACCATTTCTTCGATAACACTATTTATCATTTCTGTCACAATAACAAGAAGAATAATAATGCCTACTATTCCTTTTTCAAATCCATTCAAGCCAAGAAGGATGCCAAAAATGGTCACAATAATTGCAATGACAAAATGGATGCGAAGATTTTGATTGTGCTTAAGAGAAAACCACAATCCCTCCCACGCATACACAAATGATTGCATCAATAATTTTAGAGAAAACATATCTTTAGTCTACACTAACAATTTCCCAATAGCAAAAGTGACTAAGGTAATAACCCCTCCAAGTGACATACCAACCAGTGCTTCAGAAATTGTATGCTTTTTCAGGACAATTCGTGACCATATAACGGCAATTGGTATCCAGCAGACCGCGAAAAAAAATACTGGCCCATGAAACATGCCATAGGTAATGACAAAAGCAGTTGCGACTGCAACATGAATACTTGCCTTGAGATATCTATTCACAACCTCAAAAAGGATAATACCAATAATAATGCCAAGACTTATTATGGTAAGTGGAAAAAATATCCCTTTTCTGAGAGTTGCAATAAGAAAATATGACACTGTTACTACAAGTAGCACTCCATAAAATACCGGACGCTTTTTTCTATCTGAAATATCTAAATCATGCAAAAAATCCTTAGGTCTCAGAATAAGAAATCCTAAAAATGCTAAAAAAATAAATCCGAGAGAGATTACCATCCATTTTATACTGAAAAAAATATCGCTTGTGAGATTGTGTAGGACAATAAATGGAGCGATGGTTGCAAAAATAACTGGGTGAAAAAGAGAAGAGATGAATTGGGCAATTTTTAGCTTCATTAGAATAGATCCCGGATCAAGTCCGGGATGACGGGCCGAAACGCGCGAGCGTTTTTTCTTTACCAAGTATTTCTAGACTTTCTGGAAGAGGCAAACCTTTTTCTCTTCCTGTAATGATCTTATACAAAACACTCCCATTTGCTTTTGATATCTTAAGAACCTCTCGCATAGCAGAAAGAATATTTTCTTTATTCCAGTCTGTAATTGTCTCTAATTTTTCTGCGAGCATTTTTGCAATTTCTTTTTCTTCTGAAGAAAGTTCAACAGTGATTGGTATAATAAGCTCCTTAAGCTGCTTAAGCGTAGTCATTCGACTTTGCGCTAATTGCAAAATTTTCTCTGCATTCTCACCACTTAAAACATCTGTAACTTCTTTATCTTCTTTATAATAATTCTTTAACTTATCACTCAAATCTTTTAATCCTAATTTCCTAATATATTCTCCATTCATCCAATTTAATTTCTCTCTGTCGAATGCAACAAGATCTGTTTTGTGGATTTTCTTTATGTCAAAATCTTTAATAAATTCCTCAAGCGTGTAGAATTCTTTATCTGTACCTGAATTCCATCCCAAAAACATAAGAAAATTATTCACTGCTTCAGGAAGATATCCATCGTCTAAAAATTCTCTCGCAGAAACAGGCCCAAATCTTTTTGAGAGCTTTTTTGTTTCGCCATTATCTTTTAAATTGGGCAAGTGAATATAGACAGGTATTCCCCATCCAAATGCTTCATATAATAAAATGTGTTTGGGTGTTGAAGGAATCCAGTCATTCCCCCTCATAACGTGTGTAATTTCCATCAGATGGTCATCCACAACAACTCCCAAATGATATGTTGGAAATCCATCTGATTTCAAAAGTACCTGGTCGTCTATTTCGTTGGAGTTAACTGTTATTTTTCCAAAAACAACATCATCAAAACTGACAATTTTATTCGCAGGGACATTGAGCCGAATAACATATGGCTTTTTTTCTTCAAGATTTTTCTCTATTTCATCTTTTGAGAGCTTGAGACAAAGCTTGTCATATTTAGTGGACGGAATATGACGCGCTTTTTGCTCTTCACGCATTTTTTCCAGGCGTTCGGGAGTACAAAAACAATAATATGCAGCTTTTTTCTCAACTAATTCCATTGCATATTTTTTGTACAAATCAAGTCTTTCAGATTGAATATAGGGACCTTCATCCCAGCTGAATCCATAATCTCTAATAACATCTAAAATTCTGTCTATAGCTCCCTCGACATAGCGACCTCTATCGGTATCTTCTATACGAATAATAAATTTACCATTACTTTGTCTTGCAAGCGCAAAATTGTATAAAACTGTTCTAATGTGCCCAATATGATATTCACCTGTCGGGCTTGGTGCCATTCGTGTTCTGACCATACTTGTTGATTGTACCCAAAATTTCTTTTATACTCAAGTTATGACCTCTTTAAGCAAAGCTACCTCTCTGACAAGAAGATTCCTTATTGGTGCTGGACTCACTCTTCTATGCTTAGTCCTTATCGCTGTTGTTATAAATCTTGGTGCTGCAGTAAAAAATCTTTTCTTCCCAAGTCCACTTCCTGCGCCAACAGCAGCTTTTGGAAAATTGCCATCCATTGATTTCCCTAAAAATACCTCTTCCACCGACGTAACCTATACGCTCAATACACTTACGGGAACGCTTCCTACTCTTCCTGATAGAGCAGCAGTGTATAAAATAGAAGAACCACAGCCGAATATTTTAGCCTTGCAAAATGCTGAAAAGAAAGTAAGTCAGGTAAGTTTTCTTTCACAACCCACTGCAATAAGTGACGTTATCTATCGATTTACTAATTCAGATCCATTACCCAAAACTTTGGACATGAATATTCTCTCTTTTGATTTTTCTCTCACATCCTCTTATGCAACCAATAAAACAGTCACTGATGCCAATAATCTTCCTGATGAGAATACCGCAATTTCATTCGCGCAAAATTTTCTCTCCAATATGAGTCTTACTCCGACAGATTTGGATAGCAGCAAAACAAAAGCATCACTCTTTTCTCTTTCTGGCAATGCGCTTGTCCCTGCAGACAGTCTTTCAAATTCACAAATCATTCGTATCGATTTCTTTCAAAAAGATATCAACAAAATGCCAATTTTTTATACAAATCCCGGAGAATCACCAATGAATTTTCTTATTGCATCAACTGATTTACCACAACCACAAATTGTGACAGCACATTTTATGCACAAAACTTTTACTGGGGATAATGCAACGTATGCAATCATTTCTCCCTCTCAAGCATTCGATATGTTGAAAGATGGAAAAGCATATGTCGCAAATCCAACAGGACAGACAATCACTATCCGTAATGTCTCTTTGGGATATTTTGTAAGTGACTTGCCACAAAAATATTTGATGCCAATTATTGTCTTTCAGGGAGATAATGGATTTAGTGCGTATGTCTCTGCAGTTACGGATGCATGGATACAAAAGTAACCTGTTCTACAAATTGTAAAAGTTTCTGCGTATCACCAAATCTGTCATTACTTTTCATGACAACAATAATAAATGTGTGCCCATTCAGCGTTGTTGACGTGACTAATACTTCTCCTGCCTCGTCCGTGTAGCCTGTCTTAATGCCATTGACGCCGTAGGTGCCTAAAAGTACATTGCGATTTTTTATATCATAACTATCCCCTTGAAGACTGGTGATTGTTTTTATTTTTGTCGCAACAATAGTACGAAGTAATGGGTTTTTCATAAATTCAGCGCCAAGAAATGCTAAATCATGAGCTGTTGTATAATCCTGATCATCAAAAAGACCGTCCGGATCGCCAAATTGGGTATTATCCAAATGTAACTTTTTTGCTTTTCCATTCATTTGTGCAATAAATCCATCAACACCGGCGCTAAAATTATCTGCAACTGCGTAGGCTGCATCATTTGCGGAAGGAAGAAACATTGCATACAGCAAGCTTTCAAGAGTCATTTTTTCTCCAATGTACAAAGCGAGTCCTGACCCTTGTGTATCAATTGCGTGTTTGACAGTCAAAATATCTGATGGCTTGAAATAATCCAGTGCAGTAAGTGCTGTCATTATTTTGGTTGTTGAAGCAGGAGAAAATCTAATATCTGGATTTTTCGAATACACAACTACTTTTGAGTCACCATCCACAACAATTGCTGACTGTGCAGAAATATCAGGAATATATTTTGCATCAACGACAGGGTATTGTGCGGTATGTGGACTTGCAAAAGTTGTATCAAGCAATGCATTGTCACTCGTGTAGTGGCGTATCAATACATCGCTACAAATGATAGCAATAACAAGAAGGATACCAACAAGGAGTAGATGGATTTTTTTCATTATTTCTTCACCTGAAGCCCCAACTCGTCAAGCTGCTCTTTTGTTACAGGTGCTGGAGCATCCATGACAGCCGTCCTGCCTGTTGATGACATAGGAAATGCAACAACCTCTTTCATGGAATCTTCACCAGCAAGCACTGCAACATGTCTATCAAATCCTAATGCAATACCTCCATGTGGTGGAGTACCGTAGGAAAATGCTTCAAGCATATGCCCAACACTTTCTTCTGTCTCTTTTTGGGAATACCCCATGATTTTATATGTTGCTTCTAGGAGCTCCTGTCTATGCGCTCTGATACTTCCCCCTCCAACTTCGAGTCCGTTACAGACCAAATCATATTGAGAAGTAATAATTTCCTCAACACGCTCACCTTTTAATAACCACTCTTCGTGTTCTGGGATTGGCGCACTAAATGGATTGTGTGTAAATGTCCATCCACTTTTACTGTCTCTTACTTCTGCTTGGTCTTTTTTGTCGACCTTTTTAAAGAAAGGAAAATTAATAACCCATGCAAATGCCAAGACGCCATTCTTTTTATCCTCATCTGTTCGCATATCAAATTTATCCTCTCCATATTTTTCTATTGCATCTTTATAATCGACAATTGGGAATGTCTCATCTTTTAATTTCCCTCCGACTTTTTTGACAGCTTCTTTGACTATTTCCTCAACAGTTGTCATAACGTCTTCACGACTGACAAAACTCATTTCAATATCAACCTGTGTATGCTCAAATCCTCTATCTGCACGCAAATCTTCATCGCGAAGACACCGTGGCAGTTGGAAATATCTTTCAAATCCCGCTGTCATAAGAAGTTGCTTATATTGCTGAGGGCTCTGGGGAAGTGCATAGAATTTTCCTGGCTGAAATCTGGATGGCACTAAAAAGTCTCGAGAACCTTCTTTGGTTGACTTGGTAAGAAGAGGTGTCTCTATTTCTGTAAAATCTCTCTCAAGAAGTGCCTGACGAATTGCATGAGAGTAGGCACTGCGAAGCCTCATATTTTTTTGAAGTCTGGGACGGCGAAGATCTAAGTATCTGTATTGTAATCTTGTCTCCTCACCAATGTCATAGCCTAAGTACTTTGTATTCTGTAACGTCTATTTCTACTGTCCCTGTTGGAAGAAGAGCATTTACCATTTTTTCCGGTCTTGCTTTCACTATACCTGTAATTTCTACCACGGACTCTGTGGTAAGCTCTCCCATTTTCGAAAATCCGACAATTTGTACTTTGCCAGTCCTATCTCGAAGGTCAATAAAGGTAAGCTTGCCATGGTCTCTTTTTGTATCTACCCAGCCTTGGAGTAAAACCTCTTCACCAACTTTTTTAACTGTTTGTCCGACTAATGTTCTGTTCATAATAATAAACCCTCACTCCGACTCTCTTCCCGCCAGGGCGGGACGATGGAGATCAAAGAAGAGATATTTATATGTATTCTACCCAGAAAATAGCCTCTTGACAATAGCCATAAACAGGTTTAGACTTATAATGATTGTATGAAACTGGTAAGAGAAATGTACTTTATTTACAAGATTCTTCCTACTTTGTAGGGAGCTTCGTTGCAATAAAGCAATAGACAACGATGTCTCCCCACAAAAAGGGGAGATTTTTTGTATTTTTATAAAGAAAGAGATATAATATGCAAGCAGAATTTGGACAAACAGTTGCTGTTTTACCTAATGTTGAATTAGGAAGAAGAGCTCGACGCGATTATATGCCTACCGAACAAGACTATCGAGTTGATGGAGAAGGAAGAGCCTTATATTATCGTGACTACAGAAACACTTTTGACAGATTGAAAGCAGCAGGGATATTGAAATCTGGAGAACTCCTTCCTACCGATCTTCCCATACTGTTTGTGGGAAATAATACAATACAACCTCAATCATTTGACGTAAGAAAAGCCGATGCGAATGCGATTGAAGGCTTTCCTTATCCTGGAAAATCAGCAACAATAAAGTTCACTGATGACAGAGACACAGCAACTATGGCAATATTTGATCGGCCAGCAAGAAGAGATAAAAATACTGATCATTTATATGCCGCTACTGTTGGACAATTAGAAGCTCTTGGTTTTAATGTTTATTATCTACCTTTATTCAATAATCCTTTGCATGTGAGAATTGTCCATCAAAGTCATATGGAAAATCCAAATGATCTTTTTACAGCAAGATTTCATAAAGCAACTGTTGCTTTGGCAGAATTATTACAAGGTCAACGGCTTCCGGAGTAAGTTTTTATATCTTTCACTTTAACTTGCAAGCTTGTTTTACCGTTCCAAATATTTTCGTCAATGGTATAGACCATATCTACTTCCTGTCCTACTTTTAATTGGGCGGCCAAGTCTCCCATACCAAAGGCAATGGCATCGATAGGAAAAGATCCTGAAACAAGTTCAGGATGACGATTTTTAGAATGAGATCCCTCGGCTTCGCCAGGTGCAAGACTGTACCTGGCTTCACTCGCAATGACGTTGGGAGAAATTTTTAGCTTGAGGTGGGACTTATCTTTTCCGATTACTTTTATTTCTTTTACCTCTACCTTGCTGACAAAAGTTGGCTCAGGGTTAGCCATGCCAAAAGGAGCTAATTGTTGTAGCTCTTTATACACATCCTGCGTGACATATTCCAAAGGCAACTCGCAATCTATTCGTAAAACTCTTGTCAGCATTACTTCATCTAATTGCTCCTCCGCTAATTTCTCTAACGCTTCCTGAAGCAATGCAATTTTCCCTGTTTCTATAGTAAAACCTGCTGCCATTGGATGACCACCTGCATTTATTAAAAGGTCGCTATTTGTCCTGATAAATTCAATAATATTAAATCCTGCTACTGACCTGGCAGATGCTTTACTTATTTTTTCTCCAATGGAAAGCACTATTGCCGGGCGATAAAATGTCTCAACTAATTTTCCTGCAACAAGACCAATTACTCCCTCCTCATAGCTCTCATGAGATACGAATAACAACTTTTTGATATTTGATATTTGATATTTGATACTAGAGACAGCATGTTCAGCCAATTTTTTTGTAAGAACTTGGCGTTCGCGATTTGTATTCCCGAGCATATCTGCAAGGACTTTTGCTCTGAGTCTATCTTTTGTGCAAAGCAGCCGAAGACTATCCATTGCAGATGCCATTCGCCCCATTGCATTGAGTCGTGGCGAAAGCATATGACCAATGGCATAGACATCTATTTTTTGTGGATCGACTTGTGCGTCAGCAAAAAGTGCGAGAAGTCCTGGACGGTGTGTTGATTTGAGTTGTTTCAAACCAAACATGAGTAATGTTCTATTGGCTCCGGTAAGAGGGACAAGATCTGCTACTGTTGCGAGCGCAACGAGTTCTAGATGGTGATTGGAAACGTCATTGCGAGCGACCGAGGCGAGCGCGGCAATCTCTAGACTAGATTGCTTCGTCGTTTCACTCCTCGCAATGACGGAATGGGTAAGTTCTTGTGCTAGCAAGTATGCTACTCCTGCACCGCAGAGCTTGGTTGTATGAAAAATCGCATAGGCACTTGGTAATTTTTCACCTGGCACATGGTGATCTGTGATAATAACATCAATTCCCTGCTTTTTTGCAAAATCCACTGCTTCATTGGCAACAATACCATTATCAACAGTAATTATTAATGTTGGTTTTTCTTTTGTCATTCTGGTCGAAGATCCAGAATCAGATCCTGGATGCGCTCCTTTGTCGCTTACCAGGATGACGTTTTCAATACCTTTAATAGATAGTCCATATCCTTCTTCAAATCGACTGGGAATATATGGCATAACTTTTGCTCCCATTGCATGGAGTGTCTCCCATAAAATTGCAGTTGCTGTAATACCATCAACATCATAATCACCAAAAATAATAATTTCTTCCTTTTTCTCAATTGCTTGATGAATACGTTTGATTGTTTTTGAAAGTTCTTTCGTATCTATCCCAACAGAGATTGGTGTTACTGATTCTAACTCTGGATGTAAAAATTGTTCTATTTCTTCTTTCTTTGTGAGGCCTCTATTCTCTAGAAGAATATTGAGTAGGTTGTTTGCTGTGTCAGCCAGAGGCTGATCGTCCTTTGGACAAAATTCGTTCAAGGTTTTCCATTTTTTCATGCTATAATTCTACCATAGAATAAAGAATCAGGAATTATGAATAATGCATAATTCTTAATTCATATTGCATAATTCATGAAACTAGATATTCCTCAAAACATTCTCGATATTTACGAGAAGATAAACGAGAAGAGATTCCAAATCTACTTCGTGGGTGGATCGGTAAGAAATATTTTGCTTGAAAAACCAGTGAAAGATTGGGATATGACTACAAGCGCCACTCCAGAAGAGATCCTCAAACTTTTCCCAGATGGATTTTATGACAATCAATTTGGCACAGTTGGGTTGCCAATTAACGTCATTGCGAGCAAAGCGAAGCAATCACGTTCTGAGATTGCCACGTCGCCTGTGGCTCCTCGCAATGACGAAGAAAATAGCCAGGTTGTTGAAGTCACCACTTTTCGCACAGAAAGAGAGTATAAAGATTCCCGACATCCAACTGAAGTAGCATGGGGAAAAAGCATTGAAGAAGACTTAGAGCGGCGAGACTTTACTATAAATGCAATTGCTATGCAGTTGCAAATCACAAGTAACAAAATACAAGATACAAAACTATTTGATCCGTTTGACGGTCAGAAAGATCTTAAAAATCATGTAATTAGAGCTGTGGGGGATGCTGCCAAACGATTTAAAGAAGATGCGCTCCGCCTCATGCGCGCAGTGAGATTTGCAACACAACTTTCTTTCACTATAGAAAATGAAACATGGAAAGCAATGCAACAAGATAGTCCTCTTTTAGAGAATATTTCAAAAGAACGAGTGAGAGATGAGCTTTTTAAAATTCTTGCAAGCGATTTTCCTTACGAAGGGATAATGATGCTTAAAAATGCAAATCTTTTAGAGCATATTCTTCCGGAATTACTTGAAGGCATGGGCGTCTCCCAAGAAAGACCAGGAAGACATCATGTCTATGATGTTTTTGAGCATAATGTGCTTTCATTAAAATATTGTCCGAGTCCCGACCCTCTTGTGAGATTTGCAACACTTATTCATGACGTTGGCAAACCAAAAGTTGAAAGCAAAGATGAAAATGGATTGGTAATTTTTTACAATCACGAGGTAAAAGGAGCGCAAATGGCCTATGAAATTTGCGAACGATTACATTTTTCAAAAAAAGAAAGAGAGAAGGTTGTCAAACTAATTCGGTGGCATATGTTTAGTGTCGATGAACATATCACTGATGCTGCTGTCAGACGATTTATTCGAAGAATTGGCATAGATGCTGTGAAAGATTTACTTGATGTGAGAGTCGGGGATAGACTTGGAAGCGGCATCCCAGAAGAAAAAGCAGAGAGTTGGAGACTTAGGAAATTTCGGGAAAGAATTGAAGAACAACTGAGACCTGCTCCATTTTCAATTACTGATTTAGCAATTAATGGCAATGATATCATGAAAGAATTAACAATCAAACCTGGCCCACAAATTGGCAAACTTCTCCAACAATTATTTGAAGAGGTTGATGAAAATCTTGAATTAAATAATCGCGAGCATCTTCTTAAACGAGTGAAAGAATTAGTTTAATTATTCTTCGAACGAAGTGAGAAGTTTATGAAAACCTGGAAATGGTATGTTTATATTCTTGAATGTAAGGATGGACTATACTATACCGGAATAACATGGAACGTAGAGAAAAGATTAGAACAGCACGCTTCTGGAAAGGGCAGCAAATTTACTGCAAAGCATGGATTCAAAGAACTTAAATATACTGAAGAGTTCACAAACATTATTCAGGCAAGAAACAGAGAAGCACAGCTGAAAGATTTTAGCAGAGTGAAAAAAGAAGCCTTATGGAATTAGTTCTCGCTTTGCTCGAACAATAATCGATAATCTGTTATAATAAAGTCATGAAAAAATCAGATCTTCAAGAAGAATTAAAGCAGGCAATGCTTGCAAAAGAAGAACTCAAAAAATCTGTCCTTCGCATGCTCCTTTCTGCAATTACCTATTATGAAATTAATAAAGGAGGGGCAGGGTACATCGCAACTGATGAAGATGTTATGACTGTTATAGGAACCCAAGTAAAACAAAGAAAAGATAGTATTGAACAATATGAAAATGCAGGAAGACAGGAATTAGCAGATAAAGAGAAATCAGAAATGTTACTCCTTAAAAAATATCTTCCAGAACAAATGGGCGAAGATGAGATAAAGATGCTCGTTCAAGATGCCATAAAAAGTACCGGTGCTACAACGCCTGCAGACATTGGAAAAGTTATGGGAGCTCTCATGCCAAAAACAAAAGGCAAAGCAGATGGAGCACTAGTGAGCAAAATAGTCAAAGAAAGTCTTACTTCTTAATTCTCTTCTGAAGCAATTCCTGCCACAACACGAGTAAGGGTGCTGCATTAAAGATAGAAGAATAGGTCCCTGATACAACCCCAATAAGAAGTGCAGCAATAAACCACTTTGTGCTTTCTCCTCCAAATAAAAGAAGTGTAAATAAAACCAATATCACAGTGAGCGATGTATTTAATGACCGTGTCAGTGTTTGTAAAATAGATTCATTGACAACATAGCCAAAATCTTCCCCACCCATTTTCTTAAGATTCTCCCGAATTCTATCAAAAACAACAATAGTGTCATGGACTGAAAATCCAATGACTGTAAGAATTGCTGTCACAAAAAGACTATCCACTTCAACCCCAAAGAAGTGACCAAGAATGGAAAATATACCAAGCAGTACTAACGCGTCATGCAAAAGAGCTATGATTGCAGCTACTCCAAATCGAAAACTATTTGCCGGACGTGGCACGCTTCTAAAAGACCATGCAATATAGAGGACTATTAAAAGAGACGCGACCAACACTCCTAAGAATGCATTTTTTGTTGTCTCGGAGCCAATGGTTGGCCCAACTGTCTCATATTCTTCTTCTTTTACGTTTGGATATTGCAGTTGTAATTTTGACAAAAGTGCAGTGTGTGCTTTTTGATCTAAAGGCTTGGTCCTCACAACTACATGATTACTTAGTGTTATTTTTGATCCCCCGGTAAAATCTATAGAAAGATTCAGACCCCACAAAAACAAAGAAATGAGCCCTGGAATAATAACCAAAAGCGACAATGCGAAATACCAATTTTTATGTCGAATTATATTCATATTAATGTTTGTAAAATACTCTAATCAAAGTCCGCGTCACGACAATTGCACTAAACATACTCACCAATACTCCAATTGCTAAAGTTAATGCAAATCCTCTCACAATACCAGTCCCAAATTTATAAAGAATAGCACTCGTAATGAGTGTTGAGACATTGGAATCACGGATAGATGACCATGCACGGGTAAATCCAAGTTCCATAGCAGTCTCTGGTGATTTGCCAGATCGCAACTCTTCTTTCATTCTCTCAAATATAAGAATATTTGCATCAACTGCCATACCAATGGAAAGAATAAATCCTGCAATACCAGCGAGTGTCAGCGTCACTGGAATAAGCTTGAATACCCCAAGCACAAGCAACGTATACAGTACCAATGCAGCACTTGCGATAATGCCAAGTCTTCCATAGAGAATGGTCATAAATATGACAACTATGACAAATCCGAGTATTCCGGCAAAAAGACTTTTTGAAAGAGCACTTTGTCCAAGCGTTGCACCAATACTCTGCTGCTGAAGAATAGAAAGCGGTACTGGCAGCGCGCCTGCCTGTAACTCAATACTGAGCGACTTCGCACTATCCTGTGTAAATCCACCGGTAATCACAGCATTCCCGGTAAGAATTGGCTCATTTACTCGTGGCGCTTCGATAACCTGATTGTCAAGCACTATTGCCACAACTTTTCCAACATTTCTTTTCGTAATATCTGCAAACTTTTCTGTCCCGACATTGGTAAAATTAAGTTGCACTTGTGGCGCACCGGTATTGGTATCAAAAGTCACGGTCGCACTCTGTAAATCACTTCCGGTAAGAGTTGTTTGCGTTGCATCTACGCCTAAAATTTGTGGAATACCAAGTGGGAAATTTTGTTGATTTTTTAATGCTCCTGAGCCACTTGCGCCTTGTTCCCAAAATGACAGCTGTGCTGTAGTCCCAATAAGCTGCACTGCTTGATTCACATTAACTCCTGGCAAATCAACTGTAATGCGATAATCATTACTCACAACCGATGTCTGAATAACCGGCTCTGAAACACCGTACAGATTGACGCGTCTTTCCAAAACCACTCGCGCGCCTTCTAATGCGCTATCCCTTTGTGCTTGTGGCACATGACTCATGTCTGCATGCAGTGTCACACTTGTACCACCCTGCAAATCAAGTCCTTCTTTAAAAGGAAATTGTCCATTTTGCAGTACAATTGTTTTATTAATAATTGGCACCTTGACTGAAAGTGTTTTTGGAAGCTTGGGCATAACAATAAAAATCGCTCCAATAAAGAGCAAAATAATTGTCCATAAGAGTAGTCGGGGGTGGTTTTTCATGAAAGCATACTTTCTTCATCTCCCAAAAGCATTATTCGAGAGCCTGCAAGAATTTTTTCCAAGAATGGATCGTGTCTACTTTTTCGAAAAGCAAATTCATCTTCAGTCATAACCGTGTAATTAATTTCATGTCCTAGTCTCGCTTCTTCATTTCTCACAATTAATGCAATTTCAGGAATAACGACAGTCCCGATAAGAAGAAAATCTATTTCCTCAGGATCTTTTTCCATATGTCTTACAAATTTACCAGAAAGCATTGCAAATTTTATTTTTCCAAGCTTTACTCTATTTTTTATGACCTCTGCCCCAAGACCGGTAAGCTTGGCTGAAAGCCGTAAGAGATCAAAATAAAATGGGTATGTTTTGTTGAGGAAATAATACACTCTATTTGCTCGTTTTTCTTTAGAAAGAATGCCATTCTTTTCCATGAATGCCAATTCACGTCTCACTGCATTAATTTCGTCTCCTGTTCTTCTCACCAATTCTCGGACATGAAACATTTCAAATGGCTGAGCTAAGAATACATTGATTACCTTAATACGGGATTTCGATGTAATAAAATCTGAAAGCATAGATTGCCACTATTATAAATTGATCACTAAAATTATGCAATAGGGGGCAGACTACTTGATAGTAAGTACTCCGTCGAGGGGCAGAACGGTAAACCAAATAAGTCCTCTAACAAATTGAATAGGATTCCCATTTGAGTCAAAGAGCAGTGTACGAGAAGTCCTACTATCTTTTCTCCACGTTGCTGCAATCTTTTTCCCATCTTGAAAGACCGTTGCCTTTCCCGTACCTTTGTCTTGATACAATAAATGAATATTATTTTCATAGCCATCATTTGCATTAAGCTCTTGCATGGACAAAATAACAACATTCTTTGCAGCTAACTGCTTTTTCGTATCGAAATCAAGATGCGGTTGTCCTCCATTGCTGCGAAGATATACATTATTTTTTGGATCGTATTGCCAATCAACGAAATAATCTGATTGATTTTGCCAGAATTCTATATGAATATTTTGCGTGAGTGGTCTTTGAGAAACTGGCGCGTCATCTTTAAATGTATATTTCACAAAATTTGCATCCCACTGCTTTCCATTTTTGTCGCTTGTCGTAATATTTCTATCTGTTTTTGCAAAATCCCATAATTTTGTTGTTGTCGAATACATAGTATGCTCGGTTGCAACTGTATGACCTAATCTATCATAATCTCTCCAGAATGTCGGAAAACCAATAGAGAATTGATTGAGATCGTTGTAACCGCTCCATCCATAATCATCGAGTTGTCCCAGTGCATCTGCTGGTCCCGAAGCATTTGCACCACCGACATGAGCATACAGTGGATATTGTCCGTATTCAGATGCAAAATCAATAAAGTAAGTCCTTGCAGATCTGACAGGACCAACCTGAGGTGCGTCTTGACAGTAAAAAATTGCGAGAAATCTTGTAATACCTCCTTCTGCAACAGCTTCATACACTGTATCTGCATAGGAAAGACCGGATTGAGGACGTGCTTCCTGATGATTTTCAATCATAATCCCGAGAGGACGATGTTGTTGCCACCAGGACTCTTGCTGTGTTGAGTATTTTACACCATTTATTGGACATGCTTGTGTCTTTGGAAGATTTGGATCGAATTGTAACTGACCATTTGCTAATTTTGTCGTGGGGAGCGCAACGGGAATTGCTTTTTTTGGAAGGATTTGTGTAAAAAGAAGGTATGCAAGGCCTGCAATAACAATATAGACTCCCAGTGCAATAAAGATAATTTTTTTCGACATAAAAATCTTTAGCCAAGCTTCGTGGCTTGGCTCAGGGCTTTCTGCTCATCATCAGAGAGTGTATGCTCGACTCCTTTGCCATTTTTTACTTTCTTTGCATACCACCTGGTCCCAGACCTGGAATACAATCCCGAAATGACGACACCAGTATTTACGCTATCTACAAGAGCTAAAATAAAACTCTGATCGCCGCCGGTGTCTTTAAAGGGATTAAACCGAAGAAGACCTATTTTTTGGATATGTAATTTGCCTTCTTTTTCAATTGTATCACACTGTTTGGAAAGATTTGCAATATCCTTTTTTGCAACATCTACATCTTTGAGAATTCCCTCCAGTACTGCTTGTAATGTCCGTGCATTTGTTCCTTTTATCAATGCATTGTAATGAGAAGACATTGCAAAGAAGAACACGGTGATAACAGAAAGCCAAATAAGTGAAATTATCGCCAGAAAAAATGCAATGGTAAATAACATCGTAATGAAATACTAGCCTCTTGACAGCTGTGATGTCAATAGTGTAATCTGAGCTATCAGCATGCCTAGGCACAAAAAAACAAAAGAGCAAAAAATCCGAGCCGATCTGCTCCGTAAGGCAGAACCTGTAGATATTTCTTATACACCTACTTTTACCTTTTCAAGCACTCAAAAAGAATTATCAACGCATCGAGCGATTACAAAGTCCTCATGGCTCTTTTCGGATCTTAAAAGGACAGTTATTACCTCATCATCAATTGTCGTAGCAGAGCTTATTTTATTTTTCTTACTTTCGACCCATATTATTAGATAAATGGTGAAGGGGGGTGACTAAAATCTATGGTATCAATGTATTGTGTAAAATGCAGAGCAAAAAGAGAAGTCGATAATCCAGAACACGTTACCATGAAAAATGGTAAGCCTGCAATGAAAGCAAAATGTCCAGTTTGTGGTACAGGAATGTACAAAATTGGCTCAAAGTAAACTTCAGTTTACTTTATTTGAATCAAAAATCCCCTTCCAAAATTGCAGGGGATTTTTGGTGGATAATTCACTTCGTGAAAAACTCCAAGATACAAATCACAAGATACAAATAACTCACAAAATCCAAATCTCAAAATGTTTGAATATTGTTTCTTGTACGTTGTAATTTATTTGTTACTTGTTGGTTGTGATTTGGAATTTGCTTGTTCATGATAATGAACAAGCTTGTAGACTTGCAGCACTGACACATTCCAATGTCCAGCTATATCTGCTCTCCCAAATCCAGCAACTTCCCAGAGAGGATATCCGAGTGGATGACAGTCCCCAATTTCACAGACAATAAGAAGTTGCGAGGTAACTGATGTTCGCTTCGGATCCTCCAGAAGTGTCTGAATTGTCACTGGTGGATGACCCCAAACAGTCAGAAAATAACGGTATGCCTGGTCAGAATTTCCATTCGTAATGAGGGCAAAATTATATGGCTTTCCATGGGTTTGATCGAGCACAAATTGTGCTATTTCTCTTACCTGCATCATTTGTCTATTGGGTTCAAAACGAAATGGCATTGCCTGAAGATTGATAGCAAAAAGGATTGTAAAAACAACAACTCCAAGCACTTTTGCAAAGATATTTTTTGTGAATATGAAAGACAGAAGATTCCCAACAAGTAAAAATGGCACAGGAAACATGAATTCAAAATAATAATCATAAATTGGTTTTTTGTAAAAACCAAAAAGGACTACGCCAAAGAAAAACCACAAAAATATCAGAAGATATTTTTGGAATTGTTCGATTCTGGATGCGCTTGTGCCTCGCTTACCAGAATGACTATAGAGCTGCCAGAGCAAAAGACCAATACTCAAAATTCCCAAAAGAAGCGTAAGATAATACCACACGGCTATGTATGGGTGTGCTTGCAAGGAAACTTGCTCAGGAGGAGGAAAATCAGTTACCAGTCTTCCAAATACTCGAAAAAATACATTATCAACCATTGCAAAAAAATTCATACCGCTTCCAACATTTTGTGAATGAAACACGAAATTCGTTATGCTTCTAAAATCAGGAAACCCATGACGAACTTCAAATGCGAGAAATGGTGAATACCCAATAATAAAACCACCTGCAAGAAAGAGAAAATCTTTTCCAATTTGCAAAAACATTCTCCGCAAGGATACGCCTTCCCGAAGGAGTATCCTTGTTAACAAAATATACGTAATAAGAACAACCCCAATAAACACCTCTATGTAATGCAGTTGCAAATCTATCCCATACAGAATGCCTGTAATAACAAAAAACATGAGAGAATTTTTCTTTATTGCTTTGTAGAGCGAATATAAGGTTGCCATAGTAAAAAGAGGCATAGGATTGGGATTCCAGGATGAGCGCGAATAGGCAATAACAAGTGGGGATACAGCAAAGAGCGCTGCGGCAATAATACCTGTTGTTTTGTTGAAAAATTCCATACCAATTTTGTACACAAAAAAAGTGGCAAAAATTCCAAAGATTGCTATCATTACAGCTGGCCCAACCGGATCGTAATTGAAAAGGAAAAGAAATGGTGCAATAAAATAGTAATAGATAGGTCCTAAGAAAAAACCACCAACAGAAGCAGTGGGTCCAAGCAATGTAAAATGCCCATGTAAAATATTATATGCAACTAATACATCTCTTCCCTCATCTCCAAGAAATGTCATATAATCGCCAATTTTATAGAGACGGAGAAAAGCAGCAAGAAGAAGAATTCCTACAATTGGTAGATTTTCTTTGGAAAAAACTTTTTTTAATAATGTTCCCATAATTGAAGAACGTGCAGTGAATCATTTTTTCTTCCAGATAAATCTGTTGTAAATTGCAAAATTCCAGATGAGTAACAATCCTGTCCCGAGTATAAAATAGAAAAAATAATATTTTGTCCCAAGGACATGGTCTCCGATGAATATCGTCCCTGTTTGTATAAAGATAACACCAAATACTGATGTTGCATAAAATTGCACCATTTTCAGAAAGTACATACCAACTCCTGAAATTTTATGCTCTTTAAATGTCCAGAGATTATTGAAATTATAATTAGAAAATATTGCTACAGCTGCTCCTGCTAAATTAGCAATTTCTGGCGTTAGATGAGCAAATTCAACAAGCAACCGCAAAATAACAGCATTAATAATAAAACCAAATCCTCCCACTACTAAAAACTTCCCAAATTTTCCAAAAAGTGTTTCCTTGATACTTGTAACTATAACAAACTTTACGATATCCATAATGTATCCAAGCGGTGCAATTTTCGAACTGCCTAATTTACGATCTGAAAAATGCAAAGGAACTTCACCAATTTTGAATCCATCCCGCACTGCTTTTTGTAAAAATGCAATTTGGAAGATATAGCCATTGAATCCGGACATTTCTTTGCTCTCTTTTTCAAAAACTTTTTTTGTAATGGCCCTAAAACCACCTGTCCAGTCATGAATACTAAATTTCAAGAAGGCTGTTCTCACAAAAATATTTGCAATCATAGAAAATGCTTTTCGCTGTGGAGGCCAATTTTCTGGAATAGATCCACCATTACTATAGCGCGTTTGGACAACCATATCATACCCTTCTTCTAATTTTTTGATAAACTTTGGAAGGTCGTGTGGATCGAATTGAAAATCTGCATCAATACTCACAACCACATCAGCATCGTGCTTATCAATTGCCTCTCCCATCGTACGAATGTATGCAGCGCCAAGACCTTTCTTCTCGCCCTGATTTATACCGAGATTTTTATATTTCTTCATGAGACTCTTTACAATATCGCCTGTACCATCTGGAGAAAAATCATCGGCAACAATAATATGCATGTCATGTTCTTTTATTTTTGGAAAAACCTCTTCTTCAAGCATGACAATAAATTTTTCTATATTGTCTTTTTCGTTATAGGTAGCGGGTACGACGTAAATCTTCATACTTTTTTAGTATATCCTATTCTTTATTGCTTTTGAAATACGCAATTGTCTTTTCAAGTCCTTCATCAAGGCTAACTTGTGGCTCCCAATCAAGAAGTTTTTTTGCTTTGGTAATGTCTGGTTTTCTCTGCATTGGATCGTCTGGAGGTAATGCTTCATAGGTAAGTTGCGCAGTCACCTGCATTTTTTTTATAACAATTTCTGCAAATTCTTTCACTGTTTTTTCAATTGGATTACCAAGATTAATAACTTCTCCAGAAAGATTCTTTCTAAGCATCAGTTGATACAGTCCTTCTACTAAATCACTTACATAACAAAAACTTCTTGTTTGGGATCCGTCACCATAAATAACAATTGGTTGTTTTTTTAATGAAGCAACAATAAAATTACTCACTACCCGTCCGTCCATGGGCTGCATCTGTGGGCCATAGGTATTAAAAATACGTGCTATTCTCACATCAAGACTATATTTTCTGTAATATGCCATTGTCATTGCTTCTCCAAATCTTTTCCCCTCGTCATAGACTGACCGTATCCCATTTGGATTGACGTTTCCAAAGTAGTCTTCTTTTTGCGGAGAAATTTCTGGATCTCCATATACTTCAGATGTTGATGCAAAGAGAAATCGTGCACTATTTTCTTTTGCGAGATTTAACAGATTGTATGTCCCCAAAGAATTTGCAAGAAGCGTCTCGATAGGAAGACTCATGTAGCTATTTTTGCTATGAAGATTGGGAGATGCTGGAGAAGCAAGGTGAAAAACATAAGAGATATTAGATATTTGATATTTGATAGCGGAGAACTCTTGAGTTACATCATGTTCGATAAAAGTAAAATGAGGGTTTTGTTCTAAATCTTTAATATTCTCTCTGCTCCCTGTCACGAGATTATCAACGCAGATGACAGAGTAATTTTCGTCGAGAAGGCTTTTGCAGAGGTGAGATCCTATAAAACCAGCGCCACCGGCAACCAAAACTGTTTGCATACGTTATTTTTCTGCCTCGAGCTCGGCCTTGACCATCATTTCAACAAGTTGTGGAAAGCTGGTCTTTGGACTCCACCCTAATTTTTCTTTTGCTTTTGTCGCATCTCCCTTAAGCATATCTACCTCTGCGGGCCGAAGGTAGCGTGGGTCATTTGCTTTAATATATTTTTTCCAATCAGTAATCCCTACTGCTTTGAATGCGAGCCCTACATATTCCTCAATACTGTGCGTCTCTCCTGTTGCAATAACATAATCATCTGGCTTGTCTTGCTGAAGCATCAACCACATTGCCTCAACATAGTCACCTGCAAATCCCCAATCTCTTTTTGCATCTAAATTGCCAAGCTCTATTGCATTTTGTTTGCCAAGATGAATTCTAGCAACGCCATTTGCAATTTTTCTTGTGACAAATTCTATACCTCGCCTAGGTGACTCGTGGTTGAAAAGAATGCCGCTCACCGCAAACATATTATAACTTTCTCTATAATTTACCGTTATATAGTGTCCATATACTTTTGCAACACCATAGGGACTTCGTGGATAGAATCTTGTTGTCTCTTTTTGTGGTGTCTCTGTTACTTTTCCAAACATCTCACTGGAAGACGCCTGGTAAAATTTTGCATCTGGCTTAAGTGCTCTCAGCGCTTCCAAAACACGGGTTACTCCGAGTGCCGTAAATTCACCGGTAAGCAATGGTTGTCCCCAGGAGGTTTTGACAAAAGATTGGGCTGCTAAATTATATACTTCATCTGGCATTGTCTGTTTTACGGCTTCCATTATTGAACCCTCATCCATTAGGTCTCCGGATAAAAGCTCTATTTTATCCATGATATGCTCAATGTTGCCAATATTCGGGATGCTCAAACGCCTCACCATGCCATACACTTTGTAGCCTTTTGAAAGGAGCAATTCTGCTAAATAAGATCCGTCCTGTCCAGTGATGCCGGTAATAAGTGCTTTCTTCATAGGATAATTCTAAACAATTCCCCGCCAATAGTCCAGGGTATCTTTGAGTGTCTGTTCCAGAGGAATAACTGGCATCCATCTTGTGGCATCTCTTACTTTCGTTGCATCGCAGATAAGTTCTGGATTTTCTACCGGACGAAGAAGACTCTCATCGGTCTCAACAGTAATAGACGTTGTTGATTCTTTGAGCATCATATCCAACACATCAGCAATTTTATGTGACACACCCGAGCCAATATTGTACACTTCACTGGGAATCCCATTCTCAAGAACCAGCGCATAGGCTCTCACCATGTCTCTTACATCGGTAAAATCCCGTTTTGCATCAGTATTTCCTACTTTTAGAATCGGTTCCATCTTCCCTTTCTCGATCATTGCAATCTTTTTCGCAAATGCTCCTATTGCAAATGCATCTGATTGACGAGGACCAATATGATTAAAAGGTCTTACTCTCACAATTGGCATTTTGTAGCTTAAAAAATATTGCAGTCCCAAATAATCCTGCGCAATTTTACTCACTGCATAGGGGGTTGTTGGACGAAGAGGCGTATCCTCATCAATAGGTAAATCATTTGGTGCAACAATACCATACACTTCTGCAGAAGAGGTAATAAGTACTCTCGAAGCCAAAAGATCTGCTTTTCTTAGTGCCTCAAATAAATGTATTTCAGCAGCAATATTATTTGTCATTGTATCCGTTGGATTGTCAAAACTAAGACCTGGAGCGGTGAGCGCTGCGAGATGAAAAACCCATTCTGGCTGTTCTTCTTTTATAATATTTTTAACTGTATCTGCCTCGAGGAGATTGACTTTGTGAAGACGAATTTTGTCTTTAATTGCATCGACATATTCTACTGATTTGTCTGAGATATATGTCCCACTCACATCATGTCCAAGAGAAACCAAATGCTCTGCAAGAAAACTGCCTGCAAAACCAGTGATCCCAGTAATAAAGACTTTTTTCATCTGCCAACTCCAACGTAGGTAAAACCAAGCTCTTGTAGCTCTTGTGAGTCGTAAATATTTCGTCCATCAATTAATTTGGGAGATTTCATACTTTCTTTTATTTTTTTCATATCAAGCTGCTTAAATTCATTCCATTCTGTCATGAGAATAAGAAGTTCCGCTCCATCAGCAACTTCATAGGCATCCTTACAAAGCGTGATATCTGGTAACAGTTTTTTGGCATTATTCATAGAAATGGGGTCAAATGCCTTTATTTTTGCACCCAATTTTTGAAGCTCTGGAATAACTGTCCGGGACGGTGCATCACGCATATCATCGGTATCTGGCTTAAAGGCAAGTCCTAGTACGCCAATTGTTTTCCCATCTATACTACCAAGCATATTCTTTGCTTTTTCAACGATTTGATGCATAGCATCTTTATTGATTGCTTCTACATCTTTGAGAAGTGTAAAATCATACCCATGCTCTTTTGCGATCGCAATAAGTGCTTTGACATCTTTTGGAAAACAACTTCCCCCATACCCTGCTCCAGCATATAAGAAAGACGATCCAATTCTTTTATCGAGTCCTATTGCTTCCAAAACCATTGGTCCATTTGCTCCTACTATTTCTGAAAGTTTGGCAATGGCATTTGCGTAAGAGATTTTGGTTGCTAAAAATGCATTTGCCGCGTACTTTATCATTTCTGCTGTTTCTATATCCGTGAGGACAAATTTTCCATCAATTGGTTTATGAAGTTCCATGAGGAGTGCTTGCGCTTTTACAGACTCTGTCCCTATTACAATCCTGTCTGGATGTTGTGTGTCACTAATCGCTTGACCTTCCCGAAGGAATTCTGGACAAGAAGCGACATCGAACGTTGCTTTTTGTGGTTTGGCTTTTTCAAGAATCTCTTTTACTTTTCTATTTGTCCCGACCGGCACAGTACTTTTTGTAATCACAACGGTATATCCGTCAAGATGCTTCCCAATCTCCTCAGCTACTTGAAAAACAACAGATAAATCTGCCTCACCAGTTGGTTTTGGAGGAGTTCCTACAGCAATGAAAACAACATCAGAAGAGGGAATTGATTCTGTGTACTCCAGCGTAAATAACAAACGCTTTGCTTTGACATTTCGCATAACCAGTTCTTCGAGTCCTGGTTCGTAAATTGGCAAAATACCTTTTTTAAGGTTGTCAATTTTTTCTTTCGTATGACCGATGACGTGCACAGTATTCCCTAAATCAGCAAATACCGCTGCTGTAACAAGTCCAACGTACCCATGGCCAATAAATGTAATTGTCATAAAACTTTTTGCTCTTTGAGAGCTTCCAGTCCTTCTTTAAAACCTTTCATATTTATCCCTAATCTAGTTATTTTATCATTATTCATGGTTAAGTCAATTGGACGCTTTGCGCGATCCTTGAAAAATGCTTGAAAAGATACTGGCATAATAAGATTTGTGTCCAAACCAAACATCTCTGCCATTTGCAAAACTCCCTCATACGGGATAATCGTTTCACTCCCAAGAAGATGAAAGATACCTGTATGGTCTTTTTCTATAAGCACATGCAAAGCCGTTGCTATGTCATCGATAAACGTTGGATTGAATTTCTGGTCATTTACAACTTTTATTTCTTTCCCTTCTTGCAAAAGATGCAACAACAGTCTTACAAAATCTTTTTTTTCAAAATGCGCCCGGTAGGGAGTACCTATTCTTACAATACACCATGACAATCCACTTTTTTGTATAACTTTTTCCGCTTCCAATTTTGTCTGTCCATACCAATTAATAGGATTTGTTGTGTCTTCTTCTTTGTACCCTCCAACGGGAGTGTCATTACCTGAAAAGACAAAATCAGTCGACATGAAAATAAGTTTTTTATGAAATTCCCGACATGCATCAATAATATTTTTTGTACCTGTAACATTTATTTTCCATGCCTCTCCATTTTCTCCTAACGCTTTATCTTTTTCACACCCATCGACGTCTGTCTTGGCAGCAAAATGAAACACAATATCTGCGCTTGAATTCTTCAAGCGATCAAAGACTGCTTGTCTATCAACAATATCAGTGCCTGTCTTTCGACTGATATCTTCAAAAGAATATTTATCTCCTAAGAGCTCTACCACTCTTGATCCTACTAATCCGGACAAACCGGTACCTATAATCTTCATAAAAAACATTTCGTCATTGCGAGGAACAAAGTGACGAAGCAATCTCAGAGATCGCCACGTGATTTTTCTCGAGAAAAATCAGCTCGCGATGACGTGCTAGTTGCCATATTGTTTGCTGTAGTATTCCTGGTAAGATCCATTTTTGACATCTCTCCACCACTGCTCATTTTCTTTGTACCACTCGATTGTTTTTAAGAGATAGGTGTCAAAGTCAAATTGTGGTTGCCATCCTAATTCTTTGTGTATTTTTGACCAATCGACATCGTATTTTCTATCATGTCCTGGTCTATCTTTCACAAATTCTATCATGTCATCACTTTTTCCCATAATACTCAGTATTTTTTTAACAACTTCAATATTTGGCACCAATTCTGTCATACCACCAACAAGATATGTCTGCCCAATTTTGCCATTTTCTAGCACCATCTCTATTGCCCTGCAGTGATCACCGACAAAAAGCCAATCTCTTGTATAGAGTCCATCTCCGTAGACCGGAACTTTTTTCCCTTCAAGAAGATTGGTAATTGTGAGAGGAATGAGTTTTTCAGGAAATTGATACGGACCAAAATTATTTGAGCAATTGGTAATTGTTATCGGAAGTCCATAAGTAACAAAATATGCTCTTACCAAATGATCCGATCCTGCTTTACTTGCTGAATATGGACTTCTGGGGTCATATTGTGTTTGTTCTGAAAATTTACTCATTGCATCTAAATCCAATGAGCCGAAGACTTCGTCTGTAGAAATGTGATGAAATCTTTTTATGTTGTTGTCTTTTGCAACATCCAGCAATACTTGTGTTCCAACAACATTTGTCTTTACAAAATCTGAAGGAGTCAGAATTGACCTGTCAACATGTGTCTCTGCAGCAAAGTGAACGACTGTATCTATGCCTTCCATCACTTTCTCTACTTCGCTCCTCTCACAAATGTCTCCTTTAATAAAGGAATACTTTGGATTTTTCTCAACAGATTTGAGATTTTCTAAATTTCCTGCATAGGTAAGCTTGTCAAAATTGACAATGGTATCTTTAGGATGATTTTTCAACCAATATAAAATAAAATTTGAGCCAATAAAACCAGCGCCTCCTGTTACTAATAATTTCATAGCTTCTTTTCCTTTCTTAGTTTGTCGAGCATCAATATTCCAATCATACTAGAAACAGTATTAATTTCACCAGATATTACTTTTTGCACTGCTTCATGAAGAGGTATTTTTATGATTTCTATGTCTTCATCTTCATCAGGATTTGCATCTCCCAATTCAAGTTTTGTTGCTAAATAGATCGAACATGTTGCTCTCACAACACTTGCTGATGATTCTACGGTAGTTACCAATTCCCAACTCAATGCATCTATTCCTGTCTCCTCTTTTAATTCTCGTTTGGCAGCTTGCAGTGGTTTCTCATCTTTTTCTACAAACCCTGCCATTGCCTCAATTGTCGTTTTGCCTAGTAAATATCTGTACTGCGAAACAAGATATAATTCATAGTCCTGTGTTAGTGGTAAAACACACACTGAAGGTTTTCTTTCAACCACTTCATGGATTACTTTTCTTCCATTTTTTAGGTCAATTTTTACTTCTTCAATAGAAAATAATTTTGCAGTATGAATTGTTTTTTTCTTGAGAGAAAAAATATTACATTTTGGATCGTTATTCATGAGTTTTTTCATTTTTTTCTTTTTCCCAAATGGCATTACTCGCACGAAGAAGGCTATCAAATGTTCCTGCATCTTCCCACATGCCTTCAATGATATCTACTCCAAGTTGTCCATTTTTTAGATAGATGTTATTGAGATCTGTAATTTCTATTTCTCCTCTAACTGAAGGGGTAAGTGACGTTGCGTATTCTATGACTCTGTTGTCATAGATATACATCCCAACAATTGCATAATCACTTTTGGGATTTTGAGGTTTTTCTTCGATAGAAATAACTTTTTTATTTTCGTCAAATTCAACAACGCCAAAACGTTCTGGATCGTGTACTTTTTTTGCAAATACTTTTCCTCCTTTTTCAAAATTATGAATACTTTCTGTAAAATCATAATCAAAAATATTATCTCCTAAAATCATCGCGACAGAGTCTCCATCCAAAAAATTTGCTCCAATAAGAAATGCATCAGCAAGCCCTCGAGGTTTGTCTTGAATTTCGTAGGTAAATTTAGCACCAAAGTCTTCTCCCGATCCAAGAAGATTTAAAAAATGTCCCGCATATTCTGGCGCAACAATAATAAGAATATCAGTAATACCTGCTTGAATAAGCGTATTGATAGGATAGTAAATCATTGGCTTGTTGTAAACTGGAAGAAGCTGTTTGGACGTGACTTTTGTGAGTGGTCGAAGCCTTGTTGCATGCCCACCAGCTAAAATAATTCCTTTCATAATCCCCCTTGCAAGACAAAGAGGACAAGAGCTGTCCCAAGCATTGCAAAACATATGTATTCTAGCACAATTTTGACTCTGATACTATGATGCAGGAGATGATGGAGAACTCCCCACACAACATAAAGAATTCCTAACATGACAACAATTTCAGTCTGCATTTGTCTATTACCACCATTTTTGGCGATAAGCAAAAATCCTCCCAAAAGAATGAGAAGTAATGAAAGATAATACCAATAGTGTTTGCTCATCCTGCAATTCCTTTCATCATAACGACAACAATTGCAATTATTACTCCCAGGAAAAGCATATGATCAAAACTATGACCAACAACTCTGACTGTTTTTCTTTTTTCTGTAAGAATAATATCGAGTGCAAATACAAATAAAAACATACCTAGTAATACAATTGTAATTGTTTTGGAAATTGTTGCGCTATCAAAAAGAGGATGCTGAATAATTTGTTGCTTCACAACTACTGGAGCCGGGGCAAGGGCAGCAACTTGTACAGGCGGTGTTGTATTTGCCGGAAGTACTGCTTGCTTACTGCCAAATTCTTCAACCACTAAAATGGTGTCATTATCCCCAGTAAGACTCCCCTCTGCAACAGCAAATCCAACATCATGATAATTTTTTGACAAAACATTTGCTCTGTGGTCTGGACTTGCCATCCATGCGTTTAAAACATCAGAGGATGAAGAAAATCCCCGTGCTAAATTCTCGCCTGCAAACAAATAATTATACCCAGCGCCTTTAATAAAATCCCATGGAGAAGTCCCACTTGGAGAGAAATGTGCCCAATAATTTTTTGTAAACATGTCACGAGCCTTTCCAGCAGCCGCTTGAGAAAGTTGGTCATTCAACTGGAGCGGTGCGAGACCCTGCTCTGTTCTTTTTTCATTTGTTAAGAGAAGCAATTCATTTGATGAAATGTTGATGGATGTTCCCAAAACTTGTGGTGCTTTATTTCGCACGGTATGGAGAAAAAAAGATCCAACAAGTAAAAACCCTACGATAATAAGGATGCTATCATGATGAAGTAATTTTGCACGATGATTATTGGTGTGATGAGGGGTAAATAAGTGAGTGAATATATTCATATTCACTCTTAACTATAGCAAGACTAATACAAGGGTTCAACAAGATCTTTCGAGATCCCAAGAGCATAGGTAAGTGCATTGGCAATAGATACTCCGACTCGTACTCCAGTAAAAGATCCAGGACCGGGATTGACCTCCACTTGAGAGATATCATGAATAGTAAGTTTGTGCTTCTTTAGTAACTTCTTTACTATAAGAAGCACTACTTGTGCTTTCTTTTGCTCAATATTTTCTTCGACAGTGTCTACTCCCTTTTCTGTCGTAAGTTTGACAAGTATTTTTTTATTGTCGGTGGTATCTAGAAATAATGTATTCATAGTACAATTGCTCCTTGTCTCAGTATTTTCCATGGTTTTACACTACAGTCAAGTATTGTTGATGCTTGCTGCATTCCTGAATCACCTGGAATAACCAAATCAACGAGTTTTATAAGTTCGGGCTCTAATTCACTTTGCTTGGTAGGTGTTTTCTTACCATGAAAATTTGCAGAAGTCCCTGTTATTGGCACATCAACTTTTTGAATAAGTTCTTGCAATATTTTTGAATTGGGTTGGCGAACACCAATTGTACTTCCACCACCTCGAATTGACTCAAGGACTTTATCTGTTTTACATGGCAAAACAATAGTAAGTCCTCCTGGCCAGTATTTTTTCATTAATTCCAACACATCATCTGGAATCTCCTCAACATATTCTTTTACCATTTCTATTCCGTCTACCAAAACTGGCACTGCTTGTGTCTGTGATCGTTGTTTTATTTTGAACAAACGATCGACTGCATTCTTATTATCAATTCTACAAGCAATTCCATGAACAGTATCAGTTGGACAAATAATAACTCCCCCTTGTTTTACTATTTTTACTGCATTATCAATATTCATCTATTACAATTTTCCTTTCATCTTCGTCAATCACTTCAAACTTAATATGCCACGCATTCTTAGGGAGTAGACTCCGCATTCTTTCTGGCCATTCTATTGCAACAATTGCATGCTTATCTAACAATAATTCTAAAACCCCAGAACTTTTTACTGCTTCATCTGTCTCAAGACGATACAGATCGACGTGATAAAAGTCTTTTGCATTATTCCTAATTCCTAATTCATAATTCCTAACGATTGTGAATGTTGGTGAAATAAGTCTTTTTTCAATTCCTAATCCTTTTGCCAAACCTTGTACGAATGTTGTTTTGCCAGCGCCCAAATTTCCGTAGAGTAAGAGGACATCTCCACCTTTGAGCCCAGTAGCAAATTCTTTTGCGAATTCCTGTGTCTCCTTTACATTTTTCGTAATAACAATCTTGTCATTCATCTATGATAGTTTCCTTTTTTATCTTTTTACTGGTAAGAAACATGAGTATACCACAGCCTAGAAGCAAAAGAGAACCTCCACTGATAAAAATATATGGAAGGATATTTATTCCCTGTATCCCTGCAACTTTTGTCTGCTTGACAACCGGAATACTTTCTGGCGCTCTAGAAATCGCAGAGCTTGTTCCTAAAATGGCAGACTCAGACACAGTATTTGTTGGAATAAATGCAATTTCTGTGGGAGTATTCATTTTTGCGATTGATTGAACAGGAATGCTCGTTGGCTTATTTGTTGGAGTCGCTGAGGGGGAATGAGTTGGTGTACTATTTGGAGTAGCGGTAGGTGATTGCGTCGGGGTACTTGTTGGAACAGCAACTGTAAGCGTCTGCTCTGTCTGTGTATCAAAAGTACCAGAGCTTGAATTTGCAGTAAACCTTTGGATTTTAAAATTATATGTCCCTGATGTAATACATCCAGAATCTGTATTATCAAGTGTTGCTTTAAGTTGCCCACTCCATGCATTATTGGAAATAGTGATTGGTAAAAACTGTTTCCATCCTTGATTGCTGGAATAGGGACCGCCAAACCAGCTACTCCCATTCCAGGTAAGTCCACAATAATTTGTTGTACCACTTTTATAAAACACTCCACGCAAATAATACACTATATTATCTTGTGCATTAATTGAGAGACTTACATCAATTGTATATTCGTCATGAAATCCCGAAAGAGATGCTTTTCCGTTTTGAAATGTTATAGTTGCTGCGAAGATATCTTGAGCGAAGAAAAAACTGCCAAGACAAAGCAAAAAAAGAAAGTAAATCCATGACCTTTGTAAGATCATAGGATTATTGTATCACTACTTTATCGACCTCAAAGATGCTGCTTAATGAATAATGTGAGCTAAAAGAAATATCATGTCCAGAAGGAGTAAATGGGTCATCCATTATATAACTTCCACCAGACCCACTTTTCAACACAACAAAATGTGTATCTCCTGAGCTATAACGAATCCCGACAATAACCGGATCATTATTACCATCATTAAGCATTGCATCTATTGTTGCGCCAATACGGGACGCGCTGACGCCACCTGCGCTCACTGTATAGAGAAGATATGCTGGGTAATATGATGCAAAATTGGATGGATTGGCATTGATATCTATTGGTGTTACCTGGTGACCATAATGCGTTATGACCATAGCAACAGAGGTGAGCAAACATCCATCGCTTGCTATAGAATATTGCGTATGATTGAGGGCTAGGCTACCCCATTGACTATCACGTTGATTGTAATAGCATCCCCAGTTATCACAAAATGTCTGACCAGTGAGGATACTTGCGCCTCCTTGGCTCTGTGCAAAACTCGAAAATCCTGCAAGTTGGGCTTGGGCTTGTGCTAATAATTTTTCATAATTTGCTTCACTCCCTTGTGTTTGAGTAAGAAGCGTTTGCTTTGCTGTTTTCTGCTGCTGCAGTTGCGCTGTATAATCCTGTAATTGTGCTTGCAGGGCTAATACCTGCTTTTTTTTATCTTCAAAGATTTGTTTTTGATTGGCATAGTCATTTTTTGCCTGCACAGTATCATAAATAAGTTTTTTATCATGGTCTTGGACTAATTTAAGATAGTTAGCGCGTTTGAAAAAATCAGTAATATCATTTGATGCAAGTAATATATGAATTTGTGGGATAGTCCCAACCTCATATGTTGCGACAATTCTATTGAGTAGTACTTTTGTGAGACTATCCACTGAGCCTTGCAGATTGGAAATCTTATCTGATGTCGTTGCGATGTCATTTGTTAGTTGCACTATCTCCTGCTTCTTTGATTCAATACGAAGCATAGTAAGCTTTATTTGACTATCCATGACGCCTATTTGCGATGAAAGTGTATGCTCTTGACTTTGTAAATCTGAAATTTTCCCTTCCAGCTCTCGTATTTGATTTTGCAGATCTGAAACTTGCTGAGACTGATCTGGTGTTGGTGTAGGAGTATCTGTTTGAGCAAACCCAGGAACAAAACTCCTACCAATGAGTAGGAGTAGAAACGCCAGTAAAATAGTGATTTTTCGAACCATAATTATTTACCATACTACTTCACATATCTGCCTACGGCCAAAAGACTGGCAAATGATCCTAGAATTATTGCAAGCAAAAATTCAGCACCCAATAATCCGAGATAGAAAAACCATGGAACAGGAAGAAGCGGAATGCCTTGTAAAAATGACTCAAGATATCCTGTTGCATATAAAAGTGTGCTTGAAGATAAAAGCCAACCAACAAATGCACCAAACATGCCATAGAATATCCCTTCAAAAACAAATGGCCAGGAAATGTACCATTTTGTCCCTCCCAAAAGCCTGATAACTTCTATCTCATCTCGTTTTTGAGAGATTTTAATACCGATGATTGTCGTCATAATAAAAATAGAGACACCTGATAGTACAACTATAAGAATAATGCCCAAAATTCTTATTGCATTCGTCCATGAGGTAAGTGTTGCGACAACATCTTTTTGAAAAACAACTTCCTGCACCGAAGGGTTATTTTTCAAAAGTGTTGCTATATCTGGTAAATCTGAAATATTCACTGCAGAAATTTCTAAAGACGCTGGCAGAATATCTGCTGTGACCAATTCCAAAAGCAACGGATCATTTTGATTTTGCTGTTTGTAAATTTTAAGTGCCTGGTCTTTTGAGACATATTTTACTCCTGATACTTTTCCTGTTGCAATGAGTTGATTTTTCAGAGTGTTAATAGAATCTTGGGTAGCCTCATCTTTAAAAAATGCAGTCACTTGTGGCTTTGATTCAAAATATGTAATAATCTTTGACGAGCCTAAGATAAGAAAAGTAAAGACAGAAACTGCCAAAAAAGTCAGTACCATTATTCCAACTGCAGCCATTGCCTGATATGGCGACCTGCGAATATGATTCCATGCCGTGATAAGATGTTTATTTTTCATGCTTGGTATGATGAGATTGCTTCGTCGCTTCGCTCCTCGCAATGACGTCGGCTTCCCCCTCTTTTGTCTTATCGCTTTGCGCTTCTCGCTTTACGCTTTTCCCCTTATCTCCAATCACTTTGCCATGTTCTAATGTAATGACTCGAGTTCCTACTTTTTCAACAATTTTTATGTTGTGTGTTGCCATAACAACTGTTGTCCCATTTTTATTTATATCTTCCAAAATTCCAACAATTTCAAATGCTGTTTTATCATCTAAATTACCTGTGGGCTCATCGGCAAGGAGTACTTCAGGAGAGAGCGCTAACGCTCGTGCAATGGCAACTCTTTGCATTTCACCACCGGAAAGTTGAATAGGAAATTTTTCTTTATGGAGAAGGAGACCAACTTGTGAAAGGAGTGCTTCTGCACGTTTTTGTGCTTCATCTACCTTTACACCAGCGACTTCGAGGGGGAGTAAAATATTTTCAAATATCGTCCTGTCCATAAGTAGTTTTAAATCTTGAAAAACAACGCCAATTTTTTTGCGGAAATGAGGGATTTTTTTTGCAGGAAGGGTTGCAACATCTGTCTCACCAACAACAAGACTTCCTTTTGTTGGAAGCGTCTCGGCAATCATGAGGCGAAGCATGGTCGTTTTACCCGACCCCGTTTGACCAACTAAAAATACAAATTCTCCCTTGTCTATAGAAAGGGTTATATCAGATAGTCCGGCAACACCTGTGCCAAATATTTTTGAGACATTTTCGAAACGAATCATGATGCATTTTTATTCTACTTCTACGCGGCCGACATCCATGAGCCACCCTGCATATTTTGCTTTTTGTGTCTGTCCAAATACTTTTATTTTCTTGTTGATGAATTGGGACAGATCGACAATTGAGGACGTAAGATAGACATTTTGACTATCTCCTCCAACACGCACTAAATGAAATTGTCCTTCACCACTTATGCCACCCTGCTGAAGCGTACCTTCTGCCATATCTTTAAATGTTGCAGTATCATTTGACCCATAGACTGTGCCTTTTGCAACTTGACCACCACTTGTGGTGCTCATTCCTAACGAAGCAGTATGCTGTGTCTTTTGTGCGAGAATATACCCAGAACCTATTGCCAAAATTGTTGCAACAATAAATATTCCTGCAATTTTTATAGGAACTCCTTGAGAAACAGTTTTTTTTGTCATCTCATGGAAAACTGGAGATTCTGACTCTGGTTGTGCTTGTGGATCCATATAATTAGTAAAGCATATTATAAAGATTTTCGCAACCCCAAGACCTGCTTCATAAGTGCGGTGGTAAAGACGAGTCTTGGAAATTGTGTTGGGAATGTTTCCGCCAGAATATAGATAAGCTCATTCACATGAGGCTTGCCTTCTGTAAGCCTCATAATCTCAATATATGTCGATCCAAGTGGATAGGGAAATTGTGAGACAAATAAAAGTCCCATTTGCTCAAGTCCTACTCTTTGCGCAAGGTATTTTTCTGTTTTCTGTAATTCATTCATTTCCCTGGCAATCCGCGAAAAAAATTGCGGGTAGTGAGAAACTACTAATGCTTGAGAACCAAATAATGGCGCAAGCATTTTATGTGCAGGATCAATCTCTTCGTGCTCATTTCTGAGTAATTTTGACATCAATTCTTTATTGATAAATTCATCCCATACTTCCTCTTGTTGCTCCTTTGCATATGCAGCATGGGGTAATACGTGTTGTCCAATATACACGCCCTTTACTCCTTCACGAAGGCCAATGGTAAGGAGAAAAAGACGTGCATTTACGTCTTCTAATTTTTTGATTCTTTTTAAAAGCTCTGCTTTCTCATGAGGAGCTATTTTTTCTATAAAATCCTCCATATTTTCAGTTGGATGATAGATGTGGGGAATTATTGAATCAACAAAATCCGTCACTTGCCGCTCTGAGGAAATAAAGTAATCACTTTCTATATTCTTCTTTATCTTTTCCCACACATAAAAAAGATACCTGTCAAAATTTGCGAGAAACTGAAAAAGGAGTGGCACAATTTCAAGATCGAATGTCTTTTTTATATCCTGATAGATTTCTAGCACTTGAGGCGTTGCTTTTTCTTCTGGAATTGGACGAAGATGTAACATGATGGGCTCATTGTAGCATAATGAGAATAAACAAATAAACAAATGCTATACTTAGAATATATGCTAGAAGCAATTAGGCTTTGGTTTTTGAAAAGACGTCACGTTGAAACTCCCTACAACCATATTGTAGAGATTTATCATAAAAAACATTTTGACGAGAAAATGTTTGATAGATTTATTGATGAATTTGCAAATATGCTTCCTAAGCATGCATTAGTTTTGGATGCAGGGACTGGGACAGGAGGAGAAACAAAAAAATTGTTAGCACACCGTCTACAAGTCAAAAGTATTGATATTGCAGAAAAAATGCTTGTGAAAGCAAGAAAAGAAGTGCCACGTGGAGAATTCATAAAGATGGATGTTATGAATTTGGAATTCCCGGATAATTATTTTGATGGCATCTGGAGTGCTCGTACGCTTATTCACATTCCAACTCGTGACCAAGGACGAGTGCTTGATGGATTTTACAGAGTATTAAAAGAAAATGGCATTGTCTGCATAACCGTACTTGGAGGGGAAAAAGAGGGAATAGAACCTGAATATTATGACCCTACGCATAGATTAACTACTTTTTTTAAATACTTTCATGAAGGAGAATTAGAAACATATCTCAAAAATCATGGATTTAAAGTACTCAAAAGCTTTACATCATTTGACAAGGAAAGTCACGAGCCACACCTTACAGTTATAGCAATAAAACCTAGTTACTAACTAAGTACTCGTAATTCTTCCTCGATAAATTTGTCCAACTCTCCATCGAGTATCGCATCTGTATTTGATGTTTCATAGTCTGTCCGAAGATCTTTTACCATATGGTATGGGTGCAAGACATAAGAGCGAATTTGGTTACCCCAGCCAGGAGTCTTATACCCACCTTTTAACATAGCTTCCTGTTTTTTTCTTTCTTCTTCCCGAAGTACCCATAATTTGGATTTTAATAATTTTAATGCATATTCCCTATTTTGATTTTGAAATCTTTCTGTCTGGCAGGTTACGATAATGCCTGTTGGGATATGCTTAAGTCGTACTGCAGTACTGACTTTATTGACATTTTGTCCACCGTGTCCACCTGCTCGAAAGAATTCCCATTCCAATTCATCATCTCGCACCACGATATCTGTGTCTCCTTCAATTTGCGGCAATACTTCGACTAAAGCAAATGAGGTTTGTCTTAATTTATCTGCATTAAAAGGTGAAAGTCTTACAAGTCGATGCGTTCCTGCTTCATGCTTAAGAAATCCATATGCATAACTTCCATCAATCTCAATGGTAATACTTTTAAAACCTGCTTCTTCACCTGGAGTCTGATCTATAATTTCATATTTCCAGCCTTTTCGCTCACAATACCTGGTGTACATGCGAAAGAGTATTTGCGTCCAGTCCATTGCCTCTGTGCCACCTTGCCCTGAATGAATTGCTAAAATCGCACCACTCTCGTCATGAGGACCTGAGAAATATAAAAACATCTCAAGCTTTTCAAGAAGTTCTTCAGCGTCGCTTGCTTGTCCCTCTTCGACAAACAACTCCAACATATCTGCCTCTTCTACTTCTTTCTGGAGCGTTCCAAGTTGCTTCATTTTTATACCAGCAGCTTTTGAGTCCTGCCAAAAAGTAGGAGACTGACTTTCCAACTCTAATTCCCGTATCCTTTTTTTCTTTTCCGGAATATTGAGTTTTTCAATAATTTTCTGGGCACGGTGTTTTAAATCTTCCATAATTCTTATCGAGATCCTTCGACTCGCTATATGCTCGCTCAGGATGACACTAGTGTCATTTTCTCACAAATGAGTAAAGAAGTGCTAGCGCAGAAAGTCCCATAAAAACAGTAATAATCCATCCAAAAATATTTGAGAATCGTGAATTGGTATGCTCACCCATAATCTTTTTATTATTCCCAATAAACATGAGTACTATCATAAGTGGCGGAGCAATAATACCGTTAACGACTGCTGTGTAATACAGCATTTGAAATGGTTTTATTCCAGTGAAATTTACTAAAAGCCCGACAAGGGTAGCAACCGCAATCACTCCATAAAATCCATATGCCTGCTTGAGCTTTCTTCCCAAACCTTCTTTCCAATGAAATGTTTCAGAAACAGCATATGCCGCAGCTCCTGCCAAAACAGGAACAGCCAAAAAACCTGTTCCAATAATTCCTAAAGCAAAGAGAAGGAATGCAAAATCTCCTGCAAATGGACGAAGTGCAGAAGCTGCCTGGTCAGCTGTTGTAATATTTGTAATGCCATGAGCAAAAAGCGTTGATGCCGTAGTTACAATAATAAAAAACATGACGAGTTGGGAAAAAAACATGCCAATGATCGTATCAAGCCTCATATCCCGAATGTCTCTTTTCAAAACTTTTGGCACACCTTTTCCCATTGCTTTAAGCCTATGATGCACAATTTCTTCTTCAACTTCTTCATCTGCTTGCCAGAAAAAAAGATATGGAGAAATGGATGTTCCAAAAACAGCAACAATATTCATAAGGTATTCTTTCGTAAAAGAGAATGAAGGAATAATAGTTGCAAAAGCAATTGCCTTCCAATCTTGTTTGACTATAAATGCCACAAAGAAATAGGCAAAAAGCGAAAATGTGAGATATTTTAATATTTTTGCATAAGTAGGATATGGCACAAATATTTCTAAGAGCAATGTGGTAACAGTCATAAAAAGCAGCCAAAATACAAATGGGAGATGAAATACTAATTGTCCCGCAGATGCCATTGCACCTAAATCCGCACCAATATTAATAGTATTGGCAAGAAGTAATAATCCAACTGACAGAAAGAGAATAGATCTGCCATAATGGTCTTTCACAATAACTGCTATTCCTTTTCCCGTTACCATACCAATTCGTCCACATATTTCTTGAATCACAGTCATGAATGGAAAAGAGAAAAGCGAAGTCCACAGTTGTGAATAGCCAAACTGCGCACCTGTTTGGGAATATGTTCCTATTCCAGAGGGATCATCGTCGGATGCTCCTGTGATAAATCCAGGACCGAGTACTTTGAGGAATTTTTTTATTTTCTTTATCATATCTTACAATTTATCACAAATCTGTATGCATGCTGCTTTTGCAGTATTTGCAGGGGCACTTGGAAGATTTTGTATTTGCTGAATTATCTGTTGTACTTGTGGAGATGACGATGAAATGTCATTGATAGAAAGGTGGGAAATTTGCTGCTCAAGCTGGGTGATCCGTTGTTGCAAATCCTCTGGCGAACTTGGCAAAAGAGATTGTGCTTGTTGCACATTGTCTGGTGCTTTAATACTCGCCCCCTGGACACTTGTCTGACCACCTAAAATTGATTTTTGTCCTTGAATAAAATGCTTGTACCCATAGACCAAAAGTAGAAGGAGAGCGACTGCTGCAAGACCAATGAGAATTTTTTTAAAGTCCCACATTTCTTCTGGCTCTTTTGACTTTCTTTTCTTTTTTTCTTTTTCAAGAGGAAGTACTTCTTCTGTTGTTTCTTCTTTCTTTTTTCTTAGACCTAACATAAAACTATTGTAGCATACGATAATAATCCAATAAACGAATATACCAATAAACAAATGAAAATTATGGTTTACATATTTTCTATTTTGAGGTACAGTAACAAGTGAATTCTATGAATCTTCAGCAAAAAGCAAATCTTATTCGTAAATGGTCACTACTTTCTACAACAGCTGCAAATTCAGGTCATGCAACATCAAGTCTTTCCGCTGCAGACTTGATGACAGTACTTTTTAACAAATTCTATCACTATGATTTAAAAAACCCTTTGAATCTTTCAAATGATAGACTCATTTTTTCTAAAGGCCATGCTTCTCCGCTTTTTTATTCTCTCTACGCAGCCGCTGGTGCATTTCCATTTGAAAAAATGAAAACGTTACGCTCAATTAACAGTAATTTACAAGGCCATCCAATGCCTGATTTTCCTTATACAGAAGCAGCAACAGGGTCTTTGGGCCAGGGACTTTCTATCGGCGCCGGACTCAGCATAGGAATTAAGAAAATGATGAAAGATGATGAATTTCGTCCAGAGGACGATGGGCCTCTGGCCCAAAGCGAAGAACCGAAAGTTTTCGTCTTACTTGGAGATAGCGAGTTAGCTGAAGGACAAATATGGGAAGCGGCAAATTTTGCATCTTACTACAAACTCAATAATCTTATCGCCATTGCAGATATTAATAGACTTGGACAGACCCAACAGACAATGTTTGGATGGGACGAAATTGAGTATGTAAATCGATTTAGCTCCTTTGGATGGAATGTCTTGGCAATTGATGGACATAATTTTGAAGAAATTGAAAAAGCATATACCGATGCTCTGAGTGTTAAGGACAAACCAACAGTTATTATTGCACAAACTGTAAAAGGGAAAGGTGTGAGCTTTTTTGAAAATAAAGAAGGATGGCATGGAAAAGCGCTTCCTGAGGAAGAAATGCCAAAAGCTTTGGAAGAGTTAGGAAATCCAGTCGATCAGATAGTATTCAGATTGCACGGTCGTGCTATTCAGAAAATCAGAAATTCTGATTCTCCGACTCACCGAATTTTATCTGAATTTCATCTGGGCGATATGGTTGCTACTCGTGAGGTGTATGGCAAAATGTTGGCAGAGATCGCAAAAAATAATGACAAAATTATTGCACTGGATGCTGAAGTGAAAAATTCTACTTATTCACAAGATTTTCAGAAAGTTTTTCCAGACAGATTTATTGAATGTTTTATTGCTGAACAAAATATGGTAAGTGTTGCTGCAGGGCTTTCTCGTCTTGGATACATTCCTTTTGTCTCAACATTTGCAGTCTTTTTTACAAGGGCATTTGATCAAATACGAATGGCTAGGCTTTCTGAGGCAAATATAAAATTTGTGGGAAGTCATGCCGGAGTGTCTATTGGTGAAGACGGTGCATCTCAAATGGGACTTGAAGAATTTGCCATTTTTGGAAGCCTGCCAGATAGTATCATACTCCAACCATCAGATGCAGTATCTGCAACAAAACTTCTTGAAGAAATGGTAAATCTGTCTGGAATAGTATATTTACAAACACTTCGACCAAAGACAGCAGTAATTTACAGCAATGATGAAGAGTTTCCAATTGGTGGATCGAAGATCCTGAAACAAGTTCAGGATGACGGAAAAAAGGATGAGCTTACAATTGTCGCAACTGGCATAACAGTCCAAGAAGCCTTAAAAACGTATGATCAGCTTAAGAAAGAAAATATTTTGGTGAGAGTTGTTGATTGCTACTCCATAAAACCCATTGATAAAAAAACACTTATTGATAGTTCTCGCGCAACTAAAAAACCAATCCTTCTGACTGTTGAAGACCATTTTGCTCATGGAGGATTGGGAGATTTTGTCTTGGATGCTGTAAGAGATGAAAAAGTAAGGGTTGAAAAAATGGCTGTTGAGCATATTTCTCACAGCGGAAAAGAAAATGAAACATTGGCGCTCGCAGGAATTGATGCCGCACATATTGTAGAAAAAATTAAATCATTATTATGAATAATAACTCCTACGATCGCATCTATGCAGTAGTTGCCAAAATTCCTCGCGGATTTGTGATGACGTATGGAGAAGTAAGTAAAATTGCTAATGTTGCCACACCTCGCGTTGTTGGATATGCTCTTCACGTGAATCGCGATCCTGAAAATATTCCCTGCCACCGCGTCGTCTTTTCAGACGGACGTCTTACCCCAGGCTATGCATTTGGTGGAGAAGGAATACAGCGAGAAAAATTGGAAAAAGAAGGAGTGAAATTTCTGAAAAATGGAAAAGTGGATTTACGGATTAGCCTGCTCTCCCATTTCCCTGGCAACAACTTGAGCAACTAAGGATTTCATTACGTCTATAGTAGATATGTCTAGTGCACCTTGATCTAATAATTTTTGCGCTTCTTCTTTATCATTATCTATCCACCCTCGTATAAATCCTGTCCATTGAAGAATTTTCCTGCGTGAGTAAAAAGCAGCAGTATTTTCTGCGCGATTTTTTAAATAGAATACTTTTATGCCATTTCTTATTTTTTCATCCTCTTTTCTTGTCCACAACTCTGATTGACTAAGCTCAAAATCAACACCAAGCTGTGCGGTAAATGCATTTGCGAGTGCTTTTAATTCTGGCATATCTGCTATTTTCCACAAAACATCTTGTCCATCATCATCTGCAAAAATTGTTTGGTAGCCTGGAACTAACGCATCTCTTATGTCTATTTTCCCTTTATACTTTGGTCTATCTGCAATTATTCGAGCCATGATAAGCACTGGGTTAATCTCTGCGGATTCTGTCCGAGACCAAGGATATAATTGACTCTCCTGCTCCTTACCGTGATTATTTTCTGCATTCATAAGTATATTATACAAAATTTCACTTCTCCATGGCTTTTTTTATAACTTCACGTAACTTTTCTTGATTTAATTGTGGTTGGGAAAGTCTTGGACCAAGATAACCATGTTGCGTTTTATATTGTTTTATTAGTCATCTATAATGAAGCCTTTTACCTGGTGATCCCACATATCTTTAAAGATACTATTCTTTTTCTTGAGTAATACTTCCGGATTACCATCCTCAACAATTTTTCCATTTTTGATAATGATAATTCTATCCATTTCCTTAAGCGTTGATAATCGATGAGCAATTGCAATGACGGTTCGGCCTTTCATAAGTTTTTCAAGAGACTCTTGAATTTTATGCTCACTTTCTGAGTCAAGACTGCTGGTTGCTTCGTCCAAAATAAGGATAGGAGCATTTTTTAAGAAAGCCCGTGCAATAGCGATTCTTTGTCGTTGTCCTCCCGATAATTTTACTCCTCTTTCTCCAACTAATGTGTCATAACCTTTTGGCAACTTTTCAATAAATTCATCTGCTTGTGCTAATTTTGCTGCCTCATGTACTTTTGCAGCTGTTGCATCAGGATTGCTATAACGAATATTCTCTCGAATAGAGCGATGGAAAAGACTTGTGTCTTGTGGGACAAATGCTATAGCACGACGAAGACTTTCAAGTGTTACGTCTGTAATATTTTGCCCATCTATACTAATTGCGCCAGATTGTACATCAAAATGCCTTAACAGAAGTGACACAAATGTCGTCTTGCCTGCACCACTTCTTCCAACAAATCCTACTTTTTGCCCTGCGGGAATGATGAGAGAAAAATCTTTAAATACTTTTGTGTTGTCATATTCAAAATTAATTGATTCAAGAGAAATTTCTCCTTTTGTGACCTGTAAATCCATTGCATGTTTGGTATCAACGATAAGATGCTGCTGCAATATTTCAGAAAGACCTTCATTAACCTCTCCATAAAATGCTGTTGCTTGTCTAAATTCCTGTCCGATAAACATCAACTGACTAGCAATACTACCAACAACTGAAATTACCATAACAACAACTCCTATGCTGACAAGGTGATTTTGGAAAAGAAAAATTGCAGTACTTATCATAACTGCCATAAATATGGTTATCATGACACCATTGGCGAAAAGTACCCATTCGCTTATCAACCAATTTTTAATGCCCGTTATATACTGCTTTTTTATAAATCCACGGATATATTCTCTTTCTCCTGAAATGTATGCATATTCATGAATAAGAGAAATATTCGAAAGAGAATCTACTATTCTTCCCTTAAGCGTAGAGAGAGAATTTGCATATTCATATGAATATGGTTGCATCTTTTTTGCAAACCATATATTTGCACAAAGAAAAATTATCGACCACAATGCAATAATAATTCCTAGTCTTGCATCACTTATCCATGTGAAAATTACATACCAGACAAGTCCTAAAAGAATTGGCATAAATTCCCACAGTATTTTTTCAAAAAGTCCCTCAGAACCGTCCACTGCATTTGCAATTTTATTTGTCAGGGACCCAGCAAAGCGACTGTTGAAATAATCCTTACTATGAAGCGTAAGATATTCATACAATACCTGGTATGCGGTAGACCTAAAATTCATAAACCATTTCATACCAATAAACCCACTTATTCGCCACAGATTTTGGACAAAAAAGAATAAAAATGCGTACAAAATTGCCCAAATCCATACGCTATTGAGAATAAGTGGTTTGATGGCAATTGCATCAGTAAGATTGCGAAGAATAATCACGCTCAGATGATCAATACCTGTTGCAATGAATACACACGATAACGCAGCAATCGCCCATTTTTTATGTGGCAATGACGCAAAAATACCAAATTGTATAGGCTTCTTGGGAATTTCCATACCTCTATTGTACCACTAAATAGCCTCAGAGCGCCAAGAAGAGATTCTGAATCAAGTTCAGAATGACGATGGAGGGAGCTTAGATATTGTGTAGCTTTTTATTTTCTCGTCTTCCCCAACAATCGTACTCATAAAAAAGGTCTCATTATTCACAATTTCTTTCCAACAATAATGGAGGTCATCGACAAGTTGAATTTCCGAACTTAAAACAGTATCCTTATGCATCCAGAGCAATTTCCCATCTTTTACATTTTCCCCATGTGGAATTTCCTTTGAATCTACTTTGATTTTGAAAAATGCCATGACCCAATCATCTGGATATCCTCCTTCAAGCCGTACCAATCCTACAAATGAGATATTTTCCGCACTTACGATATACCCTGTCTCTTCTTTAGTCTCACGAATCGCAGCATCTAGATAATTTTCTCCTTTTTCTAACTTTCCCCCAATGCCATTTAATTTATTTGCATCAACTGGAGCATTACTTTGACGGTGCAGCATAAGATACTCGTCATCTACATAGAGAAAATTTGTGACTGAAAGAATTGTATTACGCACAAGTGTATTGTAACAGAAAAACATAAACTATGCCGCTTTTTCAGGCATAGTTTATGTCTATTAATAAACCCTATTACTTCTTTTTTGACATTCCACCGAATGCTGCATAGAGTGCCCATGCACCAACGGCCAAATGTAATATGGAGTCTGCTGGATTTTCAAGATTTGACCCTAAGAATGATGTACTTACGACCAAACTGTATAGTCCCACAACAACCCCTAAAAGTCCAAGCAAAATGACCAAATACCTTTGCCACATTGCTGGAAATACAAATGCTGCTGCGAGTCCTGCCACACCAAGTACTGTGTGCGCAAGATTCTCTCCATTGTCAAACCACCAGATTGCTCCAAAAATACTTTTTTCTGGAGTTGGACCAATAATACCAACATATCCTAAAATTCCAACAAGAAGAAGGACAATTCCTCCAACTGTTAAGAATCCTTTTGGATTAAATATATTCATGTAAATCACCTCTACTTCCTAGATTTAAACTTATAAATAGTAGTGGATGCCGTAATGTCTTTAGACTTATGGCGCCTTTCCTAGATATACTACCTATTGTTATCGTAGACACGATTGAGAAGTAATGTCAATACTAGGGAAAGAAGAAAATTTTAAATTCTAAGCACTAACTCCTAAATAAGCATTAATTTCCAAATACGAAAACTCAAAACATTTTTTTGATATTAGAATTTGAGATTTGTAATTTATTTAGAAATTAGATATTAGAAATTAGGATTTTTTGCCTTTGAGGCTTCTGATATCTTTATGAAATTCTTCTACTAATTCTTTTCCTGTATGCTTAATCATTGTCTTCGCATCTTTGACTTTTTCATCAAGCAATTTCCAAATCTTTTCATGGTCTTCACTCAAAAGATTTTCTAAAAATGTTTTTTTATCAACTTTCGAAAGTTGGGACATGGTTGTATCAAGCACAGCATGGTGAATGGTTGTTGCCATCATGCCTTTTAAATGTTCTTTTTCTTCTTTTGAAGCATTGAGTGAATCAATGGCAACAAAAACAGAATCAATTTCTATAATTTCTGAATAAAATTGTTTTTTATCGTTCATTTGTTTATTCGTATATTCATTTATTGGATTATTCTTGTATCGGTCCTAATGGTATTTTATCATGCGGATCATCAATAAACATATAAATAACAGGCCCAACTGCGCCGCCATCTTGTCTTTCCAGGAAATGCATCACCTCAGGACTGCCACCAAGACTTTTTCCTGTCCAATCTGCAGGTCCTGCGTCTCCAATATCTGCAACAATTGCTTTGCCATTTTGCGGATTTACGACAAGCATTTTGTGATACTTAAAAAAGTCACTATATTCTTTTACATGTTGATTGTAATCCGGAACAAGAAATGTTTGGACTGCAATATACCATTTTTCCCTGTCACTATCTTTTTGCGTCATTTGAGACTGACTTCTGGCAAAATATCCCCACGCACCAAGACCTGGTGCCATACCAGATGAATTGTATACATCCCAATCAGATTGGTTGTCAAAATGTGAGGACATGCTATCCCCCGGGTACCTGGCTAAATGTTGCTCTGCACCAATTTTTCCATAACTTCTATTGAGTCTTTTACCACTAAGCTCTGCTGAGACTGGCATACCAAACCGATCTGTCAGTAAATTTCCTATGGCATTCTCCTGATTTGTTGTAAGAGGCTCAACAGTTGGCGGAAGTAGATGAGACAAATCAAGCACCAATGCTGCTTGTTTATTCAAATCTGAATAGGGTTGCTCCTTTTGCGCTTGAGCATACCTGGAAGATATTGGCCCACCTGGAAGAGCAAAAAGGACGAGACCTGCAATGGTAGAGAGAATGACTTCCCGTGGATGCTTTATGACTTCCTGAAGAACGTCTTTATGATTTTCCCACAGTTGTGTCTCAAATTTCTTTGCACGCTTTTCCCATTTTTTGGCAAGATGTTGATAGTGAGTTTTTTCCCCAAACCCAAACATATATTTATAATATCACATGTAGAAATGTATGAGGAATTTAATTAGGATAGTGGCATTTTTTATACTTTTTACCGCTCCCACACCAACAGGGATCATTGCGACCAAGTTTCTTGTGATGAGATTCTGAATCAAGTTCAGAATGACTGGATCGAGATTGCTTCGTCGCTTCGCTTCTCGCAATGACGGGTGGTGTATTCACAATTCCTTCTGGGGTATGGACATGGGGTACAGGTGCTTGATTGGCTTCAACTTGTACTTTGTATATTCTATGGACTATTTCATCATCTATTGCGCTGGATAATTGCTCAAACATTTTAAATGCTTCATTTTTATACTCAACGAGTGGATCTTTTTGTCCATAGCCTCTGAGCCCGATACCCTGCCTGAGATTTTCTATTGCGTCAAGATGATCCATCCAGAGCGTGTCAATAACGGTAAGAGAGACAAATCGCTCAACCTGCCTTGCAACTGTCTCACCAATTTGCTTTTCTCTTTTTGTATAGACATCCATCGCCAGATTTTTTAGGAATTCTATTTTCTGGTCAAGGCTTTGAAATTGCTCAAGCTGCATCATAAGTTGCTTTTGGGAATTCTCATCAAATGGAATAATCGTTGCAAATTCTCCAACAATTTTTTCATTCTCATCAAACATGTGGACTAACGTAGCAATAGCATGAGTGATATTTTCTTTAATATCCTCAGTAAGCTTGGTATTTTCTTGATTTTCTAAAATTTCTCGTCGTCTTTCATAAATAATTTCTCTTTGCTTATTTAACACATCGTCATAGTCAACCAAATGTTTTCTGATATCAAAATTAAATCCTTCTACTTTTACTTGCGCTTGCTCAATTGCACGAGACACCAATCCATGCGAAAGAGGGACATCTTCTGGCATATTCATTCGAGTCATTAAATTGGCAATAGTATCTCCACCAAAAAGTCGCATTATTTCATCATCAAGTGCTACGAAGAATTGTGAAGACCCTGGGTCGCCCTGCCGTCCACTTCGTCCCCTTAGCTGATTATCTATACGTCGTGATTCATGTCTTTCAGTACCAATAATAAGAAGGCCACCTGCATCCAGTACTTCCTGATGTTGCTTTTCCCATTTTTTCTTATCGATTCCTTCCATCGCTCCTCCTAAAATAATATCAACGCCTCGTCCTGCCATATTCGTTGCCACTGTGACAGAGCCTTTTTTACCAGCTTGTGCAATAATTTCTGCTTCCTGGACGTGATTTTTCGCATTCAGAATTTGATGGGGAATATTTTTTCTTTTCAAAAGCTGGGAAAGGATTTCATTTTTCTCAATGGAAGTAGTACCTATCAAAACTGGCTGTCCTTTTTTATTCGCTTCTATAACTTTTTCAACAACTGCAAATAATTTTGCTCTGGCAGTCTTATAAATCATATCCGGCAAATCTTTTCTTTGTGTCGACTTGTGAGTTGGAATAACCACAACATCTAATTTATAAATTTTATGAAATTCTTCAGCTTCTGTGACTGCAGTACCTGTCATACCTGCTAATCTCTCATACATTCTAAAATAGTTTTGCAAGGAGACTGTTGCGAGAGTTTTCGATTCTTTTTGAATAGCAACTCCTTCTTTTGCCTCTATTGCCTGATGGAGTCCCTCTGAAAGTCTCCTGCCTACCATGAGTCGCCCAGTAAATTCATCAACTAAAATTACTTCTCCTTCTTTAACGATGTAATCCTTCTCTTTATGAAAAAGGGTACGGGCTTTTAATGCTGCTTCCAAATGGTAGACTGTATCAAAATCTTTTTCATAGATATTGGCAACTCCATACAGCTTCTCAATTTTGGTGATACCATGCTCTGTCAGATGTGCTGTTTTTAATTTCTCATCTATTTTGTAGTCTGTGTCCGGAGATAATTTCTCAACAATTTTTGCATAATCATAATATTTATCTGTTGCTTCATCTTTTGGAGCAGAAATAATGTGTGGAGTACGTGCTTCATCAATAAGTACCGAATCAACCTCGTCCACTATGGCGTAGTAATATCCTCGTTGCGTAACTTGCGAAATGTCTTGTGCCATATTGTCTCTGAGATAATCAAATCCAAATTCAGAATTTATCCCATACACAACATCTGCTTCATATGCTTCTTTTCGAGAAATCTGACGAAGATGCTTGAGACGGATATCTGTTGCCTCTGTATTTTCGTACGCTTCGTCGTAAAGAAATGATTGTTCACTAATAATAGAGCTCACTGTTATGCCAAGGAGATGAAAAATTGGCGCCATCCATCCTGCGTCTCGTCTTGCTAAATAATCATTAACAGTGACCAAATGGACATTTTTTCCCGTGAGTGCATGGAGATACAAAGCGGGGACTGCAGAAAGGGTTTTTCCTTCTCCTGTTTTTTGCTCTGCAATTTTTCCATGTGAGAGAGAAATTGCAGCCATCAGCTGCACATCGTAATGGCGCATGCCAAGAGCACGACTCGCTGCTTCTCTAACAAGAGCAAATGCTTCTGGTAAGATAAGATCTAACGATTCTCCTTCTTTAATTCTTTCCTTGAATTCCTTTGTCTTTTTTGCGAAATCTTTATCTTTTAATTTCTTTGTGTCAATTTCAAGTGCATTAATTTCAGCCACGATTGGTGTGAGTTTTTGAATTTCTTTGTCATTAGAATCAAAGAGTTTGGTGAGAAAATTGAGTGCCATAAATTAGAATTATGAATTAGGAATAATGAATTATGCAAGGGAGAACCCTGGATAAAACTAGCTCTATCTTACCACAGAATACAGCTTCAATCAATGAAGGAAGAATAATTTTCAATTTACAATTTACAATTTTCAATAAATGTTTCATTGTGACAATGATCAATTGAGAACTCACTGAAAACTGAGAACTGAAAACTGCAAAAGAGGCCTATTTTGCAACATGTATCATGTCCTTACCCATATATTTTTGCAAAACTTCCGGGACTTTGACGCCACCATCTTCTTGCTGATAATTTTCTATGACTGCTGCAAGAAGGCGTGGTGTTGCAACAACTGTATTATTGAGTGTATACACATATTTCACATTGCCTTCTTTGTCTCTGTATTTCATATTAAGTCTTCTTGCTTGAAAATCATTAAAATAACTTGCAGAATTTGTCTCTCTGTAGGCATTTTGTGAAGGGAACCATGTTTCTATATCATATTTTTTTCTTTGTCCAGCTCCCATGTCACCAGTGCACATAAGTAAAATATGATAGGGGAGTCCTAATTCTTTTAAAATCTCCTCTGAATACCCTAGCATTTTTTCATGCCATTCTCGTTCTAGCTCTTCATCTGCAACAGTAAGAACAACTTGCTCTACCTTATTAAATTGATGCACTCTGATAAATCCTTTTGTATCTTTTCCATAACTTCCCACTTCTCGCCGAAAACAAGGAGACAATCCTACCATTTTTATTGGAAGATCTTTTTCTTCTAAAATTTCATTCTGGTAATAGGCAGTAAGAGGCACCTCCGCAGTGCCTATAAGCCCTTGATTGTCTTGTGTTGTGTAATGGTCTTCAATTCCCCATGGAAAATAGCCGGTACCCCACAAGGCATCTTTATTTACCATCCATGGAACTGTCATTGGAGTAAATCCCATACCCACCATAAAATCTAATGCAAATCGTAAAAGTGCTTGCTCAAGAAGCATTAAGTCACCTTTGAGAATATATGCTCTGGTGCCACCAATTTGCACTGCTCTCTTGCTGTCATACATGCCTAATTTGGCTGCAATTTCTTCATGTGGTAGGGGAGTGAAGGAAAATTTTGGGATGTCCCCTACTTTTTTCACTTCTTTATTTCCCGATTCATCTTTTCCTACTGGCACATCACTTGCCGGTGGATTTGGAATTTTTAATAACCATTCCTTTAACTCTTCTTCTACTGCTTTGAGTGCTGCTTCTTCTTTTTCTAATTTTTCTTTTAAGTCTCTCCCTTTTTTTATCTGTTCATCGTTTGGTTTGTCTTTAATTCCACTGATGAGAAGATTTCTTTCTTCACGAATTGCCTGCACCTTTTGCGCTAATTCCCTAGCTTTTGCATCTATTTCCAAAATATGAGGAATATCCAATTTCATTTGCTTTTCCTCTGCTGCCTTTTGGAAAATTTTTGGATTTTCTCTGAGCTGTTTTAAATCAATCATACATGTAATTCTTTTTTAATTATTGGTTTTAATTTCTCAATTGCCTTATATCTGTGATTATACTCTTTCATCTCTTCAGGGGTCAATTCTGATTCGTGATAAAATTTTTTTATTTCTGGCAGATAAAAGAAAGAGCGATATGGATAGCCTTCTAACAATGCTTTTTCTGGTTCTTCTGATAAAACACCACTGACTAACCCTTCTTGACTCCATATCTCTCCAGTGGGCAGAGCAAAACTCACAACAGTTCTAAAAACAGCTTGACGTTTATTATTTGGTATTGAAGCAACCACTTTCTTTAAATGCTCAATAAGCTCTGCATCTGTCCCGTGATATCCAAGCCACCTTCTACTTCTTACTCCTGGCTCACCATTGAGGAATGCAATTTCAAGTCCCCCATCATCTGCAACAGCAGGTAGACCAGATAATTTAGCATAAAACAAAGCTTTTTTCTGAGAATTCTCAATATATGTCTTCCCATCTTCTTCAACATCAACTTCTATTCCAACATCTTTCAGAGAAACAAGTTGGACTTTTAAATCTTTTAAAAACTCTCTAAGTTCGTGAATCTTCCCTTTATTGGTAGTAGCAACAAGTAGCTTTTGCATGAGGAATAATTATTTTTTCTCTCTTTTTTCTGGTTTCATGGTTGGGAAAAATACCATTTCTCTTACTGGTCTATCAACAAGCATTGCAAAAAGTCTTTCAGAAATACCAAATCCTGCAGCTGGTGGCATACCATATTCTAATGCTTCAACAAAATCTTCATCCATCATTTGCGCTTCAGCATCCCCAGCATCTCGCAATTTTTGCTGCTCTTCAAATCTTTCCCGTTGGTCAAGTGGATCATTTAATTCTGAAAAACCTTTTCCCAATTCTGACCCCATTGCTAATACCTGCATTCTTTGGACATTTCCTGTATTTGCCTCCAGTCTTTTTGCTAGTGGCTCAACCTCGACTGGGTGATTTATGACAAACATAGGCTGAATTAATTTTGGACGGATTGTTTTTTTATACATATAGTCCAAAAGTCTTCCTTTGCCTAAATTTGGCTCTACTTTTACTTTTAATTTTTCTGCGAGTGCGTATAATTCTTTTACACTTAAGTCTTCTGTGTGTACTTTCCATGCCTCATTAAGTAATTCTGTATAATCTTTTCTTTGCCATTTTCCTGACCAATCTATTTCATGTCCTTGCCACGATGTTTTGAGAGTTCCAAATGTCGATTTAATAATTGTCTGATACATATCCTGAATAAAATCCATGAGTTGATTGTAATCAGCATATGCCCAGTAAAATTCCATTTGGGTATAATCTTGCAGATGCTCTGCATCAATCCCTTCATTTCTAAAAATTCTTCCAATTTCAAATACTTTTTCAAATCCTCCAACAAGCAAACGTTTTAATGGTAACTCCAAAGATATACGAAGATACAAATCCATATCCTGGGCAAAATGGTGTGTTTCAAATGGTCTGGCATCTGCTCCTCCTGGAATTGGCTGAAGCACTGGCGTCTCAACCTCCAGAAAACCATTTTGCACTAAATAATCTCTCATTGTCTGCCAGAATTTTGTCTTTTTATGAAAAAGGTCATGTAGCTCTGGATGCATAATAAGATCGAGATACCGTTTGCGAAGTCTTGTCTCCTCATCTTTTAGTCCAAAATGCTCGCTTGGAAGTGGGAGTAATGTTTTGGTAAGTAATTTCCATGACGAGGGAATGACAGAAATTTCACCAGCTGTTGTCTTCCCAACTTCTCCTTCTACTTGTAGAAAGTCTCCAATATCTAATAATTTAAGATGCTTAAAAGAATCACCAAGTAACTTTTTCTGGAAAAAGATTTGGATTTTGCCAGATTCATCTTGCAAATCTGCAAAAGCAATATTCCCATGCTCACGGTATGACATCATTCGCCCTGCCACAGCAACCTGCCTGCCGGCAGGCAGGCTTTTTTCTCCAATGTTAACTGCTTCTTTAATAGAATGTGTCCTTTTGACAGAAGCAGGATAAGGATTTATGCCAAGCGCTTTTAATTTCTCAAGTTTTTCTAATCTAATTTTTCGTAAATTTGTATCTTCCATAAGCTTATTCTATAGCATTTTCTTACTCGTTGCTAGAGTAACTGTATGCCACATCCAGGTTGATCTGAAACATATATTTTATTATTATGAATCTCAAGTCCAGTTGCTATCTGGTTTTTTAACAAATCGAATGAATTCAAATCAGTACTGATAATATCATTTTCAATCATGTAGAGCTGGCACCCCATAGATTCACCAACAATGCTACCAAACATTGACCCAATTTGACATTTTATATTGTATTCTCTCGCAAATTGAATAATTTTTCTTGCCTGTACAATTCCTCCTGATTTCATTAATTTAATGTTAATATAATCTACGGCATTATTCATGACAAGAAAACGAACTGCATAAGGAGAGATGAGTGATTCATCTGCCATGAGAGGGATAGCAACATGTTTTTTTAATTCAAGAAAACCTTCTATGTTATCGGCAAGAATTGGTTGCTCTAACCAACCTAGACATCCCTCAATTTCCCTACAAAAAGCTATGGATGTAGACACATCACGAAGACCCTGATTTGCATCCGCAACTAATGTAATATTTTTTTGAGATTTTCTAATCATTTTTTTGGCCTGATAAATCACTTCAATATCTCTTTCATAACTTGCTTTACCTTCATAGTGCTCGAGCCCTATTTTTAATCGAATAATGCCAAAATTCTCATCTATTCCTTTTTGCACTTCCTGTAGAGTCTCTTCAATTGGATGAATGCTGATATTTTTCGTAAAAGGAATTGGTTTGCGTGTGCCTCCATATATTTCATATATTGGTTTACTTATATATTTACCATATGCATCTAGAATTGCCTGCTCTATTGCCGCTTTTGCAGAAGCATTTCCATGAACAAACGAAGGAGAATTTTCCGGATACAATATGGAGATAGTTGATTCTACTTTCTCAAGAGACGAAATATCCTGACCTATCAAACTTATGCCAAGTAAAGAAGTATTTGTAAATAATTCCACACAGCCAATCACGCTTTTCGCCGTTTCTCCCGTTACTTCCCAAGCAGGAATCGCCTCTCCATACCCAATAATCCCTTCATCTGTTTGAATTTTTACTAAAACAAAATACAAATCATAAAATTTGCCATTAGTAATGACAAACGGTTGTTTCATGTGTAATTTGATAGGACTGGCTGCAATATTTGTAATTTTCATATAGTTAGCGTTGCAAGAAATCTATCATATCCTTGTCCATAAAGATTTTTGTGAAATGAAATTGGCTGAAATCCTAAGGAAGTATAAAAATTGGTAAGTTTTATACTAGATGGGTCATAGGTAAGTTTGAGAAAAGATGCATTAAGAGATTTTCCAATTAATGTAAGTGCTTTCACAGCAAATCTTCCTACTCCTCTGTTTTGAATATTTGGATTAACACCAATCATATCCAGTAAAAATCCTGCACTTCGAAGATCGTCATCATATGCTGGCAACACTGTTGTGAATCCCACCATACTCCCAGAATTATCATATATTCCTGCAACATGTCCTCCGATTGCATTTATGAGATCGTATACATCATGGCTTGCTCCGGTGAGATCGAAAGTCTCCGCCCTGATTTCGTCAACCAACGAGTATTCTTCTGGACCAACAAATCTATATGTTAAATCTCCATTTGTAATTTCACCAGCATTTTCTTTTTGATTGTTTTCCAAATTAATTATGTGAGGTTGATTATTTGGACTAAAATGTTGAGACAAAAATGTCTGTTCGTCTGGTAGGCATGCATTGCTTCCATCCATCATTCTCCAAGCTATTTTTATTTCTCCATTATCAATGAATGCACGACCACCACATTCAATAGCAGACATAACCATATCTGCAGAAATTTTAGGATTTATTTGCTCTACTTCACTATAACTTCTTAAAGATACTTCTCGTGAAATAGAATTTGATATATTATTTTCATCATTCATATTTTCTCTCCACTAAAAAACCCCTCGTTTGAGGGGCTACTCATTGTTTTATGACGTTAATTTGTTATTCACGCCAAAAGCCCCTCTATGAGGAGTGCTTTCGATGTTTAGATTGTTCTACAGTTTGTAAATTCATATCTTTATTATTGTAACAAATGAATTAGAGTAAGTCAAATTTCACGATCGGTGCTTTCATTTTTGATGTCATGAATGCTCTTGGAAGATATTGCTCATTAGCGGCCGCACCAATAGTTCCATTTTTATCAATTACAATTACTCCTCCCATTCCTTTTGGAACAGAACCTAAAACTTTTATACTTGCCTCAGCAGCTTTTTGTGCAGAAAGTTTTTTGTACTGCAATAAATCAACAACAGTACGAGTCATTCCAACACGTAAAATTTGTTCACCATTTCCTGTTGCGCTCGCACCCCCAAATTTACTAACAGCATATGTCCCTGCACCAATTATCGAAGAGTCTCCAACTCGTCCTGGCATTTTTCCAGTGAGACCTCCTGTTGAAGTACCTGCTGCAATATCTCCAAAGCCATCCAAAACAACAGCACCAACCGTCTCTTTACGAGGTTTGGCTTTTTTCTCATTTTTAAATTCCTTTAACCAATGCAATTGGTATGGTGTGTAAAACTTTTTATCCGGTAATTTTTTAAATCCTTGCTTTTTTGCAAACATATTTGCTCCTTCATCAACAAGCATGACATGCCATGTCTTTTCCATCACTTTTCGTGCGACACTAATTGCATTAGGAATTCCACGAAGTACTCCCACTGCGCCTGCAGAAAGACTTGACCCATCCATAATAGATGCGTCAAGGGTAATCTGCCCTTCTTCTCCAATTGCTGCACCAATTCCTGCGTTAAATGCTGGATTTAATTCTAAAATATTAATTACTTTCTCAACAACATCTATCGCCTTTCCATTTTTTTGCAATAATTTCCAACCTGCATCTATTGCTTTTTGTAAACCAATTTTTTGCTCGTCTTGGTGTTGTCTTTCCAATGGAACTAAAACATCATATGTTCCACATCCACCATGAATTATAATTGCCATTTTTTTCATAAAATTATTTTCCTAATTGACTGATAGTTTCCTTAACTGTTGACTCAAGTTCTTTAAGCTCTTTTCCAGATATTTCACTTGTACCACAAAAAGCCAGTGCAACTTTTTCATGTTCAACATCATAGTTATATGAAACCACTTTCATTCCATCACCACTACATTTTCTTATTGTTCTCTCAAAGTCTGAACTTGTAAAAACGTCGTAAGGAATTTCTATTCCTGTCCTCGTGTAAATTCTTATAATTTTTTGACCATTAATATTCCCTTTTCTCAATTTTATTATCACAGAAGAACCTGCAGGTCTTGTATTTACTTCTCTCATTGTTGTTATATTAACTTGATATTTTTTTGCATCTTCGGGAGACAGAATCATTGAATCGACATTTACCTGTCCAACAACTCCCAAGTTTGCCAATTCTTGTAGAGCAGCGTTGTTTACGCGCCCAAAATCTGATGCAAGATGTAACAAATCCTCTTCCATATCTTCATGCCAATTATTTCCTGCATGAGCGCCTGGTGTTGAAAAAACCTGCTCACTTACTAACAGTGGCTTCACTTCTCCTTCTGAAGTTATATCTGCAATAAGACATGGAGAAATTCTCACAGGTAGGTATCCCTGAACTTGAATTGCTTGATTTTGTAAAAGGGAATTTTGTAAAATATCTCCGATTTCTTCTAAAGATCCAAAAACAATGCCAAATCCTCCCGATCCATCCAGCCTATTAACTACACAATGAGAATAACTGGAGAAAGTATCTTTTATCGTCTCAGCAACTTCACCAGAAGATTGTTGTGACAAATCAAAATATTGCGTCAAAGGAGTTGGTATTCCTGCTTGCTCCCAAATTTGTTGTGCGCCATTTTTCGTATACACAGCAACTCCTGCGAGAACTCTTTGCACCAACTCATGACCTTCACCATCCGCATAATGCGAAACTAATTCTGGTTCTAAAACATTAGGAAGTATTGATATTGTCCCCGCATTGTGTTGTATCCAATCATCGACAGATTCAACTGGAATAAAATTTCTACTTGCTTGAATACCAATACCATTGAGAGAATTCCCAATAACAGCAAGTGCCTTGAGTCCTTTTTCTGGATTGAGACTTGAAAAAACAAATGAATCTCCTTCCCTTGAATAAATTAACATCCCAAGTCCCATTGCTTTTTCGTTTGCATCTGTTATGTCTCTACTTTCTCTATGTGATCTTCTGTAAGGATAATGTAACGAATTCATAAGTTGTGCGCCGCTATTTGCTACAACATATACAGAAGACTGTTCTACATCTTGATCGCTCACTGTTAACACTGGTAAATCCCCACGTGACTCACTAAATTTAATAGGAAGTTGTGTCCAATTAATTTGTTCTTTAACACGCCTTAACACTTCTTGCGGAGCTGTTATTGCTTCAAAATGTAAAGGTAGTATTTTTGTTACTTCTGTTGCCATATTTCCAAAATAAAACCCCTCGGTTAGAGGGGTAAAAGTCTTTTGCGAATCGCTTTCTAGCCAATACACAAAGTACCCCTCAAAAAGGGATTCATATTATCATTATTCTTTTCAGAAAAAAATATATTCATACTTTGAAAGATAATACAGTATTTTTTGTCATAATGTCAAGCACAAAAATGATAATAACTATTGCATTTTTTTTACAAACGTGTATGAATAAATACTATTGAAATGAAGTACATTATTTTTACTTTTTCTGGTGATGGACTTCCGATTGCATATCATCTCCAACAAGAAGGTCATGAAGTTGTTGTCGCTCAAGTTATTGACTACAAATCTATTCTAACAAAAGAGGAACGACGTATTACAGAAGACGAGCCACCACAAGAGCAAAAAAGGAGACTTTCTCTCTATAAAAATCTTGTTACTAAATTTCCTGCAGATATTCTTCTTCGAAAAATGAAACGAATAAAAGATCCAGAAAATTATTTTGTTTTTTTTGATTCTAATTGCCTTTTTCGTTATGCAGAAAAAGTCTATGAAATGGGATTTACCAAAGGAAATTTTCCAACAGAAAAAGATAGACTTTTTGAAATAGACCGAGACACTGCAAAAAATTTTGTCAGAAAATATTACCCTGATATAAAAATTGCAGAAAAAGAAGAATTTCGCTCAATTAGACGAGCAAAGAAATTTCTGAAAGAAAGTAATCATGGACAAATATGGGTAGTAAAAGGAAAAGCTGAAGAATCTCTCACTATTGTACCAAGTACAAAAGACCCAGAACTTGCAAAATGGCAAATAATTGAATCGCTTGATGCCTTTCAAGAGGATTATGAATCTGCTGGATTTATTCTTGAAAAAGCTATTTTAGACCTTGTTGAAATTACCCCTGAAAAAATCTATTATGACGGCGTTCCTTTGGGAATGACTCTAAATTTTGAGAATAAACCTTTTGGAAGTAATAATCTTTCTATTCAGACAGGTTGCGCTGCCGACCTGGTATTTCCCATTGGTATGGAAAATAAAATTCATGATATTGCATTCCCGCCAATTATTGATAAATTAGCAAAAAAGCACAAAGGACTTTTTATTTGGGACGCATCGCTTCTTATTGATAGACATACCGGAGATATTTATTTTGGGGAATTTTGTCCGAATAGACCAGGCTATAATTCATTTTTTACCGAACTTTGCCAAGTCCCATCAGTAAATTATTTTTTTGAATCAGTTGTTGCCAAAAAAAATCCTTTTACACTGGGGACTGTGGGAGCATCAGTTACGTTATTTAATCTCTATAGAGATCCAAGCGAGAGATACATTCTTTCAGGTGCATCAATTAACTATACAGAAAGATCTGGAAAAAATATTTGGGTATTTGATATGCACAAAAAAACAAAAAATGACAAGATGAGAATCGTTGGATATGATTGGCATTTAGCGCCAATCACAGGAAGCGGTAAAACAATTGATGAAGCAGTCAATAATGTCTTCAAAAATGTCAAACACTTTTCTCTTTTGGGAGTATATTATAGACCAAAATCAGATTATCTCTCCAAAGAATATCCTACGTCTATATTGAATAGGTTAGAATATGGAATGAAAAAAGGATTATATACACTTCCTTTTGCATTATGAAGTATATTATTTTTAGTTTTGAAGGCGAAGGATTTCCAATTGCGGAAAAGCTTTTGGAAGAAAATCAAGAAGTAATTTTTGGCCAGGTGCGTAATTTTTCTCGAACCTTATTACCAATTGAGAAAAAAGCAGGGTCGCATGAACCTGCTGAAGAAAAAGCAATTCGACTCAAACGATATAAAAATATCATTCCCGTACAATCAGCAGATGCTTTGCTGGAAAAACTGAAGAAAATAAAAAATCCGGAGGATTATTTTATATTCTTTGATACAAATTATCTTTTTTATTATGCAGAACAGTTACAAGATCTTGGATTTAAAGGTAATTTTCCAACAAAAGAGGACCGAAGATTGGAGATAGAAAGAATTAAGGCAAAAGAATTTGTAAAAAAATATTATCCTCTACTTTCAGATTCTCAAATTAAAACGATTCATAACATCTCTGAAGCAAAAGAATTTCTTTCAACATCTGATTTTATTTGGGTTTTAAAAAGTCAATCAGATGATATCGTAACTTTTGTTCCACAAACAAACGATGTGACACTTGCAAAAAAACAAGTATTAGAAAAAATGGAAACATTTTATAGAGAATACGGGGAGATAGAGTTCCTTTTAGAAAAACGCATTGACAATGTTATAGAAGTGACTCCAGAGAAATTTTATTATGATGGTATTCCCCTTTGCATGACGATAAATTTAGAAAATAAATTCTTTGGGAGTGGCAATATAGGAGAACAGGTCGGATGCGCTGGGGACTTGGTTTTTCCTGTCAGCATGAAAAGTAAAATCCATGATATATGCTTCCCACCTATTGTTGATGAACTTGCGAAAAAACATAAAGGGCTTTTTATTTGGGACGCATCGCTTCTTATCGACCCACTCACAGATAAAATCTATTTTGGCGAATTTTGTTCCAATAGACCTGGGTATAATTCTATTTTTACAGAAATCGCACAGGCAAAATCAGTCCATTCTTTTTTTGAGGATATTGTACACCTAAAAAATCCACTACCACTTGGGACATTTGGGGCTTCTCTTATGGTATTTAATATTAATCGTGATAAAGAAGACCAACTTAAAAATGACATTGAAATTGTTGTCACTGATGAGTCAAAACCCCATAGCTGGCCATACGATGTCTACAAAAAAACTCCTGCTGGATATCTCCTCGTAACAGGATATGATAAGCATCTAACTCCAATAACTGGAACTGGTCCAACCATTCTTGATGCAGTCAACAACCTTTACAGACATGTTGAAGGATTTCAATTTAGCGGAGCATACTACAGACCAAAGTTTGATTTTCTTTCAAAAGACTATTCTTCTTCCATAATGAATAGACTGGACTATTGTCTTGAGAAGAAATTGTTTATACTGTAATAGCATGTTTCTATTACCACATGAGTATTGGGTAGTGAAAAATACACCTTCTAGTGGGAAAGGAGTATTTGCCAAAAAAGATATTACGGCAGGGAGTGTCATTGGTGATTATCTTGGAAAATTACTGCTTGATAAGGATTTTAAAGAAGAAAAATATGGTCTCTATGACATGTATTTTAACGAGAAAATGTGTATTGTCCCGGACAAAAAATCTACTGGCATACATTTAATTAATCACTCCTGCAGTGCGAATTGCGACATGTACCCTTATAAAGGACATACTTTATACTTTGCAACCAGACATATTTTTAAAGGAGAAGAATTAACAGTCAAATATTTATTAGACCCACCAGGCAAAAATCATATCTGTAATCATGTCTGCTTCTGCAATAGCCCTGTCTGTCATGGCACATTTCACACAACCATAGAAATAAGCAAAGAAGCCGATAGATTTATTCATGCTCATTCAGGAAATTATTTACAAAAATTGCCTGTACCGCTTGGGCACATGTTACCTGTACTCAAAAGCTATCCAGATACCATTCCTGAAAGCGAAATATTTGACGTCTATGGGAGCGTACACGAAAAGCCATTTGCAATTGAGGCATTGAAATTACCTTCTACTGACGAGCTTCGAAAAGTAATTCGATATAGCGGCAGAATTTTACATTTTACCAATCTGAATCTGTATATTTTTGGAATTGCCAATGATCTTATTGTCGCTACTGAGAAGATTTCTTTCCTTCATTAAGAATTATCATCATATGTAGTATAGTCTACACTTAGTTCTTCACCCTTTTTAATATTTCTTGTCGTAATAAATATGTCGCCATCATGCGTTGCGACATTTGGAGAATCTGTCTGATTGAGAAAAAAGGAAATATCTATATTATTGAGGCCATTTTCCGGTATATAGACTTTATTCTTTTCGTGCGCAAAAAAATCATGAATCATTTTTTGTACCCCTTCTGGAAATTGAAGGATCTCTTTTTTATCAACAGCGATATATTTCCCTTTAAAACTTCCAGAAAAAGGATTTGTCCCTTTTGGGATATCACGAATCGCAATAACTCCAACTCCATGAATTTTTGAGACCCCTATTCGACAATAGACATCATTTTGCAAATGCTTGAGCAACTCTTTTTTTGTCATGTATTAGTCTTATCAAGAGATACTGGGAGTGTCAAGGGAGAATCATCAAAAACTATCTCAAAAGCTTGATGCGTATCATCTAAAATTTCGTCTCGGAAATATTCTCTTTGCGCTATTCTATCAATTCCTCGTGAATGGAGCATAGAAGATGGAATGCCCCTTTCGAGTGCTTGTCTACTCCCATTTTCATGAACCCATGTAATAATTCTCTTTTCCGGATAACGCTTATGAGCAAGCGCTGCAGCGGCAGCAAATGCAAACGCTCCAGCTCCATTCTCGTCTTTTGCTCCTATTCTTTTTACGGCACAGATCTGTATATCTGAATCTCCATTGACAAACATACCTGTTTCATTTTCTAAAAATGCGACACTTGCTAAATCTAATGTTCCCTTTTTAAATATCAATACGCACCCTCCTCTTAGGAGCTTTTCTTCAACCCATTCTGGAGAACGCTCTGTGAGAAGTCCTTTTTGTATATTTTCACTATTATTAATATCTGAGGCGATAAACTCTGCAAGTTGTCTCGCTGCAAGGGCATCCATCCCATAAGGCTCAAAGGCCTCAAGTTTTGCACTAAGGTGCTCAAAACCATTTGGCATCTCATGATGAAACGCTTCAATCATGTCCACAATTGTAGTTAAAATAATATTTAATGTCAAATTTTGATAACTTCTTGACAAGAATGGTTATTTGTGTTAAAATATTAACATAATGATTACTGTCAAGGAGGCTACAAAGGAAATTATTGAAAGATCCAGATATCTTTCAGAAGCTCTGTCTAAAGGACTTATTAATGTATCCGCTCTGAGCCGCTACATTCGCCCTGAAGTCGAGCAAATGCTTATAAAGCCTATAAGTGAAGCTTCTGTTTTAATGGCCGTTAAAAGGCTTGAAAATGACTTCAAACCAAAGACACAATTTAAGAATGTTTTTACAGAAACACCAAATATGGTTGTGAGATCAAATTTAGTAAAAATAACAGCTAGTGGAGATTTAAAACAAAGTACACCAAACACTTTCTTCGCAATGACAAGAGACGAAAAAACAACAACGATTATTACTGGGAAGAAAGAGATTCAAGAGATCCTGAATCAAGTTCAGGATGACGAAGTTTTGGATAAGCAAGAGAAGTTGTCAGCAATTACCATTACTCTTCCAAAAGAAGCACTTGAGACTTCCGGAGTATTCTACTTCTTTCTGAAATCCTTAGCATGGGAAGGAATAAATATTGTGGAAATGATTTCAAATTATTTAGAACTCACTATTGTTGTGGAGGATAAAGACATTCAGAGAGCCTTCGCAATACTACAATCGTTATTCGTAGAATGACAATAGAACTGGATCCCGGGTCAAGCCCGGGATGACGATGGGAGAGCTAGTAATCTTCCAGCGTCGAAGTATCTCCAACTGGGAGACCCAATTCCTGAGCTTTTAATACTCTTCTCATTATCTTGCCAGACCTTGTCTTTGGCAGATGCGAGATAAATTCTATTTCCCTTGGATAGGCATGTCCTGCAAGATGCTTTTTTACATGTTGCTTAAGCTCTTCTTTTAATTCTTCTGTCCCTTCAACGTCTGGCTTTAACACCACAAATGCTTTAATAATTTCTCCACGGAGCTCATCTGGCTTACCAATGACTCCTGCCTCGACAACAGCAGGATGTTCAACCAAAGAGCTTTCTACTTCAAATGGGCCAACACGCTCGCCCATTGTTTTGATAACGTCATCAGCTCTCCCGATAAACCAGAAATACCCATCTTTGTCTTTCTTTGCTTTGTCTCCTGAAAGGTACCACCCATTAGAAAAATAGGACTGGTATTTTTCTTCATTTCGCCAGATTTCCTTCATGATGGATTGGACGCTCTCTGGCTTTAGTGCTAAATTTCCTTCAATACCTTCGGGTACTTCTTTCCCATTTTCATCAACCACTGCTGCAATTACTCCTGGAAATGGCTTACCCATAGAGCCAGGCTTTATATCCATTACTGGATAATTAGTAATTGAAATACCTCCTAATTCTGTCTGCCACCAACTGTCATGGAAAGGGAGTTTGAATTTTTCATTTGCCCACCAGACTGCTTCTGGATTGAGCGGCTCACCAACGCTACAGAGATGGCGAAGACTGGAAAAATCAAAAGAATTCAAATCGACCTCGGCCCCCATAAGCATGCGGATAGCTGTGGGAGCTGTGTACCAGATACTCACATGATATTTTTGGATAAGATTGTACCAATTCTCTGCTGAGAATTTTCCTTCGTAATAGACACTGGTAATCCCAAGTCCAAAAGGTCCCAAAACTCCATAGACAACACCAGTAACCCATCCCATATCAGCGGTACACCAGTAGATGTCATCATCTTTTACATCCAGAACATATTTTGTTGTTGCCATTGCCTGGACAATGTCTTCATGTGCATGCACAACTCCTTTTGGCTTGCCAGTCGTGCCTGAAGTGTAGAGCATGTATAACGAATCTGATGGCTGCATATGTGCTGCTTGAAAATCAACAGAACTTTTTTCCATAAGATCTGTGTAGTGCACAATTTTAGTATCCGTTTCGTCCAGAGGGCGATGGGCCTCTGGCCCAGGAAGCTCAGCGTGTCCTCTCTCAACAAGAATAACTTTTTCAAGATGTGGCAATTTTGCCCAGATCTTTTCAATTCTTGGAAATAAATTTCCATTTGTAATAACAATTTTGGCTTTACTGTCTGAAAGCCTATCCATGAGCGCTTCTTCTTGAAAAGCGGCAAAAAGAGTCCCAGCTATTGCCCCAATTTTTGCAATTCCTAAGAATACAACGTAGCGCTCAGGAATTGTCGGAAGAAAAATAAAGACTCTATCTCCAATTTCTACCTCTTGTCCTGTCAGTGCGTTGGCAAACTGATTGGAAAGTCGAGATAAGTCTGCATAGGTATATTTTTCGCTTTTTCCACCGGCACCTTCAAAAAGTAGAGCTACTTTATCCTTTTTTTCTGATTTGGCATGTCTATCGACAAGATTGTAAGCAGCATTTATTGTTCCGTCATCAAAATACTCAACATATTCTTTGGTAGCTTTTTCCCAGGAAAAATCTTTGTAAGCTTGGTCATAGTCAGAAAGATTGGGAGCTTTCTTCAGCTTTTCGAGATCTTTATGAATGACTTGTGCACCTGATTTTGGCATAGGTGAAATTTTTTTCATAGTATCACTCCTTTAATATTCTTGCAATATCAACGCTTCATCACTTTGTTCCTCGCAATGACGAACGAACGGTATTTCCTTCTATTATGTCTCTGAATATCTTTACAAAATTAAAAAGATCTTTTGTATTCACATATTCATTTGCAACGTGTGCTTGAGAAATAGATCCTGGACCAAGAACAAGTACTTCCCCAACATTTTGTAATACCGAACCTTCTGTCATCGCCTGAAAACAAGCTGTTTTTGCAGATGCATATGCTTGTTGAAGCAATTTTAAAACGTATTGCACGAATTTTGAAGAAGCTTCAACACTATAGCCCTGTTGCGGAAAAATGTTTTTGAGTTCTATATTCTTGTCTACTGTCTTCATCAAGGATATCAATCGTTTTAGTTCTGCCTTCACGTCTCTTGATGGCAATATTCTCCTATCAACTGATAACGTGCAAAATTCTGGAATGACATTTTGCGCAGTGCCCCCCGTAATTTTTCCGAGATTTTGAGTGTTTGTTCCCATAACTTTATCTTTCTCTCTTGAGAGTCTTGTTGCATCTTGTATAAGCAGGTCCATAATCTTCTGCATTTTGTAGATTGCATTCGTCTTATCATTAAGTTCTGGAGTTGCATAGCTTGCATGACGAGCTTTTCCAAAGGTTGTTACTTCAAATGCTAAAATACTTTTTGCGCTTATACACAATTGCCTATCTGTTGGTTCAACGCATATAATTTTTGGATCTTTAAGTGATAAGTGTTTTTTATATTTCTCTATTCCTGTCCATAACGATTCCTCATCACCATCAAATACTAAATAAGTATCGTATTGTGGTTTTTTTTCAAGAGTAAATACTGCATCTATAACTGCTGCAATACCACCTTTTGTGTCTGAAGTTCCTCGTCCATATAAATTTCCCTCTTGTTCTTCCAGAATAAATGGATTGGTCTCCCATGCATCGCTCACCGGTACTGTATCTGTATGACAGATAATAACTAATGGCTGATCAGAGCTGTCTCCTGGAATTTTGACAATAAGATTTTGCCCTGATACATCATCTTCTCCCCGTACCCAGTCTTGAGTAGTGCATTCGTACTCTTTAAACCATTCTTTAAGCATGGCAATAATTTTTTTGTTGCCTTTGTAAGACTGTGAATCCATAGCAACAAGATCTGAAAGAATTTTAATAACGCCTGGAGACTTCATATATTAAGCTTACTATCATATATGGAGGCTGTCAATTTTTACTGATGTTTTAAAAAATGTGAGGAGAGTGTTAAAAATTTAACTCACTGAAACGATGGAGTAGTGGAGCTTGCCTGCTGGCGCCTCGACTTCAATTTTTTCTCCAACTTTTTTGCCAATAAGTGCTTTACCAAGAGGAGATTCATGAGATATTTTTTGTTCTGTCGGATCTGCTTCCCATTCTCCAACAACTGTATACACTTGCTTTTTCCCATTCACTTGCAGTGTTACTTTTGACCCAAGGCCAATAGTACTTTTCCCATTTTCCTCCTTAATAACACTTGCCTGCTTGAGAAGCTCTTCAATCTCATCGATTCTGCCATCGATAAAAGACAATTCATCTCGAGCAGCAGTGTATTCTGCATTCTCAGATAAATCACCTTGATTGCGCGCTTGACTTACTCTTTCAAGTACCTCAGGTCTTTTGACTTTTGTGAGATCTTCGTACTCTCTTTTTAAATCTTCTAAGCCTTCTTGTGTTAAGTAAATTTTTTTATCCATACGCTATTTAAAACAAAATCCCTCTGGGCATGAGGGAGCTTCATTGACTCTTTAGTCTAAAGCATAGTATAAGAACTGTCAGATTTTGTCAATGCCCTAGAGTGTCTGTCGGCTTGAATTGATGGAGTAATTGAAGCGCTTTTTCTTTATTTTCTTTCGATATTCTTACACACACCAACCCCTCTCGCGGCTGTCCATAAAATATGGTCCACCCAATGGGAAATACTATAAGAAATGGAAGTACTGCAAGGTCTTCTTCGCCATCAATGAGAATGACAAAACGATTATTAGATTCTGGAGTCGCTCCGCTCCCCAGAATGACTGTAGAAAGATCTCTAACTGTTTGCCAGAGTTCTTTTGTAATAGTACCCGGAGGATTTTTGACTTTTATAACCTTTTCTGTACCAACAAATCCAAGCTCTTCAATTGTTGTGAATAAAGGTTTTCTCTCAACAATAAAATCAATAACGGATATTTTTTGTCCAATATTTTTTTCATTGAAAATTTTCGTTGTAAGATCACCAACGGTGATTGTTTGATCTTTATTAATTTGCGTAGGATCTATTTCCTGCATAATTGTCCCAAAAGGCTTTTTTAATTCGTCACGAAGTGTATCAGGTAGGGTAACTGTAGTACCTACCCAATCGTGTTTCTCAAACACTTCACCATTTTTATTTATTTTCCCTTTTCTAATATCAACAGCTGCAATAGGAGTACTTGCTTCACTCTCAACAAAAGGCGCTTGGATAAGTGCTAATTTTTTTAATCCCCTTTTCTCACGCTCTTCATTTATCACACCCGCGCCTTTTTCTGAATCTTTTGTTACAACAATTGCTTCATAATCAACTGATTTTTCAAGCGTCAATCCAAAAAGATTTTCAATAGGAATTATTTTTGCTCTCTCAAAAAGATTTTTAGTTTTTAAAAACTCTTCAAGATTATCTTTTCTGACAGCAAATGGCTGCGTTAACTCAGGATGTTCTTTATTTTCTCTGACATAGTCATCTGATGTAAGCCCTATGGCAACTTTCTTACCACTGGAAAAAGAGAATTCTAAAAATGCTTCGTGACCTTTATGCAAATGGTCAAAAGTACCACCGATAACGACAGAGTTATACATATTTTTTGACTCTTTTATTATACTCTTTTAAGATTTTATTTTTGTAATTAAATGGGTGAAAAGCAAGAAGAGTATCAGTAATTATTTCAGAAGTAATATGAGATTGCATATATGAAAGTTGCAGACGCTTTGAGAGACGTTCAAGAAAAGAAAAAAAGAGAGATCCTGAATCAAGTCTGGGATGACGTAACTTAGAATGAGATTGCTTCTCCGCCGGCTGGCGGATCGCAATGACGGACAGGGCATTAGGTAAACATTCTTTTACCCATATATTTGCATGCATAAATTTCTCATAGGTATTATTTTTATTTACCACAACTTTCATTTGCACTACTTCGTGTGCTCCATAAAGATTGTGGGATGATATGGGAAGTTTTAATACACTTTCATCAAGCATCAGATTCACGCAGACTTTATTTGGAGCTTTCTTTTCATGACGTTGTCGTCTCATACCAAAAATTTGCAGAAATACCAATACAAGCAGTCTCGTGATCCACAGCGTACCTTTTTGTGTAATAAGAAAAAGATCGATGTCGTCATCCTCTTTCGCATTTCCCATTGCTAGAGACCCGCTTATCCCTAGCATCCTAACTGTTGGAATTTTTGCAAATAAAGAAATTACCTGTTTTACTTTTTGTAATTTCTTTTGACTTATTTCTTGTCTTTTTTTTCTTAGAGAAAACAATACTTTTCTCCCAGGTAATGCGTACAAGCTATCTTGATGAATAATTTTGTCTTGTTGCAATAGTAGTGAGATTGCTTCTTCCCGCCTTGGCGGGACTCGCAATGACGATGGAGACACAAGAAACTTTTCTATTTCTTCTCGTGTGAGTGGATAATCAAAAATGTCACTATAGCAAAGCGTTGCTACAATTGCTTTCTCATTTTTGTGCATATTGG
>Ga0209647_1000077_pt1 | contig 78542 bp, 81 predicted proteins | sample GraSoi_2013_60cm_FD_185827 | JGI IMG/M metagenome (GOLD analysis project Ga0209647, IMG submission 185827) | Grasslands soil microbial communities from the Angelo Coastal Reserve, California, USA - Sample 9_17_2013_60cm (SPAdes) (version 2) | ecosystem: Environmental > Terrestrial > Soil >...
CATGCTGCAGTGCCTCGGCCTCGACGACGTCCCGGACCCGTTCAGCCTGCTCGCGGGTGCCGGCGTAGAGGAACACGCGCGCTCCGTCTCGACTCACGACGACCCTGTCGTGGAACGCGTCGCTCAGGTCGTGCTCGAGCTGCTCGGCGTCGAGGCGCTCGGTCAACGCATGTGCGTGGCCCTCCTCGCGCACATCGACCTGCAGGCGCCAGTCATCGTTCACGGTTCTGTCCTTTTGTTTCCGTCTGCCATGCTCGCTTGATCTTGCGGGGAGTCCGGGTGCTGCCGGTCCACTCGGCCTGCTCGCTCCCGCCCCAGTGCTTCATCCGGGTGGGCGAGGCGGGGTCGACGTACCAGCCCTTCGGCCGATCGACATCCGTGTAGGAACGAGGATCGAAGGCGGTTCTCTGGGCGCCGGCCGGCTGCGGCTCCTCCTCCCAGCGCACCAGGAGGTCGTAGTAAAGCAACGCCCCCGCGAGCGCCGCGAAGGACGCGATTAGGACGCGGATCGCAAGTCCGGTGACGAATGACGCCGCCCCCGTGTCGTGATGCCCGAAGGCGGCGCCGCCGAGAAGGAACGGCACGGTTGCGATCCCCCCGACCATGATCAGGAAGGCGGCGATGTGTCCGTAGTGGCCGTCTGCCAGCCTGCGGCTACGCCTCAACGCCGGTAGCCAGCCCTCGCGCTCGATCGCCGCGGCCTGCGCGACCACCGCCCAGCGCAGCCAGAGGATCACTCCGGGGACGATCAGCAATAAGAACCCAGCCGTGATTCCAAGCCAGGAGACGATCGTCGCAGCGGCGACGACCGGCAGAACCCTGAGTCCCTGAAGGGCGACTGGACCTATCCGGGGCTCCCGCTCGCCTCTCACCTCGGAGACGGCGTGGACATGCAGAGCCGAGACCAGCGGCGTGACCAGCGCCCAGTCGGCCAGGGTGAGGAAGAGCTGGGTGCCGACGCTCGTGTTGGCGCGCGAGAAGGCTCCGGTGCCGGTCGCCGCAAGCGCGATCAGTTCGTAGGGGACGATCACTCCGGCGGCAAGGACGAGGAAGAGCAGCGGATAGCGCCGGTACAGCTCGAACGTCCCGACGAGCAGGCGAGGGGCCGAGCGCGGGGCACTCATGGAGAGCATCGCTTGGTCATCGGGACGACTCGCGCGAACCCTATATCGAACCGCGCGACATCCGGCAGTCGCCGACGTGCCCAGATATCGAAGGCCAAGTCTGCTGGGGCAAGAAGCCCCACGTATCCCAGCCGATCTCGATCTCCCGAAAACCGCTTGAAACCGTGCCCCACGTAGTCCAGCAGGACCCCAGGTTCGGGCTCATAATCGGACTGTCCTTGTGGGAACCCGAAGGTCAGAGAGGTCCTCTCCCTCAGATTTCCATCCCGGCACGGCAAATAGACCCGTCGCGAGGATGTCGTCATGGAAGGAAAAGCCCCCTCCAGGCGAAGCAATAGATCATTTGGTGGCGCAATTAAGTCGCGGCGCTCGCCGGTCGGCAGTCCGCGAGGGGACGGAATGCTTCCGCTCCGAGGATTTGCTCGGCTTCGACAGTCACGCCGACGCTCCCGGCCTCGGCGGTTTGCTCAGGTATGCCCTCGAGCCTGACTACGGTCTCGGGGGCCGGCCGGGCGTCGCGCTGGGATCCACGCCCAGCGTCGCTCTTGCAGTCAAACCATCCCGCGCGAGACTGTTGCCGATCCGTGCAAGGGCGAGCACCGAGCTCGAGCCGCCCTGATCCCGAAAGACGCCATCCGCGTCGCGCGGGGTGAGCTCGGCCGTATTCCGGTTGTAGGGGGCGAGCGCGAAGACCTCCGCGTCGCGCCGATCGGAGGTGAACAGCTGGCCGGTGTGCGAGACGTGACCACCGGAGTAGGTGCCGTCGCTCTGCCGCCCGCCGATATGGACCTTGACGTGGATGTGCGTCGTCCGCCCCGGGTACTGGCCCGGGTAGATGGTCGCGAACTCTGCCAGGCCTTTCCCGTCGGTCAGCTGGATCCCGCGCAGGTAGGTCTCGCCCTCGCTGCCCTCCGATGGCTCGCCCGAGTAGACGCCAAGCGCGTCGCAGTGCCAGATGTCGACGGCGGCATCGCGGATCGGCTCGCAGGTATCCGAGTCGACGACGGTCAGCGCGAGCGCGAGCGGCACGCCGGGACGGTTCTCGACGATGTCCTGCCGAACCTGTGCCAGGTCGATGTAGAAGGGGCCCTCTTCCTGTTCTGGCGTCAACACGCAGTCGGGCCTGGTCGTGGCCCCTTCTACTGCGGATCTGGCCACCTTGTCCTCGTCAGCGCCGCAGGCGTAAAGGACAACGCTCGCCAGCGCCCCTGCCGACAGCGTCACCATCTCGCGGCGCCGCATCGGTACCTGAATCCCGTTGGAGGGTCGGCAGTCGTCCGCCGGGCCCTCTCGACCCCCGCTCGGGCGATCGCTCATCAGCCTCCTTCCAACTATGCGGATTCTCGACTTGAAAGACTAACCAGATTGCCAGCCGAAGATTTTAGTATTCGAACACTGACTAAGACGAGTGGCTCGTTTCTGGCCCATGCGACCCGCCAGACTGGCCCGATAAGGCAACGCCGATCGAGGAAGTTCACAGGGGCAAACTGCCGGTTGATCGTTGGCACGCCTTGTCCTCGCCCGGCGAGCTCGTCGCGACTTGCTCGCGCTGAGCTGGCCGCTAATAGACGCGATTTGAGGATGCGCTTGGCCTGCTTGAGCGTGAACCGCTCGCCGGCTACGCCCTTCGTGGAAGCTTCGCGGCTTGTATTCGCTGCGGGTTGGTGCCTATCGAATCCTCTACCAGTTGACCGACGGCGGAAAGACCGTTCGGGTCGCCGCCTTGAGCAAAGCGACTCTCACGGCGCTGTGCCTGCCCGCTAGGGCTTCAGAAATCGCGTATTCCAGCCGACTCAATCACTGCGAGGGCGTTACTCATAAGGCCGAATCGCTCCCCCGCTAGGACGGAAACCCGCTTGCCAAGCGGGTTTCCGTGTTTTTGGTGAACCTCAGAATCGGCCAGAGATGACCCTGGGGCAAGGTGAGGTCCAAGAGAGGTTGATTCCGGGCCATGCGCAGGGCCTCCGGTCCACCTATGTTCGCTCGCGAGAAACGCAAATGGGTGGCCCCGGCAGCGCGCAAACGCCCCGGGACCCGGTGGTTGTCGGCGACTGCTGGTTGTTGGGTGGTCGTTGGCGACATGTCGTCGATGTGGCCCGTGCTCGCGGTGGCGCGCGTCGGTGCTGGCACGCCGCTACGCTCGCATCGTGACGCCGGAGGAGCTCGCCAACCTCGCGCACCTGCGCCGCGCCCGCGATCTGATGGACCGCGAGCACGCGCGCCCGCTCGACGTCGCCGCGCTCGCCCGCGCTGCGTTGATGTCGACCGCACACTTCTCGCGGCAGTTCCGCGCGACGTACGGGGAGACGCCCTACGCCTACCTGATGACGCGGCGAATCGAGCGGGCGAAGGCGCTGCTGCGCCGCGGCGACCTGTCGGTCACCGAGGTCTGCATGGCGGTCGGGTGTACGTCGCTCGGCTCGTTCAGCGCCCGCTTCACCCAGCTGGTGGGCGAGACGCCGACGGCCTACCGGGCCCGTGACCACGGCGCGCTCGCGAGCGTGCCGGGCTGCATCGCCAAGGATCTCACCCGCCCGAGCCGCAAGCCGAGCAGGATCGGAGAAACGCGCGGGGCGCTGACTCCCTAGCCTTGCGGGCATGAATCTCACTCTTTCCCAATGCTTCGTCCTAGTCCATGACCCCGACCTCGCACTGACCTTCTACCGCGACACACTTGGCCTCGAACTGCGCAACAACGTCGCCCGCGACGACTTCCGCTGGATCACCGTCGGCGCCGCCTCCCAGCCCGGCGTCGCGATCGTCCTCACGAACTACCTGAACGGCAGCCCCGCCGACGCTGACGCGCTCGCCGCCCTCGTCGCCAAGGGCGCCCTCAACGGCGTCCACTTCCACACCGACGACCTCGACGCCACCTTCGAGAAGCTGCGCGCCTCGGGCGCCGAGATCGTGCAGGAGCCAACCGAGCAGCCGTGGGGCACGCGGGACTGTGCCGTGCGTGATCCGTCCGGCAATATGGTGCGCATCGACCAGCCGCCTGCCGCGTAGAGCTGGTCAGATCGAGCCAGGCGACGCCGACGGAGACCGCGAAGGCGGCCCCGCCCAACAGATGGAGACACGATGAGCATGGCCACGAGGACGGACACGCAGTCGCCTGCGCTGCACGTTGCCGACAGCCACGATCTGATCCGCGTGCAGGGCGCGCGCGTGAACAACCTCAAGGACGTCAGCTTCGAGATCCCGAAGCGCCGGCTGACGGTGTTCACCGGCATCTCCGGCTCGGGCAAGAGCTCGCTGGCGTTCGGCACGATCGCCGCGGAGTCGCAGCGCCTCATCAACGAGACTTACAGCGCCTTCGTGCAGGGCTTCATGCCGACGCTGGCGCGGCCGGAGGTCGACCTGCTGGAGGGGCTGACCACCGCGATCATCGTCGACCAGGAGCGAATGGGCTCCAACCCTCGCTCCACCGTCGGCACCGTCACCGACGCCAACGCGATGCTGCGGATCGTCTTCAGCCGGCTCGGAAAGCCGCACATCGGCTCGCCCAACGCGTTCTCCTTCAACACCGCGACGATCAGCGGGGCCGGTGCGGTCACGATCGAGAAGGGCGGCAGGAAGACGAAGGAGAAGCGCTCGTTCACGCGGACGGGCGGTATGTGCCCGCGGTGCGAGGGCACGGGATCCGTCACCGACTTCGACCTGTCTGCGCTGTATGACGACAGCAAGTCGCTCAACGAGGGTGCGCTGACGATCCCCGGCTACAGCATGGACGGCTGGTTCGGCCGCATCTTCAGGGGCTGCGGCTTCTTCGACCCGGACAAGCCGATCCGCAAGTTCACCAAGGTGGAACTCAACGACCTCCTTTATAAGGAGCCGACCAAAATCAAGGTCGAGGACGTCAACCTGACGTACGAGGGTCTGATCCCGAAGATCCAGAAGTCGATGCTCGCCAAGGACAAGGAGGCGATGCAGCCGCACATCCGAGCGTTCGTGGACCGGGCGATCACCTTCACCGCTTGCCCCGAGTGCGGCGGCACCCGGCTCAACGAGGCCGCCCGGTCCTCCAAGATCGAGGGGATCAACATCGCCGACGCCTGTGCGATGCAGATCAGCGACCTGGCCGAATGGGTCGGCGGCGTCGACGAGCCTTCGGTGGCTCCGTTGCTCGAAGCACTGCGGCAGACCCTTGAGTCGTTCGTGGAGATCGGGCTGGGCTACCTCTCGCTCGACCGCTCGACGGGCACGCTGTCGGGTGGCGAGGCGCAGCGCACCAAGCTGATCCGCCAGCTCGGCTCGTCGCTCACCGACGTCACCTACGTCTTCGACGAGCCGACGGTCGGGCTGCACCCGCACGACATCCAGCGGATGAACGACCTGCTGCTGCGGCTGCGCGACAAGGGCAACACCGTGCTGGTCGTCGAGCACAAGCCGGAGGTGATCGAGATCGCCGACCAGGTCGTCGATCTCGGCCCCGGCCCCGGCACCGCCGGTGGCGAGGTCGTGTTCGAGGGCAGCGTCGACGGGCTGCGGGCCAGTGGCACGACGACCGGGCGGCACCTGGACGACCGCGCTTCCTTGAAGCCGTTGGTGCGGACAGCGTCGGGAGCTCTGGAGGTGCGCGGCGCCGGCACCCACAACCTGCAGGACGTCGATCTCGACATCCCGCTCGGCATGCTGGTCGTGATCAGCGGCGTGGCCGGGTCGGGAAAGAGCTCGCTGATCGACGGCTCGGTGTCGGGACGGGACGGAGTGGTGTCGGTCGACCAAGCGGCGATCAAGGGCTCGCGGCGGAGCAACCCGGCGACGTACACCGGGCTACTCGACCCCATCCGCAAGGCGTTCGCGAAGGCCAACGCTGTGAAGCCGGGCCTGTTCAGCGCCAACTCCGAAGGCGCCTGCCCCAACTGCAACGGCGCCGGCGTCATCTACACCGACCTCGCGATGATGGCCGGCGTCGCCACCACCTGCGAGGAGTGCGAGGGGAAGCGGTTCCAGGCCGAGGTGCTGCAATACAAATTCGGCGGGGTGGACATCAGCGAGGTGCTCTCGATGTCGGTCACCGAGGCGGAGGAGTTCTTCGGCGACGGCGAGGCGGGCACGCCGGCCGCGCACAAGATCCTCGACCGGCTGGCCGACGTCGGGCTCGGCTACCTCCGCCTCGGCCAGCCGCTCCCGACGCTGTCCGGTGGCGAGAGGCAGCGGCTCAAGCTGGCCACTCGCATGGCCGAGAAGGGCGAGGTCTACATCCTCGACGAGCCGACCTCCGGCCTCCACCTCGCCGACGTCGAGCAGCTGCTCGGCCTGCTCGACCGGCTCGTAGATTCCGGCAAGTCGGTCGTCGTCATCGAGCACCACCAGGCGGTCATGGCGCACGCCGACTGGATCATCGACCTCGGCCCCGGCGCCGGCCACGACGGCGGTCGGGTCGTCTACGAGGGCACGCCCGCCGACCTCGTCGCCGCCCGCTCCACCCTCACCGGCGAGCACCTCGCGGCCTACGTCGGCACCTGACCGAGGCCCTCGCGGACACCGTCAGACGAGAACGCTGAGAGGCCCCGTTCGACCAAGCGCAGAATTGCCTCTTGAGGCCGGCCTGGCCGAGATCGCGCGCGACGAAACGGTCACCCTCGCCGAGCTTCGCAGCGAGCTGGACGAGCCCCGACCGACCGCTGGTTGATCGTTGGCCCGGCTTCTCCTTGCTCGGCGCGCTCGTCGTGAGCTGCCCAAACTCAACTGGCCGTTGATCGACGCAATCGAGGATGCCCTGGGCCTGCTTGAGCGCGAGCCGCAAGCTGAGCATGCGCTTCGCGGCAAATTGCGCGGGCTTTATTCGCTGAGAGTCGGTGCCTATCGAATCCTCTACCAGCTCACCGACGACGGACAGACCGTCCGCGTCGCGGCAATTCGCCATCGGGCGTCGCTTATCGAGGCGATCCGCGTTACATAGGCGAGGCCCATTCGACCGGCACGCGGTTACCCATAAGAATGAATTGTTACCCCGCTATGGCCTTAGCGGAGTGCAACTGCGCCGCTCTTTCTAAAGGTAAGTCCCTCTCCTTGAATACCGATGCTTCCCCCGGAGCCGTTTTCTCAGTCGTCTCGGGCTCGGGGGCAGAGCCGATATTCGATCTCCGGCTCGACCGTCGATCCATTCGCGTCGCGGGGAATCGCCTCCGCCACGGCGCGAAAGTCCAGGCCGTTAGCGCAAGCGAAGCTTGAAAAGGTGGCGACGCTTGCCTCGTTTTCTTTCCCGATGGTCGTCTCGAGCGAGCGCAGGCCCGCTTGCCCAGCTGCTTGCCAGGCTCGTTCAAGCAGGCCATGCCCCACATGTCGGCCCCGAAATGGGGGGCATACGCCAATCTGCCACACGAAAGCTCGTCTCTCCAAAGTTGGGATCGACAAGGCCATGCCGATGAGGTCTTTACCCTCGAATGCTCCGATGCACAGTCTGGCGGACCGGCTCAGGATCACCCAATAGGTATAGGGCGTGTGCAAAGTTAGAGGAGGGCATTCGACGACCAGCCGTTGCACCTCGGCGCAATCCTCTGCATTCAGCTTCCTATACGTCATTGTTGAGTCTGGAATTGACTCCAAGATCCATGCTCAATTTTCTCGAGGGCATCCATCGGACCATTCCAGAAGTAGATCCAGGCATCGACAGTCAACTCATCGACGTGGATGCAGCGCCGGCGATACATCGAGGTGTCCCGCTGTCCCGGGTCGTAGTGCTCCAGCCTGTCCAGCAGGTGAAAAGCTGACTTCTCCCGCACGCGGAAAAGCTCAGCCTCGACTGCATCTTCGCCGGGGACCAAGGCGGGATACTCGCCGCGGGAGTAGAGCTGTCCTCTGATGTGGCATCTGCCCACCGGCTCTAGCTTCCGGTGGGCCTCCTCCTCCTCGGCTCCTCCTTGATCCGTCAGAAGGGAGCCGTAGGCAAGGAACATCTCCTCAGATTCGAGCCCGAGCAAGCGGCTGCAGCGCTCATATCCACAGTTCCGCAGATACCGGCGGAGGGCGGCGTTGGTTGGCTGCGCTAGCTGATCAAACCAATACTCGAAGAAGACGTTTCGATCACGTTCGAGAAGGTGTCCCTCCTCCTGAAGGTAAATCAGCTGCTCGAGGAAGTTGAGGACGAGGTCGAGGTCCCGTAGCTGAGCTCGCTCTACCGTGGAAAGGGTGATCTGACGGTCGAGCACTCGGAACTCGAGCAAAGGGCCGGCTACGTCCCAGAAGTCATACTCGATGAGCTCGCGAGCGCGGGACATATCTTCGTCTCGATAGAAGTCTCTGAAGAGCGAGATCATCCATCGCGCCGCCTCAGCGCGCTTGGCCTTTCTGAAGGTATACGCAGCCCAAGCCGCCGCGGCTATGGCCCCGACCGCAAGTACTACCTGGCCGATAGCGCTCCACTGGCTCGCCGTCAGCGAAGCCAGGTTGATCCCTGAGAGTGGCACTCCGACAGACGATCTCAAAGTTGGGGACTTTCTGCATCTGCTCCAACGGATCGAGGCATCAGACCTGAATCAATGCGCCCGACCATCCCGCGGGCGCCTACAGGACAAGTCGCCGCGTCATGTCTTGCTCACCGGGGCTTGCCCGGGAGGGCGGTTTCGTTGATCCCCCTGTACGCGTCATAGATCGCCTTTGCTCATCCTCCGACAGACGCGCCCAATCTTCGGGCGAGTGGGGCGTCGGGCTGGTGCCTTGATGGATCAGCAGCATGTACTGCATCGCTTCCTCCTTTTCGGGATGTTCCCCTATCAGACGAATGGGAGGCGGCTAAATCGACAGCTTCGCGCGAGAGTGTCCGCGGTCGGACTGAGCCGTTTGCTTCAATCGGATCACCAGAGAAAGGAGGTGGTCCTATTTTGAGTCACATGCTTGAGGGGACTCTGGAGGTGCAGGGCCGCTAGGCGCCGCACTGTTTGGCCGCCCGGCGGAATCCAAACCGGGCACCGGCGAGCAAAGGGAGGCCGGGCTTTGTCCCACTCGGTCGTGGTTTCCGCGTTCGCTCCTAGCACCTGGCCAGGGCCGCCTCCGGGCGGCCCTGGTCGTTATGGCATTCAGGCAGGGGCTTTGACCATGCCGCTGTCGAGCAGGCTCTGGGCGCACTCGGCGATCGTGTCCTCGCTCGGGCGCGGGGACCAACCGAGGCGGTCCTTGGCCTTCTCGCTCGAAAGCTCCGTCTTGCGGCCGAGCTGGCCGACGATCGAGCGGATGCCGGGATCGAAGATGCTCATCGCCCGCACGAGGAGGTCCGGGACGCCTCGCTTCGGCACCTTCGCCGCCGCTTCGCCGAGGCGGTCGCGAAGCACCGCGGCGACCTCCGACATCCAGAGGAATTCCGCCGTCGCGATGAAGCGCTCGCCGCCGGCCTCGGGAGCGGTCATCGCCTTCATCTGCAGGTCGGCGACGTCGCGGACGTCGACGAAGCTGAAGCCGATTCGCGGCAAGCCGGGCATGCCGCCCAGCAGCCGCTCGATCGCCTGCAGCGAGTAGGAGCGATCGTCGCTCAGAACCGGGCCGATGATGGCGCCAGGATTGACCGTCGCAAGCTTCTCCGTCGCCCCCTGTTCGCGCATGAAGTCCCACGCCGCGCGCTCGGCGATCGTCTTCGAGCGTGCGTATGGCGTCATCTTCAGGTTGTTGGGGTCGCTCCAATCCCGCTCGGTCAGCGGCCCGGAGACCGGCTTGGCGCCGCCGGTGACCGCGGCGACCGAGGAGGTGACGACCACGCGGTCGACGTCGACGTCGAGGGCGGCTTTCAGGACCCGGAGGGTCCCCTCGCGCGCCGGCACGATCAGCTCGTCGGGATCCTTCGGCTGCGCTGCCGGAAACGGAGAAGCGACGTGAAGGACGTAGTCGCATCCTTCGACCGCCTGCTCCCAGCCGTCGTCGCTGCGCAGATCGGCGGCCAGCACGGTGAGGCGGTCTTTGGCGTCGACCTGAGGTCCGATCGCGGCGCGAACCTCCGCCTCGCGCGAGAGGTCGCGCACGGTCGTGCGGACCCGGTAGCCGCGGCGCAACAGCTCGACCACGCACCAACCGCCGAGGAATCCCGAACCGCCGGTGACGAGAACCGTCTTCATCTGTGCCTGCGAACTCTCCATTGGGTGTCAGGAGTATGAACGTGAGAGCATCTCGAGAGCCTATGAGCGACTTCCTGGTCAAGCGAGACGACCTGCGTGAGTGCCGCGTGGCCGAGTCCGCGGCGCCCGAGCTCGAATCTGGACAGGCGCTGCTGCGGGTTGAGACGTTCGGCCTGACTGCTAACAACGTCACCTACGCGGTGTTCGGCGAAGCGATGTCCTACTGGAACTTCTTCCCGACCGAGGACGGCTGGGGTCGGGTCCCGATGTGGGGTTTCGCCGAGGTCGAGCGAAGCGAGGCCGAGGGCGTTGAGTCCGGCATGCGCGTGTACGGGTATCTGCCACCTTCTTCGCACCTCGTCGTGACGCCGGCCGATGCCGGACCCGCCGGGTTCGTGGACGGCTCGCCGCACCGGGCTGCCCTGCCGTCGGCCTACCATCGCTACCTGGTGACGGGGGCCGACCCGTTCTACCGGTCCGATACCGAGGAGATCCAGATGCTGCTGCGTCCACTCTTCTTCACCTCGTTCCTGATCGACGATCAGCTGGCCGACGAAGGTCTTGTCACACGTGGGCCGGTGCTGATCTCGAGCGCCTCGAGCAAGACGGCGCTCGCCGCCGCCTTCATGCTGGCGCAGCGCGAGGGGGTCGAGCTCGTCGGCCTGACTTCGCCGCGGAGTGCCGGCTTCGTCGAGGGCTTGGGGATTTACGATCGGACCGTCACCTACGACAAGATCAACTCGCTTGCCGGCGGGCCCGCCAGCCTCATCGATGTAGCGGGCGACGGCGAGGTGCGGCTCGCCGTCCATTCGCACTATGGCGACGAACTCGCCCACAGCATGACGGTGGGCGCGACGCATTGGGAAGAGCTGGGGGCCGGGGCGGGAGAGCTGCCCGGCCCGTCCCCGACCTTCTTCTTTGCCCCCGACCGGGTCGTCAAGCGATCCGAGGACTGGGGCCGCGGTGGCCTCGAGAACCGGGTGGCCGACGCCTGGCGCCCGTTCTGCGAGTGGACGAGCAGCTGGCTCGAGCCGATCCGCGGCCAAGGCTTCGACGCCGTTCGGGACGCCTACCTGGACGTAATCGAGGGCCGCGTCGAGCCGAAGCACGCCCACGTGCTGACGCTGGTGTAGCCGTCGCAGCACGGGTACCCTGACCTACTTCTTACCCATTCCGATTGCATTGGAGGGCTCGTGATCAGCAAGACCGACTTCATCGGGATCCCGTCGCAGGACAGCGAGCGCTCGCGCCGCTTCTACGTCGAGACGCTGGGCCTGCGGCCGGACGAGCACGGGAAGTTCGAGTTCTGGGCCGGTGACACCTGCTTCGGCATCTGGGAGCCGGCCCAGTTCGGCATGGAGTTCGCGCCGCAGAAGAACGCCCATCCTGCGCTCCACGTCGACGATGTGCCGGCTGCGCGGGCCGAGCTGGAGGCGAAGGGCGTCGATTTCGCCGGCGAGATCATGGACACCGGCGTCTGTCATATGGCTTTCCTCACCGACCCGGATGGCAACGACCTGATGCTGCACAACCGCTACGCGCCTTATGAGTGAGCCCCCGATGGCCAAGCTGAGGTTCGAGATCTCGATCTCGCTTGACGGCTACGTCGCCGGGCCGAACCAGAGCGAGGAGCATCCGCTGGGCGAAGGCGGCATGCAGCTGCACGAGTGGATCATCAAGCTCGCCGCCTGGCGCGAGCCGCATGGGCGCGAGGGAGGAGAGGTGAACGCCAGCACGCCGCTGGTCGAGGAAGCGCAGAGCGGGATCGGGGCCGGTGTGATGGGCCGCAACATGTTCGGCGGCGGTCCCGGGCCGTGGGGGGACGACCCTTGGCAGGGCTGGTGGGGCGATGAGCCGCCCTTCGACATGCCGATCTTCGTCCTCACTCACCATGAGCGCCAGCCGCTGACCCTGGGCGGGACCACCTTCACCTTCGTCACCGACGGGATCGAGTCGGCGCTGGAGCAGGCGAGGCAGGCGGCCGGCGACCAGGACGTCACCATCGGCGGCGGCGCCGATGTGGCCCGGCAGTTCCTGTCCGCGGGCCTGGTCGACCAGATGCAGCTCAACGTCGTGCCGGTCCTGCTCGGCGACGGGGCCCGGCTCTTCGAGGACGGCGCCGGAGCCGGTCTCGGTCTGGAGCCGATCCTCGTCGTCGACACTCCCGAGGTCGCGCACCTCCGCTACCGCATCGGCTAGTCGCCGCCCCGCCCGGCGATATGCCGGAGATCACACTGGCTGACCAGCCAGCATGCGAGAATGGGCGCCCGTGAGCGAGGGGTCGCCCGAACATCTCGATGTGCTGATCGTCGGCGCCGGCCTCTCCGGGATCGGCGCCGCCTGGCACCTGCAGGAGCGCTGCTCTGGCAAGAGCTACGCGATCCTCGAGGCGCGCGGTGACCTCGGTGGCACCTGGGACCTGTTCCGCTATCCCGGCGTCCGCTCGGACTCCGACATGCACACGCTTGGCTACCGCTTCAAGCCCTGGACTGAAGCGAAGTCGATCACCGATGGCCCCTCGATCCTCAACTACGTCCGCCAGACGGCAGAGGACGACGGGATCGAGGAGAAGATTCGGTTCCACCACCGTGTCCTCGGCGCCGCGTGGTCGAGTGCCGACGCACGCTGGACGGTCGAAGCGGAGCGCTTCGACACCGGCGAGAAAGTGCAGCTGACCTGCGGCTTCCTCTGGACGTGCAGCGGCTACTACCGCTACGACGAGGGGTACACGCCGGACTTCGAGGGCACGGATCGCTTCGCCGGCCCGGTGGCGCACCCGCAGCACTGGCCCGAGGATCTCGGCTACAGCGGCAAGCGGGTCGTCGTCATCGGCAGCGGCGCGACCGCGGTGACGCTGGTGCCGGCGATGGCGGAGAAGGCCGCGCACGTGACGATGCTGCAGCGCTCGCCCACCTACATCGCCTCGCTGCCGGCCGAAGACCCGATCGCTGCCGCGCTGCGTCGCTACCTGCCAGAGCGAGCCGCCTACGCGGCCGTGCGTTGGAAGAACGTGCTGATCCAAACGCTCTTCTACCAGCTCAGCCGTCGCCGGCCCGAGCTGGTGAAGCGGTGGATACGCAAAGGCGTGGAACGCTCGCTGCCGCCCGGGTACGACGTCGACAAGCACTTCAAGCCCCGCTACAACCCATGGGACCAACGCATGTGCCTGGTGCCCGACGGCGATCTCTTCAGGGCGATCTCCAAGGGCGACGCCTCGGTCGTCACCGACAGGATCGCGACGTTCACCGAGGGCGGGATCGAGCTCGAGTCCGGCGAGGAGCTGGAGGCTGACGTGATCGTCACCGCGACCGGCCTCAACCTCCTCTTCCTGGGCGGGATGCGGCTCGAGGTCGACGGCGAAGAGGTCGATGTGCCCAGCAAGATGGCCTATAGGGGAATGATGCTGAGCGGCGTGCCGAACATGGCTTTCACCGTCGGCTACACCAACGCCTCCTGGACGCTGAAGGCCGACCTCACTTCCGAGTACGTCTGCCGCCTGCTCAACCACATGGACGCGCATGGCTACAAGAGCTGTGTCCCCGAGGTCGATCCGTCGGTGACCGCGCAGCCGCTGCTCGACTTCACCTCCGGCTACGTCTTGCGCTCGCTCGACCACTTTCCCAAACGGGGCTCGAAGGAGCCCTGGAAGCTGCGCCAGAACTACCCACTCGACATCCGCACGATCCGGCGCGGCCCGATCGACGACGGCGCGATGCGGTTTTCCGCCGGCAGGCCCCAGGAGCGAGCTGCCGAAAAGCTCGCCGCCTGAGCCCCGGGTCGCTCAGGCGTTCGCTTCGAGACGCTCGGCGAGGCGGTTCATGCCGCGCTCACGGGCGGCCTTCGCGGCGCCGACCGAGTCGGTGGGGCGGTCGGGCGGCCGCTCGACCCCGGCGTCGCGCAGGGTGGCGATGTCTTTGAAGGCAAGCAGCTCCTCGCGGGCGTCGATAAGGGCGCCGCGCAGTTTGGGCCGTGGCTCGCGGATCGCGTTGTCGAGGATCGCCTCCAGCGAGCCGTGCCGGCGCAGCAGCTCGGCCGCGGTCTTCGGCCCGACGCCTTTGGCGCCGGGCAGGCCGTCGGAGGGGTCGCCGCGCAGGGCGATGAAGTCGGGCACCTGCTCGGGGTCGACGCCGTAGCGCTCGCGCACCTCGGCCGGGCCGACCTCTTCGGCGCCTTTCCCCCCGCCGGTTTTGACGTAGAGGACGGTGACCCGCTCGCCGGCGCACTGGTACATGTCGCGGTCCCCGGTCATCAGCAGCGCCCGGCCGCCGGCCTCCGCCTCGCGACGGGCATAGGTGCCGAGCAGGTCGTCGGCCTCGAGCGAGTCGCTCGTCGCGATCGTCCAGCCGAAGGCCTCGAAGAAATCGCGGCTGGCGGCGAACTGCGGCGAGAGGTCGTCGGGCATCGCCGCCTCGCGCTCGGCGTGGTAGGCGGGGTAGAGCTCGGTGCGGTACGACGCCGCGTCCGGTCCGAAGCAGAGCACGACCGTCCGCGGCCTGTGCACTTCTACCTCCCGCAACACGAGGTTGGCCGTCCCGAGCAGCGCATTGACCGGCTTCCCGTCGGCCCCCACGATCGAATCGGGCAGCGCGTAGAAAGCGCGAAACAGCATCGACGGCGTGTCAACCGCAAGCAGAGGTCCCATCCCTCCACCCTAGAGCGCCGCTGCCGACTTTCACCCCACTGGGAGGGGGTAAAAGTCGGCAGCGGGCAGTAGATTCGACCCGCATGGGTTTCTTCAGCCCTACCCCGCCGCCATTCGAGTACGAGGAGTGGAAGCGCCGGTCGCACCTGGAGCGGATCAAGGTGTTGGCGCAGGACTGGGCGTTGAACGGGTTCGGGACGCCCTACTTCGTCTACCTGCTCTATATCGTCAAGCTCGTCCTCTACGCGGGCGGGGGCCTGCTGCTGATCTCTGCGACGACCAAGGGTCTGGGCGGGCTCGGCGACCTCGGCGACTGGTGGACCGAACCGATCGTCTTCCAGAAGGCGGTGATCTGGACGATGCTGTGGGAGGTGCTCGGCCTCGGCGCCGGCTCGCTGCCCTTGACGCTGCGCTTCTCGCCGATGATCGGTGGGGTCCTCTACTGGCTGCGGCCGGGAACCATGCGGCTGCCGCCCTGGCCCGAGCGCGTGCCGCTGACCCGCGGCACGCGGCGGACCCTGTTCGACGTCGCCGTCTACGCGGGGTTGATCGCCGCCGCGCTCAACCTGCTGCTCTCCGACGGCATCGATGCCACCGCCATGACCGCCGGCCGCCTCGACCCGGTCGCGGTCGGCGCCCTGCTCGTGCTGCTCGTCCTGCTGGGCCTGCGCGACAAGGTGCCGTTCCTCGCGGCCCGCGCCGAGATCTACGGCAACCTGGCGATCATCTTCCTCTTCCCACTGACCAACATGATCGTCGCCGCCCAGCTCGTCTTCGTCTGCATCTGGTGGGGAGCGGCGTCATCGAAGCTGAACCGTCACTTCCCTTTCGTCGTCACGGTGATGATCAGCAACACGCCCTGGAATCGCTGGCGGGCGGCGAAGCGGCGCCTCTACCGTGCCCACCCCGAGGATCTACGACCTTCTTCGGCTGGCGTCCTCGCCGCCCACCTCGGCACGGCGATGGAGTTCACGCTGCCGCTGATCCTGCTCGTCTCCCAGGGTGGAGTCATCGGCGCCATCGCCGTCGCCGGGATGGTGATCTTCCACCTCCACATCCTCTCGACCTTCCCCCTGGCGGTGCCTCTGGAGTGGAACATCTTCATGATCTTCGGCCTGCTCTTCCTCTTCGGCCACTACGGCGCGACGTCGTTCTCTACCCTCGAGGATCTGCTGCTGATCGCGATCCTCGCCGTCACCTGCGTCGGCATCCCGGTGCTCGGCAACTTCCGCCCCGACCTCATCTCCTTCCTGCCCGCGATGCGCTATTACGCCGGCAACTGGGCGACCAGCCAGTGGCTGTTCCGCAAGGACAGCGGCGCCGAGGCGAAGCTCGACCGCGACCTGGTCAAGCCGGCGCCGATCGTGACCGAGCAGCTGGCCAAGTTCTATGACCCCGAGCTGATCGAGGTGCTGGTCTACAAAGGCCTTGCCTTCCGCTCGATGCACTCGCACGGCCGCGCCCTCAACGGCCTCGTGCAGCGCGCCGTCGACGACGTCGAGGACTACGCGGTGCGCGAGGGCGAGCTGGTCGCCGGAGTGGTGCTCGGCTACAACTTCGGCGATGGCCACTTCCACGACCAGCGCCTGCTGGCGGCGATTCAGGAGCGCTGCCAGTTCAAGCCGGGAGAAGTGCGGGTGGTGGTGCTCGAGTCCCAGGCCGCGCACGTGCAGCGCCAGCGCTACCGGATCTTCGACGCTGCCACCGGCCTGGTCGAGGAGGGCTGGGTGAACGTCGCCGACATGGTCGAGCGCCAGCCGTGGCTTGACGAGCGCCCGTTCCCGGTCGAGGTGGCCCCGGTATGAGCTTCCGGCGCGCCTTTTGCACCCCACAGGAACATAAAGCGCACCGGGAGGACTGGCGGTGAGCGGGGCGGTCGTCGTTGGCGCCGGGCCCAACGGGCTGGCCTGCGCGGCGATTCTCGCCGCGCAGGGCGTTGACGTAACTGTGCTCGAGGCGGCGGCGACGGTCGGCGGCGGCGCTCGCAGCAGCGAGCTGACCCTGCCGGGATTGCTGCACGACGACTGCTCGGCGTCGCACCCGTTCGCGGTCGGCTCGCGGGCGCTGGCCCCGCTCGGCCTCGAGCGGCATGGGCTGGAGTGGGCCTGGGCGGAGATCGACCTAGCGCACCCCTTCGACGACGGCAGCGCGGCGGTGATGCAGCGCTCGATCGAGGAGACGGCGGCCGGCCTCGGTCCCGCGGGCGCTGCCTGGAAGCGGCTCTTCGGCCCCTCGGCGAAGCACTTCGACGCCCTCAGCGAGGACATCTTCCGGCCGCTGCTGCACCTGCCGCGGCACCCACTTGCCCTCGCCCGCTTCGCACCGGTGCTCGCGCCGGTGTCGCTGCTGGCGCGCGCCCTGCCGACGCCGCAGGCGCGGGCGCTGTTCGGCGGCACCGCCGCCCATGCCTTCAGCCCCTTCTCGCGCCCACTCAGCTCTGCCCCCGGGATGGCTTTGACCTGCGCCTGCCACCGCAATGGCTGGCCCGTCGCCCGCGGCGGCTCGCAGGCGATCGCCGACGCGCTCGCCGCGGTCGTGCGCGAGCACGGCGGGCGGATCGAGACGGGGCGGCCGGTGCGCTCGCTCGACGAGCTGCCCGCCGCCGACGCTGTGGTTCTCGACCTCGCCCCCGGCGCCGCCGCCGACATTGCCGGTGAGCGGCTGCCGGCCCGCGTGGCGCGCGCCTACCGCCGCTACCGCCACGGGCCGGGGGCCTTCAAGGTCGACCTCGCGGTCGAGGGCGGCGTGCCCTGGCGGGATCCGGAGTCCTCCCGGGCGGGGACCGTGCACGCGATCGGCTCCTTCGAGGAGATTGCCGACAGCGAACGCGAGGTCAACAGCGGCCGGATGCCGGAGCGGCCCTTCGTCCTCGTCGGCCAGCAGTACCTCGCCGACCCCTCGCGCTCGCGCGGCGACGTGCACCCGGTCTGGGCCTACGCTCACGTTCCGCACGGCTTCCCCGGCAACGCGACTGAGGCGCTGATCGACCAGATCGAACGCTTCGCCCCTGGCCTGCGCGAGCGGATCCTCGCCCGCCACGTCCGCTCCCCGTCGGACCTAGCCTCCTACAACCCCAACTACGTCGGTGGCGACATCCTCACCGGCGCTAACACGCCGCTGCAGTCGGTATTCAGGCCGCGCATCGGCCTCGATCCCTACGCGACCGGCATCCCCGGCGTATTCATCTGCTCTGCCGCGACGCCGCCGGGCGCCGGAGCAGCAGGGATGAGCGGCTACAACGCGGCGCAGTCCGTCCTCCGCACCCTCCGCCACTGAGGGGACGTGCCGTCACTTAAGTGCCCCTATGGGTGCCCAAGTGACGGCACGTCTAGATTGCTGGGGGTGAATGCACTCCAGATTCAGAGCTTGCAGAAGCGCTACCCGACCGGGGTCGAGGCGCTGCGCGGCGTCTCATTGGAGATCAAGCCGGGGGAACTGTTCGGGCTGCTGGGACCTAACGGGGCCGGCAAGTCGACGCTGATCCACTGCACGACCGGGTTGGCGCAGCCGACCGGTGGCGCGATCAGCGTCTTCGGCCACGATGCCATCCGCGACTACGCCGAGGCGCGGCAGGCTGTCGGGCTCGCCCCGCAGGAGGTCAACCTGGACTGGTTCCTGACGGTCGAGGAGACGCTCGACTACCACGCCGGCTACTTCGGCATGCCGAAGCGCGAGCGGCGCGCGCGGACCAGGGAGCTGCTGGAGACCTTCTCGCTGACCGAGAAGGCCGACGAACGCACCCGCACCCTCTCCGGCGGGATGAAACGGCGGCTGATCCTGGCCCGGGCGATGATGCACAACCCGCCGCTCCTGATCCTCGACGAGCCGACCGCCGGGGTCGACGTCGAGCTGCGCTTGGAGCTGTGGCACTACGTGCAGCGGATCAACCAGGAGGGGACGACGATCCTGCTCACCACGCACTACATCGAGGAGGCGGAGCAGCTCTGCGACCGGATCGCCTTCATCAACGAGGGGCAGATCGTCGGCGAGGGCAAGAGCGCCGACCTGGCCGCCCGCTACAGCGTCGACAACCTCGAGGACGCCTATCTGGCCCTGGTCGGTCGCAAAGAGCTCTCGCGCTCCCACATCGAGGTGACCGCGTAATGAGCGCCGCCCAGATTCGCTTCGCGACGTTGTGGCGGCGCGAGGTCAACCGCTTCATGAAGATCAAGAAACAGACGATCGGCGCGCCGCTGCTGGAAACCTTCCTCTACATCTCGGTCTTCGGCGCGGCGCTCGGCTCGCGGGTGGGCGAACTGCACGGGATCGACTACGTGGTCTTCGTCATCCCCGGGCTGATCATGATGTCGTTCTCGATCAACGCCTTCGCCAACAACTCCTCCTCGATCCTGCAGCAGAAATTCCAGGGGGCGATCCAGGACCAGCTCTCCTCACCGGCTTCGCCGCTGGAGCTCTTGCTCGCCTTCTCGCTCGGCGGTTTCATGCGTGGTCTGATGGTCGCACTGCTGACCTTCATCGCCGCCTCCCTGCTCGTCGACCTGCCGGTCGACCACGTCCTCGTCCTGATCCCGGCGCTGTTCCTGGTCGGCTTCTTCTTCTCGCAGCTCGGGGTGCTGATCGGCGTCCGCGCCGAACAGTTCGACGACGTCGCCTTCGCCCAGACCTTCGTCCTGCAGCCGCTGATCTTCCTCGGCGGCGTCTTCTACTCCGCCACCCTGCTGCCCCAGCCGTTCCAGACCCTGACCCACTTCAATCCGATCTTCTACATGATCAACCTGATTCGCTACGGCTTCGTTGGCTACACCGAAGTCAGCGTCGCGCTCTCGCTGCTGGCGCTCACGGCGGCGACCGCCGCCCTCTTCGCGGTCAACCTGCGGCTCTTCTCGAAGGGTTACCGGCTGCGCGCCTGACCCACGTCAGGCCTCCAGTCTCGATTGGGCGAGGCGGCTTGATCGAATTGCTGCCAGGGGCTAACGTCCCGTCTCGGGTTTCCGCACTCCATCGCAGTGCGTCGCTTGTTGCGGCGCGGAAAGGAATCAACTTGAAGCAGTCTCGTAGTGCTGGTTCGACCAAGGCGGGCATTCTGATCGCCGCGACCGTGCTCGCTGTGCTCTGCGTATCGGCATCGGCGCTGGCCAACACCTACGGCCCGCCGCCGCAGGAAGCGTCCGTCCCGACCGTCTTCATCAAAGGCAGCGCCGAGGGCAGCCTCCGTTTTGAAGCGCCGAAGACGATCGTCAACGGCGAAGAGCTCGCGGTGGTCAACACGACCGACCCACACAAAGTCGGCCCCCACACTTTCTCGCTGGTGACCAAAGGCTCGATCCCGAAGACCGCCAAAGCGCGCCAGCTCTGCTTCACCCCCCATCACATCTGCAAAGTGATCGCGTCCTGGCACGGGGTAAAAGGCAACGGGCCTGTGAAAGTGAATCCGGCTGAAGCCGGCCAGATCGGCTGGGACACGCTCGGCAGCCTGACCAAGGAAGGCGACTCCTGGTTCACCGGCTCTAAACCGGGCGGCTCGTTTGAACAGCCGGTCGGCATCGACACCTCGGCCGGCCCGACCAAGATCTACTTCATGTGCGCGATCCATCCGTGGATGCACGGCTCGATCAACGTGCTCCCGGGCGGGTAGCGACGGACGGCTCGCAGCAATCTCAGCCACGCCTGGGGCGCCGAGCCTTTCTCGGCGCCCTGGGCGGTGGCGCTCTCGCCGCACTGCTGCCGTTCGACGTTCGCTCCAGCCGCGCGGCGCCGGCCGCTGCGCGTCCGCTGCGCGGAAACGCGCACGTCCCCTTCCGGGCGTCGCTGCCGATACCCGAGGAGTTGCGCGACCACCGCCTCGAGATCCCGATCCGCGAGGCGGAGGTCCAAATCCTGCCCGGCGCCCGGACCCGGATGTGGACCTACGGGGGGACGTTTCCCGGTCCGACGATCCGCCGGCCCGCTGGGCACAGGACCGAGGTCACCTTCCACCACCAGCTGCCGCGCGCGGTGGGGGAGCTGACCGTGCACCTGCACGGTGGTCACAACCGCACCCAGTTCGACGGCCAGCCGGGTGGGCTGACCCACTCGCACCCCAGATCCTTCTATTGCGAGATCCCGCGCGGCCTCTCGCCGCGCAAGTCCGGCAACGATTTCCTGATCGAGCCGGGCGGGCGGAAAACGTACGTTTACGACCTGCGCGAGGACAGTCGCCCCGAGCGGGCCGCGCTGCAGTGGTACCACGACCACCGCCTCGACCACACCGCGCGCAACGTCTGGCGCGGCCTGGCGGGGATGTGGATCCTCGACGACGAGCTCGACGCCTCGCTGCCGCTGCCTTCGGGGGAGCGGGACATCCCGCTGATGATCGCTGATCGCAGCTTCGACCGCGACAACCAGCTTGTCGATCCGTTCACCGGCCTGCGCCCGCCCGCAGATGGGGTCACCGGCCACCTGGTGCTCGTCAACGGCGCCTACATGCCACACCACCACGTGACGCCGCGGCGCTACCGCTTGCGCCTGCTCAACGTCTCCGGCTTCCGCGCCTACAACGTCCACCTCTCAAACGGCGCGCCGATGGTCCAAATCGGCGCCGACAGCGGCCTGATGCCGAAGCCGGCGCGCCGCAGCGAGATCCTGCTCGGCCCGGCCGAGCGGGCCGAGGTGATCGTCGACTTCGCCGGCGCAGTCGGGGAATCGGTGGACCTGCGCAGCGGTCCCCGCCACGGTGGCCCCAGCGGCGCCGGCTCGAGACCCTACGTCGGCGCGCTGATGCAGTTTCGAGTCGATTCGCGGCGCGTCACCGACCGAACCCGTGTGCCGCGCGAGCTTCGCCCCCTGCCGGGATGGACGAAGCATGTCTCTCAGACCCCAGATCACACCTGGACGATCTCGATCGGCGGCGCCTTCAAGACGGTCTGGTTGATCAACGGCAAGACCTTCAACCCCGCCCGCGCCGACGCCTTCCCGCGGATCGGCACCACCGAGACCTGGGAGGTCGTCAACCACACCGGCGTCGCCCACATGATCCACCTGCATCACACCGACTGGTACCTGCTGTCGCGCGACGGCAAGCCGCCTCCAGCCTGGGAAGACTGCCTCAAGGACACCTTCTTCGTCTACCCCGGCGAACGCATCCTCCTCGCCGGTCACTTCTCCGACTACACCGGCAAGTTCGTGATCCACTGCCACATGCTTGACCACGAGGACCACGGCCTGATGAGCCAGTTCGAGGTCGTCAAAGGTTGACCGGTGAAGCATTTGGGGGCCTATAGGCCCCCAAATGCTTCACCGAACGCTCCGATCGATCCAGTCGAGGTAGCCCTTGCTGCCGGCTACGATCGGGGTTGCGACGATCTCGGGCTCGTCGTAGGAGTGGAGCTCGCGGATCGCCGCCTCGACGTCCGGGTATAGCGACGCCTCGGTCTTCGCCAGGCACATCCACTCCTGCGCCTGCTCGATCTTTCCCTGCCAGCGGTAACGGCTGGCGACCGGGCCAATGACTTGCGCGCAGGCGGCGAGACGGCGCTCGACCAGCGCTGCGCTGATCCGCTCGGCCTCCTCCTCGGAGTCGACGGTGGTCGTTACCTGGAGGTAGTCGCCCACCTCTACGGGATGCGCTCCTCGACGATCTCGTAGAGGCCGTCGGCGCCGACCGAGTCGACGAACGGGGCGATTCCGGATAGCTGCTCCTCGTAGCCCTCTTTGGAGGCGACTTCGCGTAGCTGCTCGACGCTGCCGTCGAAGAAGCCGAAGGTGATCACCTCGTCGGGATCCTCGGCGTTGCGCAGCATGTTGAAGCGGACGAACCCTTCCGGCGGGGTATCGCCCATCTCTCCGAGAAACGCATCGCGGAACTGGTCGTAGGCGCCTGGCTTCAGCTTGCGAACGGTGAGCGCGCAGATCATCTTCGTCTCCTCTGGTTGGAAGCGGATGACCCAAGCATCGTCGGGAGATGGCAGCCCGTCAAGGAGAACTTCGACTACTCGTGCGCGTCCCTGCGCACTTCCGTGGCAGCCGCCTGATCGCGGGGTCGGACGACGATCTCGTCGACGTTGACGTGCGATGGTTGGGAAACGGCCCAGCGGATGCACTCGGCTACGTCCTCGGCGCGCAACGGCTCCATCCCCTCATAGACGCGAGCGGCCGCCTCCTCGTCACCGCCGAAGCGGACCAGCGAGAACTCGGTCTCGACCATGCCGGGGGCGACCTCGGTCACGCGCACCGGCTCGCCCAGCAGCTCCAAACGCAGCACGCGCAGCAGCGAGCGCTGCGCGTGCTTGGCGGCGATGTATCCGCCGCCGCCGCGGTAGGCCTCGAAGCCGGCGATGCTGGTTATCGCGACGACGTGGCCGTCTCCCGACTCGACCAGTCGCGGCAGCAGCGCCCGGGTCATCCGCATCGTCCCCAGCACGTTCGCCTCATACATAGTGCGCCACTTGTCTTCGTCGGCCTCACCGAGCGGTTCGAGCCCATGTGCGCCGCCGGCGTTGTTGACCAACACGTCGCAGCGCGGCACGCGCTCGGCGAACTCCTCAACCGACGCCGGGTCGGTCACGTCGAGGGCAATGGCCTCGCCACCCACCTCCGCCGCGATCTCCCCCAGCCGTTCCAGCCGCCGCGCCCCGAGCACGACCTGGAAGCCGTCCCCCGCGAGCGCTCGCGCCGCGGCTGCCCCGATCCCGCTCGATGCGCCGGTGATTACCGCAATTCGCGCCATTTCCGGCGAGCGTACTACCCGCAGGGGGGAGAGTCTCTGCCGCTCCGGGCTTGGACGTTCATGAGGACGCCCCATGCATATGCCATATTTATGGCATGCGAACTACCCTCGATATCGATGATCATCTGATGGAGGCCCTGATGGCTCGCCACCCCGGCGTCAGCAAGACCAAGGCCGTGGAGGCGGCAATCGAGGATCACGTCCGTCGTAAAGCGGCGGAGTGGTTGCTGGAGATGCGGGGGAAGCTCGACATCGAAGACGTCTCCAAGGAGATGCGCGCGGTCGACAGGCGGATCTAGTGGTCCTTCCGGATACGTCCGTCTGGATTCCATACTTCCGCAGCGTCAGTGGGGACGAGGGAGATCGCCTTGAAGCGTTGATCGCGGAGGGGGAAGTCGCAATCTGCGGGCCCGTTCTCGCTGAGCTTCTGGGCGGAGCCGACGATACGCAACGCAGATCGATCATCGACACCGCCGGCAAGCTTCCCTGGGCAGATCTCGGTCCCGCCTGCTGGCAGGATGTCGGTGCCGTCGCCCGTCGCTTGCGCCAAGCGGGTCAGACGCTGCCCCTTACCGATCTCGTGATCGCTGTCGCCGCGGCACATGCCGGCCACACCCTCTGGAGCCTCGATTCCGACTTCGACCGGATCGCTCCGGTTCTGGACGGGCTCGAGCTGTACCGGCCGGACTGAGTCCTACTCGCCGATCAGCTCAATACGGTAGCCGTCCGGGTCGCGGACGAAGCAGATCCGGTGGCCTTCGGTGCGATTGCCGGGGCGGTAGGGGGGCTTTTCGGGCTCGATGCCCTGCGCGGCGAGGCTCTCCAGGGCGCCGTCGAGGTCGTCGACGGCGAGGGCGATGTGGTTGTAGCCGCTGCCGTGGTCGTAGGACTCGATGCCGTGGTTGTAGGTCAGCTCGAGGCGCGGGTCCTCGCCCGGCACGCCCATGAAGACGTTGATCGCCTCGTCGCCGATCGGCATCCGCGCGACCTCCTCGAAGCCGAGCTTCTCGTAGAAGGCGACAGAGCGATCGATCTCGCCGATCCGGTAGCAGGTGTGGAGGAAGCTGGGCATGGGATCTTCTCGGGAGGCTACTGTGTCTGCATGGCCGAGATGCGGGTCAAGACGGCGATCGTCCACGGTCGCTCGGTCTCCTACATGGAGGCCGGCGAGGGGCCGGTGCTGTTGCTGATCCACGGCATCGCCGGCTACTGCGAGAACTGGCGCGAGGTGGTCGAGCCGCTGGCCCGCCACCACACCGTGATCGCCCCGGATCTGCCCGGCCACGGCGCCTCGGAGGCGGGCGGTGGTGACTACTCGATCGGCGCTCTGGCCTCGGGTCTGCGCGACCTGCTGCTGGCGCTCGGCCACGAGCGCGCCACCCTGGTCGGCCACTCGCTCGGCGGCGGCGTCGCGATGCAGCTCGCCTACCAGTTCCCGGAGATGATCGAGCGCCTGGCGCTGGTCTCCAGTGGCGGGCTGGGCCCCGAGGTGAGCCCGGTCCTGCGTGCTGCCACCCTCCCTGGCGCCGACCTCTTCATCTCTATCACCGCGGGCGCCGGACAGCGGGTTGGCTCGGTGCTCGGCCACGGTCTCTCCGCGATCGGCCTGCGTCCCAATGCCGACGTCGCCGAGGTCGCCCGTGGCTACGCCTCGCTCGAGGATCCCGCCCGCCGCGCCGCCTTCCTCGACACTCTGCGCGCCGTGGTGGGGACAGGCGGCCAGCGTGTCCACGCAGGCGATCGCCTCTACCTGGCCGAGGCGGTGCCGGTGCTGATCGTCTGGGGCGCCCGCGACTCGATCATCCCGGTTCGCCACGGCGAGGACGCGCATCGGGCGATCCCCGGCAGCCGGCTCGAGATCTTCGAGGACGTCGGCCACATGCCGCAGCTGGAGGCGCCGGGCCGCTTCATCGCCGTGCTCGAACGGTTCCTGCGCGAGACCGAGCCCGCCAAGTTCGACCGTGACGATTGGCGAGCGCGGATCCGGGCAGCTTAGGCCGTCGACGGGGGCCTATAACGTCGGCCATAGACCTGTTGCAGGCCCGTCGGCGGTGTTTTTATTGCGCTTGCCAAAGCGGAAAGCTTGGCTTAGCTGCCTCAATACAATTTCGTAGATGACGAGTCGTGCACGACGCCAGCAGCGCAGGCATCACCACGTGAGCTGGAAGAAGAAGGTGTTGATCCCGCTCGGGATCCTCGCCATCGCCGCTGCGATAGCGGGCACGGTGGCCGCCAGCTGGGCGATCAACGTCTACAACTCGGCGCCACCTCTCTCCAGCCTCAAACCCGTGCAGAAGGGCCGTTCCTCGGCTATCTACGCAGCCGACGGCAGCCTGATCGGCTTCATTCGCGCCAGCAGCATCCGTCAGCCGGTCTCTTCGCGGGCGCTGCCGCAGAACCTCAAGTACGCGACTGTGGCGATCGAGGATCGCAATTTCTTCAACCATGGCGCAATCGACCCGGCCGGGATCGCCCGCGCCGCTTGGAAGGACCTGCTGGCCGGCGGCAAGCCGGTTCAAGGCGCCTCGACGATCACCCAGCAGCTCGTCCGCAACCTCTACATCCGCGACCCCGAAGAGACGATCAAGCGCAAGATCGTCGAAGCCCACCTCGCCTTTGAGGAGGAGGAAGCGCACTCCAAGCAGTGGATCCTCACCGCATACCTCAACACCGCCCCCTACGGCACGGTCGAAGGCGAGACCGCGGTCGGCGCCGAGGCGGCGGCGCAGACCTACTACGGCAAGCCGGCGCGAAAGCTCGACCTGACCGAGGCCGCGATGATCGCCGGCCTGCCGCAGGCGCCCTCCGAATACAACCCCTTCCTCGACCCGCGGGCAGCCCGCGAGCGCCGCAATCAGGTGTTGGAAGCGATGTCGGATCAGGGATACATCACCCCGTCCGAATTCCGCAAGGCGCTCCACGAAGGCCTCGACCTGAACCCCGGCCACAAGTATCGAGTGATCCGCGACCCCTTCCTCTTCGACCTCGTCCAGCAGGAGCTGATCGACAAATACGGCCTCAACACGGTCCGCTACGGCGGCCTCAAGGCCTACACGACTATCGATCCCGAACTGCAGGAACGGGCGCAGGAAGCAGTCGATTCGTGCAGCGTCTGCTACACGGAAGGGGGCCCCGCCGCCGGCCTCGCCTCGGTCGATCCCTCCAACGGCGAGATCGTCGCCCTCGCCTCGACCGAAGGCTACGCCAGCGAAAGCCAGTTCAACTACGCCTGGCAGGCGCACCGCCAGCCCGGTTCCTCGTTCAAGACGTTCGTCCTCACCACCGCGATCAAGCAAGGGGTCGACCCCTACAGCACCTACTACGACGGCACCTCGCCAAAGACCCTGAACCTGCCGGGTGGCGGCACCTGGACCGTCAACAACGCCGAGCCGGGCGGCGGCACGATGTCGCTCGCCAGCGCCACCTGGGACTCGGTCAACGTCGTCTTCGCCCAGCTCGACCTCGACGTCGGGGCCGAAAACGTGACCCATACCGCGCACCAGATGGGGATCGAAGCGCCGCTGGAATCGGTGCCCGCGGAGGCGATCGGAGGTCTTGCCGTCGGCGTCACCCCGCTCGAAATGGCGGATGCGTACGCGACCCTGGCCAGCGGCGGCATCCACCACGAACCGACCGCGCTCGGCCGGGTCGAGTTCCCCAGCGGCAAGGTCGACGAACCCAGCCCCGACTCCGGCAACCGCGTGCTCACCCAGGGCGAGGCCTACGACGTGACGAAACTGCTGGAGGGCGTGATCACGCAGGGCACCGGCGCCGGCTACACCTATATGGGGTGTGGCGCTGAGGCGGGCAAGACGGGCACCTCGGAGGGCGAGTCGGACGCTTGGTTCGCCGGCTACACGCCGCTCTATTCGACCGCTGTCTGGGTCGGCCACCCGCAATCGCGCGAAGCGACCGGCTTCGGCGGCCCGACGGCGGGGCCGATCTGGCGCTCCTTCATGGAATCGGCTGTTGCCGGTAACTGTCCTGAATTCGCCGAACCGTCGAGCCTGCCCGAACTCTCCGGCCTCAACAGCGAACACACCAGCGGCTCCGCGGGCGCCTATAACCCAGGCGAAGAAGAACTCGAAGAATCCGAAGAAGGCGAAGAAGAAGAACCGGAAAAAGGGAAGGGTGGCAAGCAGGCGGGGGAAGCGGAAAGCGCACCCGAACCGGCGCCGTCTCCCGCCCCCGCGCCTACCCCGGCGCCCGCGCCCGCGCCTACGCCGCCCGGCGGGGGCGTGTCCGCGGGCGGTGTCGCTTCCCACTGATCACACCCGAAACCTCAGGGCGCACGGTCTACTCCGCCGGGCTCCCGCTGTCGGCAGGCAATAGGTGTATTCAGGTCGTCCCGAGTGGAGGTATAGTCTCCGCTGACGCCGACGTCTCCCCATTCGGGGTTCGCGCCGGCGTTGGCATACGGGATGGGCACGGTGGGTGGTTGTCGAGACCCCGATTCGGCTCGTCGGTAACGACTTCTCGGAGGACGCTGCCCTTGCCGGCTATGCCACCAGCCCCCCAGGCGCTCGTCTTACAGTGGATCGAGTCTTTTAACGTCGGCGACCTTGACGGCATGCTTACCTGCATGAGCCCGGAGGTGCGCTTCTACCCGCTCAGGTTCGACGGGTTGGAGCGGTACTACCGTGGACACGACGGCGTGCGCAGCTGGTTCGCGCGGCTGAACGAGCTCAGCCACCGTTACAGGGTCGACCTGCGCAATATCCGCGGCGAGCGCGACGGCGAGGTGGTCGCGATCGGCGAACTTCTTCTCGAGGGGGATTCCGACCCCGCCCGGTTTTGGGCGCGGGACCAGGTCGAGGACGGTCAGATCGTCGTAGCCCATCACTACCTCACGGATCCGGACATCCTCGACGGCATCCGTCCCGCCGAGCGCTCGCGCGGAAGGCCGCCACGGTTTCCAGGCTTGTTAGACGGGAACAGGTCAATAAATGGCTGAGTCCAATCCCCTGTCCGGCGGCGAGTTGAACGCGGCTCTGACCCGGGAAGTGGTGCGCATCCACACCGCCAACCTCGGCCGCGGCCCGAACAAGTCGTTCTCGTTTCACAACGGCAATGTCGTCATCACGATCCTGCAGGAGGTTCTGACCAAAGCCGAGCAGAGCCTTGCCGTCAACGACCATGGCGAGGCCGTTCTAGCCATGCGGCAGCTCTTTCAACGCACGATGGCGGATGAGATGAAAGCGAGCGTGGAACGGCTCACCGGACGCGAGGTTGTGGCATTCATGAGCGATAACCACCTCGAGCCGGACATGGCGGTGGAGGTGTTCTTCCTCGACGCGCCGCTCTGACCGGCTGCGGCGCTGCGGTCGGCATGTCAGGCTCAGATGAGGAGGACGCCGGCGCGGAGGGCGGCGTGTGTCGGCGCTACAACGTCGCCGATGTACCGGAGCAGCCCAGAGCCCCTGAGATCGCGGATTGCGTGCAGGATCGACTCTCCTTCTGAAGGGTCCCGAGCACCGGCCACCTTCAGAACCAGCTCGGGTGGGGTCAGATGGTCGGGGTGCAGGTCGATGACCATTTCGAGAACCGCACGTTCGATTTGTCTGACATCAAGCGACATGGCGCGCTAACGCCTCTTTGTCGCCGAGGCTTTCCTGCCGTCCTCGGGGCATCTCGCCGACAAGAAGCTCGCCAGGAAGACCGTCGCCGAGATTGCGTCCGTCGCTTTGCCATTCCCCTTCGGCAGTCGTCTGCTTGCGCTGGCCTGCAATTCCAGGACGGACTCCAGGAAGTCTCGCGCGAGCTGTCCGAATTCTTCAATGCCGAGGGCGTCGAGGATGAGGGGCGTCCAGCTCAGCTCTCCAGGCGAGTGATCGAAGACCCCGGCCTCCATCGAAGCTGAGGCATCGTCGACGAACTCCCGCAGGATGCTCGCCGAGATGCTTTTCCGCAAGATCGGGGGAAGGTGGTCCCAGGCATTGGGCGGGATCAACGTCGGCGCCGCTGCTCGGTAGAAGTGCTCCACAGCCCCGCGACGCGGAACCTTGTGGTCCTCCACGATCAAACCGCATTCCCGCAGTACTTTTACGTGGTAGCTGACCTGGCTCAGCCCTTCGTCCAGCTCCTCGGAGATTTCCTTGGGGCTGGCGACGCGTTCGCAGAGGACCGCGAGAATTCGGACGCGCACTCTCTTCGACAGGGCGTGCATCCGCCTGTAATTGACCAGATCCTTTGAGGATCGCTTGGGCCGTTTCTTGGCCGGCTTCCTCCTCTTCTTGCCGCCCTCTTTTTTGCGTGCCATTTGGGTCTGCCTCCATCTCTTGTTCGGTACGGGATAACTGCTGGCGCTCGACGTTAAGCGTTTACTGTGGTGAAACGAAGCGTAGTTTCTGTAGCGATTAACAACCATAGGTCGCTAAAAAGAATTTGAGCATTTGCCCTCGGCGTGTTGGACCCGAGGCTCGGCGGCAAGGGGCAGGCGACCGCCCTGAAGAACAGGTCGCCCGCGCCCCGCCCCCTTTAGGACCCCTTGGTGACCGAGAAAGCTGGGATCGCGTGATCGATCTTTGAAATCAGCATCTGGCTCCACCCCCTTTCGCTGCGATTAACCGATCTAATTATCTAGATCAGTTAATCGCAATCAAAGGTTCAACCAGCGAAAGGCCCGCTAACCGCTCAATATGTCCCCGACAAATCCACTAGGCTGGCGCGATCAAATCGACACTTGGGGGAGCCGTGACCGCTAAGGACCGTCAAACCGAGGTCAGTCTCAACGAGCAATTCTCGCTCGTGATCTCGCATGAGATCACCGTCAAAGCGATGATTCTCCTGTCTGATGGCGTTAAGAGTCCGAAGGAGATTGGCGAACGGCTGGACATCTCCACGTCCACGGCTAGCCATCACATCAAGAAGCTAGAACGGTTGGGCCTCGCCGAACTCGTTGAGGAACGAGAGGTTGGGGGAGCCATCCAACACTTCTATCGAGCGATCATCCGGCCGATTGTGAGCGATGAGGATTGGGACAAGCTAAGCATCGAAGAACGGCAGCTCTACTCGATTTGGATCGTTCAGCTGATCCTCGCCGACGCGGCCAAGTCTTTCGATGCCGAACTCTTCGATGCGTACTCCAATCGGCACCTAAGCAGATCGCCATTGCTCGTCGATAAAGAGGGGTTGGGCGAAGTTGCCGAAATCCAGAACAGAGCGTTGCACGACTCCTTCCAGGCCGTGGCGAAGTCCACCGAACGAAGGCTCAAGAGCGGCGAGGAGGGCATCAACGTCGTTTCGGCCATGATGTGCTTTCCGCTTCCCGAGCCAAGCGAAGGACCCTCGTTGCGGGAAGACATATAGCGGATCGAAAGGCTGCATTCATGCCGGCAGTCCGACCTTGAGTTAGCGCAGGCCGTCAGCCATCAGACCTGGCCTGCTCGCCAGCAAGCCGCTCGAGGTCGGCTATCGCGACACCCAGCGCGGCAGCGAGATTGCTGACGACATCCCAGCTTGGGTTGCGCTTTCTGTGCTCGATTTCGGAGAGGTAGGTCCAGTGGATGTCCGCCTCGGCCGCCAGCGCTTCAATTGTCATGCCGCGAGATTCTCGAAGGAGTCGGATTGCGGCTCCAAGTTGGGAAGAGGTCGTTGGGGGAGGCAGCGGCACGGAGGCGGCACAAGCCTCCCGCGACCTCATTCGTCAGACCATAGCCTATAGGCTATGGTCGGCAACAATGAGGCAGGGGGACCCAGCGGGGGCAGGGAGGAATGAGCAGGAGCACCAAAGTTGTGCCGATAAACGTGTCCCGGCCGTTTCACCTCCCATGAACGGCCGGGGCACAGCCGCCAGCTGGGGTAAATCGTGAGCTCGTCGGGCCTGGAGGCGATCGTGAAACACGACGGACGCCTGGACGTGCTGTGCTGCATTCTCGATGGCGGGCCATTGGCGATTCCACAGCTGAGCGCCAGGACCGGCAGGCCGTTGAACGTCGTGGGCCACTGGGTCAAGCTACTCGACTCATTCGGCCTAATTGAGAAGATTGGCGACTTCGAGGATGGCGGCGAGCCGCTGTATGCGACCACGCTGGATGAGCACCCCGATTGGGTGCGTGAAGCCATCGAGGAACACCGCCGCCTACTCTGACGTCGATGTCGCGACGCCGGTTTCCGATTGGACTGAGTGGCGAGCCACCGCCCGTCTGGCTGGGGCTGTTGACGACGCTGGCCGCGGTTATGGCCGGGACGCTGGTCGTCTACCTGCTGAAGTCCGCCGCCCCGGTCGTCTCGCTCGGCGTCGTCTACCTGCCGGCGATCCTGCTGATCTCGATCGTCTGGGGGCTGCGCCTCGGCCTGCTCGCCTCGGTTGCCAGCGCCGTTGCCTTCAATTTCTTCCACATCCCGCCGCTGCACCGCTTCGAGATCGGCAGCGAGCAGAACTGGGTCGCGCTGGCGGCCTTTGCGATCGTGGCTGTGGTCAGCAGCGCCGTCGCCGGCCTGGCGCGGGCGCGGGCGGTTGAGGCCGAGCGGCGGCGAGAGCAGGCAGACCGGGCCTTGGCGGAGCTGGCCGCTCTTTCCCGCGAGCGCGACCGGATGCAGGCCGAGATGGTCGAGGCGGAGGCGCTGCGCCGCAGCGACGAGCTGAAGACCGCGCTGCTGCGGTCGATCTCCCATGACCTGCGCACGCCGCTCACCTCGATGATCGCTGGCGGCGCGGCGCTCGGCTCGGCGACCCTTACCGAGGGGGAGCGGGCCGAGCTGAGCGAGGCGATCGTCGCCGAGGGCGAGCGGCTCTCGCGCCTGGTGGAGAACTTGCTCGACATGTCGCGGCTGGAGGCGGGCAAGGCGGAGCCTCACCGCGAGCAGACCGACCTCGCCGAGGTGCTCGATGTGGCCCGCGAAGGGGTCGCGCACTCCCCGACGCGGTCCTGGGCGAGGCCGATGAAGTCGTCCTCATCGACCTCACCCCCGAGGCGCTGATCGGACGCCTTCAGGCCGGCAAGATCTATCCCGGCGAGAACGTTCAAGCGGCGCTGAGCAACTTCTTCACGGTGGAGAACCTGCTGGCGCTGCGAGAGGTGGCGCTGCGCCAGGTCGCCCAGGAGGTGGAGGCAAGGCGACTCGTGGTCGAGGAGCCGCTCGGCACCCGCGAGGAGCGCGTCGCCGCCGAGGCGCCACAGGCTGTCGGTGAGCGGCTGCTGGCGCTGGTCCGCCCGCGGCCTTCCTCGCAGCGACTGGTCCGCCGCGCCTGGCGCTCGGCGCAACGGCTCGGCGCCGACCTCGACCTGCTCTGGGTGAAGCCGCCGAGCGAGCCGATCGAGGGAGAGGTCGCGCGGCAGGTCACCGCGCTGCGCCACCTCGCCTCGGTTCTCGGCGCCAACTTCCTGATCGAGGAGAGCGACGATCTGGTGCGGGGCGCCGCGGGCGTGATCCGCGAGCGCGGCAGCACCTACATCATGGTCGGCGAGTCGCGGCCGCGACGCGGGTTGGCGCGCCTGCGCGAGCCGCTGCCGCAGCGCTTGATGGAGGCGACCCCGCCGGGGATCGACGTGCGGATCGTCGCCCTCCGTGGCGGCAAGGCAGGGGAGGCCACCGGTGATCGTTGAGCACCTCCTGATCGCTGTCGCGCTGCTGCTCGGGCTCGGCGGCGGCTACCTGATCGCGCGCTCCCGCCGCGGCGGTGGCTCCGAACGACCCGATGCGGTGCACCAGATCCTGTTGCCGTTCACCGGCACGGCGATCTCGCGCCGGGCGGTCGACGCGGCGCTGCGCCTGGCCCGCGCCGAGGAAGCGACCCTGATGCCCGCCTATCTGGCGAGCGTGCCGAAGCGCCTGCCGCTCGATTGCGCGATTCCGGCTGAAGCCGCCAAGGCGATGCCGATGCTGGAGGCGATCGAGCAGCGGGCGACCGCCCAGGGGGTCAGCGTGGACGCTCGGGTCGAGCGCGGTCGCTCTTACCGGCACGCGCTGGCACGCCTGCTGGACCGCGAGCAGTTCGACCGCGTCGTCGTTCCGGCGACGGCCGAGGCGGGCGCCGGGCTGTCCGGCGACGATCTCGTCTGGGTGCTGGAGAAAGCCCCCGCCGAGGTTTTGATCCTGCGCCCCGGGCCGAGCGACGAGGCGCGCCTCGCGGTCTAAGCTCAGCTGTCGAGCGGCTCGAGGGCGCGGGCCTGCCTCGAGCACGATCCGCGACCTCAGCGCCGCTGTCAGCTCTTTTCGGCTTTGGCCTTGCCGGCTTTTTCGGCTTCTTTTTGGGCTTTCGCCGCCATCTGCTTGAGCATGGAGTCGTGGTCGAGGTCGATCACGGCACGGGCCTCGGCGCAGGCGATCGGGTCACGCGTCAGGGTGAGTTGGTTGTCCTGCTTGCTCTCCCCACCGAATGACCAGTTGGTCGAGCCGGTGACGAGATAGAGCCCGTCCACGACCATCAGCTTGTCGTGGCTGATAGCCGACTTTTCGGAGCGCCCGATCGCGATGCTGTTGCCGTCGAGATCGTTTTTCAGCATTTCGAGGAGTTCCGGCTCGCTGCCGGTTTTGGACTCGGTCGAGTCCAGCGACAGGGTCACCATCGTTTTCGTGTCATGGGCGTAGTGGCGAAGCAGAGCGGCCATGTGCGGGTCGTCGAACCCGTACATGTTGATCGCCACGGAGCTCTTGGCTTGGAGCAGCGCCCACAGCAGAACTTTGTGGACTCCGGGGTCGCGTGGCGCGTAGAAGGTGAGGTAGTCGCGGCTGTAGCCGTGCGGAAACGCCTCGGCCTGCTTGAACCGTCCGAGGTCCTCGAACGGAAGCTTGGCCAGCTCGTTCAGGGAGAGGTTGTCGAGCTCGGGGCGTGCTTTGCCCAGGTCGAGCGGCGACTCCCAGGCAGGGAATTCGTCGGCTTTCGATTTGCTCGCGGCCTTAGGCATAGGACATCACGGTCAGCTGCTCGAAGCGCAACACGCCTTTCGTCGCGGCGGGATCACCGGCTCGGATGGCGTGGACCGTGACTTCGAGCCGGTTCGGGTTGCCGAGATGGCGAATCGTCTCGGTCACGTCCATCGAGACGTTGATCGGCGTGAGGTGATGCTGCGGACGGCGATCGAAGGCGCTCACCGGGCCTCGTTTCCAGTCGCAATGGCCCTCGCCGCCCCAGCACTCGGTGCGGGTGAAGAGGGTGAACGAGCCGGCGAACCGGTCATGATCGCGCCCGGCATCGCGGCGGAGCTTGCCGGCGTTGAGGAAGACGAATGCGGTGAACGAGCCCGCGTCGCGATGGACGTCGACGAACTCGAGATCGATCCTGTTGACCCCGTCGAAGGCGATCGGCGTCGGCAGTGGCTTTGGCGTCGTCCAGGCCTGCATCAGGGGGCTCCCGGGACGGTTGCCGTCTGGGCAGCGTACTCATAGCCGAGGGAGGTGACGTCGAGGACCTCGCGGACGCGCATCGAGGGCTCGCGGGCGAACGTCATCGAGTATTCCAGCGTGGCGTGGTCGGGAAGGGCGCCCGGTTTGTTGTGCTGCCAGATGCGCCAGAGACGGTCGACCATCGCGTGGTGCGCCCAGAAGAGCGGGTCGAAGGCGGCCCAGTTCTGGTCCAGCATCTCGCCGCCGACCCAGACGTGCACGTTGTCATGGACGCGAGCGCAGCGTTTCCAGAATTCATCGTAGGAGGGCGCCGCCATGATCCAGGCGGAGGCGCCTCCGCCTGACCCGGGGAACCGCGCATTTCCCAGCGGCGGAGGCAGCGCTTGCGGGATGCCTCCAGGGTCGCGCTGGGTTTGCCGTGGCCAACCGGGACCGCGGGGCACGCCGAGTGGCCTGATCGGCGCGCTTGCCAGCACGTTTTTCTTTTTTCCTGCTTTTTTGACACTGAACGCTTTGGGGATGCCGGGCTCGTCCATCCAGTTCCACCACGGGACCGTGACCCCGGGATCGACTTCCTGCAGCGCCAGCTCGAAGTGGTAGAGATAGCCGCGGTGCCAGGGCAAGAAGTAAGGGTTGTGGTGCTGGCAGATCTCAAGCGAGACCCCGTGCCAGCCGGCGAAGAACTGGTAGCCGCGATTGTCTTCTCGGGCGAGCATCCCCTCGATTGCTTTCCGAAGCCGGTTCACCTCGGGAGCGGACATCGCGCTGACGTTCTGCCGCACCTTGAGCGCTGCCTGCGTCCTGCGGGGCTGGGCTGCAACCTGGAGGGTCACGACCGCGGAGCCCTGACTGGAGCCTCTCCCGCCGGAAGGGGAGCCTGCTTTGCCGAGCCCGACCGCCGCCAGGCACCGCGTCGAAGGTTCCGGAAAGCCGCGCCACCAAGCAGCGTCGCAATTGGCGCCATGCTCAGAGCGGTCTCCTCGACCGGCACTCCCGCGATGTGAGCCAGCAACATCGCCGCCCACTCTCTCAGGAGCGCGGTTACTATGCAAAAACAGTTAAGTACTTATTACTCTCAGAGTGATGTGGGCGCACCTCAGGACGTCATCTCATCGAGGCGAAATCATGCCCCCGGTGGGGCGCTCCGCCATCGGGGAAAAGCCGCAGGCCGACTGCGGCGGTTCCCTGATGGAGGCGCCTTCAGCCGGTCGTACGCTCGTTGGGTGAGTGCCAATTCGCTGCCCCCCCGCCGCCCCCGAGTCCTGATCGCCGGCGGAGGTGTCGCTGCGCTGGAGGCGGCCCTGGCGCTTTACGACCTCGCCGCCGACCGGCTGGAGGTCGAGCTGTGCTCGCCCCACAGTGAGTTCGTCTACCGCCCGTTCGCCGTCGGCGAGCCCTACGGCGCCGCCAGCATCCTCCGCTATGACCTCGGTGCCCTGGCTGGGCAGATCGGCGCTTCCTTCCGCCTCGGCGGCATCTTCTCCGTCGATACCGGGGCCGGGCAGGTGACCGCGCGCGACGGTGAGCAGATCCCCTATGACTACCTCATGATCGCCTCGGGGGCGCGCATGCTGTGGGCCGTTCCGGGCGCCGTCACCTTTTGGGGAGTGGCCGACGAAGGGGGGGTCGCGGGCGTGGTGCGCAAGCTGCGCGCCGGGATCTTGCGTGACGTCGTCTTCACCATGCCCGGGGGCCATAGCTGGGGGTTGCCGCTGTACGAGCTGGCGCTGCTCGGCTCGACGGTGCTGGCCAAGTCGGGGATCGAGGACGCGCGGCTCACCGTGGTCACCCCGGAGGACGCTCCGCTCGAGCTCTTCGGGCGGGCGGTTGCCGAGCGGATGGGTCACCTGCTGGGCGAGCGCGGGATCGAGGTCGTAACCGGCGTCCACCCAGTCGAGTTCGAGGGCGGGCGCTTGCGCATCGCTCCCGGCGAGCCGATCGAGACCGAAGCGGTCATCAGCCTGCCGCGCCTAGAGGGCCGCCGCATAGACGGTCTCCCCGTCGAAGCGGATGGCTTCCTCCGGGTCGATGAGCACTGCCGTGTGGTCGGAGCCGAGCGTGTCTTTGCCGCCGGCGATGTCTCCGCCTTCCCGGTCAAGCAAGGGGGGATCGCGACCCAGCAGGCCGACACCGCCGCCGAGGCGATCGCCTCGGCGGCCGGCTGTGAGGTTGAGCCGGCGCCGTTCGATCCGGTGCTGCGCGGCGTGCTCTGGACCGGTGAGGAGCCGCGCTACCTGTACGGGAGGCTGACGGGCGGCCACGGCGAAGTCTCGGAGCTGAGCGAGGCGCCGCTCTGGCCCGGGCCGGACGGCAAGATCGTCGGCCGCTACCTGAGCCCGTTCCTGGCCGGGCTGCCCGAGAGCGAGAAGCGCGCCCCCATCACCAGCTGAGATAGCCGGCTGGGACACGCGCCGTCGATCGGGTCATGATGCGCCGGTGAGCGATGCCGACGAGCGCGCCTTGATCCGCCGCTATCGCACGGCCCGGCGCGACCCGCAGCTCGCTGTCCTGGAGGGATTCCACGCCCTCAAGCACGCGCTGCGCTTCGGCGCCGAGGTGCTGGAGGCGGTCGCCGCCGATCCGGAGCAGCTGCGGGCGCTCGCGACGGAGCTGGCCCCAGACCTCGGCAGCTCGCTCGCCGAGCGGACTGCCCCCGCCACCCCTGAGATCGTGGCTGAGCTGGTGCCGCAGGCGCCCCGCACCGGCGTTGTCGCGATCGCCCGCCGCCCCGAGGTCGACCTTGGGTCGGTGCTCGCCGGGCAGCAGCACGAGCCGTTGGTCTTGCTCGAGGACCCGCGGACGATGGGCAACATGGGGGCGTGTGTGCGGGTCGCTGCTGCCGTCAACGCAGCCGGTGTGCTGACCACTGGGCCCAACGATCCCTGGCATCCGGACGCGCTGCGCGCCGCCGCCGGGCTCCACTTCGCATTGCCTGTCGCCGCGGTGGGGGGGGAGCTGCCGGCGAGCGACCGGCTGCTGGTCGCGATCGATCCCGGTGGCGACGACCTCCGCCCGGCCGAGCTGCCGCCGCGCGCGATCCTCGCCTTTGGCACCGAGCGCTATGGCCTCAGCGCCGCCCTGCTCGAGCGCGCCGACGCTCGCCTCGGCATCCCGATGCGCGCCGGCGTCTCCAGCCTCAACCTGGCAACGGCGGTCGCCGCCGTGCTCTTTTCCCAGCGCCTTTAAGATCGTCCTCGCTTCCGCGTCCAACCGAAAGGATCACCCGTGCCGCTCGCCAACTTCAACTTGGGGGAAGCGCTTCTCCTCGCCCTCGAGATCTTCTTCCTGGTGATCTGGATCTGGATCCTGATCACGATCATCGCCGACCTCTTCCGCGACCACACCCTGTCGGGCTGGGCCAAGGCGGCATGGGTGCTGTTCCTCGTCTTCCTCCCCTTCTTGACCGCGCTGATCTACCTAATCGCCCGCGGCAGCGGTATGCGCGACAGGTCGATCAAAGCCCAGGCTGAGGCAAAACAGCACTTCGACTCCTACGTGCGCGAACAGGCGCACAGCTCGCCCGCCGACGAGCTGCACAAACTCAACGATCTGAAGGAAAAGGGCGCGATCTCCAGCGAGGAGTTCGACAAGGCAAAGGCCAAGCTCCTCGCCTGACACCTCACCGCCGACGGGCCTAAAACGGGGCATATGGTCCCGTTTTAGGCCCGTCGGCGGGTCGTGCTCTCGCTGCAGCGGCGATTTCTCCTGCAAGTGAGGGGAATCTGCAACGGAAGTTGCAAGTTATTAGCAACTCCTAACAATCTTTAGGCGACTTCGTTAGCGTGACGCGCGATGCGGCCCTCTTCCAGCTCCCCGCGGTGGCTGCTGCTGCCCGCCGCAATGCTGCTGCTCGTGCTCTGCCTGGGGGCGAGCGCGCCGGCCAAGACCCTGAGTGAAAAGCTCGACGCGACGCAGGGCAAGCTGAGTCATGTCCGCGAAAGTCAGAGTTCGCTCTCGGCGACGATCGCCGAACAGAACAAGGCGATCGACTCGATGCTCGGCGAAGTCTCGCGGCTGCGCCAGCAGCAGTTGGCGCTCGAGTCCGAACTGGAAGAAAAGCAGGCCGAGCTCGACAGCGCCACCGCCAAGCTGGAAGCTGAACAGCACCGGCTGGCGCTGATTCGCGCTCGCCTTCAGCGGGCGCTGGACGTGCTTCGCGAAAGGCTCGTCTCCATGTATGAGGCGGGCAGCCCGGACGTGCTCAGCGTCGTGCTCGAATCGGAGACCTGGTCGCAGGCCAGCGTCCGGGCCGAATACCTGAGCCGGGTCCAGGCCTACGACAACTCGGTCGCCGACCGGGTCAAGGGGTTGCGCGACGAAGCAAAGGCCGCGGTCGAGCGGATGGCGGCGATCCGCCTGCAGCTGAAGGAAGCGCGCGACGCGATCGCGGTCAAGGAGCGCGAAGCAGCCGACGCCCGGGCCGAAGCGGCGGCCCGCTTCGGCGATCTCAAGGAAGCCCAGGCCCAGCGCCAGCAGGAGCTGGAAGGGCTCGAGTCGCGCGAACAGGCGCTGAGCGACAACCTGGCGGCGATCTCCGAACAGCTTTCCGCCGCGGGGGCCCCGGTCTCGACTGGCACGCCGGCTCCGCTGACCCCCGGCCAGAGCGCCGAATACATCTCCGAAAGCCAGGCGAGCGTGCCGAGCGCCGCTCCGCCGGCTGTGCAGGCGGCGATCGAAGCCGCCAACTCGATCGCCACCACGCCCTACATCTGGGGCGGCGGTCACGGCTCCTTCGAATCCTCTGGCTATGACTGCTCGGGCGCGGTCAGCTTCGCCCTCAATGGCGGCGGCTTCCTCGAAAGCCCGCTCGACTCGACCGGGCTGGAGACCTGGGGCGACCCCGGCCCCGGCCAGTGGATCACCGTTTACGCCAACGCCGAACACGCCTGGATGATCATCGCCGGCCTCGCCTTCGACACCGTCGGCGGCCCCGGTCCGCGCTGGCACCCTGAACTGGTCGACTCCCCGGAAGGCTTCATCGCCCGCCACCCCTCCGGCTACTGAGACGTGCCGGGACTTAGCGTCCCTATGGGTGCTTAAGTCCCGGCACGTCTGATTCAGGCCCTGGCGTGGACCAGGTTCGTGACGTAATCCGGGCGCTCGACGCCAGGGAGTAGGCGATCGTCGGGCTCGGGTGGGCCGGCCGCGATGCGCAAGCCGATCGTGCCGGCCCAGACGGGCAGCTCGTAGTCGGCCTCCTCCTCGACCGGGCCTCCGGTCCTGACCTTGGCCGAGGCCTCATCCAGCCGAACCCGGAGGACGGCGGTGCCGCGCAGCTCCTGTTCGCTCGGCAGTCTGGCGTCTCCCCAGCGACCTGGCACGAGCTTCTCGGTGAACGCCTGGAGCGCCCCTCGTTTGTCCTTGCTCGCCTCGATCCGCTCGGCGCGGCCGAAGACGACCACCGAGCGGTAGTTGACCGAGTGGTGGAAGGCGGATCGAGCCAGCACCAGCCCGTCGAGCAGGGTCGCGGTCAGACAGATCTCGGCTCTCTCCGCTTCGCGCAACGTCCGGCTGGCGGCCGAGCCATGGATGTAGAGCCACTCGCCCACCCGCGCGTGGAGGGTCGGGATCACCACCGGATAGCCGCCCTCATCGATCGTCCCGACGTGGGAGACCAGCGCCTCGTCGAGGATCGCCTCGATCACCTCGCGCTCGTAGACGGCGCGCTTCGGTACCCGCCGCACCCTGGTCCTCTGCTTTTCGCCCATTTCCCTTCTCGCTAATCTGTTACAGTACAAACATCGATTCTGAGCTAACACAGTATCGGATATCGGACGGGAGTGCAGCGGAGATCGCGGCCAGCGTCGAGCGCGGGATCGAGGAGGGGGCATTGCCGCCCGGCACACCGCTGCCGGCGGTTCGCTCGCTCGCCGGCGAGCTTGGGGTCAGCCCGACGACCGTCTCCGCCGCGTTCAAGGACCTGCGCTCGCGCGGCCTCGTGGTGACGCGTGCGCGCAGCGGCGCCCACGTCAGCTGGCGACCCCCGGTGGCCGGGGCATGGTTCGGCTCGACGGCACCGGCCGGCGTTCGCGACCTGGCGAGCGGCAATCCCGATCCGAATCTGCTGCCCGACCTGGCGCCGATCCTGCGACGGCTTGAGCCGCCGCGCCAACTCTATGGAGGGGATCCGGCGGATCCGCAGCTGCTCGAGTTGGCCAGGGCGGAGTTCGATCAAGATGGGATCGCCGCCGAGGAGATGGCGGTCGTGAGCGGCGCCCTCGACGGGATCGAGCGTGCCCTGCAGGCGCGGCTTCGGCCCGGTGACGTGGTGGCCGTCGAGGACCCTGGCTTCGCCGGCCTCTACGACCTTCTGCGCGCGCTGGGTCTGGCCCTGCGGCCCGTGTCTGTGGACGGGCGGGGGATGACTCCCTTGGTGCTCGCCGACGCGCTCGGGGAGGGGGTGGACGCGGTCGTAGTCAATCCGCGCGGCCAGAACCCGACCGGCGCCTCGCTCGACGAGGAGCGGGCCGCGGAGCTGCGGCGAGTCCTCGATCGCGAGCCCGACGTCATGGTCCTCGAAGACGACCATCTCGGCCCGATCGCCGGCGCGCCGAGGCTGACGCTTACGGCCGGTCGCAGCCGCTGGGCGGCGGCCCGCTCGTTGGCCAAGTCGCTCGGGCCCGACCTGCGGCTCGCCGTCCTCGCCGGCGACGCCCACACGATCAGCCGCGTGCGGGGGCGCCAGGCCGTCGGCCCCGGTTGGGTAAGCATGCTCCTCCAGCGCACGGCGGCCACGCTCTGGTCGGATCCAAAAGTCGGGAAGAGCTTGGAGAGGGTGACCGCGACCTACAGCGAGCGCCGCGAACACTTCGCAGCCGCCCTCGCCGAGCATGGAATCGCGGTCGAGGCCCCAACCGGCCTCAACGCCTGGATCCCCGTCCCTGACGAGACGCGCGTCGTCCAGACTCTCCTAACCGAGGGGTGGGCGGTCATGCCAGGCGCACCCTTCCGCCTCCAGGCGAAGCCGGCCATCCGAGTGACCACCAGCTCCCTCAAGCCCGCGGAGGCCGACTCGCTCGCTGCAGCTTTGGCGGCGTCCCTACGCCCGTCCCACCGAACCCGCTCCGCATAGATCCCCTCTCGGTAGGGGTGGAACGTCTTGTACTTTTTCTGCGGCGACGCTGGCGGACAGCCGACAACCGTCTTCAGAAAAAGTTAAGTGGAACCCCTGCCGAGAGGGGATCTCACGCAGGCACTTCGGCGGACTCGATTGGGCGCCCTTCGGCCTGCCAGGTGCCGACGCCGCCGCGGGCCACGTGGATCGTCTCGAAGCCCTCTCGCTGGAGGACCGAGGCGGCTAGGCCGCTGCGTTTGCCGCCCTTGCAGATCGTCGCCAGGGCGCGGTCGCGGGGCAGCTCGTCGAGCCGTCGCGCCAGCTCGCCGTAGGGGATGTGGAGCGAATCGGCGATGTGCCCATCGGCGTACTCACCGGCGCCGCGCACGTCGAGGACCAGTGGCGGCTCCTCATCTTCCAGCAGCTCCGCAAGTTGCTCCGGCCCTATCGGCTCGATCCGCGCCACCAGACGCTCCTCCGCTCGCCAGGCGCTCATGCCGCCGCCGAGGAAACCACGCACCCCCAGCCCAACTGCCGCGAGCAGCTCCGCCGCTTCCAGCTCGTTGCCGTCTGAGGCAGCCACGACGACCACCTGGGCGTCGGGCGGGACGACCTGTGCGACCTTGGTGGCGAAGCCGGTGTCGTAGGCTGAGGCGCTGATCGCGCCGGGGATATGGGCCTCGTCGAACTGCTCGTTGGTGCGCGAGTCGACGGCGAAGGCGCCTGACGCGATCGCCGCCTCGAAGCGGCGCGGCGTCAGCCGTGCCGGTGAGCCGATCGACTCGATCAGCGGGCCGCAGTTGAGCGCGACGATGTGCTCGACGTTTGGCGGTCGCTCGCCCAGCCTCGCGACTGCGTCCTCGACGAACGCCGCCTCGTCGGTGAAGGTCAGCGCCCGGTTGTGGCGGCGCTCGAAGCCGATCGTCGAGGAGGTCTTGAGGTCGATGCCGGAGCTGCCGCAGAGCGAGCCGCCGAGGTGCCCGGGCCAGACCTCGACCTCGTCGGGCAGGGAGAGCAGCCGCTCGCGCAGGGAGCGAAAGATGCCGGCGGCGCCCTCGCGCGGCTCGACCGCCAGGTCCGGCCGGGCGACGTCGCCGACGAAGAGCGAGTCGCCGCTGAGGACCGCGACCGGGTCGCCGCCGCGCTCGGCATCTCGCAGCAGGAAGGAGGTGTGCTCGGGCCGGTGGCCGGGCGTGTGGATCGCCTCGATCGAGACCGCCTCGCCGAGCTCCAGCGTCCAGCCGTCGGCGAACGGCTCGTGCTCGTACTCGGCCCCGGCCAACCCGCTGACGTGGATCGTCGCCCCCGTCGCTCGGGCCAGCCGGCCGTGGCCGGAGACGTGGTCGGCGTGGTTGTGGGTCTCCAGCACGTGCTCGATCCGTACCCCGTGCAGGCGGCTGAGCTGCAGATAGGAGTCGATATCCCACTGCGGGTCGACCACCGCGGCGACGCCCGAAGCGGAGTCCCCGACAAGGTAGGAGGCGCAGCCGAGGTCCTCGTGGATGATCTGTCGGAAGAGCATTGCGGCCGTCCAGTTTGCTGAGGATCGTTGAAGGGGTAGCTTTCTCGCTCAGAGTAGCGGCCGAGGAAGGAGCGCAATGGGAGTCGAGGAACAGACGTCGCTGGAGCGGGAGCTGACCGAGCTGCTCGAGGTGGAGCGCTTCGATCCTCCCGACGAGTTTCGCCGGCATGCGCTCCTGTCCGATCCCGCCGTCTACGAGGAGGCCGCCGCCGACCCACAGGCCTGGTGGCTGCGGCAGGCGACCGAGCTGCTCGACTGGGATCGGGAGCCGAGCGAATCGCTGGATGAGTCCAGCCCGCCCTTCTACAAGTGGTTCGCCGACGGGCAGCTGAACGTTTCCGCCAACTGCCTCGACCGACATGTCGCGGCCGGGCTGGGCGACCGCGTCGCCTACCACTGGCGGGGCGAGGAGGGCGAGGAGCGCGACCTCACTTACACCGAGCTGCTCGTCGACACCCAGCGCTTCGCCAACGCCCTGCGCGACCACGGGATCGAGAAGGGCGATGTGGTCGGCATCTACTTGCCGATGATCCCGCAGGTGGTCGTCGCGATGCTGGCCTGCGCCAGGATCGGCGCCGTCCACAACGTCGTCTTCGGCGGCTTCTCTGCGGAGGCGGTGCGGGAGAGGATGGAGTTCTCCGAGGCGAAGGCGTTGATCACCGTCGACGGCGCCCGCCGCAAGGGCAAGACGGCGCCGGTCAAGGCGCGGGTCGACGAGGTGATGGCCGATGTCGGCTCGATCGAGACGATCTTCGTCGTCCGCCACACCGATGAGGAGTGCGAGATGCGGGAGAGGCGCGACGTCTGGTTCGAAGACGCGATGGATGCCGCCGCGGCTGAGTGCCCGCCGGAGGCGATGGGGGCCGAGGACCCGCTCTACATCCTCTACACCTCCGGTTCGACCGCGAAGCCGAAGGGGATCCTCCACACCACCGGCGGCTACCTGACCGGTGTCGCCTGGACCCACCGCTGCGTCTTCGACCTGAAGCCGGAGGAGGATGTCTACTGGTGCGCCGCCGACGTCGGCTGGGTCACCGGCCACTCCTACATCGTCTATGGCCCGCTCGCCAACGGCGCGACCAGCGTCATGTACGAGGGGGCGCCGGACTATCCGGACAAGGACGTCTGGTGGGAGCTGATCGAGCGTTACGGGGTGACCATCCTCTACACCGCGCCGACGGCGATCCGCGCCTGCATGAAATGGGGGGTGGAGCACCCGCAGCGCCACGACCTCAGCTCGCTGCGCCTGCTCGGCTCGGTCGGCGAGCCGATCAACCCGAAGGCGTGGCTCTGGTACCACAAAGTGATCGGCGGCGAACGCTGTCCGATCGTCGACACCTGGTGGCAAACCGAGACCGGCCACATCATGATCTCGCCGCTGCCGGGGATAACCGCGACCAAGCCCGGCTCGGCGACGAAGGCCCTGCCGGGGATCGACGCCGCGGTCGTCGACGATGCCGGCGAGCCAGTCGAGGGCGGCGAGGGACTGCTCGTATTGCGCCGTCCCTGGCCGGGGATGCTGCGCACCCTCTACCGCGAGGAGGAGCGCTTCGTCGAGACCTACTTCTCCCGCTTCGGCCCCGAGACCTACCTAGTGGGGGACGCCGCGCGCCGCGACGAGGACGGCTACTTCTGGGTGCTGGGCCGGATCGACGACGTGGTCAACGTCTCCGGCCACCGCCTCTCGACCGCGGAAGTCGAGTCGGCGATCGTCTCCCACCCGAAGGTCGCCGAGGCGGCTGTGATCGGGCAGAGCGACGAGGACACCGGCCAGGCGATCTGCGCCTTCGTCACCCTCGAGGGTGACCGCGAGGGAGACGACGAGATGGTCGCCGAGCTGTCCGAGCACGTCGCCGCGCGGATCGGCAAACTGGCGCGGCCGAAGCGGGTGATCTGGTCCGGCGACCTGCCCAAGACCCGCTCCGGCAAGATCATGCGTCGCTTGCTGCGCGACATCGCCGAGGGCCGCGAGCTGGGGGATGTCACCACGCTCCGCGACCCGGGCGTGATGAAGGAGCTGGAGTCGAAGATCGCCGCCCGGGCGGACACCGAAGGCTGACTCCCTAGCGCCGGACGTGCCGGGACTTAGCGGTCCCTATGGGTGCCTAAGTCCCGGCACGTCCCCCGGGCGGGGGTCAAGGCGAGGTGCGCTCGTCGACCATGCGCTCGACCGCGACCTCCAGCGCCTCGAGCTGCTCGCGGACGCTGCGCAGCTCGCGCAGCGCGACCGCCTCGGCGGAGAGCTGCTCGGCCTCCAGCTCAGCCTCGACCTCGGCGATCTCCGGGCCGAGGAAGCGCTGGGCGATCGCGCCGGTGAGCAACGCCACGAAGGAGATGCCGACGAGCACGACCACCACCCCGACCACCTCGCCCCCCGTCGTCGTCGGGTAGATGTTCGAGCCGAGCGTGGTCATCGAGGTGACCGCCCAGTAGATCCCGTCCCAGGCGCCCAGGTGCTGGCTGTGCTTCTCGAAGCCGACGAAGAGGGCGCCGCCGGCGACGGCGGTCAGCACGGCGAGCAGCGCCGCGTAGTGCAGGCCACGCAGCGAGAAGGCCTGGCGCGAGAGCTGGGCGAGCCGCAGCAACCGCAGCAACCGCAGCAGGCGCAGGACTCGCAGGCTCTGCAGCCCAGCCGGCAGGACGGGCGGGGTGAAGACGACGATGATCAGGTCGAGCGGGTGGTGCTTGAGCCAGGTCAGGCGTTCCGGCACCACCGCCAGCATCACCGTCAGCTCGGTGAGGAAGGCGAGCCAGATGATCCAGTTGAGCGCGCGGGCGACGTCCAGCAGCGCGCCGCCGGGATGGGACTCGTTGATCGCCACAGCGGGGATCGTCAGCGCCGCTGCGATCAGCATCGGAGTGTTGAGGACCTGCGCCACGCGCGTGCTGCGCGCGTCCATCCCCGGGCCGTAGGGCACGAGCTTCTCGGTCGCCTCGGAGCTCACGCGCGTCTAGTTCGACGCCGACACTCTGGTGCCTACCCGTGCGACCCATGTGTTCCGGTGCTCCTTTTCCCCGCTATATGTGGTTTCGACACAGGAATGTAGTTTGCTAAACTAATTACCAAAGCTAATGACTCAGATGATCGTCGACACCACGCTCACCGATTCCGCCGCGAGGCTGCGGATGGCGATCGTGCGCATGGCGCGCCGGCTGCGGCAGGAGGCTGCGGGGGCGGCCGGGGAGCTGACGCCGACCTCGGCGGCGGCGCTGGCGACGGTCGAGCGGCACGGGCCGCTTACCCCAAGCGAGCTGGCCGAGATCGAGCGGGTGAAGCGACCGACGGCGACGCGGACGCTGAGGGTGCTCGGTGAGGCGGGGCTGGTTGACCGCGCGCCAGACCCCGAGGACGGGCGCAGCGCCCTGGTCAGCATTACGGCGACGGGCCGGGATCGGCTGCGGCGCGGGCGCGGGCGCAAGAACGCCTACCTGGCACGCAGAATGCGCGATCTGCCGGCCGCGGACCTGGCGGCTCTGGACCGTGCCGCGGAGATCCTCGAGCGCGTACTCGAGGAGCGGCCGCGGGGGAGCGAGGAGCGCCGGTGAGCGCCGCGGTAAGGCGCAGCTTCGACTCCCTCTCCGTTCCAAACTACCGTCGCTACTTCGCCGGGCAGGTCGTCTCGCTCTCGGGGAACTGGATGCAGACGGTGGCCGCGCTCTGGCTGATCCTCGATCTGACCGGCAGCGGCCTCGCCGTGGGCGCCACTACCGCGCTCCAGTTCCTGCCGATGCTCCTCTTCGGCGCCTGGGGCGGTCTGCTCGCCGACCGCTTCCCGAAGCGGCGGCTGCTGATCGTGACCCAGACGTTGATGGCCCTACCGGCCCTCGCCCTCTTCGCAGTCACCGGCGCCGGCATCGTCGCACCGTGGATGGTCTACCTGGCAGTCCTCGCGATGGGCGCGGTCAACGCGGTCGACAACCCGACCCGGCAGAGCTTCGTGATCGAGATGGTCGGCGCCGATCGCGTCGTCAACGCGGTCAGCCTCAACAGCGTCCTCGTCCAGTCGGCGCGGATCGCCGGCCCGGCGATCGCCGGCCTGCTGATAGCGGCGTTTGGGGTCGGTCCCTGTTTCGCGGTCAACGCCCTCACCTTCGGAGCGATGATCGCCGCCCTCTGGCGAATGGACCCAAGGCAGCTGCGGACGGCGCCCGCCGCCGGCCGCGAGCCCGGCGCGATCCGCGCTGGGCTGCGTTACGTGCGGCGGACGCCCGAGCTGGCCGTGCCGCTGGGGCTGATGGCGCTGGTCGGCACCTTCGGCTTCAACTTCCAGGTAGTGCTGCCGCTGCTCGCCCGTTTCAGCTTCAACGGCGGCGCCGGCGCCTACGCGGCGCTCGTCTCGGCGATGGGCGTCGGCTCGGTGGCGGGGGCGTTGATCGTCGGCGCCCGCGGACGCACCGGGCCGCGCCTGATCGCCGCCGCCGCGCTTTGCTTCGGAGCCACGGCGGCGCTCGCCGCGGCGATGCCCACGATGGCCTTCGAGATTCCCGTGCTCGCCCTGCTCGGCGCCGCCGCGGTCACCTTCGCGGCGACCGTCAACTCGACCCTGCAGCTCGCGGTCGAGCCGGCGATGCGGGGCAGGGTGATGGCCCTCTACTCGGTCGTCTTCCTCGGCTCGACGCCGATCGGTGGCCCACTCACCGGCTGGCTGTCGCAGGCTTACGACCCAAGGGTGGCGCTGCTTCTGGCCGCGATCGCCGGCGTCTCCGCTGCCTGGGCGGCCCGCGTCTCCTTCGCCCGGATCGGCACCCGCCCCACGAAGCAGCCCCCTAAACCGTGGCCGACGGGCCTAGAACGTCAGATATAGGCGCGTTCTAGGCCCGTCGACGGTGTTCCTAGCCGGTGTAGCCGGCTTCTTTGAGGTATGCGGCCGCCGCCTTGGCCGGTGACTGCTTTTCGAGTTCGACCCGAGCGTCGAGCTCCTGCATGACCGGGAGCGTCAGCCCCTTCTGGACTTCGACGATCGTCTTTTCGTAGTCGGGCCCGGCTTTCTTCGCCACTGAGGGCTTGGTGACGAAGATGACGTTGCCGGCCGGGAAGACTTCCTTGTCGTCTTCGAGGATCACGAACTTGTCTTTCTCTGCCGACAGCTGCGCGTCGGTGGTGAAGAGGATCGAGAGGTCGGCCTGGCCCTTTTCGAGGACCGTGTAGCGGAGGCCGATGTCAACCGGGGTGAATGACTTGAATTTGAGCTGGTAGTACTTTTCGAGCCCGGCCAGGCAATCGATTCGCTGGCGGCACTCCGGCGAGCCGTCGAGGCTCAGCTTTTCGGACTTCCCCGTGAGATCGGAGATCGTCTTCAGGCCGAGCTTGTCGGCCGTCTTCTTCAGCGTCCCAACCGCGTTGGCACTGGCGAACGGCGTCGGCGGGAAGGCGGTCAGACCTTCCTTTTCGAATTCCGCCTTTGCCTTTTCGTAGGCCGGCTGCGCCGCGGCGGGAACTTCTTCGGGTTCGATGCCGAAGAACGAGGTCAGCGCCGTGCTGGCGTACTCCGGGTAGCCGGAGATCTGCCCCGACTTCAACGTCTGCAGCGCAACCGTTTCGGAGCCCAGGTTGAGGGCTTTCTTCACCTTGTAGCCGGCGGCTTGCAGTGCCTGGGCATAGACCTCTCCGAGGATTTCCTGTTCGGGGAAGTTCTTCGAGCCGATCGTCAGGGTCACCTTCCCGTTATTCGGGTTGGAGGCGATTGCGCCACCCCCACCTTCGCTGCTGCTGCTGTCGTTGCTCGAGCCGCATGCGGCGACTCCGAGGGTGAGGATGAGCGCGAACAGCACCGCTGCGGCGGCGCGCCCCCCCTTGGTCGTGATTCTCACTGTGTGTCCTCTCTTGTCGATTGCAATGCGGTCGTTTCGGGGAAGAGATCAGGCGGCACTCAGCTTCAAGCCTTTCGAAGTGAGCAGACGCTGCAGCCCGGCGAGTGAGAACTCCAGCGCGAGGGCCAACAGGGCGACCAGGATCGCCCCGGCCAGCACACCGTTGCTGCCGTAGACGTTGCGGTTGATGATGAAGTCGCCGAGGGTAAGCACCCCAGCCAGCGGGGCGATCGTCGCCGTCGCAACGATGTTGATCGTCGCTCCGCGGATCCCCGTCATCAAGGTTGGGATCGCGAGTGGGACCTCGACCTTGAACAGGACTTCGGGCTCAGTCATGCCAATCCCGCGCGCCGCCTCTACCGTGGCACGGTCCACTTGGCGGATGCCGACGAAGGTGTTGGTCAGGATCGGAGGAATGCCGAGCACGGCGAGGGCGATCGTCACGTTCAGCAGCCCGACTCCGATCGCCGCCGCCATGAAGGCGATCAACGCTAGCTCGGGGATCGCCCGGCCGGCGTTGCCGAGCCCGACCGCGAGCAGCTCACCGGTGCCGCGGTGCCCTAGGAAGAGGCCGACTGGCAGCGCCACGAGCATCGAGAGGCCAAGGGCGAGCACGGTCAGCTCGAGCTGGGTGATCGTCAGTTCGATTACCTGGGAGAAGCCCCCGACCTTCTTGCCGCCGGTGACGTTCGAGCTCTGGGGCTCGAAGATGAATTCGATCGCGCCGCCGATCGAGGCCGGCAGCAAGGGTGAAAGGAAGAGCCCGATCACCGCTCAGCCACCCTTCGCCAGCGGGTCGCGTAACGCTGTATTCCGAGCAGGATCAGGTCGAAGGAGATCGCCATCAGGATCGCGATTCCGCCGGCGATGATGATGTTCGTCTTGAAGGTCAGCTGCCCGCCGGTGTAGATCTGCTGCCCAAGCCCACCGCCGCCGGCAAACACCGCCAGCGTCGCGATCGCGACCGTGCTGACAGTGGCGATTCTCAGGCCGGCGACGATCTCCGGCGTCGCCAGAGGCAGCTCGACTCGCCAGAGGATCTGGCGGTCCGTGAGTCCCATGCCGCGGGCTGCATCCCGAACCGAGGCCGACACGTTGGCAAGTCCGGTCATCGTGTTGCGGTAGATGATCTGCAACGTGTAGGCGGCGAGGGCGATGACTACGGTGTCGCGCCCGAGCCCGGTGATCGGCAGCAGCAGGAAGAAGAAGGCGAGGCTCGGCACCGTGTAGAGAACCCCGGTGGCAGCGAGCAGGGGCGGCTGCAGCCAGCGCCGTCGGTGAGCCAGGAGCGCCAGGGCGAAGGCAATCGCGAAGCCGACGAGGACCGAGATCGCGACCAGTTCGACGTGCTGGAGAGTCGGCGTCTCGTAGCGACCGATGTTGTCCTTCGCCCAGTCGAAGCAGAAGAGCTTGCTGGTGTCGGCCTGGCAGGGAAGCGTCTCCGAGGTGCGATGGTGGAAGAAGCTTTTGCCGACTTCCCCGACGGCCGCCAGTGGCAGCAGGTGGCTATTCACGGGGACGCTCCACCGCTCCGCGCTCCTCGGCCTTCGCCTTGGGCGAGGCGAGGAACTCGGAGATGATCTCGACCGAGAGGACGCCGGCAATCCGGCCCTGGTGATCAACCACCGCCGCGTACTGTGCCTCGCCCTGCAGCAGGTCGGCGAGCGCATCGCGCATCACGTCGTCACGGTCGAGCAGCGGCCCGAGCGGATTGTCCGGCCGCGCCGGCACCGTCTCCGCGGAGAGATCGCGCTCGGAGAGCCAGCCGAGCGGCCGCCGCTCGGCGTCGACCAGCAGCGGGTAGGGGACCTCCGCGTCGCGCAGCTTCGCCCGCACCTCAGCCGTCGCCTGGCCGACGTGGGCGAGCGGCGCCTCCCAGAGGTCGATGTCGGAGACGCGCATCAGGGCCAGCCGCTTGAGGGCGCGGTCGGCGCCGACGAAGTCCTCGACGAACTCGTCGGCGGGCGCCATCAGCAGCTCGGCCGGGGTCGCGTACTGGGCGACGTGGCCGCCCTTGCGCATCACCGCGATCCGATCGCCCATCTTGATCGCCTCGTCGATGTCGTGGGTGACGAAGAGGACGGTCTTACGGATCTCCGCCTGCAGACGGAGGAACTCGTTCTGGAGGCGCTCGCGGCTGATCGGGTCGATTGCGCCGAACGGCTCGTCCATCAGCATCACCAGGGGGTCGGCGGCGAGCGCTCGGGCGACCCCGACCCGCTGCTGCTGGCCGCCGGAGAGCTGCGCCGGATAGCGCTCGCCGAGCTCGGGATCGAGGCCGATCAGCTCCAGCAACTCCACCGTGCGCGCCCTGATCCGATCCTTCTTCCAGCCCAGCAGCTGCGGCACCGCGCCGATGTTCTCGGCGACCGTGCGGTGGGGGAAGAGACCGACCTGCTGGATCACGTAGCCGATCTCGCGCCGCAGCCGGGCAGGGTCGCGCTTGCGCACCGACTCGCCACCGATCAGGACGTCGCCCTCGCTCAGCTCGACCGTACGGTTGACCAGCCGCATCGCGGTCGTCTTGCCGCAGCCGGAGGGTCCGACCAGGACGCAGACCTCGCCGGCCGGGACCTCGAGGTTGAGCCGCTCGACCGCAGCCTCGGCGGAGTCGCCGTAGCGCTTGGTTGCGTTCTCGTAGCGGACTGCCGAGGCGCCCGTGGACGAGACTTCCTCAGTGACCTCTGGGGTGGGCACTCGTGGCGAGCCTATACCCGTACAACCCGAGTATTCCACCTGGGGAACGGCGTCAGCCGATGCCCAACCGCCGCGCCCGCTCGGCGGCGCGGGCGACGATCTCCTCCGTGCCCTTCACCTCGCCGCCGCTCATCAGCACTCGTCCGGCGACAACGGTCGTGTCGACCGCCGAGCCGCTCGCCGCGTAGACGAGGTCGGAGGCGAGGTCGCCGATTCCAAGCTCGGGCGAGCCGCCGCGCAGGAGCAGGAAGTCGGCGGGACCGCCGGGGGCGAGCGGCTCCCGTCCGCCCCCGAGCAGCGGCGCACGGGCGCCGGTCGCGACCTCGAGGGCCTCGGCGGCGGGGAGGACGGTCGGATCGCCGCTGGCGTGCCGCTGCACCAGCGCGAAGGTCTTCAGGTCGGCGAAAAGGTCGAGCGAGTCGTTGGAGCCGGCTCCGTCGGTGCCGAGTCCGACCGCGACGCCCGCCTCGCGGGCAGCCGGGTAGGGAAAGACCCCCCCGACCGCCAGCTTCAGGTTGGCGACCGGGTTAGTGACCACGGTCGAGCCCCGCGCCGCGATCAGCTCCAGCTCCGCCTGGTCGAGCCAGACGCCGTGGGCGAGCACGGTGCGCTCGCCAAGCAGGCCAAGCCGGTCGAGGTAGGCAGCTGGACGGTCCCCATGGGTGGCCACGCACTCGCTCACCTCCCGCTCGGTCTCAGAGAGGTGGATCTGGATCGCGAGGCCACGCTCCATGGCCTGCTCGCCCGCCCAGCGCAGCAGCTCCTCGCTCACGGTGTAGATCGAGTGCGGCGCGAGGCAGGCGTTGATCCCCGCGCCGTGTCCGGCCAGGGCATCGAGGTCGCCTGTCGCCTGCGCCTTCGTCTCGGCGGTGCGGCCGTCGGCGTCGAAGAGCGGCCCGCCGATCGTCGCCCTCAGGCCGGCGTCTTCGACCGCGCGCGCGGTCGCCTGCGGCTGCCAGTACATGTCCCAGAAGCGGGCGGCGCCGGTGCGGATCATCTCGGCGCAGGCGAGGCGGGCGCCCCAGTAGACGTCCTCGGCGTCCAGCTTCGCCTCGACCGGCCAGACCTTCTCGCGCAACCAGCGCATCAGCGGCAGGTCGCCGCCGTAGCCGCGGAAGAGGGTCATCGCGGCGTGGGTATGGCCGTTGACGAGGGCGGGGACGAGCGGTGCCCCAGCCGCGTCGATCGTCTCGTCGCCGGGCTCGGCCCCGACGTCGGGCCCAATAGCCGCGATCACCCCGCCCGCGCAGCGCAGTCCCACCGTCTCGCTGCCCAACGCAGCCCCGGTGACCGCCAACCCGCTCACAAACCCCACGCCCTCCGGACGTGCCGGGAGTTATGCACCCATATGGACCTATAAGTCCCGGCACGTCGGTGGGTCATCGGGTCAACTCGGGCAGTACTGCGTCGAGGGCGTCGCGGAGGCGTGTGGCATTGACCTCGCGGTCGCGTTCGAGCCCCTCAGGCGACAGCGGCTCCGCTGCGATCCCGTTGGCCAGGTTGTCGACCACGCATACGGCCGCGTAGGGCAGGCCCAGCTCGCCCGCCACGATGCACTCCGAAGCCAGCGTCATCCCGACCAGATCGGCATGGGCGGCGATCAGGCCAATCTCGGCCGCCGTCTCGAAGCGCGGCCCGTTGGTCTGCCAGTAGACGCCGCCGTCGCGCAGCTCCCCGGCGCCGCTCGCCTGCCAGGCAGCGAGGACCTCGCGGCGCCAGTCGGGGTCGAAGCCCGCCGTCGCGTGGCCGTGCGGGCCATCAAAGCTGGTGACCGTGATCTGAAGGGCGATGAAGTCGTGCGGGCAGACGAAGCTGCCCACGCCCAGACCGGCATCGAGCGAGCCGACCGAGCAGATCGCCAATACCCGGTCACAGCCCGCCTCGGCGAGCGAGCGCAGATTGGCGGCATGGTCGATCCGGTGGGGAAGGACGTAGGCGTCGGCAGAGCCATGGCGCTGCAGCACGACCGCGTGCCGCTCGGCCGCCGCTGCGACCTCTGCGCCACTCGGCCCGGCGGCGCTGCTGCCGAGGATGACCGCAAGGCGTCCCATCGGTGGCGATCCTACGTGGAGCCGCGACGCGTTCGCCTTTTGTGGCGCATAGCGCAACAAACAGCGAACGCGCGGCTTGCTGCCCTATCGTGAGGCCATGGCGGATCGGCCATCCGGCAGAGAGGAGAGCGAGGACACGCGCCTCGACCGCAACCTCAGCGAGTTGCTGCAGGAGCTGCGGGTGGCGCTGCCGGGTGTCCAGGTCCTCTTCGCCTTCCTGCTCGCCGTCCCCTTCCAGCAGAACTTCACCAAGATCACCGCCTTCGAGGAGAAGGTCTACTTCGGGACGCTGCTCTGCACCGCGATCTCGGCGGCGCTGCTGATCTCGCCGTCCGCCTATCACCGGCTTACCTTCCACCTGCAGCAGAAGCGCCAGCTCGTCTTCCTCGCCAACCGCCTCACGATCGCCGGCCTCGGCTTTCTGGCGCTGGCGATGACCGGCGCGATCATGCTGATCACCGACGTGCTCTTCGGCGGTGTCGCCACGATCGCCTTCAGCGCCGCCGCGGCGACGATGTTCGCCACGCTCTGGGGATTGCTGCCGCTGCGGCGCCGGCTCAGCCTGACTGGACGGGTGACTCCAAGCTCCCGCACCCACGGATGACGCGCCTGGCACGGCGCGCACGTTAATTCGGAGTCAACCGTCGGGGGGAGCGGCGCGGCTCAACATAAGGAGGCCCGCTCGTCTTCGGCTCGCTGGCCCCAGAGCCCGACCATCTCGTCGGCGAACTTGTCGACCACGGCAATGTCCGGCGAGTGTGCGAAGAGCATTTCCAGGTCGAACTCCCAGACGAGGATCTTGACGTCGAGTGAGACCGGCAGATCCTCGTCGACGTCCTCGCCTAGGATCGCATATGCCTCGCGCAGGACGGCGACATTGGCGGCTTTGTCGGCGGCGAAGATCGCCTGCGCCTCCGGCCCGGCCTCGGCAACCCGCTTGCGGTGCTCCTTCTTACGCGCCTCGTAGTCGGAGATCGCCGCGTCTTCGGTCAGCGCTTCGACCAACCCGACCACCTCCTTGCCGAAGCGTGCGCGCAGCGACTCCGGCTCCATCTCGGCGTGCTCGGCGACGTCGTGCAGCAGGGCGGCGGCGAGCACCTCGTCCGGATAGTTGTGCTCGGCAAGCAGCTCGGCGACCGCCAGCGAGTGCTCGATGAAGGGGATCTCGTCGCAGCCGGTCTGGCGGAACTGGCCGCCGTGGGCGCGGCGGGAGACAGAGAGGGCGCCTCGGACCAGCGCCGAGCGCTCAGCCTTTGAGTCGATCCGACCGGAAGAGGCAGACATCCCACAGTGCAGCGTAACGAACCAAACTAGAAAAACACTCCATTCGTACCGAAATAGTGACGGATGTCTTGCTGATCGACCTCTAGCGGGTTGGTCCCTCAGGTCGCGGTGGCCGGGCTCGATGCGAGCGTCCGCGGCTCCAGCTCGGCCCCCTCGACGCCAAGCTCGATCGCGCCTGGGTCGCCGCCCGTCGCCACCCAGAACTCGCTCGCTTCGGCTTCGAGCCGGTCGAGCTGCGCGTCGGAGTGCAGCGGATCGTGGTGGAAGAGGACCGTGCGCTCGGCGCCGGTGCGGCGGGCAAAGCTGAGCGCGTGAGAGACCGAAGAATGCCCCCAGCCGAGGTGGTCGGGGTACTCGGCGTCGCTGTACTGGCCGTCGTGGATCAGCAGCGAGGCATCGCGGGCGAGGGCGAAGCCGGAGATCCACTCGTCCTCGAGCGAGTCGAGGTCGGCGCCGAGGGCGGGCTCGTGATCGGGGATGTAGGCGAGCGAGTCCTCGCCGTCGTCGATCCGGTAGCCGAGGGTCGGGCCGCGATGGGCGACCGAGGCAGCGCGGATGCGCGCCGGGCCGATCTCCCACTCTGTCTCCGGGGTGTGGCGGAAGGAGACGTCGCAGGGCAGCTCGCGCACCTCGACCGGTGAGAGCGGCGCCGAGATGTAGCGCGCGATGCGGTCGCGCAGCGAGGCCTCGGGCGAGGCCGGCCCCCAGATCACGATCTCGGTCTGGGGGCGGAAGCAGGGGGCGAAGAAGACCAGCCCCTGGATGTGGTCGAGGTGCAGGTGGGTGAGCAGGATGTGCAGGCGGGTGGGCTCGTCGGGAAGGGCAAGGCCGAGGTTGCGGATGCCGGTGCCGGCGTCGAGGGCCAGCAGCGAGCCGTCGGAGAGGGTGACGCCGACGCAGGAGGTGTTGCCGCCGTAGCGGATCGTCTCCGGGCCGGGGGAGGGGACCGAGCCGCGCGTCCCCCAGAGCTTGACCTTCACCTCAGCCGCCCGATCCGTTTTCGGCGGCGGGCCAGAAGACGGCGATCGCGCCGCGCGAGCCGTGCGCGGTCTGGATCGGGAAGGCGGAGGCTTCGACCCGGTGGCGGGCGCCGTCGGCGGAGCGGATCTCGAAGTTGGCGTGGGCGGGACGGTCGTCGCGGACGGCGACCACCAGCGGCAGCTCGTCGTAGGGGATCGGCTCGCCGCTCTCGTCGAAGGGCCCGAAGAGCGCCCCCCACTCCTGCGCCCCCACCGCGCCCAGCTCCTCCCACGACTTGCCGAGCAGCAACCCGGCCGCCTCGTTGTAGAAGACGAGCAGCCCACCCTCGTCGACCAGGAAGGCCGGAGTCGAGAGGGCCGACATCAGGTTGCGAGCAAGAATCAGCTCCAATGGCTTCTGGGACGCAGTTGGCACGAATCACTTACCCTCGAACGCGGCTGTGTACGGTGGCTGTGACTTTCGTCACTTAGGCAATTTACAGCGCGTCGGGCGAGGGTCCGGCGTTTCGAGCAAGTAGATCGCCACTTCGAACAGGTCGATCGCCGGTTCGACAAGGTCGACTCGGAGCTGCAGCTATAGGAAGAGGCCCGGAAACAGGAAGAGGCCCGGAAACCGCTACAGCGAGGCGAGCAGGAGCTCGCCCAGCTCCGGCTCGAGCTGGCGCAGGCGCTGGGGATCGCCGCTTGCGGCGCGGGTCGAGACGAGCGCCAGGGCGGCGCCGATCAGACGGCGCTCCAGGCCCGGCAGCGGCGTCGCTCCGTCGGGGTCGACGAGCACCCCTCTCAGCATCGCGCCGAGGCGCTCGACCAGGTCGCGGCGGGCGGCGGAGAGCGCCGCTATCTGCGGCGGTGGCTCGGCGCTGAGCAGGCGGGCGACGTCGGGCTCGGCGGCGAGGAAGCCGAGGGCGGCGGAGATGCCGGTGTGAGCCCGGCCGCGCCGGTCCGCCTCGGCGATCGGACCGCGCTCCTGGACCAGCGCCGCGCAGGCGCCCTCGATCTCCTGGCAAAGGCGCCCGGCCTCGGTCTCATACGCCGCCAGCAGGCAGGCCCAGAGATCCTCGAAGTGCTGGTAGAAGGTGCGGCTGGAGACGCCGGCCAGCTCGGTTACGCGGGCGGCGGTGAGGCGGCCATAGCCCTGCTCGGCGAGTGCGGCCGCAGCCGCCTCGAGCAACCTCACACGCTGGTGTGCCCGGACCAGGTCGGCGGGTATGCCATGGCGGCCGGGGGGGAGGCGCAGCGGGGACGCCTCGGCGACCTCCGCCGGCTCGGCGAGTGCGGCGCCGGCGATCAGCCGCAGCTCGGTCATTCCTCCGCTCCCGTCAGCCGCGTGCGCTCGCGCTCCAGCAGGATGCTCGTCCGCTCGAAGGCGCCTTCGGCCTCCTCCTTGCCGAAGTAGGAGCCGGCTGCGAAGTGCATCAGCTCGGGCAGGGCGTCCCAGAGCCGGCCCGGGTCGCCCGCGCTCAGCGCCTCGCAGACGCAGGATTCGATTCCGCCGACGACGAAGATGCCGGTCGCCTCCGGTGGCGCCTCGGCATCATCGATCTCGGCGCGGGCGCTGTCGATCGCCGCGGCGAGGCGCTCCACCGCGGCCTCGTGGCGGGCCAGCGCCGGCTCGCCGGCGATCTGCACCTCGACGAAGAGCGCCCGCGCGATCGCCGGCCGCGCCGCGACGAACTGGAACAGGCGCGCGGTCGCCTCGCGGACGCCGGCCTCCCAGCCGGGGGTGGTCGCCGCCGCTTCGAGCACGCTGACGCAGAGACGCTCGATCCAGACGGCGTAGGCCTGGGCGAAGCAGTCCTCCTTGCTCTCGAAGTGCTGGTAGAACTGCGCCCGGTGGCCGCCGCTGTGCTCGAGGATGGCGCGCACCGAGGTCTCGCGAAAGCCCAGCTCGCCGCAGGCCACCAGAACACCTTCCATCGCCCCCTCGCGCACGGCGAGCTCGGAGCCTCCGTTTGCTCCAAGCGAATCGACCTGGTTGATCGCTGCTGAGGCTTCCGGTGCCATAGGCCCTATAAAAACTACTCCTTTTTTGCCAGATATGAAATCTTTCTCAAGTCGGCTACCCTCGATCTATGCAGTACCTCTCGCAAAGACTGGCTTCCAAGCCGTCTCCGGGGCGGGGGGGAGACCCGCCTCCCGGCGCCCTGCCGCCGCCGCAGCGTGAGCGGATCCTCGACGCGACCGAGCGGCTGATCGCGGAGCACGGCTGCACCGGCGCCTCGATCGAGGCGATCGTCAAGGCGGCCGGCGTCTCCTCGGTCACCTTCTACGAGTTCTTCGAAGGCAAGGAAGAGTGCTTCGTCGCCGCCTTCGATCGGGCGGTCGAAGGCGGAGCCGCCGAGCTGGCGAGGGTGACCGAGGCAGAGGAGCTCTCCTGGCCGGAGCAGATCGCCACCGGCCTGCGCGCGGTGACGGCGCTGATCGGCGCCGAGCCGGAACGCGCCCGCCTCTGCCTCGGCGAGGCGCAGACCGGCGGCCCGGAGCTGAGCGCCCATTTCGAGGCGGCGCTCGACCGCGTCGCGGCGAAGCTGCGCGAGGGCCGCGCCCTCGAGACCGCCCCATCCGACCTGCCCGCAACCCACGAGGAAGCGACCGCCGGCGCCCTCGCCTGGCTACTGCGCGAGCGCCTCGAGACAGGCGACACGGAGGGCCTGGAGGCGCTCTACCCGCAGCTGGTCGACATCGCCCTCGCCCCCTATCTCGACGATGGCTGACAGCGGCGCACAAGCAGCTGAGGCCCTCGCCTCGGGGCGCGACCGGTTACCGCCCGGCCGCCACGGCCTGCCCCGCGCCTTCGTCGCCGAGAACCAACGCGAGCGGCTGCTCAACGGAGTAGTCGAGGCGGTCGCGGAGCACGGCTACAACGCAACCACGATCTCCCGAATCACCGCCGCGGCGAAGATCTCCCGCCGCACCTTCTACGAGTCCTTCGAGGGTAAGGAGGACTGCTTCCTGGCGGCCTACGAGATGATCGAGGCCCACGTCCTCGACTCGATGCTCTCCGCGCCCGGCGCCGGCGAGCCCTGGCCGGACCGGGTGCGGGCGCGCCTAGCCGCCTTACTCGATGTCCTCGCCCGCGACGCCGCCGTCTCCCGCTGCTTCCTGATCGAGCCGCTCGCCGCGGGCGGCGACGTAGCCGCCCGCTACCGCGAGGCGATGCAGCTGCTGGCGGGGACCCTGCGTCCGGAGCCGCCCCCGTCGGAGCTCGACATGGAAGTCCGCGACCAGGCCCTGATCGGCGGCATAGCAACCCTGATCGTCCGCCGCCTCAACGCCGGCGGCGCCCAGCGCCTCCCCGATCTCCTCCCCGACCTGGTCGAGCTTGCCCTGGCGCCCTACATAGGCCGCGAAGAGGCCAAGCGCCAGGCAGCGGCTGCTTAGCCGGCCCCCTCCATGACCCGCTTTTCAGGCTCCTTTAGGAGCCGAATTCCTTCTTCTTAAAAACTTCTCCTTGCATTTGTAAACCGTTTCTTTTATGCTGCCTCCGGCGCCGCCTCAGGGAGGGCGACGCGGAAGCACCCCACACAGGGTTCAAGGGACAAGGAGAGAGATTTGATGTTCTCGCCACTAAGCAACCGCTTCGGCATCCCGGGCGTGATCTCGGTGATCGCCCTCGTCTTCGCGATGTTGGGCGGCGCCTACGCCGCCTCGAGCAACTCCGGTGGTGGCAAGGCGAGCGCCTCGGCCAAAGCCAAAAAAGGCCCCAGGGGCCCCAAAGGCGCGACTGGCCCCGCCGGGCCGGCGGGCCCCGCGGGACCGGCAGGCGCCAAAGGAGATGCGGGCGCCAAGGGTGACGCCGGCGGCGCCGGCGTCAACGGCAGCGCTGGCGCCAGCGCCGAAGCCGTCTCCTTCGCCGGCGCCGAACACGGCTGCGCCGAAGGCGGCATCGAAGTCAAATCGGCAAAACCAGCGGTCTTCATCTGCAACGGCAAAAAAGGAACCAACGGCGCCAGCGCCGAAGCGTTCTCCTTCGCCGGCGCCGAACACGGCTGTGAAGCGGGCGGCATCGAAGTCAAATCGGTCAAACCGGCGGTCTTCATCTGCAACGGCAAAGCGGGCAAAGACGGCAAAGACGGCTCGCCCTGGGTCGCCGGCACGGCGCCGGACAAAGTGATCCTCAAGGGCACCTGGGCCATCCCCTACTACAGCGCAGCGGCGGGCGGCGAGCTCATCCCGACGGCGATCTCGACCGGCGTGCCGGTGCCCGTCGGAGGAAGCCCCCCCTACTTTCCCGCCGTCGCCCCCGGAGGTGGGATCACCTACCCCCCCGGAGAAGAAAAAGAACTCGCGGAACTCTTCTGTCCCGGCAGCGCAGACAACCCGACCGTCAACAAAGCAGCGCCCGCCGAACTCTCATCTCCCAGCTCCGGGATCCTCTGCCTCTACGCGGGCGCCGCTTCGAACCTCACTCCGCCGACCGTGGTGGATGTCAGCACCTGGCCGCACCTGGGCTCCAGCGGCGGCGGCGGCATCGCCAACTTCAAATCGAGCGCCGCGGGCGTCGCCAAGGGAAGCGGCACCTGGGTGATGTACACGAAATGACGTCCAGCCGGCGATCGATCGCAGACCGACACATCACCACCGAGAGCGGGCCTGAGATGCAACCCCGACGCCAAGCCAAGCGCAGAGGCTGGCGGCGCCTGCTCGCCTTCGCGCTGGCGCTCGGCGTGATCGCGGCGGCGCCGGCGAGCGCAGCCACAGCGGCGGCCCCGCCGCCGCTGTGGAAGAAGGGACAGAACTGTGGCTTCCCCTTCAAAGAATGCGGCTTCAAAGCCGAAAAAGCCAAATCCGGCCTGAACCTGATCGAAACGACGATCCCGCGCGGGATCGCCTCAGACCCCGAAACCGGTCACCTCTACATCGCCGACCAGGGCAACGGGCGCGTGGTCGAGCTGACCGCCTGGGGGGACTTCGTCAAGGCCTGGGGCTGGGGGGTCAAAGATGGCTCTCCCGAACTGCAGACCTGCAGCGCCGAAAGCGGCTGCCTGCAAGGTAAAAGCGGCGGCGGCAAAGGGCAGTTCGCGGAAAGTTCGGCGGGCGGTGTGGCGGTCGACTCAGCCGGCGGCATCTACGTGGTCGACATCCAAAACCACCGCGTGCAGAAGTTCGACCGCGAAGGCCACTTCATCTGGATGGTCGGTGGCGACGTCAACAAAACCAAGGTCGAAGCCGCCGCCCCCGAAGCGCAGCGCAACCGCTGCCCGGTCGATCCCGGCGACGTCTGCCAGGCCGCCACCACCGGCGCCGGCAACGGCCAGTTCAGCCCCTGGCCGGTCTCGAGCTACATCGCGGCAGGGCCCGGCGACACGATCTACGTCGGCGACAAAGCCAGGATCGAGAAATTCGACTCCAGTGGCGCCTACCTCGCGCAGATACCGCTGCCCGAAAAAAACGAGAAAGCAGAAGCGCTCCCCGCCCCGGCCAGCGCCGAAGTGGGCGCGCTCGCGGTAGACCCCCTCACCGGCTTTCTCTACTACGCCTACCGGAACGGAGTAAAACTCAACTTCAACGAAGCCAAGCACAACGTCTTCAAGCTCGACCCCGCCACGGGCAAAGTAGTGAAGACGCTCGAAGTCGGCATCCCCATAGCCCTCGCCACCGACGAGCAGGGCGGCGTCTACGTCTTCGACCAGAGGGCCATTGGCAATAAATCCGCGCCCGGCAACCACATCACCAGGGTGCTCAAGTTCAACTCCGCCGGCAACTTCGTCGAAGTGGTGGCGCAGAACAAACCGAGTGAAATAGAAATCGGGGACCAAGCAGAAGAAAACGAATTCAACGAATCGACCGGGTTAGCCACCGGCTCGGCCTGCTACTCGCAGGGCTTCGGCTTCTACCTCACCAACCGAGAACAAGACAACAGCTTCATCCGCGCCTACGGCGGGCTCCCCGACACCGAACTCTGCCCGCCACCCGAAGTAGCTCCCTCGATCGACGCCCAGTACGCCGTCTCGGTCGACACCGACGGCGCGATCTTGAGGGCGCTGGTCAACCCCCACTTCTGGCCCGACACCACCTATTACCTCGAATACGGCGCCGCCCCCTGCTCGCTGGGCGGCTGCGCGAAACAACCGACGCCGCCGGGCTCTGTGCTGGGAGCGGGAGCGGTGGAAGAAGACGTGACCACCACCGGGGCTTTCCTCTCCGGGCTCTCCCCAGACACCACCTACCACTACCGCTTCGTCGCCCAAAGCGGCGGCGGCGGGCCGGTGATCGGTCAGGGCGGCAGCGAGGCTGAAGTCGGCAAAGAAGCGACCTTCACCACCTTCCCCGATCCCGAAGCCCCGAGCACGGGATGCCCCAACCAGGGCTTTCGCGGCGGCGCCTCGGCGGCCCTTGCCGACTGCCGCGCTTATGAGATGGTCTCCCCGCTAGACAAAGAAGGCGGCGAGATCGCCGTTCGCCTCGGCAACATCGGCCCCGTTCGGCTCGACCAGAGCTCGCTCTCGGGCGACCGCATCGCCTACTCTTCCTACCGCCCCTTCGCGGCCCCCCTCTCCGCCCCCTACACCAGCCAGTACCTGGCAAAGCGCGACCCCAAAGCGGGCTGGTCAAGCGAATCGATCTCAGCGCCCCACGAAGGCGCCGACTTCCTCCCCCTCAACCAGCTCGAGTCCCTCTACAAAGCCTTCTCCCCAGAGCTCGACACCGGCTGGAACTGGACCAACTCAGAACCGGTGCTGGGTCCCGGCGGGCAGCCGAAAGTCCCCAACATCTACCGCCGCGACAACGGGACGGGGACCTATGAGGCCTGCACGGCAGCGGAACCGGCCGAAGCGGAAAAAGGCGGCTCCGAGCCGCAGGGCGCCTCCAAAGACCAGAGCCACATGGTCTTCCGCTCACAGGGCGGGCTGACCGAAGACGCTGCCTCGGGGAGCAAATTCCAGCTCTACATGTGCTCGTTCCCCGCAGGCGGGGGGGTGGCGAGCGTCAAGCTTGTCAGCGTCCTGCCCAATGGGGCGGCGAGCGGCCTCGAAAACCAGGCCGGATCGCCGGCAGAAGCCCCTTATGCCGATGACCGCGGCCACGCCTCGATTCTCGCCGGGGCGGTCTCCGTAGATGGCTCGCGGGTCTTCTGGACGGCTGGCACCGGCAAAGGCGGCGGGACGATCTACCTGCGCCTCAACGCCTTCGGCGAACCGACCAGCTCGGGCGAATGCAGCGAAGTCGAACCCGAAGGTGCATGCACGCTGCCTGTTTCAGGCACCGTCACCAGCCAACCGGCGCGCTTTTGGGGCGCCACTCCCAGTGGCGGGGATGCCCTGTTCGAAGTCCTCGGGAAAAGCACCGAAGCCGGCGACCTCTACCTCTTCGACACCGCGAAGGCGATCGCCGGCGAAGAACCCGACACCCTGGTGGCACACAAAAGCAAAGGGGTGATGGGATTCAGCAAAGACCTCTCGCGGATCTACTTCGTCTCCGAAGATGCGCTGGATGGGGCCGCCGTCGCCGGCAAACCCAATCTCTACCTCTACGAAGGCGGCGAAGCGCCTGCCACGACCTTCATCGCGACGCTCTCGGCGGCCGACACCGCCAGGGGGAATAAGGACTTCCCCTCGCCGATCGGCGAACGCCCTGACCAGCACACCGCGCGGGTCAGCCCCGACGGGGACACCCTCGCCTTCATGTCAGACAGCGCCGCCCTGGCGCAGGCGGTGGCGGGCTATGACAACACCGACCAGGGCAGCGGGGAACCAGACGCCGAGATCTACCGCTACTCGACCGAAACCGGCGAAGTGGTCTGCGTCTCCTGCAACCGCACAGGGGCGCGGCCGATCGGGCGCAAGCTGGCTAGTAAAAGTGAAAGCAGCGCGAACTCCGAGATCTGGGCAGCCGCCCGCCTGCGCGGCTGGGAAACCTCGCTCTACCCGCTGCATCCGCTCTCCGAAGACGGCAAGCGGATCTTCTTCGAAAGCTTCGAAGCGCTGGTCCTCGCCGACACCAACGGCAAGGCCGACGTCTATCAGTGGGAGCAGGCAGGCAGCGGAGACTGCAAAGAAGGCGATGCGGCCTACGTCAAAGCCTCCGGCGGCTGCGTCTCCCTGATCTCCTCGGGCAAGAGCGCCGCCGACTCCGAATTCATCGACGCCTCCCCCACCGGGCGCGACGCCTTCTTCACCACCGCGGCAAGCCTGCTGACCCAGGACCCCGGCTCAGTCGACCTCTACGACGCCCGGGCGGGAGGCGGCCTCCCCGCTCCGCCTGGGGGGCCGCCAGCCTGTGAAGGAGACGCCTGCCAGGGCCCCTCAGCGGCCCCCAATGACCCCACCCCGGCATCTGCCTCCTTCCACGGCGCCGGCAACGCGAGCGAAGGACACGCCAGGCGCTGCGCCAGGGGCAAGGCCCTGCGCAGAGGACGTTGCGTGGCCAAGAAGCACAAGCGAAAGGCACAGCGAAAAGCCGACCACAAGCGGGGGGCAGGGCGATGAGGCGACTTCTATCCACATTTTCCCTCGCGGCCCTGGTGGCTTTGGCCATCGCCGCTCCCGCCCAGGCCGCCTTCGGCCTCAAAGAACTCGACGTGAGGACCAGCGCCACTGACGGCTCCCCCTCGGTGCAGGCCGGCTCTCACCCCGACCTCTTCAGCTTCAACATCGGCGTCAACACCCGGGTCGACCCCGAAACGGGCGAAACGGTCCCCGACGAGGAAACGAAGGACCTGAAGGTCGCCTTCCCGCCGGGCTTCATCGGCGACCCGACCGCGGTGCCGCGTTGCAGCGCCGTGCAGTTCCTCTCGGGCTTAAACGGCGAATGCCCCGACGCGACCGCGCTCGGCAAGGTGCGGGTCGAATACGCCGTCGGTGAATCGACCGAATTCAACGTCGTCCCCGTATACAACCTGGCGCCCTCGCCCGGCACGGTGGCAAAGCTCGGCTTCATCGTCGAAGCCCGCGTCCTGGTGACGATCGACGTCCGCCTAAACCCCAACCCCCCATACAACGTCATCGGCGTCACCCCCAACATCACCCAGGCGGTCTTCTTCCTCGGCGCCAAGCTGACCGTCTGGGGGGTGCCCACCGCTCACTCTCACGACTCCGAACGAGGCAGGTGCCTGACGGGCGCAAAAGACTGCTCACTCTCGCTCGCCGAAGTCCCTTTCCTCACCCTGCCCACCAGCTGCGCCTCGCCGCTCACTTTCGGCGTCGAAGCCGACTCCTGGCAAAACCCCAATCCGCCCGAATGGTTCAAGACCACCGCCACCGTTCACGACAACTCATTGCCGCCCAACCCGCTGAGCGCGACCGGTTGTGAGCGGCTCGACTTCGCCCCGACGATCGCCTCAGAGACGACGACGAGCTCGGCGGAGACCGGAAGCGGCCTCGACTTCTCGGTCGACTTTCACGACGAAGGCATCGGCAACCCCAAAGGCCTCGCCGAATCGCAGGTGAAGAAGTCCGAAGTCACCTTCCCCGAAGGGGTGACGATCAACCCCTCGGTCGGAGAAGGGCTCGGCGTCTGCACGCCGGCACAGCTCAAAGCAGAGACGCTCCACTCCCTGCCGGGGGAAGGCTGCCCCAATGCCTCAAAGCTAGGCAGCCTGCACGTCACCACGCCGCTGGTCGACGAAGCCGTGGACGGGCAGATCTTCTTGGCCCAACAAGACGATGCGGCGACCACCGCTCCTGGCGCCGAGAACCCCTTCGACTCTCTGATCGCCCTCTACTTCGTGCTCAGGAACACCAACCTGGGCGTGATCGTCACCCAAGCGCTAAAGGTCGAGCCGGATCCAAGGAGCGGGCGACTCGTCGCCACCCTCGACGAAATCCCCCAGCTCCCCTTGGGCCACTTCGAAGCCCACCTGCGCACCGGCGCAAGAGCGGCGCTGATCACCCCGGCCGCTTGTGGTAACTACTCCACCAAGGCGGTCTTCACCCCCTGGTCGAATCCAGCCAGGCCGCTGACCACCACCGCCTCCTTCCAGATCACCAGGGGAGTCGGCGGCGGCCCCTGCCCGCCGGGAGGAGCAGCCCCCTTCCATCCCCACTTCGAAGCGGGAGCGGTCAACAACAACGCCGGCAGCTTCTCGCCTTTCAACATGCGCTTGATCAGAGCAGACGGAGAACAGGACATGACCAAGTTCTCCTCGATCCTGCCCCCGGGCGAGCTCGGCTCTTTGGCGGGAGTCTCCAAATGCCCCGACTCTGCGATCGCGATCGCCAAGGCGAAGACCGGACGCCAGGAGCTGGCCTCTCCGAGCTGCCCCGCCAACTCGCTGATCGGCCACACCCTGGCCGGAGCCGGAGTGGGGGAGGCCTTGACCTATGTAGGGGGGGAGGTCTACCTGGGAGGGCCCTTCCATGGCGATCCGCTGAGCGTGATCTCGGTGACGCCTGCGGTGGCAGGGCCATTTGACGCGGGAACTGTCGTCGTCAGGCTTGCCTTGACCCTGAACCCGAAGACCGCCGAAGTCGAAGTCGACGGGGCCAACTCTGACCCGATCCCCCACATCCTCAAGGGGATCGTCTTGAAGGTGAGAGACCTCAGGGTCTACGTCGACAGGCCCAACTTCACCTTGAACCCGACCTCATGCGATGAATCGAGCGCCAAGGCGACGCTCTTTGGCTCCTATCTGGACGTCTTCAACCCAGCCGATGACGTCCCGGTCAACCTCTCGAGCCGCTACCAGGCGGCCAACTGCCTCAACCTCGGCTTCAAGCCGAACCTCGCCCTGAAGCTCGAGGGCGGTACGAAAAGAGGCGGTCATCCCGGCCTCTTGGCGACCTATACGCCGAGGAAAGGCGATGCAAACGTCAAAGGCCTGGTCGTGAGATTGCCCCGCTCTGCCTTCCTCGACCAGGCTCACATCAGGACGATCTGCACCAGGGTCCAGTTCGCCGCCAAGGCCTGTCCGGCTGGAGCCCAGTACGGCTTCATCAAAGCCTGGACGCCCCTGCTCGACACGCCGCTTGAAGGACCGGTCTACCTGCGCTCCTCAAACCACAAGCTGCCCGACCTGGTCTTCGACCTGCACGGCTTAGTTGACATCGAGGTTGCGACCCGGATCGACTCCGCCCAAGGTGGGATCAGGGCCACGGTCGAATCTACCCCCGACGCGCCACTCTCCAAAGTCCTCTTGCGCATGCAGGGTGGCAAGAAGGGCTTGATCGTCAACAGCCGCAACCTCTGCGGGGCTGTCTCGAGGGCCAACGTCGAATTCAGCGGGCAAAACGGCAAGCAGTCCACCGCCAATCCTGTTATGCGGGCTGATTGTGGGGGCAAGCGGAAGCACAAGCGCTCACGCCACTGAGGCGGGCGCGTCAGCTCCACCACGCGGGAGTCGAGTAGAACTCACTCTCCTTGAAGGAGCCGAGCCGCATGTATCGCGTCGCGATGGCCGTTTGCCGGCCGGCGGTCATGGCGTGGGGCCGGCTCACGGTCGAGGGGCTCGACACGCTGCCGGAGGCGGGGCCGGTGCTGGTGGTCAGCAACCACGACAGTCACTGGGACCCCGTCACGATCGGGGTGGCGGCGATCCGGCGCCGTCAGATCAAGGCGCTGGCGAAATCGACGCTGTGGGATGTGCGCGGCCTGAGCCCGGTCCTGAACGGCATGGGCCAGATCCCGATCGAGCGCGGAGCCGGGGACGCCGGGGCGCTGTCGCGGGCGATCGAGGAGCTTCGCGCCGGCGCCTGCATCGGCGTCTTCCCCGAAGGCACCCGCTCGCGCGGCGAGGTGCTGCGGGCGCGCAGCGGGGTCGGCCGCCTCGCCCTCGAGGTCCCCGAGGCGAAGCTCGTCTGCGTCGCGGTCGAGGGCACCTCCGAGATGACCGGATTCCCCCGCCGCCCGCGGCTGCGGGCCCGCTTCTTCGAGCCCGCCGCCGGTCAGGCACGGCTCGACGAGGAGCCGGGTGAGATCGCGGTACGGCTGCTGGCCGAGATCCGCGAGCAGGTTCCGCCCTCGATCTCCTTTCGCAAGCGCTCGTAGCCGTTTTGCACGAAAGAAGCGGCAGAGGATTTTGAATTTGCGCGCCACCCGCGCGCATCGTTCTGTCTACCGTGCTGTCATCATGGAGGCGATGAGAAACAGCTGGACAGACGGGCGACTGGACGACATGAATCGCGGGATGGAAAATGGCTTCAACCGCGTCGACGCCGAGCTGCGCGCCGTCAACAGCCGAATCGATGCTCTTCAGCGCACGATGCTCCAGCTCGGGGGCGGCGTGATTGTGGCCCTCATCGGGCTGATCGCGACGCAGCTCTGATCGGGTCCCGCCGTGTCCCTACGCCGTCCCGCCCGAATCGACCGGGGCGACAAAGGTTCGGTTACCCACCCGCACCCCGATCGCCCTGGTGCGGGAGAGGTCGAGGGCGGCGCTGAGGACGGCGTCTGAGTCGTTTCCCCAGCGGTAACGGAAGGAGCCGGCTGGCTGGCGCGTCCCGTCGGGGCCGCGCACGAAGACACGGCATAGCGTCCCGGAGGGCGCCCCCTTCACATACATGTGGATCTCGGTGCCGTAGGCGTGCGGCTCCAGGGTGGCGCCGATGTGGAGCCCGGGTGGGAGGGACTGGAAGGCGATGTGCTGCTCCGGGTTGCCGCCGGCGCCGCCCGGCAGCACGAAGATCGCCAGCGCGGCGGCGGCCACGGCGGCGGTAATCCCGCTGAAGGCAAGGCCCAGCCGCAGCCGTTGCCGCCGTTGCGAGCGTCGCTCAGCGCGGATCGTCGCCGCCACCCGGTCGGCGAGCGAGGGTGGCGGCGCCGGCGCCGTGCCGAAGTGCTCGGGGTCGGCCAGCGGCAGCAGCTGCGCCACGCCCGCCAGCGCCTCCATCTCAGCGCGGCACTCGGGGCAGCCCTCGAGGTGCGCCTCGAGGGCTGCGCGCTCCTCCTCCGGCAGCCGGCCGAGCGCGTGAGCGCCCAGCGACTCGCGCCACTCGCGGCATCTCTCAGTCGTCATATCCGATCTCCTCCAGCGCCACCCGCAGCGCCCGCAGGCCGTAGTAGACACGGCTCTTGACGGTTCCCTCCGGCACGCCCAGCTCCTTGGCGACCTCGGCGTAGGGGCGGCCACGGTAGTAGGTCTCGAGCAGCACCCGGCGATGCTGCTCGCCGATCCGTCGCATCGCCTCCTCTACCTGCCAGGACAGCAATGCCTCCTCGAAGGGCTCGACCGTGGGCTCGATCCCGCCCTCGGCGACGGTCGGGCGCGACGCTCGCGCCCGACCGAGGTCGATCACCACGTTGCGCAGGATTGCGAACAGCCAGGTGCGCAGCGAGCCGATCTGCGGGTCGAAGCGGGCGCCAGCCCGCCAAGCGCGCAGGAAGGTCTCCTGGACCGCCTCCTCGGCAAGCCCCGAGTCGCCCAGCGAGCGCACCGCGAACCCGTACAGCTCGCCCGCGTGGGCGGCATAGGCCTCGCGCACATCGCGCTCGTCGCTGAGCGCGCCGGAGGGCATCTCACGCAGATCTCGAGAAGGCGAGGGAAAACACGGCTGCCCGGAATACGGACAGCCGCTGAACTGGGTTCAGGCTTGGGCGGCGCCTATTCGAGTTTGCCGATCTTGAAGATTTTGGTGCCGCAATCCGGACAGGTGCCTTGGATCGCCGGGCGACCGTTCTTCATGGTCACCTGTTTGGCGTCTTGGATCTCGACCTTCTTGCGCTCTTTGACGCAGTAACCCTCAGGCATCGGGGTCTCCTTTCGTTGCCACTCTGGGCAAGACTCGCGTTAAGGCGCGAGGTGGATTGCGGCGAATGTAACGCAGACCGGGGACGACCTCCAGGCACAAACGTGCGTATCGGCACAAGGCGCTATTCGTGGGCTTTGGACTTTTCTTTGGCGCGTTCGAGCAGTTCCTGCAGTTTGGCGGCGCTCGCAGCACCTCCAGTCGCCCCCTTGGGAGTCGCACCGGCGCCGTTCTTGCCGGCTTCCGTTTTGGCTTCCGGTTTGGGCTTCGGTTCGGTTTCCGCTGCGGCCGGCGGGGTCGATGCCGTTGCGGCGAGTTCGTCTATCCGCGCTTCGAGCCGCTCCTGCAGCGCCTGCACGTCGCTTTCGCTGACCGAGCTTTCGCGGGCGTCGATTGCCAAGTAGATCGCCGCCCCGCCAATACCGATCGCGATTACGGTGAGGGCGAGAAAGACGCGGGTGCGCATGCCGAGCTTGCGCTCGACCTCTCCGATCCAGGCCCGCAAACCATCCAGCGACATCACCCCAATCTAGTCGAGAACCGCGCCGGAGGGTCGGGTCAAATACCCTCCGGTCCCCACTTCCCATCCCTAGAACCCAAGGAGAATCCCGCATGCCCGAGGCAGTGATCGTCGACACCATCCGCACGCCGATCGGCCGTGCCTTCAAGGGCTCGCTGGCCCAGTTGCGCCCCGATGAGATGGGCGCCTACGTCGTCGACCAGCTGCTCGAGCGCAACCCCGAGGTCGATCCGGCCTCGGTCGAAGACCTATTCTGCGGCTGCGGCATGCCGCAGGGCCTGCAGGCGTTCAACATCGGCCGCATCGTCTCGCTGCTCTCCGAGAAGCTGCCGCAGGAGGTCAACGGCGTCACCGTCTCCCGCTACTGCTCCTCCAGCCTCGACGCGATCCGCCATGCCGGCAACGCGATCAAGGCGGGCGAGGGCGACGTCTACATCGCCGCCGGGGTCGAGTGGGTGAGCCGCTACAACGAGCGCACCGAGCCGGCCGGCGCCGACGACCAGAACCCGAACCTGCAGGGCAACGACGGCCAGCCCAACGCCTACATCGAGATGGGCAAGACCGCTGTCAACGTCGCCGAAAAATACGAGGTCAGCCGCGCCGACATGGACAAGTTCGCGCAGCGCTCCCAGGAACTGGCTGTGCAGTCCCAGGAGGACGGCTTCTTCGAGCGCGAGATCGTCCCTGTGACCCTGCCCGACGGCACCGAGGTCGGCAAGGACGACGGCCCACGCGCCTCCTCCACCCTGGAGAAGCTAGCCCAGCTGGAGGAGTCCTTCGGCGGCGGTGGCGTCACCGCCGGCAACTCCTGCCCGCTCAACGACGGCGCCGCCGCGGTGCTGCTGATGAGCGACACCAAGGCCAGGGAGCTGGGCCTGACCCCGCGCGCCCGCATCGTCACCGCCGCCACCTTCGGCAACGAGCCCGAGTACATGGGCGTCGCCCCGATCGGCGCGATCAAGAAGGTGCTGGAGCGGTCCGGGATGACGATGGAAGACGTCGACACGGTCGAGCTCAACGAGGCCTTCGCCGCCCAGGTGATCCCGATCATGGACGAGTGCGACATCCCGCTGGAGAAGCTGAACACGCACGGCGGCGCGATCGCCCTCGGCCATCCCTTCGGCATGACCGGCGCCCGGATGATGGGCACCCTGCTCAACGTGATGGAGACCGACGACTACCAGGTCGGGATCGAGACCATGTGCGTCGCGGGCGGGCAGGGCAAGGCGATGCTGGTCGAAAGGGTCTGAACCGCCCGCCGACGGGCCTCAAACGGGACGTATAATTCCGTTTGAGGCCCGTCGGCGGTGAAGAAGTACGCTGCGCTCGGTGGATCTTGAGACGCTTACTTACGACACCGGCGATCGGGTCGCCCGCATCACCCTGAACCGGCCGGACCGCGGCAACGGGATCGTGCCGCGGATGCCGGTCGAGATCGCGGCCTGCGTCGAGCGGGCCAATCTCGACCCCGCCGTCCACGTCATCTCCCTCGCCGGCGCCGGCAGCGGCTTCTGCGGCGGCTACGACCTGGTCGCCTCCGCCGAGGGCGACATGAGCGGGATGGAGGGGGTCGAGGCGCCGCCCGGCTCGCCCGTCGACCCGGCGACGATCGGCGCCAACCACGCGCCGGAGTCGAACTGGGACCCGGTCACCGACTTCCAGTTCATGTCGCGCAACGTGCGCGGCTTCATGAGCCTCTTCCACTCCGAGAAGCCGGTGATCTGCAAGGTGCACGGCTACTGCGTCGCCGGCGGCACCGACATGGCGCTCTGCTCGGACCTGCTGGTGATCGGCGCCGACGCCAAGATCGGCTATCCGCCGGCCCGCGTCTGGGGCTCGCCGACGACGGCGCTGTGGGCGGCGCGGCTCGGTCCTATGCGCGCCAAGCGGCTACTGCTGACCGGCGATTCGCTGAGCGGCGAGCAGGCTGCGGAGTGGGGGCTGGCGACCGAGGCGGTGCCGCCCGAGCAGCTCGACGAGCGTTTCGAGGCTCTGGTGGAGCGGGTCGCCCGGCTGCCGATCAACCAGCTGGTGATGATGAAGATGCTGGTCAACCAGTCGCTCTCGCGCAGGGCCTGCACCAGACGCAGCTGCTCGGCACCTTCTTCGACGGCATCGCCCGTCACACCGAGGAGGGCCACGGCTTCGTCCGCCGCGCCGCCGAGTCCGGCTTCAAGGAGGCGGTGCGGGAGCGCGACGAGCCGTTCGGCGACTACGGCCGTGAGACCGCCTGACGGAGCCTCGGATAGGGTCCGGCCGCGGTGACCGACGCGCCCCATCCCAGCTCCCTGATCACCCCGGAGTCCGTTCGCAACTTCCTCCCCGGCAGCTTCCCCGGCGACCTCGGGATCGAGCCGCTGGAGATCGAGGACTCGCACTCGCGGGGACGGATCGTCGTCGACAAGCGCCACCTGCACCCCGGCGGCTTCGTCCACGGCGGCGTCTGGACCGCGCTCGGCGACACCGTCGCTGCCTGGGCGACCTTCCGCGTCATCCCGCCGGGCCACAACTTCACCACGATCGAGCTGAAGCTGAACGTCTTCGCCGCCGGCCTGCTCGGCGACGAGATCGTCGCCGTCGCCGAGCCGCTCCACACCGGCAAGAGCACGGTGGTGATCGAGGTGCGGATGGAGCGTCGCCGCGAGGGCGAGGCGCCGCGGCTGGCGGCCAATCTGATCGTCAGCCAGTTCGTCCTGCCCCCACGCGATTCCTGAGCAGGTTGGAACGGGCGCGATGCCTGATCCAAGCTCCAGCGTCGCATACGTCTTCGGCTACGCCTCGCTTGTAGCGCTGCCGGAGCAGCTCGCGGTCGAGGACGCAGAGCACGAGCCGCTGCCTGGGTGGCTGCGGGGGTTCCGCCGCTACTGGGGGGCGGCGATGAACAACTGGGAAGGCGGCGATGCCGTCAAGCATTTCCTCGACCGGGAGACCGGGGAAAGGCCGCGGATCCGCGTCGCCTACCTGGACGTCGAGCCGAGCGAGGGGAGCACCGTCAACGGCATTGCGATCCCCGTGGACGCGGAGCGGCTGGCGACACTCGACGCACGGGAGATCAACTACTCGCGCGTCGATGTCACCGCTGCCTTCGACCGGCCGCTCGCAGGCCGCGTCTTCACCTACGTGGGCCTCGGTGCAGCCCGCGAACGCTGCCGCGAGGGGGTTGCCGAGGGCAACGCCTATGTCAGTCGCGACTACCTCGCCGGCGTGCGCCGCGCCTTCGAGCAGCTCGCCCCCGACGCCCTGGCCGAGTTCGACCGCGCCACCGACCCGCTCCCCTTCCCCGAACGCGACTTGAGGATGGTCCTGCCTGGACGTGCCGGGACTTAAGCGTCCATATGGGTGCCTAAGTCCCGGCACGTCCGGAAGCATCAGGGGTCTTCGGCTACCGGTTCGTAGCCAGGGGCTTCCAGACGTTCGATCTGCGGCAGGCGCCAGAGCAGGCTCGCGATCGTCAAGCCGATGGCCGAGCAGAGCAGCGCCAGGAACCACTGGCTCGCGGTGAGCAGCGCCATCTGGAAGAAGTCGCGTACCGGGGCGGCGGCGAGGATCAGGGCGAAGAGGGCGCCGAGACCGGCGACCATCGCCAGCATGTAGCTCTGGATCGCGATGTGCTCGCGCCCCGGGCCGCGCTCCAGCAGCAGCACGAAGGCAAGGCCGAGGACGATCAGCGTCGTCGTCGCCGCCGTCCGGCCCGCTTCCAGCGAGCCCCCGAAGACGGTGTCGACGAGGAAGAAGCAGAGGATCGAGCCGAGCGCCGTCGCCAGCCCGGCGGGCACCGCGAAGGCGGCCAGCGCGCGCAGCAGACGGCCGCGATAGAGCGGTCCGTCGGAGGGCGCCAGCGCGAGGACGAAGGAGGGGATGCCGATCGTCAGGAAGGCGGCCAGGGTGAGGTGGCGGGGGAGGAAGGGGAAGGCGAAGCCGGGCACGGCGACGAGCAGGATCAGCGCCGCGGCATACACGCTCTTGGTGAGGTAGAGGCGGCCGAGGCGGTGGATGTTGCGGGCGATCCGCCGCCCCTCGGCGACCGCTTCGGGCAATCGCGCGAACTGGTCTTTGAGCAGGACCACGTCGGCGATCCCCTTCGTCACCTGGGCGCCCGAGCCCATCGCCACCGCCAGCCGCGCCTGCTTCAGCGCCGGCACGTCGTTGACCCCGTCACCGATCATCGCCGTGTAGCGGCCCGACGCCCGCAGCGCCTCGACCAGGGCCTTCTTCTGCTCCGGCGCGATCCGGCAGAAGATCGTGTTTCGCAGCGCCACCGCCGCGAGCTGCTCGGGGTCCTCGGGCAGCTCCGAGCCCTCGATCACGCCGGCGTCGGCGGGCACTCCGACCGCGTAAGCGACCGCGGTCACCGTCGCCCGCGCGTCGCCGGAGATCAGCTTCAGGTCGACTTCCGCCTCGCGCATGGTGGCGATCGTCTCGGCGGCGTCGGCGCGCAGCGTCTCCTCCAATACGACGAGGGCGACCGGGGCGAGTCGAGGGGCCGGCGCGTGCGCCGGGTCGTCGGGCAGCGCCTCGGCGGACTGGCCGAAGGCCACCACCCGTCGTCCCGCCGCCGTCTCCTCCTCCAGCTTGCGGGCGAGTCCCGGCGGCAGCGCCAGCGCCCCGCTCGCGGCGAGGATGTCCGGCGCGCCGAGGACGTAGCTGACGCCGCCCAGTCGCAACCCGCTCCACTTCCACTTCGAGGAGAACGGCACTTCGCCGCCGACCCGCCCCGGTTGCGCGGGGAAGGCCTCGGCGACGGTCTCCAGCGTCCGGTTGCGGTCGCCGGCGCTGGCGGCGAAGCGTCCCAGCGCCGCCTGCGCCTCGTCGGCATCGACCCCTTCGGCGACCTCGACCCCGAGCAGGCGCAACCGGCCGTCGGTCAGCGTGCCCGTCTTGTCGACGCAGATCGTGTCGACCGCGGCGAGGCTCTCGGTGGCGCTCATCTGCTGCACCAGCGTGTCCTTGCGCGCCAGCCGCACCGCCGCCACCGCGAAGGTGACGCTCATCAGCAGCACCAGGCCCTCGGGAATCAGCGTCACCAGGCCGGCGGTCGCCGTCTGCGCCGCATCGACCAGGTCGACGCTGCGCAACTGGAAGGTGATCAGCAGCAGCACCGCCAGCGGCGCCATCGCCCAGGTGCAGGCGACGATCACCCGGTTGACCTCGGCCTGCAGCGGCGAGGGTGGGTGGCGAAAGGCCTTCGCCTCCCCGGCGAGGCGCCCGGCGTAGCTCTCCTCGCGCACCGCGTCGACCCGGTAGCGACCGGAGCCAGCGATGCAGAAGGAGCCCGACAAAACCCGCTCGCCGACCTCCTTGCGCACCCCGTCGGCCTCGCCGGTCAGCATCGACTCGTCCAGGGTCATGCCGCGGCTGGCGATCGTCTCGCCGTCGGCGACCAGCTGATCGCCCGGCTCGACCACGATCACGTCCCCCGGCACGATCTCCTCCGCCAGCAGGTTGACCACGGCGCCGCCGCGGATGACCTTGGCGTGAGGGGCGACCAGCACCGCCAGCTCGTCCAGGGTCCGCTTGGCTTTCAGCTCCTGGCGGATGCCGATGTAGGAGTTGACGATCGCGATCACGCCGAAGATGGCGTCCGCGATCAGTCCCAGCGAGAGGATCAGCACGAAGAAGACGCCGATGATCGCGTTGAAGAGGGTGAAGACGTTGCCGGCGATGATGCTCGAGACCGAGCGCGAAGACGTGTCCGGAGGCGGGCCGAGCTTGCGCAGGCGCTTGGCCGCCTCGGCGCTGCTCAGGCCGCGCTCGGCGGCGTCCGGTGTGTCGGTTGCGGTGGCGGCCATCAGGGGACATTCAATAGGGTTCCCGGCGGATGGCTTTGAAACTCGGACTTAACCTTGGCTACTGGGGCATCGGCCCTGCTGGTGAGGACGCGGTCGAGGTCGTGCGGGCGGTTGAGGCGGCCGGCTTCGAGTCGGTCTGGGCGGCCGAGTCTTATGGCTCCGACGTGGTCAGCGTCCTTGCCTGGCTCGCCCCGCAGACGAAGACGATCAACCTCGGCGCCGCGATCCTGCAGGTGCCGGCGCGCCCGCCGGCCGCCGCCGCGATGGCGGGGGCGACGATCGACAAGCTCTCCGGCGGCCGCTTCCTCTTCGGCTTCGGCCCCTCCGGGCCGCAGGTCTCCGAAGGCTGGTACGGCGTTCCCTACGCGAAGCCCTGGGGCCGCACCCGCGAGTACATCGAAGTGGTGCGCGAGATCGTCGCCCGCGAGGGCAAGCTCGAACACGAGGGCGAGCACTACCAGCTGCCGCTGCCAGGCGGCGAGGGCAAGGCGCTGAAGCTCAACTTCCACCCCGAGCGCTCCCACATCCCGGTTTTCGTTGGCGCGATCGGCCGCAAATCGGTCGAGATGGCGGCGGAGATCTGCGACGGCTGGATCCCGATCTTCTTCAGTGTCGATGCCTTCGAGCAGACCTGGGGCGAGCATTTGGAGGCGGGTTTCGCCAAGGGCGGGCGGCGGCGCTCCGACCTCGAGGTCTCGCCTTCGTTGCAGGTGGCGATCGACGGCGACCTGGAGGCGGCCAAGAACGTGGTCAAGGCCGGCCTCGTCCTCTACTTCGGCGGCATGGGCAGCCGCAAGACCAACTTCTACGTCGACCTCGCCCACCGCTTCGGCTTCGGCGACGTCGCCGACGAGGTCCAGCGCCGCTTCCAGGACGGCGACCGTGAGGGCGCCTTCGCGGCGATGCCCGACGAGATCGTCGAGGCGACCTCGCTGGTCGGCAGCGAGGCCGAGGTGGCGGAGCGGATCGAGCGCTTCCGCGGCGTCGGCATCGACCGCCTGATCGTCTCTCCGGTGCACGTCGAGCGCGATCAGCAGCTGCACACGATCGAGCGCCTCGCCTCCCTCGCCGGACGTGCCGGGACTTAGGCACCCTATGGAGGCCATAAGTCACGGCACGTCCGGCGTGACGGCACCCGCCTAGCCGCTTGTCATAGGCTCCCCCGCCGCGACGCTATGAAGATCGGAGTGCCGAAAGAGACCGCCGAGGGGGAGCGCCGCGTTGCGCTCGTCCCTGACGCCGTCAAATCGCTGAAGAAGAACGAGCACGTCGACGTGCTCGTCGAGTCCGGCGCCGGCGAGGCGGCCGGACATCCCGACTCTCAGTACGAGGAGGCGGGGGCCGAAGTCGTCGACCCCGACGTCGCCTGGGGCGCCGATGTAGTCCTTCGCGTCGCCGTCCCAACCACCGATCAGATCGGCCGCCTCGAGTCCAATCAGCTGCTGATCGGCCACCTCTCGCCCTGGACCGCGGCCGAGACCAACAAGGCGCTCGCCGCGTCCGGTGTGACCAGCTTCGCGATGGAGGCGATCCCCCGCACCACCCGCGCCCAGGCGATGGACGCGCTCTCCTCGCAGGCTGCCGCCGCCGGCTACGCGGCGATGCTGATCGCCGCCCGCGAGTCGGGCCGCTTCTTCGGCATGATGACCACCGCCGCCGGCACCGTGCCGCCGGCCAAGGTGCTGGTGCTCGGCGCCGGCGTTGCCGGCCTGCAGGCTGTCGCCACGGCAAAGCGGCTGGGTGCGATCGTCACCGGCTTCGACATCCGCCGCGCCGCCTGGGAGCAGATCGCATCGCTCGGCGGGCGCCCGCTCGAACTCGACTTCATCCCCGATGCGGAAGGTGAGGGTGGTTACGCGCGCCCACTCACCGACGAGGAGAACGAAAAGGTCGTCGAGGCGATCGGCGAGAACGCCGCCAAGCAGGATGTGATCGTCACCACGGCAGCGATTCCGGGCCGCCCGGCGCCGCTGCTGATCACCGCCGACGCGGTGCGGGGCATGCAGCCCGGCTCGGTGATCGTCGACCTCGCCGCCGAGAGCGGCGGCAACTGTGAGCTGACCGAGGCCGGGCAGACCGTGGTCGAGGGCGGCGTCAAGGTGGTCGGCCCCCGCAACCTGGCCAGCGAGATGCCGGTCCCAGCCTCGCAGCTCTACGCCAAGAACTTGGAGAACCTGCTCGGCCTGCTCCTCACCGAGGAGGGCGATCCGAACGTCGATTTCGAGGACGACATCGTCGCCGCTGCCTGCATAACCCATGGCGGCGAGATCCGCAACGAGAGGGCCGCGAAATGAGCCTCTTCACCGAGATCACGATCTTCGTCCTCGCCGCCTTCGTCGGCTTCGAGGTGATCTCGAAGGTGCCGACCACGCTGCACACGCCGCTGATGTCGCAGACCAACGCGATCCACGGCATCGTCATGCTCGGCGGGCTGATCGTCGTCGG